>Ga0306920_100001757_pt1 | contig 26942 bp, 26 predicted proteins | sample flu12Cox44000170_FD_204666 | JGI IMG/M metagenome (GOLD analysis project Ga0306920, IMG submission 204666) | Lab enrichment of tropical soil microbial communities from Luquillo Experimental Forest, Puerto Rico - flux4day.12C.oxic.44.000.170 (v2)... | ecosystem: Environmental > Terrestrial >... | reverse complement strand
AGCCACATTTCCAGCGGCAGCTCCTCGAAGAGCCCGCGACAGAGCACGTCGTGGGAATGGTAGTGGGCATTGATGAGACCGGGCAGCACGAGTCGCCCGGATGCGTCGATCACCTCATGCTCGCCGCCGGCCGCGATGTTGGCGCCGACCGCCGCGATCCTGCCGTCCTCGATGCGGATATCGGCGACCGGCGGGTGATGCACATCGCCGTCGTGGTCGTAGACCTGCCCCCCGCGTATCAGCAGCTTCGGCGCGGTTACCATCAACTCAATCTTGCAAACGATTGCCTATGAGCATACACTCATACAGGACAAGGGAAAATTGATGGTGCTGCTTCTCCGGCCCCTGCTTTGGGCAGGTTCGAGTAAGCGAGACTATCGCAAGTTTCCGGAAGCTGTGCAGGATACCTTCGGGTTCGAGCTGTTCCTCGCGCAGACAGGGCAGCATCCACCATCTGCCAAACCGCTAAAAGGATTTGGCAGCGGCACCATAGAGTTGATCGAAGACTTTCAAGGAGACACATACCGGGCAGTTTACACGGTGCGCTTTCGGGAAGCTATTTATGTGTTGCACGCGTTCAAGAAGAAGTCGAAGAGAGGGGTTAGGACTCCGCCCGCGGACATCGGTCTGATCATGCGACGATTAAAAGATGCTGAGAACGATCATACGCTGCGATTCACCAAGGAGAATAACCATGACCCGCAAAATGAAAGTGGAAGTGGGCGGTAGGAACATCTTTGCTGATCTCGGTTTACCTGATGCCGACACCCACTTCCTGAAAGCGCAAATTGTATCGGAAATTTACCGACTTACCAACGAACGAAAGTTGACGCAGGCGCAGGTTGGCAAGCGCATGGGCATAAGTCAGCCGGAGGTATCGCGCATGTTCAAGGGACATTTCCGCGAATATTCGATTGAGCGCCTAATGGGATTTCTGACGAGCTTTGAACGGGATGTCGAGATCGTCGTCAAACCACATAAAAAGCGTGGCAAGGCGGGAAGAATTACGTTCAACCTAAGCGCCGCATGACACTACTTTAAGCAGCGACAAGATTCGCCATGTTCGATTTGCGTCGTCCGCGCGCGCTCCCTGTCAGGAGTGTTTCGGCAACTCGGCGGCCCATTTCGCCCGGATGCGCGCGTCGAGCTCCTTGCTTGCGCGCGCGACTCTCGGGAAGGTGTTGCGGCGGGCGAACGGCCTGCACGCATCGATGATCACTCGCGCATTGCGCCGATCGGTATCGCTGTCGTAGCACATGGGATCGAGCGCCGAGCTCCAGCCGCCGCGGATGATCTCGAGGTCCTCGCGTGGGTCGCAGCGCGTGCACATGGCCCAGATGACATCGTTGATGTTGGTGGGATCGATGTCGTCGTCCACCACGATGGTCCAGCGGTTGCAGTAGGCGCCGGCATGGCAGTGGGAGGCCACCATGCCCGCTTGCTTGGCATGGCCGCCATAGAGTTGCTTGATCGATACCGTGAGCCAAAAGCGGCTGCCACCCGCCTCGTGCGTCCACACGCCCTTCACCTCGGGGATGCCGGCGGCCTCGAGCTGATTCCACACCGCACCGCAGCGATAGGTACCGAGATAGAAGGTGTTGTCATTCGGCGGCACGGCGGGGATTGCGCCGAGCAGGATCGGATCATCCCGATGCATCATGGTGGCGATGCGGATGGCCGGCTCGGGCCGGCTGCCGCCGGCGTAATAGCCGGTCCATTCGCCGAGCGGGCCTTCCTGAATGACATCACCCGGGTGAATCGATCCTTCGAAGGCAATCTCGGCATTGGCCGGAACGGGCAGGCCGGTGCGCGGCATGTTGAACACTTCGAGCGGCTCGCCGAGGATTCCCCCTGCCGCTTCGTACTCGCTCTTGCCATAGGGAATCTCCAGGCCGGCAAGCATGAACAACGCCGGATGCATGCCGACGATGACGGCGACAGGGCATGGCTGATTGCGCTCGTGATATTTGCTCATGATGATGCGGCCGTGCTTGCCCGGCGACATCATGATGGTGGCGACATCCCGACCTTGTGTCTGGATGCGATAACAGCCGCTGTTGATCCATCCTGTATCGGGATCCTTCATGATCACCATGCAGCCGGTGCCGATGAACGGCCCGCCGTCGTGCTCGTGCCAAACCGGTGTCGGTATCCTTTCAAGGTTGATGGCGCCTGCTTCCAGCACATTGTCGAGAAGCGGCCCGCCATTGACCTCGCGCGGCGCAAAGCTCGGTGCCTGCTTCATGTAGGAGCGCCACCACAGCACCAGCTCCATCTCCGAGCTCGCCGGCGGCAAGCCGAGCGCGACGTTGATGCGCGGGACCGAGGTGAGAAGATTCGCCAGCACGCGGGTGCCTTTGGGAAACCCGGGGACCCGGTCGAACATGACGGCGGGATTGCCCATGCGCCGCTGGTAGATGTCCACAATGCCGCCGATCTCCTCCTTGGGCTCGGCGCCCTCGATGATCTTGAGCTCGCCCGCGGCCGCGATGCCCTCGATCCAGTCCCTGAGGTCCTTGTTGGCCACCGTTCAATCTCCTCCTGAAACCCCTCTGGTGCGTGCCGCGACCCAATGCCCGGCGATGGGTCTCGGCGCGATCGAGCTGCGCAAACGTCAGCCTTTTCGCGAGCGCCTCGACCCATCCTACAGCTTGACTAAGTTTCCGTCGCAGCGTTTTTCTAGCATACGAATTACGCGAGGGCGCGGCGCGTGAAGGCTCCGAGATTCAGCTATGTGCGGCCGCAAAGCCTGGATGAGGTGCTGCGCTTGCTGGGCGAGCACGGCGACGAGGCGCGCGTTCTCGCCGGAGGGCAAAGCCTGATGCCGGTGCTCAACATGCGCTTGGCGCAGCCCAAGCTCCTGATCGACATCAACCGCATCGATGCTCTCAAAGGCATTTCCATCAACGACGGCATGGTCCGCATCGGTGCGCTGGCGCGCCACGCCGAGGTGATGGCGTCGCCGATTGTCGCGCAGCGCCTGCCGCTGATTGCGGAAGCCATGCCGCACGTCGCCCACGTCGCCGTGCGCAATCGCGGAACATTCGGCGGCAGCATCGCGCTCGCCGACCCCGCGGCCGAGCTGCCGGCCTGCATTCTTGCCCTGCGCGCAACCATCGTGCTCGCAAGCCTGCGCGGCCGGCGCACTGTCGCTGCCGATGATTTCTTCCAGGGCCTCTACGAAACCGCGCGCGCGCCCGATGAGCTCCTGGTGGAGGTGCTCATTCCGGAGCAGAAAGACGACCACGTATCGGTGTTCATGGAGCTCAGCCGCCGGCAAGGCGATTTTGCCCTCGCCGGGCTCGCCTGTCATGCGCGCGTGCAGCAGCGGGCGATGCGGGAAGCCCGGCTCGTCTATTTCGGCAGCGAGGCGAAACCCACACTGGCCTTGCACGCCATGGCGGCAATCGAGGGCAGGCAATGGTCGCCGCAGCTCAGCGAAGCTGCCTGCGCCGCGCTCGCCGATGACCTCGACCCCATTGATAACACGTTCGGGCGTCCGGCCACGAAGCTCCACCTCCAGCGCGTGCTTACGCAGCGGGCGCTGGCCGAGGCCGTGCAGCGGGCGAGTGTGCAATGAGCCTTGAGGAGCAGCTCGAGATCACGGTGACTGTGAACGGGGAGCGGATCACGCGCTCCGTTCCGGTCCGGCAGCATCTCGTGGACTTTCTGCGCACCGAGCTTGGGCTCACAGGATCGCATATCGGTTGCGAGCACGGCATTTGCGGTGCCTGCTCGGTGCGCGTCGACGGCGCCGTCGTTCGCGGCTGCTTGATGTTGGCCGTGCAGACCGATGGCTCGGATGTGGTCACCATCGAGGGGCTCACCGAGTCTGGGGAGGTCGCCGATCTGCAGGAGAGCTTCGTCGAACGCAATGCGCTGCAATGCGGTTACTGCACCTCCGGCATGCTGATGACCGCAGCCGATTTGCTCAAGGGGGGGAAATCCGCCGCGCGCGACGACATCCGCGTCTTCCTCTCCGGCCAGTACTGCCGCTGCACCGGCTATCAGACCATCATCGATGCGGTCGAAGCCACGCTGAAAGGCCGAGGATTGTAGGGTGGGCAAACGCGCTTGACGAGTTTCATGTTGTTGAACCTCAGTGCCGCGCGCGTTTGCCCACGCGGTACAGAAGAGACAGCCGCCGCGTGGGCAAAATCGCTCAGGCGCTGTCGTCAACCGAAATGCACATCGGGCGATTTTGCCCACCTTACAGCATTGCGATAGGTCGCGAATGGATGCCAACGCGCGTCTGACTCCGCTCGATCGCCCCAACAGCTATGTTGGTCGTGCCGTCTCGCGCTTAGGCGCGCGGCGCGCGGTGGCGGGGCGAGGGACCTATACCGATGACATCTCGCTGCCGCGCATGCTGCATGCCGCCTTCGTGCGCAGCCCGCATGCGCATGCCGCAGTCACGCGTATCGATGTGAGCGCGGCGAAGCGTGCGCCGGGCGTTGTCAGGGTGATGACCGGAGCCGATGTGGCGAAGATGTGCACGGCGCCGTGGGTCGGCACGCTCACCTGCTTCCCCGGCATGAAGTCGGCGCCGCAATATCCGATGGCGGTAGAGCGCGCGTGCTGGCAGGGAGAGCCGGTGGTGATGGTGATCGCGCAGACGCGCGCGCTGGCAGAGGATGCCGCCGAGCTGGTCGAGGTCGAATGGCAGGAGCTGCCGGCCGTGACCGACAAGGAAACCGCGCTTGAGCGCAATACGCCGGTTCTGCACGCGGAGCTCGGCGATAATCTCGCCTTTCGCAAGGTGATCGACACCGGCGGAGTCGAAGCAGCCTTCGAGAGTGCCGATATAGTCGTCGAGGGGACGTTCAGCTTTGGCCGCCACACGGCCGTAAGCCTTGAGCCGCGCGCGATCATTGCCGACTACGACAGGCATACGCAACGGCTCACTCTCTACACGAGCAGCCAGGTGCCGCATATGATCCAGACCGTATTCGCGCGCACTCTCGGCGTGCCCGAGCATAACGTGCGTGTGGTGGCCCCCGATGTGGGCGGCTCGTTCGGCTTGAAGATTCACACGTTTGGCGATGAGATCGCAGCCACGGCCGCCGCCATGGCGCTCGGCCGGCCGGTGAAGTTTATTGCCGACCGGCTCGAGTCTTTCGTGTCGGATATCCACGCTCGCGAGAATCTCATTACCGCACGAATGGCGGTGAGCAGGGCCGGAGAAATCCAGGCGTTGGATATGGATGTTCTGTCCGGGGCCGGTGCCTATTCACAATTTCCCCGCACCAGCGTCTTCGAGGCCAATCAGATTCTCAATATCACGGGTGGACCGTACAAACATAAGCACTACCGTGCGAAGGCAACGGTCGTCTATCTCAACAAGGTGCCTACGTCGCAGTACCGCGCGGTCGGACACCCCATCGGCAACTCGGTGGGGGAGGCGCTCGTGGATTTTGCCGCGCAAGCGACCGGCCTTGATCCGATCGAGATACGCCGTCGCAACGTGATGGCCGATGATTCCTATCCGCAGATCACCGCGGCCGGGATCAAGGTTGCGGACATGTCGCACCAGCGCTGCATCGATCTCCTGGTCCGGCGCATGGATTACGCGGCGCTGCGCAAGGAGCAGGCGCAGTTGCGCGAGAAAGCCACATATCGCGGGATCGGGATTGCCGCCTTCATCAAGGGAACGGCGCCGGGTCCGCGCGGATACTATGGCGCCGGTGGAGCCCCGATTGCTTCCCAGGATGCTTGCACCATCAAGCTGGAGCCGGGCGGCGGCGTCATTTGCGCGGTGGGCGTGACGGAGCAGGGGCAGGGCGTGGATACCGTCATGGGACAGATCGCCGCCAGCGTTCTCGGCGTGCCGATGGAGCAGGTGAGGGTGATCTCCGGAGACACGGATGCCACGCCGTACGGCGGCGGCACCTACGCCTCGCGCGCTACCGCCATCGGCGGTGAGGCCGTATTCCAGGCCGCGCATGAGCTGCGCCAGGAAATTCTAAGCCTCGCGGGCACCTTGCTCCAGGCTGCGCCATCCGCGCTCGACCTTCTCGACGGCCACGTCGTTGATGCGACCAGCGGCAACAAACGCATATCGCTCGCCGAGATCGGCCGCATCGGGCACTTTCAGGTCGGCGAACTGCCCAACAGCGTGCAGCCCGTGCTGTCGGTCACCCGTCGCTATCGCCTGCTGGAAGATCTGTACATCTTCACCAATGGCATTCACGGCGTCTATGTCGAGGTCGATCCTGATACCGGCTTCATCAGGTTGTTGAAGCACTGGGTGGTTGAAGATTGCGGTCGCGTGATCAACCCGCGACTGGCCGACGAGCAGGTGCGTGGCGGCTGCGTGCAGGGCCTCGGCGGCGCGCTTTATGAGCATTGCATCTATGACGATGCCGGCCAGCTCGTGAATGGAACCATGGCCGATTATCTTACGCCCATGGCCGCCGAGATGCCCGATATTGACGTGGCGCATGTGCAAACCCCCACGTCGACTTCTGAGCTGGGAGCCAAAGGAGTGGGCGAGTCAGGAACGGGTGCAGCGCCCGCGGTCGTGATGAATGCCGTCAATGACGCCTTGCGTCCGTTCGGCGCTCGCGTGACAACACAGCCGATGACGCCGGAAGTCATACTGACGGCGCTCGGCAAGGTGTGAGAGAGAGGAGCGATGGGCACGGTGAAGCAGGGCTGGAACGGGCGCTTTTTCGAGGATTTCGCCGTCGGCGATATCTATCGCAGCCGACTGGGCCGCACCATTACCGAGACCGACAATATTCAATTCACCATGATCACGAACAACACCAATCAGATCCATTTCAATACGCATTACGCGAGCCTGACCGAATTCAAGAAGCCGCTGGTCAACAGCGCGTTCACGCTCGCCGTCGTCGCGGGTCTTGGTGTCGCCGATTTGAGCGAGAACGGATTTGCGCTGGGTTGGGATTATATCAAGCTACCCAATCCCGTGTTTCCCGGCGATACGCTCTACTCCGAATCGGAGGTGGTCAGTGTGCGCGAATCAAGGTCGCGCCCGGCGCAGGGTGTGGTGAAGGTGCGCACGCGCGGCATCAATCAGGATGGTCTGATCGTCATCGAGTACGAGCGTTCCATCATGGTTTGGAAAAAGGCGCACGCCCCTTTGACGGCACTGTTCCCGGAGGTGAAGAATGCCAATGCCTGATCGCGAGCGCGCTCTGCCGCTTGATGGCATCACGGTCATCGAGCTGGGACACAACGTGGCGGCGCCCTATGCCTGTGAGATTCTTGGCGACCTTGGCGCCGAGGTCATCAAGGTGGAGAAAGCCGATGGCGACGATGCGCGCAAGTGGGGACCGCCATTTTGGGGGCACGCATCGGCTACTTTTCAGAGCTACAATCGCAACAAGCGCTCGATCGTGGTGAGCCTGAAGAATGGGGCCGAGCGGGATCGCCTGCGAAGGCTGATCGTCGAGCGTGCCGATGTCGTCGTTCAGAATCTGCGCCCGGGGTCGGCGGCCGACCTCGGGCTCGATGCCGAGACGCTGCGCAAGGCGAAACCTTCCCTGATCTACTGCACCATTGGCGCCTTCGGCAGCAAGGGGCCGCTCAAGGACCGCCCCGGTTACGACCCACTCATGCAGGCGTTCGGTGGCATCATGAGCGTGACCGGAGAGCCAGGACAGCAACCGGTGCGCGTAGGCACCTCCATCATCGACTTGGGCACGGGAATGTGGTGCGTGATCGGCATCATTGCCGCACTGCTGCAGCGGCGCACGAGCGGCATCGGCTGCTCCATCGATACCTCCCTCTACGAAACCGCGCTTGCCTGGATCAGCTATCATGCCGCCAACTATCAGGCCTCGGGCGAGCTGCCGAAGCCGCAAGGCTCGGGAGTCGCGATGATTGCGCCGTATCGCGGCTACGCCACCAAGGACGGATTCATCATGATCGCCGCCGGCAGCAACAAGCTTTTTGCCGCCCTTGCGTGCGTGCTCGGCCATCCCGAGTGGATCAACGATCCGCGCTTTCGCGCCAATCCGGATCGGGTAAAAAACCGTGACGCGCTCAATCGCGCCATCGAGGACCTCCTCATCAGCCGTTCAACCAGGGAATGGACCGCGAGCTTGGATGCAGCCGGTGTGCCGAACGCGCCGATGCAGACGATCGCCGAGGTGCTTGCCCATCCGCAGACGCAGGCGCTGGGCATGCTGCAACAAAGCCCGCAAGGGGACATGTCGCTGCTCGGCCTGCCCGTCTCGTTTGACGGCCTGCGTCCGGCCTTTCGGCGGCCACCGCCAGCCCTCGGAGCCCACACGAAGGAAATTCTTGGACAGCCGGCAGAGGCCGGTAGGGTGGGTTGAGGCGCTGACGAGGCGCAGGGATAAAGTTATCTCCTGGACGCCGAAACCCGCCATATGGCTTGGATACCAGATGGTGGGTCTCGGCGCGCCCGATACGAGTGAATGCCAAACAGTTCGCCGGGCGCCTCGACCCACCCTTGCCCCTGGGAGGACGTCATGAACCTGGTGCAGCCCATGCCGGAGGAAGCGGTCCAATTGACTCTGGGCGAGACCTTTCCCGAGATTCGCGATCTGGTGCGCCGCATCTGCTCGGATTTCCCCGGCAGCTACTGGCGCAAGCTCGATGAGGAGCAAGCCTATCCGGCCGAGTTCGTCGATGCCCTCACCAGGGCCGGCCTCTTATCGGCGTTGATCCCGGAGGAATACGGCGGCCTCGGGCTGCCGCTGAGCGCGGCGGCGGCCACGCTTGAGGAGATTCATGCCTGTGGCTGTAATGCGGGCGCCTGTCACGCGCAGATGTACATCATGGGCACGCTGCTGCGGCACGGCGATGCGCAGCAGAAGCAAAGATATCTGCCGGGAATCGCCGCGGGAAGGCTGCGCTTGCAGGCGTTCGGGGTGACGGAGCCGACAACCGGATCAGATACCACCAAGCTCAAGACTCGCGCCGAGCGGCGCGGCGATCACTACGTTATCAACGGGCAGAAGGTGTGGACCTCGCGCGCACTGCAATCGGACCTGATGCTGCTGCTCGCGCGTACCACGCCGCTCGATGCCGTGCGCAAGAAGAGCGAAGGTCTTTCCGTGTTTCTGGTCGATATCAAGTCGTCGCTGGGGCACGGTCTCGACATCAAGCCGCTGCCCGCGATGATCAATCACAACACTACCGAGGTGTTCTTCGATTCCTTGCGCGTTCCGGCCGAAAACTTGATCGGCGAGGAGGGGCAGGGCTTCCGCTACATCCTCGACAGCATGAATGCCGAACGTATTCTGATTGCAGCCGAATCGATTGGCGACGGGCGTTGGTTCGTGGCTAAGGCAGCAAAATACGCAAGCGAAAGGGTGGTTTTCGATCAACCGATCGGCCGCAATCAGGGCGTCCAATTTCCCATCGCGCGCGCCCATGCCGAAATCGAGGCGGCGGCGTTGATGGTGCGCAAGGCTGCTGCTTTGTTCGATGCGGGGCGCGCATGCGGCCCGGAAGCCAACATGGGCAAGCTGCTCGGCTCGGAGGCTGCCTGGCATGCGGGCGAGGCCGCCTTGCAGTGCCATGGCGGGTTCGGTTTCGCCCGGGAATACGATATCGAGCGCAAATGGCGCGAGACCCGCCTGTTCCAGGTAGCGCCGATCTCCACGAACTTGGTCCTCGCCTATATCGGCGAGCATGTGCTGGGTATGCCGCGCTCGTACTAAAGCGCCAGAAGATCCACCGCTGTATTTAGCCGCTCAAGCTGCATCAGCTTGTCGAACGTAATTCCCTTTGCGGCAGCGGAGAATCTGTCGCCGAGACACTCGACGAATTTGGCCCGCAGCTCGTCCCTCATGAGCGGCCGTTGCTTGCTGCCTTTTGCGAAGGCGATCGGCTCACTGGCAATAATCTGGCCACCTGCAGTCGTTATCTCGACCTGCTCCGATGGCGCGAATGCCGAGCCATCCAATGTCTCCGTTGTGGTCACGGCAGAGACTCGCGGCAACATTGACTGTATCGGGGGGCTGCGCACGAAATCATCGTTCAACTGTGCAAGCCCGACGTTCCTTGCCACGACCGAGCATGCCATTGCGAACTGGAGGCTGAATTTTGCCTCCAAGGCTGTTTGCGGTCGCTCGTTGCGCAGCATCAGCATCTGCATCGCGCCGGTCGAGACGCGGATGTGATTAACGTCCGCAGGCTTGAGATCGTGGCTTATCGTCAGGCCGAGTCCGGCATCGATGGCCCGATGGGCGCCGTAGCAGACGGGATAGCGCTTGATGTTCAAGCCCTGTCGCGCCAGGTGCCACTCTTTCCTGCTCGCATCGAAGCTTCGCGCCAGATCGGGACGTCCTTCGGGCGAGAAGGCAGCGAGGAAGCCGGACCGGTGCTCCAGCGCATCGGGTGAAGCCGTCATTCCGGCTGCCGCCAGGCGCGCCGCAATGACGCCGGATTGCGCTGCGCGGCCGACCTGAAAGGACTTGGTGTGGGTGCCGAAATTCGCAACGAGCCCACCGGCCATGGAGGCCGCAATCGCGAGCGCGGCCGAGCAATCCTTCGGTGAAAGCCGGCGCAGCTTGGCGCAGGCGGCTGCAGCGGCGACGGCGCCGCGCACTGCCGTCGGGTGCCAGCCTTTCTCGTGTAGCGGCACCGGCTCGCGCGCGAGCAGCTCCGCCCATGTCTCGTAGCCGGCGGCATACGCGATGAGCATTTCCGCTCCACTCGATGCCAATGCCTCGCCTTGGGCCAGGATGGCCGTGACCAGCACAGCGCTGGTGTGGCCGTCCAAGGTGACGTCATCGTAATCGAGCACGTGCGCGGCAACGCCGTTGACGAGCGCGGCATCCTCTACGTTGCGGCGCACGCGCGAAGGCAGCAATGACGCGAGCTCGGGGCCATCGGCTGAGGCCAGCTCGCGATCGATCAGGCGCACGACGTCTTCTCGCGCGCCCGCGACCATCACGCCGAAGCAGTCCGTGAAGCCGGTCTTGATGACCGCTTGCGCCTCCGACGGAACATCATTGAGTCTCAGGACGGAAACAAACCGTCCCAGATCGGCGGTCAACGCGGCCATTGCAATTTCCCTGGGTTGCAGCGACAAACGCCATCATGGCACGCGAGCAGTTGTCAAGGCGACCATCAATTGACTTGGGAGAGACTGGAAATGCGCAATATCGCAATAGTGTTGGGTATAATCTTCGCGGTGATCGCCGTCGTTTATTGGCTGGTGCCGGCAAGCTCGCTGCCCGGATTCTTCCCCGGCTTCGAAGCGGGCAGCGCCCGCGTCCATGTCAAACACGGCATTGTCTCCGCCGTGATTGCCGTCGTGCTGTTTGCATTCGCCTGGTACGGGTCGCGCTCGCGTGCCTAGCCATTGGCTCTAATTCCAACGCGTGACATCGGAGAGCGCGGATGCAAGAGCATGTCACATCGCAAGCAACTGCAGAGCTGATCGAGGACGCTCTCGCAGAACGGTTCGGGGACGGCTGTGGTGTCGATTCCACCTTGCCGGGTCTTGAAGAGCTTGCGCGCATCGCGCGTCATCGTGTGCATCGGCGGTTTCAGTCGCGGCCGGTTGAGCCCGCGCTGCTGCGGCTCCTGTGCGCTTGTGCGTTATCGGCACCCTCGAAGAGCGACCTGCAGCAAGCCGATATCCTGGTGGTCCAGGAGAAAGCCAAGCAGAACGCGATTGCCGCGCGGATTCCCGACATGCCTTGGATCGCGCAGGCGCCGGTTTTTCTGATGTTCCTCGCCAATGGCGGCCGGCTGCCGCAAGTTGCCGCCATGCGCGGCAAGCCTTTTCCCAACGATCACCTCGACCTCTTCTTCAACGCGGTTGTCGATAGCGCGATCGTCCTCGCGACCTTCATGCGCGCGGCTGCCGCCGTCGGTCTGGGCTGTTGCCCGATCAGCGCTGTTCGCGATCAGCCCGAGCGCATGAGCGAGCTGCTTGAGCTGCCCGAAAGGGTAATTCCGGTGGCAGGCCTGTGTGTGGGCTGGCCGGCAGAGGAGGGCAGCATCACGCCGCGTCTTCCTCTTGCTCTCACGCTGCATCAGGATCGTTATGAAACACGGGGACTTGCGTCAGAAATCGATGCCTATGATCTTCGCCGTGCAAAGGTGCGCCCGTATGCTCGCCAACGTGCGCTGGAGCGGTGGGGGCATTCCGATCTCTACGGCTGGTCGGAGGACAAGGCGCGCCAGTACGCCGAGCCGCTGCGTGCCGGCTTTGGCACCTACGTGCGCGCGAAAGGTTTTTGTTTGGATTAAGTTATCACGGACCAGCCGAAATGACGATCGGAACGCGTCGGATGTCGGCGTTCATCGCGTTTCCATTGACGAGCATCTCCGCGCGCAATGTGAATTGCCCCGGCGGCAGCTTCGCAGTGAGGCCGATGTGAAAGCTTGCGTCCGGTGCGAGCGTCACTTGGCCGGCGAGCGCCACTCGGCCCTGTGCATCGGTGAGCACATAGCGGCACTCCGGGGCCGCGCGCTTGAGGACGTCGGCCGGCACCGATTGCAGCGGCCGGCGCACGATGTCGTAGCTGCGCAGGTGTTTCATGACGAGCTCGATATCGCCGAAAAGCGTGATCACATCTCTGTCTTGTTCGATTTTGGTGATGTAGCCGCGACGCGGGACCGCGTAGGCATCGTATGAGCCCACGCCGAGGGGATAGCTGAAGTCGCGAAACGCCTCGAGCGTGACGCCGTCTGCCGACCAGCGTTTGAGTTGATACGGGCCGTTGGTGACCAGGAAGTGGCCGTGCTCCTTGTAGAAGGCGGCAAGAGCGGCCCAGCGCTTGCGCGCGTCGTCGGCGCTGACCAGCGATTTGAGACGGTCCGGGCGATAGCTTGTGCGCTCGAATGTTTCCACCAGCGAGGCCAGCCTCTTGTTCATCGCATCCGAGCGGACGAGGTCAAGCCACTCCAGCCCACGCCGTTGCGCTTCGGCCTGCGAGAACGCCGCCCAGCCTCGCTCGACCGCTTCCTCCATCAGCACGAGGAGATGCCAGGGAAGCGTGCTCCAGGGCGGAGCGATGACCGCATCCTGCTCCGGATCGATCGGGGCGGTTGAGGTGTAGACCTCGACCACAAGCAGCTCGCGCACATACTCGAAATCACCGAAGCGGATGGACTTCGAGGAGGTATCCGTGCCCACGACCCGCACCCCCGCAAGCCGCGCACGCGCGAGCGCGCTCGCGGCAGCGACCACGGGATCATAATGCGAGCTTTCGTCTTCGACGCGTGTGCCCCAGCGAAAAGCGAACATGTACGCATAAAGAAGATCGGCGATGCCGGTGCGCGTACCATCGTGGAACGAGGAGGCGAGAACCCGATAGATCAGCTTATCGCTGGCGAGCTTCCCCGTCCCCACCGGCTGCAAGCGGCCACTGCCTGCTTCCGGAAGGACGGCGTCGGCGGGAATGTTGATCTGCGTCGTGACTTGCGAGGGTTGTGCGGGCGCGCGCCGCTCGACCATCGGCTCGGCGAGAATGGAGAGGCTGACGAACGTGTAGGCGACCATGAGCGCGGTCAGCGGAACCTGCGAGCGCAGCGCCAGGCCGCGCGCGTCGAAGAGCTGGATCGCCTTGCGATGCGCGAGATAGACGGCTGCGATATGCCCGAGCAGGATCGCGCTTACCGCCGTGTACCAGGCAAAGCGCGCGTCAACGATCGCGATGTCGACGCGGTAGCCAGCGGTTCCGAGCAGGTTCCAGCCGAACCCGAAAGGATCAGAGATCAAGGGAATGATGTATTGGCCCTGGATCAGCAGGAACGTGAGATAATGGGCAAGGTGATAGCCGATCGCGATGGGAACCAGGGTGAGTGCAAAGCTACGCGCGGCTTCGATGGCTGACAGGCGGCCCGCGGTCGCTGCGCTCATTGCCGCGCTCACAACGACATAGGCGCCGAAGAACACGAGCCAGAACACGACAAGCCCGGCAGTCCGCACCACCATGGCCGCGCCTTCGCCGAACGAAGGCATCGACGCGGTGAGCGCGCTCTCCAGCTGCCCCCATTCCGGCGTGCCGAGGGCGCCATCGAAAAGAACGGTCGCCAGCAGCAGCAGCACGAAGGCCATCATGGAGGTGGAAACCGAACTCTCCTCGATGAGCCCGGCGCCGAATGGCCGTAGCGAAAACGTGCAGCCCGGCGGCGAAGCGCGCACCTCGATCGGAGCGAAACGGGCGAACGTGCCGAATACCTGGGTGAAGACTTCGCCGTGCGCCAGCCAGCGCTCGCGGCCGAACGCGAGCATGCCCAGGAAGGTCAGAAGGGAATAGCCGACGGCGAGCCATGCGATGTGCAACGGCACCGCGGGACTTGGATAGATCAGCTCGGTCCAGGAGAAAGCAAACAGCAGGATGAAGGATGGCCAGACCCCGAGCCGCTGCGGATAGGGTAGTCCAAGGGAAAGCTCAGCTTCCGGCTTCAGCCCCTGGTAGATCGTCTCGATGGAATCGAAGATCGTTCGCCATGGATTGATCAGCGGCCAAACGTCGGCCAGAAAGGCCGAGACATAGGCAAGGCCAACCCACCAGATGATCCAGACCATCGTCGGTGCGATGTTGCGATAAGGGTTCTGGTCGCCTCGGAAACCGGCGATGATCGTGATGATAAAGACGCCGAGCCCAAGCAGCGCCAATGCGAGCGAGACTCCTGGCCGGGCGATCAGTCGGCCCAGGCGGTAGGCGAGCAGATCCATGTGCGGCACGGCGCGCGAACGGGGCGCCTCGCGCACGAGCAAGCCGACGATGACAAACGAGACCACGACGGCCGCAGCCGCTCCCGCCAGATAGAAGGAGAGGGGAATCGGCAGATCGTAGCGTTGGCCGAAGCCGTGCGCCGCGGCCGCGGTGGCGACGCACGCCGCTGCTGCCCCTGCCAGCGCGCGCCTAAGGATAGACCTCGATGGTGACAAGGACGTCCCCATGGGTGTGATCGCCCGATGCTGAGGCAAGGTGGGGCTCGACCGTGAAACGCCCGCTCGCGCGCGCGGCGAAGGTCATGTCGATCATGGCGCCCGGCACGAGGCGTTTCTCGATGTCATAGCCGTGCAGATGGATGGTCATGGGCTTGTCCGTGCTCCACTGCAGCCTCACCACGTCGTTCTGTTTGACGCGGATGAGCCGCATGTCGGCTGGCACGTGACCATTCTCGATGCGCAGGACAAACGTGAGCTCCGCGCCGATCGCGCTCCCAAGTGCAATTCCGGTTGCGCCGGCTGACCACAGCGCCAGGAGCAGCAGGCGCAGGGCATCCCGAATGCAAGACATGCTCATCGCCCTTGCGCCGGGGGAAGATCGGCGATGCGATTGAGCATCCAGCCGCTGTCGTAGGGCGCCGGCAGCAGCGCCGTATCGGTGACGGCGAACCGCATCAGCCGCCCAAATGGATCCGTCAGGCCGCCGACCGGGTTCCAGGCAGCGGTCGGCGATGCATTGATGCCGAGCGCAAGCCAGCCGTTCCAGGGGAAATCCTTCAGTTTCGCCGTGCGCAAGAACATCGGCGAATCAAGACCATCGATCGAATCATAGCCGACGTTCTCGATTCCGGCGGAAAACTCGGCATTGAAATACTCCCGCTTGACGGTATAGCCGACAACCATCTTGCGACAGCTGCCGGCAAGCGTCGTGACGAGATCCCGCTCCAGATTGATGCGCTCGACGAGTGTTTCGAAATTACCGGACGTGAGGCGCCGGAAATCGAGCGCGGCGCGCGCGGCGCGCTCCTTTGCGGTTTCATCGCTGGGCGGCGCAGCCAACAATAGTTCGGCATGAAACCACCCGTCCTTGATCCACGGCGGCCCGACCCACCCGTTCATCGCATAGGACTTGGAAGCGACGAGGTTCGCAGCAGCGACCTCGATGACCTCGGCATCCCAGTCGTTCTCGCGCGTGGACCAGTCCGGGTGCTTTAGCGCGACACGGCCGCTCGCTTTGACTTTCAACCCGGGGGAAAGGGTGCTGCTTGCGTCCGATAACCGCGTCTTGGCCGCCTCGGCGAGATCGGCGTGATAGATGTAATCGCCATGCAGCGGCGTGACCGGATAGGGATGAAAGGTGAAATCTTCTCCCGTAACCTCGCCTGCGACCGCCTTGACCACTGCGCAAGCGGAAGCCTCGTCGGTGGTGCGCGGGGATTGCGGATTGACGCGCACCATGACGAAGGAGCCCAGTGATTCGATGGCGCGTATCGAATCCGGTGGCGTGCCGGAAAAGGTCAGGCCCGCTCCGACATAGGCCTGGATGTCGGCAGCCTGCAGGGCCTCCGCCGCACGCTCCGGTGCGAGCGTGCGAATGTCGATCTGGTGCGGATAGAAAGAAGGATAGACGGGAATCTCGTGCCCGCTCCGCGCCACGCTCGCGATGACCGCCGCGCCCAGCAGGGTAGCAGTGATGGCGAGCCGCCTGCGACTGCGGGTCATGGCCGGGCTTGTCCCGGCCATCCACGTCTTGATGGCGGGAGAAAAGACGTGGATGCCCGCAGCAAGTCCGGGCATGACGAGATCAAGTTTGGTTCAGCCATGTGGGAAGATGCTCTTAAGCCTTACCCCCGCAGCGCGCGCATGACGTCCGCGCTCGCGAGCGCCTCCTTCGGGGTGCCTTGATAGATGATTTCACCGCGATCGATCACATACAGCCGGTCGGCGATCGCCGCTGCGTTCACGAGATTTGACTCGGCGAGCAAGAGCGAGATGCCCATGCCCTTGATCGTCATGACCGCTTCGCGAAAACGTTTGACGACGACCGGCGCAAGCCCTTCGAATGCCTCATCCAGGATCATGAGAGCAGGAGCGAGCGCCATGGCGCGGGCAATCGAGACCATCTTCTTTTGGCCGCCGCTGAGATTGAGTCCCTGCCGCGACATGAACTGGCGCACTTCGGGAAATACAGTGAGCGCCTTTTCCTCGGGGTCGGACCCGTCGGATGCACGCCGCGCGGTCTTCTCGGAGAGCCAACGGCTGATCATGAGGTTCTCGGCCACGGTCAGCTCGGGAAAGATGCCTGAATTCTCCGGCGCATAGCCGATGCCGCGCTTCGCGCGCCGGTGCGGCTGCAGCCTCGTGATGTCCTCCCCGCGAAAACGGATTGCGCCCGAGCGCACCGGAAGCAGACCCGTGATGCTTTCGATGATGGTTGTGCGCCCGGCGCCGTTGCGGCCGACGAGGGAGACGACTTCCCCGCCTTCTACGTTCAGCGACACACCGCGCAGGATTTGTGCCGGGCCGCGGTAGGTATTGATCTTGTCAACCTCGAGCAACACGCGCGTTTTCCTTCGCCGGTTTCATGAGGCTAGCGGAGCTCCAAGCAGGATGCTTGCGACATCCTTGTTCGCCCTGATCTCATCGGGCGTTCCGTCGGCGAGAAACCTGCCTTCATGCATCATCACGATGCGGTCGGAGTAGCGAAACACCACGTCCATGTCATGCTCGATGACCACTGCCGTCACCCTGCCCGCCCGCACGACCGAGGAGACGGTATCCATGATCTGCGCCTTGTCGTGGGTGCTCACCCCGCTCGTGGGCTCGTCGAGAAAGAGCAGCTTCGGCCGCAGCGCATAGGCAATCGCGACATCGAGCAGCTTGCGCTCGCCCTGCGCCAATCCGCCCGCCACCGCGCTGCTCTTGCTCGCCAGGCCGAACTGAGAAAGCACTTCGAGCGCCTCGCTGGCCACCTCGTCGTCACGCTCGGCGAGGCGCGCGAGCTTGGAGGTTTTTCCTTCGCGCGAAAATATCGAAAGAGCGACATTGTCGAAAACGGAGAGCCCATCGAACAGGTTGACAATTTGAAAGCTGCGGGCAATTCCCGCCTTGATGCGGTCCGTCACCGTGGTGAAAGTGATGTCTTTGTCACGGAACAGGATCTGTCCACTGTCCGGCTGCAGATGAGCGCTGATCAGATTGACCAGCGAAGTCTTTCCCGCCCCGTTCGAGCCCACCAGCGACAGGAACTCGCCTTCGTTGACAATGAAATTGACGCCGTCGCAGGCGCGCGTCTCGCCAAACTGCTTTCTCAGGTCCACAGTCTTGAGCAGAACCACGTCAGGCCTTCTCCTTCCCGCGCAGCGTTGCTGCAAGCTTTGAAAGGCCGCCCACGATGCCGGTCGGCAAGACCAGGACGAGCGCGACGAGAACGGTGCCGAGCAGAAGTTGCCAGTACTCGGTGGTGGCGATCGCATATGTCTTGAGATAGTTGAAGACGATACCGCCGATGATCGGGCCGGTGAAATTGCGGAAGCCTCCCAGCAGAGCGGCAAAGACGATCTCGCCGGAGAACGGCCAATACAATATCTCGGGTGTGGTCAGCCCGTTGAGCGGAACCCAGAGGATGCCCGCCAGTCCGGTGAATGTTCCGGAAATCAGAAAGGCGGCCCAGCGGAAGTGGCGGATACGCAAGCCGAGGAAGCGGGCGCGGACCTCGTTGTCGCGGATGGCCTGCAGCGCCTTGCCGAATGGCGAATGAACGATGACCCACATGAGAACGACGCAAATCGCGAATACAACGACGACGTAATAGTAATAAGAGTTGATGAAGTGCTGGAACGAGCCAGCGCCCTGGAAACTGAGCAGGCCGGCAAGCAGCGTGGGTCGCGCGACACGCAGGCCGTCGGTCCCGCCGGTTACCCAGAAGAATTTGAGCGCAAGGCTATAAAGGACCTGCGACAGCGCGAGCGTGAGAATGCCGAAGAAAATTCGCGTGTGCCGCACGCAGATGTAACCGAACAGGGCCGATGTAAGAGCGGCGATCGGAATTCCGATCAGGATGTAAAGCTCCATGGAATGGATGTCGAGGTAACGCAGCAGGAACGCGACCGTATAGGCGCCGATTCCAAAGAAGGCGGAATGGCCGAAAGAGAGGAGGCCGGTGTAGCCGAGCAGCAGATTGAAACCGAGCGCGGCGATGGCTGCGATGAGCCCGTAGGTCAGCAGCTGAACCTGATAAAGATCGATCAAGGCCGGCAGCAGGAGCAATACAATGAAAGCGAGCGCGGCAGCCGCCATCAACGGCACGTGCGAGCGACGCGTGATCGCAGGCGCCGTGGGCTTCATCATGCGGTTCCGAATAGTCCAGTCGGCTTGACGATCAGAACTATGGCGGCGATGAGATAAAGCACGGCAAGCTCGATCTCGGGGAAAAATTGAATTCCCGCTGTGCGCACGAAGCTTACGATCAGGGCGCCTACGAGCGCCCCTTGCAGGCTGCCGAGGCCGCCGATGACCACCACCACGAAGGCAAGAATAAGCGCATCGATGCCCATTCCCAGAACTGCCGCTTGGCTTGGAACGATGATCGCGCCGCCAAGTCCCGCCATGAAGCAACCGATCGCAAAGGCCAATACGTAGACCAGCCCGACGTTGAGCCCCAACGCCGAGGCCATGCGCCGATCCTGCGATGTCGCGCGCAGCATGACACCGAACTTGGTGCGGTAGACCACAAGCCACAGCGCCACCGCGGCGGTCGCCCCGATGCCGATGACGACGAGATTGTATCCGGGGTAGCTTAAGCCGCCGATACGCATGATCGGCAATGCGTCCATGACCGGATCGGCCGAAAGTGGCAAGCCGCCCCATAGGAGTCGCACCACGTCCTCAAGAATCAGCAAGAGGCCGAAGGTAACGAGCAGTTGATACTCCTCCGCCCGTCTGTAGAAGGGCCGCAACAGCACGGGCTCGATCGCCGCACCGAGCAGCGCCACGGCAATTGCTCCCATGGGAATCAGCGCAAACAGCCAAGCGGGGGCCACGCCCAACCCGATGGCGCGCCCAACCAGCCAGGCCGTCACATAGGCGCCAATGGCATAGAGGCTGCCGTGCGCCATGTTGACGATGCGCATGACCCCGAAGATAAGGCTCAAGCCCGCCGCAATGAGAAAGAGCACCGAGGCGTAGAATAACGAGTTTAGTATCTGGAGGATCAGGATCGCCAACAGCTCGTTCCCTGCCAAACCCCCGTTGGGCACACGTTAGCGTGCGCGCGCGCTTGCTGCCAATACCGACCGGCGCCTGTGCCTGTCCGTCGCAGGCAACCGCCACCCTGAGTCGATCGCGCCCGCGAATGGGCGGGCGCGATCTGAAGAAGCATGAGACCTTGAGCTCGGGCTAGCTGCTGATCTTCGGCCAGGTGGTCTTGATCCAGTTCGCCGCCGCGGTCGATTCGTTATGGCCGTGACCGGGCTTGGGCCAGTTCGCCGGCGCGGTGATGTTGCGGATCGGAATGGTGATGATGCGGTCGGGATCCCAGACCGGGAAGGGATACTCCGGCACGTTCTTGCTGAACCCGGTGATCGCATCCTTGTAGCCCTGGTGATTGTCGGGACGGATGTAGAGATAGCCCGACGGGGTATCCATTCCGAGGCCCTCGAGCTGACTGATGATCGCCTCCTCCTCGGGCCAGCCGCCGGTGAGCTTGTTGGCCCGTTCGATGGCGAGCTTGAGCATGTAAAGCGCCGAATAGGCGCCTTCGGACTGGAAGTTCGGATATTCCTTCCAGCGCTCAAAGTACTTCTTTACGAACGCGGCATTCTCCGGCCATCGGTTTCCGCTCGGATAGGTGAAGTGATAGTTTGCGTGGACGCCGGCAAGCGCCCCTTCGGGGTGGTCCTTGCCGATGGCATGCGGCGCCACGCCAAGGGCGAGCGTGGTCGCAAGCTTCATCTTGTCGAACAGGCCATAGCGCAGCGCCTGCTTGTAGAAGGCAATGTAGTCGCCGCCCCACAGCGAGGTAAACAGCATGTCCGGCTGTGACGACAGCGCCTTGGTGATGTGGGCGGTGAAGTCGGTGGTGCCGAGCTTCGGCCAGGCCTCCGAGACCGTCTCGGTGCCGGGCAAGAGCCGCTCGATCGCCAGGGTGAAGTGCTCGGCGGCGTTGCGGCCATAGCTGTAGTCGGGATGGACATGGGCGATCTTGCGCACCTGCGGCCAGGCCTGCGCTGCGCCGATCGCCGCCGTGATGCCGTCTGCCGATTGGATGTTGGTGATGCGGAAGACGTATTTCGGAGTGGGATCGGCCACATCGAAGACGAAATCGGTGCAGCCGTCGGTGAATATGGTGAGCGCGCCGAGCTCCTCGGCAACCGGCGCCAGCGCCGGGCTGTTGCCGCTGGAGATGACGCCGGTGAACAGGTCGATCTTCTCCGACAGCTTCATCCGCCGCAGCTCTTTCACGTTGGCGTCGGTTCCGGCAGCCTCATCCGCCGTGATGGTCTCGATCTTGCGCTTGCCCAGCAGGCCGCCCTGAGCGTTGATCTCTTCCGCCGCGAGGATGTGCCCCTTCTGCGACGGCTCGCCGAGCACCGCTGCCGGACCGGTCAGGAATGTCATATGTCCGGTCTTGAAGGGGGTATCGGGAATCTTCCCTTTGGGCGGCTCGGCGGCGGCGCGCACCATTTGCGGCCCCGCGACCAGCCCTGCTCCCGCAAGCGAGGTCCCGCCGACGGTTACGCCAAGCGCGCTGAGGAATTTTCGACGGTCTACGGTGGATTGTTTTTTCATGGCGTTCTCCCTGGATGACTGATCCGGCAGCCTAGTTTTGACTGACGCTCTCCCCGAAGATATCTTAGCATACGCAGTATCACAGGTCGATGGTGGAGCAGCCAGCCAAGGCCGTCCTGATGCCGCACCATGGTAAACGGCATAAGGACGAGGCTCAGAAATTAGGAGAAGGGGTTTGCGCGCCTCGGAGGCTAGACCGGACTCGGCCTGTGAACCATCGAGATCGTAGTTTGCTGCCCCGGCAACCGGTTGTTGCTGAAGGTTCTCTACGCCGTATTCATGCTCAACGAGGTTGGACCGTCAGTAGACTGGCTCCAGCCGCTGGATCGGCAGGTAAGAATTGGCCGGGGCGGCGTAGGTCTCCGCCTTCCCCCGGGCGACAGCCGACGCCACAACGCCGACCTGACCCCAAAAAGTGATTGCAAACAAGGTTGTCATCATCCCGGCAAGTGCGACTTTGAACAGGTTGCGCATGGAAGCCCCTCGTCTCCGGGCCAAGTATGGGCCCCTCTCCATGCACAGAGACTACTCATGGGCCGTCAAAATAACTGTGATGGGGATCACATAATGTCGGATTCCGTACCGCGGCGGCAGCAGCGGCAGGATGGGTCCAGGCGCCTGATGGGCGCTTCGCGGGGCGCCTCGACCTATCCTACGAACGATCACTGGCTCGCGGCGTGCAAGTCGCTCAATGCTTTTCTGACCAGCGTAACCAGGGATGACATGGTGTACGGTTTTGCAAGCCAACCGAGCGGCTCGGCCGCTTGCGCGCGCCTGCGGATATCCGCATCGTAGTTCGCAGTGGCAAAGATGCAGCGGATGCCGTAGACGCGGTATAGCTCGAGCGCGGTGACGACCCCGTCAGACTGGCCGCCCAGCCGGACGTCCATCAGGACCAGGGCAGGGCGTCGCGACTCGGCCGATCGAAGCACCTCATCGGCCGTGGCGGCGATGCCGGATGTCTGCAAACCTGCTTCTTTGAGCGCGTCCTGTACTTGCCAAGCGACAAGATAGTCATCCTCGACGATCAGGACGCGCGGAGATTGGTTCACGGGAATCTCAGGCTGCACCGGGTCCCATGATTGTTGGTCATTTCGAACTCGCCGCGCAGCTGCCGGGCCAGCCCGCGCACCGCATTGAGGTCAAACCCTAGACCGTCGTCTTCCGCGTACAGGAGAAAACGATCGGCTTCTCTGGTCAGGCCAACGCGAATGGTGCCTTCGTCGCCGCGAAGAGCATGCTTGGCAGCGTTGGTCAGCAACTCGTTCAAAATGAGTGCGAGCGGCATGGCGACATCGTTCGAGAGCTCGACGGACACTGCCTCGCTAACTTGTCGGATGCTTCCCGGAAATGCTTGCAGCGCGCTTTGACAGACCACGTCCACGAGCTCCGCAGCGTTGAAGCGCGTCGCCTCCGTGGTGCCGTAGAGGACCCGCTGCGCAGCCGCCATGGCGGCAACACGGCTGCCGGCTTCTGCCAGGATCCTGCGCGCCTCCTCGTTCTCGGTCTGCCTCGCCGTCAAATGCAGCAGCGACACCAGCATCTGCATGTTGTTCTTGACGCGGTGATTGAGCTCGTTGAACAGGAGTCGCTGCTGCGTTTCCGCCTGCTTGCGTTCGCTCACATCGACCAGCATGTTGATGGCGCCGATGAGATTGCCGGCCGAATCGCGCAGCGGAGTTGGATAGGGGATGAAGGGAACGCGGCTGCCGTCTGGGCGTTCGGCGATTGCTTCCGCGTTGCGGATTGGGCGCCCCTCCTTGAGCGCGATCGCCATCGGGCACTCGTCGTGCGGCAGTGGCGTCCCGTCCGGCTTGTAGAGCTTCCAGGTCACGCACCATTCGTCGCTGCCGACCGCCGGCGTTCGGCCGGCAAGCTCCGCCGCTGCCTGGTTGTAATACGTGATCTTCCCCTGTGCGTCCGTCGTATAGATCGCGGCCGGGATGGCGGCGAGCAGATCCTGCAGTTGGCGCTCACTGGCGCGCATCCTGGCTTCCGCCTGTTTGCGCTCGCTGATGTCGCGCGCGATTTTGGAAGCCCCTACGACTCTTCCGCGCTCATCTCGCACGGGCGAGACGGTCAGCGAGATGTCGATCAGGGTTCCGTCCTTGCGCCGGCGGACTGTCTCGTAATGATCGATGCGTTCGCCGCGCCGGATGCGCGCGAGAATCTGCGGTTCCTCGTCGAGCCGCTCGGGTGGGATCAGGATGGTGATCGGCTTGCCGATGACTTCCTCGGCCGTATAGCCGAAGATGCGCTCGGCTCCGCGATTCCATGTCTCTATGATGCCGTCAATGTTCTTGCTCACGATGGCGTCGTCGGAGCATTCCACGATGGCGGCGAGCTTCTGAGCGGCTCTCAACTCCACTGCATCGGCCAAGGACCGAGCCCTCAGAAGGGCGGCAGGGCGAAGCGCGGCCAGCCGATCCTGCGTTGTCAGGGGTTCCCTCATTGTCATTTGGCGACTCGTTCAGGGCGACAGAGATCGCGTTGCGACGGCCCTTCGCCGGCTGCTGTGAATGTTCCTTACCTGACGACGCAAGAAGGAACCTTGAGCCGCAACGCGGCTGGCTGGCAAAGGGTTCCGGAAGCTCGTCAGAATCCTTCCCAGACCCGCGCCGCCAACTTCTCCGGGGCGCGCACCCCCCGCCGGTGCCAAGGCGAGCCGCTTGAGCGCGCTGTTCTCGAAGGCCTCTAACGAGGCTGCCAATACGTGACTAGCCCGAGCGCTCGGGCGTGGCTTTCAGCAGCTGAACGGGCCGACGCCGCCTGCGCGGCGAGCTATCCTCGGGGAGCGTCCATCGTTCGATTTCAGTTGCGGCTTCCATGCACAGCGGCGCCTGCCGCAGCAGCGCATCGCGCCGCCCTCGATCGCCTGCCCGCTGCGCTTCGGTGGCGGCATGTAGAAGTTTCACTCGCTCGCTTACATTTACGCACGCGCACAGCCACTCGGCCGCCGAAGCACTCATCGACGCGATTGCGCAGCTTCAATATGCGCCACTGGACCCGCCCGAACTATACGGCCGTTGGTTGGCGGTGCTACCGGCACCGTGGTGGTTTTCCAGGGAGCAATGACCTCGATTATGATGTTGATTCCGGCCAGTGCGCTTTCGATCTCGCCTTGCACGCGCTCAACCTCGGACTTGAGGAATGATTGCAATTGCTGGAGCTCGGACGCCAGCCCTTCTAGTCCCTCGATCGAATTCGATGTTAGCCGCGCGACAGAGGAGCGGATCCGTTCGGAATCGGCCTCGATCTGAGACAGAGGCTTCGGACTCTTCTGCTCTATCAATCTGCTGGCCTCTGCCTCTGCATCCAGCGGAAGGGATTTTTCGGCACTTGCTGAAGGTAATACCGGAATATTCATCAGACTCTCCGTAGCGGCATTGAGCTTGGTCTCGTTCCTAATCCCGGACCCTATTTCCACTTGGGTTAATAACTGTTTAGGAATCTTCTTTAACAGGCAGAAGTTAGTCTGGGGGCATGGGCGCGGTCGCTTGCATGGCGGAGGCGCGGCAGTTTGATTGTTGCAACTTCTAGGTGAAGATGAGAGGAAGCGTACGCGCGCAGAGCGGGTTTGCAGGTGCTCGCACAAATCACTGACCGGCGGCGGCTAATTGATATCCGGCATTTCGAGCCTGGCTGGTGGAAGACCGAGATGCAATTTGGTCAGCTGACGTATCGTGAGCTCGTCTCGCTGCTCGCCGCTGCAGCGGTGGCTTGGCCGCTCGCCGCGCGCGCGCAGCCGCCGCCGGCGCCGGGGATCCCGAAAGAATCATCGCCCGATCCTACGTTGGCGAAAGCGGTGGCAGCCGTAAATGAAAAATTGAAAGATCCGCAATCCGTCCGCTATGGCGACATGGTCAGAAAAGTCGGACCGAATGTGAACGGTAAGCCTGCCGAAGTTGTGTGTGGAAGCGTTACCGCAAACGACTCTTTCGGGGCATCTGGCGCAAAGCGCCCGTTTGTGTATTTCATCGCGGACGGAGCGGTTTTCTTAGTGGACGCAAAGCCCAGCCCTGAAGATGTCGCCCAAATCATCTATGGACGTTTCTGCAAATAGCATTTCCCTCGTCGTGTTGATTGCACACGGCACTGCCGTCTATTGCGCCCGCTACGGCGCGACCAACACCTGACGACAAGCGGCGGGGAGGTCGGCCATTCGCAGCGGAGGCTTCTCCTGCGGCTGAATGGGCAATGGCCTCGGATGCAAGACGGCGTCCGTGAACCACTCGTCAAGGTCCTTGCCGCTACAGCCGTCATCCGCCGGGACCGGCGGCTGCGGCGTGCAGTCAGGACTGTCCGCCGGACAGCGGATGCGCACGTGGAAGTGATAATCATGTCCCCACCACGGGCGCACCTTGCTCAGCCAAGCGCGATCCGTGTCGGCGCCTCGGCATAGCGCTTTCTTGATTGCGGGGTTCACAAAAATACGCGAAACCTCTGGATCTTGTGCCGCCGCTTTGATCACGGCGGCGTGCGCCGGTGTCCACATATTCGGATCGACATCCATGCGGTCCTCGGCGACCACCATGGTCGCCGACATGTCTTCGCGCTCCTGGCGCGTCAATTTACGGTTCGGCATTGGGGTGAGCCAGATGTCGGCATCGAGTCCCACCTGGTGGCTGGCATGTCCGGTGCGCATCGGACCGCCGCGCGGCTGCGACATGTCTCCGACCAGGAGTCCACGCCAGCCGGTCTTGGGCGCCTGATTGGCGAGGCGTTCGAGAAACTGCACGAGGCTAGGATGTCCCCAATTGCGGTTGCGCGAGAGCCGCATCACTTGCCAGGTCTTGCCGTCGACCGGCAACGCCTTTGCTCCGGCAATGCAACCTTTGGAATAGGAGCCGATTGTATGCGTCGCGAGCGGCGCCGGCTTCGTTTTGTGGCCGAACAGCTCTTTGGCCGGGGTTGCGGGATCCTCGGGGTGCGCGAGCGCTGGTAGCGGTTGGGGAATGGAGCTGCCCTTGTCCTGTGCGGCAGCCAAGCTCACACCCAGCAGCGCAAGCGTCAAGAACAGCAGCTTGCGGCACCACGCAAGGCAACTCGACCGTGCTTGCACGCTCATCATATCCGATAACCGAATGCGAAACGGCGTTACGTTATGCGGCCTCGCACGCAGGAGGCGCAGCAAACCTGTACATTTCGGTGTTCGATAGGTGGAAATCGAGTCCTTTTCGAGGAAATACGAGCTGGAACCGGGGAACCAATCCCTCGGTGCTGCTTTTCCCTCAAAGAGTAATGCAGCGTACTTATGACGACGGCGAACGAATATCGGAAGCGAGCTGAAGAGTGCTTGGAACTCGCGAGGGCGGCCGAGGACGAATATGCGAGGCGGCGATGCTGGAGCTCGCGCAGGAGTTCAACGAAGCCGCAGACCGAGCAGAACGCGCGCGCTCTCTTAGGCATCGCGCCCTTTCGGTGCGCAGTCGAACTTGTAACGTCAATACCCGGCGTTAGCGATATCGGTGCACAGGTCATCGTTTCCGAGATCGGCACCGACATGAGCCGG
>Ga0306920_100001756_pt1 | contig 26958 bp, 19 predicted proteins | sample flu12Cox44000170_FD_204666 | JGI IMG/M metagenome (GOLD analysis project Ga0306920, IMG submission 204666) | Lab enrichment of tropical soil microbial communities from Luquillo Experimental Forest, Puerto Rico - flux4day.12C.oxic.44.000.170 (v2)... | ecosystem: Environmental > Terrestrial >... | reverse complement strand
GGCCAGCGGGGCCGGGGGCGCTCAGGGCACGAGGACGATCTTGCCACGAAGGCGGCCCTCTTCCAGGCGCCGGTAGGCGTCCTGGACCTTGGCCAGCGGGAAGACCGCGGTCACCGGATCTCCGGCTGGCCGGCCGCGACGTACTCGGCGGCCGGTGGCTATGTCTCGGGCAACTGCAGGCAGCCAATGAACGATCAGGTGGCAACCGGGGAACACCTTCATGCATAACGGAAGCTGGGGCAGGCGAGTGGTGGACAGCGCCGGGCCCGCGGCCCCCGGCCCGTGCCAGGCTGGCGTTACCGGCCTGGGCCGGGCCGGGGTACCAGCCGCGCGGCAGGCTCCCCGGAGCTTGGTCCGGCACCGTTGTGTAATCATGTAATCAACACCTGACCGGACGGGGACACGTGGTGACGCCAGCCGCCCATCCCCGGGAAGGGGTTCACGTGAGCAACGAGCAGAACGCGGCGGCCGGGGGCGAGGGCAGGCTGGCGCAGGTGATCGCCACCCGGGGCGGGCAGGCGGCGCCGGAGGCGCCGTTTGTGATCGAGCACCGGGAGGCCCTGATCTACATGCTGTGCGAGGCCGCCGAGCTGGAGCACGGCATCATGTGCCAGTACCTGTTCGCGGCGTTCTCGCTGAAACAGGCAACAGACGAGGGATTGACTGAGACCGAGCTGGCGGCGGTCACCCGCTGGCGCAGGCAGGTCTCGCACGTGGCCACGCAGGAGATGCTGCACCTGGCGCTGGTGCACAACCTGTTGTCGGCGATCGGCGCCGCGCCGCACATGGCCAGGCCGAACCTGCCCGCACCGGCCTCCCACTACCCGGCCGGGGTGCAGCTGGCGCTGCTGCCGTTCGGGGAGCAGGCGCTGCGGCACTTCATGTTCCTCGAGCGCCCGGAGGGGATGGACCTGGCCGACGCCGACGGCCTGGCCGCGGTCGGCCGGGCGGTGCCGGTGCTGAACGAGCGGGACATCGTGCCCCAGGGCCAGGACTTCGCGACCGTCGGGCATCTGTACCGGTCGATCGAGGCGGGCTTCGCCAACCTGGCCGAGCGGCACGGGGAGGACTGGCTGTTCGTCGGTCCGCCACGGGCCCAGGCGACCGCGGAGCATTTCAGCTGGCCGGAGCTGGTCGCGGTGACCGACCTGGCCAGCGCGGGCCGCGCGATCGAGGAGATCCTGGAGCAGGGTGAGGGCCCGCGCGGCCACTGGCGGGACGCGCATTTCGGGCAGTTCGTGAACATCCTTGACGAGTACCAGCAGCTGCGCGAGGCCAACTCGGGCTTCGACCCGGTCCGCCCCGTCATAGCGGCCAACGTCCGCCCGCCCGAGCGCGACACCGACGTGCCGATCATTGGCGATCCGCTGACCGCCCGGGTGACGGACCTGTTCAACGTCGGGTACGAGATCCTGCTGCAGCTCTTCGAGCGGTTCTTCGCGCACACCGAGGAGACCGACGCCCAGCTCATGACCCTGGCCGACGCGACGGTCACGCTCATGCTCCGGGTCATCAAGCCCCTGGGCGACCTCATCACCACCTTGCCCGTGGGCCACGAGCACCCGGGCAGGACGGCCGGGCCGAGCTTCGAGCTGTTCTACGAGAGCGACTACCTGATGCCGCACCGCGAGGCGGCGTGGGCGCTGCTGGCCGAGCGGCTCGATGAGGCGGCCTGGCTGTGCGACGAGCTTCAGTCCGGCCGCGGCCAGCACCTCGCCGGCCAGCTGGAGCCGGTGCTCGCCGCGATGCGGGAGATCTCGCGCTCCCTGGCCGCGCACCTGCCCGCGGGCAGCGCGCACGCCCGGCTGGCCAGCGCGCCCTCCCAGCTGGAGCCGGACGAGCTCGCCGCGCTGCTGCAGCGGGCGGACGGGCTGGCCACCGCGGCCGCCAGGCACCGCGGCACCGCCGATCCGGGCCCGGCGCTGCGCGAGCTGCTGCGGGCCGCGCACGCCATCGCCAAGCAGGCGGCGGCCGGCCTGGGCTGCGGCGCGGAGGAGCAGGCACTGATCGTGCCCCGGCTGGTCGGCAGCGTGCTGCGGCCGCTGGCGGACGCGCTGGACGAGGCCGGACCGGCCGGCGGGGCGTCATCGCCCCCTGGGGCAGCACCGTCCGGCGGAGCAGCGCCGTCCGGCGGAGCGGTATCGGCGGGCGCGGCCGGGACCCGGGGTCACGCCGGGACCCCGGCGGCCGCCGGGAGACCAGGCCAGACCCGGACGGCCACCGCCGCGGGGCGGGTGTGGGAGACGGCCAGGGCCGCGACCGAGCTGCGGGCCCGCCTGGGCCGGGCGTGCCCGCCGAAACTCGCCGAGGCCACCGCGGCGCTGCAGGACCTGGCCTGCCAGCTGGCCGGCCCCGGCGAGGCGGCGGCGCGCCTCGACGAGCTGTGGGAGCTGCAGTCCGGGCTGCCCACCACGGTCCAGGCGGAGCGGAACGGGCCCTACCTGGCGACCAACGTGCCGCGGCTGGCCGACCACCTGGGGACGCAGGACCGGCCCGCGCCCCAACTGGCGCTGTGCCGGTGCGGCGCCTCGTCGATCAAGCCGGCCTGCGACGGAAGCTGCGCGGAGACCGGGTTCACCGACGCCAAGGATCCCAAGCGGGTTCCCGACCGGCGGGACACCTACGACGGCCAGCAGCTGATGATCTACGACAACCGCGGCATCTGCCAGCACTCGGGGTTCTGCTCCGACCGGCTCGCGACGGTGTTCCGCGCCGGCGCCGATCCGTACGTGGCCCCCAGCGGCGGCCGGATGGACGAGATCATCCGCGCCATCCGGGACTGCCCGTCGGGAGCGCTCAGCTACGCGATCGACGGCCGGGAGGCCCGCGATCAGGTCGACTGGGGCGGCACCCGGCCGCCGGCGATCGAGGTGACCAAGGACGGCCCGTACCGGATCACCGGCGGGATCTCCCTGATCGGCGCGGACGGCACCCCGGAGGAGAGGGCGCAGGGTTCCTCGCCGGAGCACTATGCCCTGTGCCGGTGCGGGCACTCGCAGAACAAGCCGTTCTGCAGCGGCATGCACTGGTACGTCGGGTTCCGTGACCCGGTTCCCGCGCCGGGGAACGAGCCGACCTTGTTCGCGTGGGCGGGCGGGCTGCCCGCCCTGACCCGGATGAGCAGGCTGCTCTATGAAAGGCACGTACCGGCCGACCCGCTGCTGGCCCCGCTGTTCGCGAACATGCCGCCGGATCAGCCGCAACGGCTGGCCGCCTGGCTGGCCGAGGCACTGGGCGGGCCGTCCGGGACGGGCGAATTCGGGCGGGAGACGATCGGCCTGTCCGCCGCCGCGTTCACCGAGGAGCACCGCGCGCGGTGGGCCGCGCTGACCGGCCGCGCCGCCGATGAGTCCGGGCTGCCGGCCGACCCGGCGTTCCGTTCTGCCTTCTCATCGTGTGCCGACTGGGCGTCGCGGACCGCGCTGGCGGGGTCGCAGGCCGGCGACGCCTGGCTGCCGGTGCCGACGCCCCGCTGGGAATGGGGCCCCGGCGGGCCGCCCGCCGGCACCGCCCCGGCCGAAGACCAGGCGGACGCGCCCGCGGCGCCGCTGCCGGGCCCGGGCCAGCCCGTGAGCTTCGCCGCCCATATCAAGCCGCTGTTCCGCGAGCGGGACCGGCAGTCGATGAGCTTCGCCTTCGACCTGTGGTCCGGTGACGACGTCCGGGCCCATGCCGCTGATATTCTCCGGCGGCTCCAGGACGGCTCCATGCCCTGCGACGGTGCCTGGCCAGCGGAGCGGGTGGAGGTGTTCGAGCGCTGGACCCAGACGGGGATGGCGCCGTAAGGACCTCCGGCCCGCGCGGATTTCCGCCCCCCGTGGCAGGGTTGGGGGATGGGAGCCTGATCGGATCTCTGGGAACAACGTCGGGATCGCCGGGAACGGAGCAGATCATGGCAGGAGATTCTGCGCACGAGCCGTCCGAACGGCCGCGGCGGGCCCTGGCCACCGTCGGTGACGTGATGCAGCCCCCGCTGACCACGGTCGACCTGAACGATCACGTGGCCGCGGCCGCGTACCTGATGAGACACGCGAGCGCGACCGCGCTGGTGGTGCTGGACGGCCAGGAAAGCAACCGGCCGGTGGGCATCATCACCGAGGCCGACATCGTCCACACCGTGGCGGACGGCAAAAACGTGAACGAAGTCCGGATCGCTGACCTGATGACCACCAGCCCGACCGTCGTCGAGCAGACGACGAGCATCCGGGACGCGGCCGAGATCATGGTGGCGGGCCACTTCCGGCATCTGCCCGTCGTCGGCCGCACCGGCCTGAGCGGGATCGTGGACATCAGGGATGTGTGCCGCGCGCTGCTCGAGCCCGGGGGCTGATCAGCCGGTCCCGGGGCGGTCGCCGTCCGGGTGATGGTCGTCGCCGTCGAGGGGCATCGTGATCCGGGCGGAAATCACGTCGGGGCGGGTGCGCAGGGCGTTCGTGAGAACGAAGTCGATGTGGTTGTGCAGGACCTGCTCCCACAGCCGGTCGGGCAGAGCGACCGGGATGAGCACGACGATCTCCTTGTCGTGCTGCTCACGGAACTCGTCGATGAACGTCACGATGGGCTCGGCCACCGACGCATACTCGGTGTGCAGCACCTTCAGGGGCACCCCGGGATCCCACTGGGCCCACTGCTGCTGCACGTGCCGGGCCCGCTCAGCGCTTCCGTCGGCGTCCTCCACCACCGTCACCGCGACCACGTGCGGGCTGATCGACAGCGCATGCCCGATGGCGTACCGGGCCAGCCGCGACACCGCGACCACCGGCACTATCACGACGGTCGGCTTGACCTCGGGCTTGCCGGGGATCTCACCGAGGCCGAGCTCCACCCCGACCCGCCGGTAGTAGCGGTGGATGCGGGTGAACAGGAAGATGAACCCCGGCACCGCGATCACGACCACCCAGGCGCCTTCGGTGAACTTGGTCAGGATGAACACCACGGTGGCGACGCCGGTGGTCGCCGCGCCGAGGCCGTTGAGGGCGGCCCGGAACCTCCAGCGCGGCGGCCGGGTGCGCCACCAGTGCACGACGAGCCCGCTTTGCGACAGGGTGAAGCCGGTGAACACCCCGATGGCGAACAGCGGGATCAGCGTGAGCACGTTCCCGCGCACCGCGATGAGCAGGACGGCGGAGAGAATGGCCAGCGTCCAGATCCCGGGCGCGAACACCTGCCGGTCGTCGCGCAGGGCGAACAGGTGCGGCAAATAGTGGTCCTTGGCCAGCAGGCTGGCCAGCACCGGCAGCCCGCCGAACGAGGTGTTGGCGGCCAGCGCGAGCACCAGCGTGATGGTCAGCGACATCAGGTAGTAGGCCCAGTTCCGGCCGATAGCCATGGCCATGATCTGGCTCAGCACCGTCTGGCCCGACCGGGGCCCGACGTGCCAGCGGTCGGCCAGCACCGCCAGCCCGAGCAGCATCACGCCGAGGATCGTGCCGAGCAGCAGCTCGGTCCGTTTGGCCCGCTTCACCCGGGGCTCCTTGAACTGCGGCACCCCGTTGGCGATCGCCTCCACGCCGGTCAGCGCGCTGCAGCCGGCCGAGAAGGCCTTGAGGATGAGCAGGACGCTCACCGTCTCAAGCGGAACACGGGGCACCAGCGACACGCCCGGCTGCGGAGCATGGAGGGCCAGGGGGTGGATGAAGCCGATCGCGATGATGATCAGCAGGCCGACGATGAACACCATCGTGGGCAGCAGGAATGCCCGGGCGGCATCCCCGAGGCCACGCAGGTTGAGCACGGTGACAAACGCGAGGATGACCAGGCAGATGACCACCGTGTCCGGGGTGAGCACGGGGAAGGCCGAGGTCAGCGCCGCCACCCCGGCGGCGATGGAGACCGCGACGGTGAGCGTGTAGTCGACGACCAGCGCGGCGGCGGCGACCAGGCTGGCCCCGTGACCGAGGTTGGCCCGCGACACCGCGTATGCGCCGCCGCCGTTCGGGTAGGCGTCGATCACCTGGCGGTAGGAGAACACCAGGATCGCCAGCAGCAGCACGATCGCGATGGTGATCGGCAGGACCAGGTGCAGCGCCGTGGCGCCCGCCAACGCCAGCACCACGATGATCGCTTCCGGACCGTAGGCGACCGACGTCAGGGCGTCCAGGGACAGCGCGGGCAGGCCCTCCACCGGGGTGATCCGCTCTGTCGTCACGTCACGCCAGCGAAGCGGCGGCCCGACCAGCAGGTGCCACGCCGAGCCCACGGCACTCCTGTCGCGCTGCCGCGTGTCAGCCACGCCCGTACTCTATGACGGCGCATTCGCGGCCGGGATGACCGCTTTGATCACTCTTTTGTGCGGTCGTCCGGTATTACCGCCGGGCCGCCGTCCCGCTGGGCCGGGCCCGGTAAGTCCCCGTTGCTGATGGCCATCGCGATGATCTGCGCCGGGTCCCGGCCGGCCGGCCGGGCACGGGCCGCGTCGAAGGCCTCCCGCGTGAGGCCTGCCCGCGCGGTGGCCAGCGTCCGCGCGTACCCGGCCGGGTAGACGGGCGGAAGCAGCACGCCGGTCTGGGCCCGCAGGGCGTCCCGTGCCCCGTCGAGTTCCGCGGCGCCCTCGTAGTCGCCGCGGGCCGCCGCCGCCCCGGCCAGGCCCTCCAGGCACCACTGCACGTACATCAGGTTGCCGGTGTCGGCGAACAGCGACGCCGCGCCGGCCAGCAGGGCCTGCGCCCGGGCAGCATCGCCGTCGGCCAGGTCGACGTGGCCGACCAAGGTCAGCGACATGGCCGTGCTCCAGCGGTCGTCGTACTTGCGGGCCACGACCAGGCTTTCCTCGAGCAGATCCCGGGCGACGGCCCGGTCGCCCAGGTTCAGGAGCGCGGTCCCCAGCCCGCCCAGGCCCCGGGCCGTGGACTTTTCGTCACCCCGCTCGCGCAGCAGCGCGAGGCTGTCGGCGAACAGGCGCGCCGCGCTCTGGTAGTCGCCCGAGTTGATCCCGAATGTTCCCAGCATGAACAGGGCATCGGCCTGCCCACCAGTGTCGCCCAGGGCGCGGAACAGGCCCAGCGCCTCAGTGCCGATCGCTTCGGCCCTGTCGGACGCCCCCGGCCCTGCGTTGCCGGCCGCCCAGCCCAGCAGGAACAGCACATGGGCCAGGGTGTACCGGTCGCCCGAGTCGCGCGCCGCGGCCAGGCTCTTCTCGGCCAGGGCACCCGCCCGGGGGCCGTCGCCGGTGAACATCGCCGCGAAGGCCAGGCCGAGCAGCGCCACCGCCTCACCGGCCCGGTCGGCGGCCGCCCGCGCCTGCTCCAGCGCCGCCTGATGGTCGCGCGCGGAATCGGCGTACCGGTCCTGTGCCCGCGCCAGCATGCCCCGGGTGTTCAGCGCGGCCGTCAGCACCCGCGGGTCCCCGAGCTCGCGGGCCAGTTGCAGGGCCTGCGAGCAGCGCTCCGCCGCCTCGTCGTAAGCGGCCTGGTCGATCGCCAGCCGCGCCGCGCCAGCCAGGGCGTTGACCCGCACGGACGGGGCGACCGAGGCGGGACGGTCCAGCGCTTCCCGGAGCCACCCGCGGCCCTCGCTGAGGTGGCCCCGCTGCTGCCAGAACCGCCACAGCGCGGCGGCCAGGCGCAGCTCCGCCGCCCCGTCGCCTTGTTCCCGTGCCCAGCGCAGCGTGGCTCGCAGGTTGTCGTGCTCGGCGTCCAGCCGCGCCAGCCAGGCCACCGCCTCTTGCCCGGTGAGCGCGAGGCCCGCCCGCTCCGCCAGCGCCAGGTAGTAGGCGGCGTGCCGCCGCCCGATCTCCGCGGTTTCCGACCGCTCGGCCAGCAGTTCGGTGCCATACTCCCGGATGGTCTCCAGCATGGTCAGCCGCGGTGCCGCGGGTGAGACGTCACCATCTTGGGCCGGGGGCGAGGCGGCAACGTCGCCCGCCGCGGGCGCCTCCGGTGGCCGGAGCAGGCTGCTGGCCGCGAGCGACGCCAGTCCGTCGAGCACATCCGGGCCTTCGCCGTCATCCGCGCAGATCGCCTCCGCCGCCTCCAGCGTGCAGCCGCCCACGAACACGCACATCCGCCGGAACAGCGCCTGTTCCGGCTCGTTCAGCAGCTCGTAACTCCAGGCGATCGCGTCCCGCATGGTCTTCTGGCGGGCCGGCAGGTCGTGCGGGCCGCCGGCCAGCACCGGCAGCCGGCGGTCCAGCCGTGCCAGCAGGGCCGTCGGCGGCAGCAGCCGCACCCGGGCCGCGGCCAGCTCGATGGCCAGCGGGAGCCCGTCCAGCCGCCGGCAGATCCCGGTCACAGCCCGGGCCGTCTCGGGGTCCGGCGGCAGTTCCGCCCCCGCGGCCCGCGCCCGCTCGGCCAGCAGCTCGGCCGCTGGCGAGCTCAGCTGCGCCTCCGGCGGGCCGCCCGCATCGGGCAGCATCAGCGGCGCGACCGGGTAGTCGCGTCCGCCCCTGACGTCCAGGGCCACCCGGCTGGTGACCAGTATGACCAGGTCCGGGCACGCCTCCAGCAGGGCGAGCACGGCGTCCCGGGCCGGGAGCAGGTGCTCGAAGTTGTCCAGCAGCACCAGCAGCCGCCTGCCGCGGAGCGACATCGCCAGCAGGTCGGGCAGCGGGGTCGCGTCCCGCTCGTCCACCCCCAGCCGCTGGGCGATGGCGCCCAGCACGAGCCCGGGGTCGCGCAGCGGTGCCAGGTCCACGAAGACGGCGCCATCGGCGAAGTCACCGGCGGCCCGGTCCGCCACCTCGATCGCCAGCCGGGTCTTGCCCACCCCGCCGGGCCCGGTGAGCGTCAGCAGCTGGGTATCGCCCCGGCGCAGCAGTTTCACCACCGCCGCGGCGACCCCGGCCCGGCCGATCAGCGGGGTGAGCGGCCGCGGCATAGCCCGCCGGGCCGCCCCCCCGGCCCCCGCCGCCGCCCCGGCGGTGTCGCCTGTACCCGCCGGCTGGGCCGGGCGGGCGGCCGCGAGCAGTTCGGCTCGCTCCTGCGGGCCCGCGCCCAGCGCGTCGGCGAGCAGCGTCACGGTCGCCAGGCGCGGGCTGCGCTCCGGATCCCGTTCCAGGTCGCTGACGGCCTTGGCGCTGAGCCCGGCCCGCTCGGCCAGGGCTTCCTGGGTCAGCCCCGCCGCCAGCCGCTGCCGTTTGAGCAGCGCGGCGAAGCTGGCGGCGTCCGGGTCCGGCATCGGTGCTACCGCCGCGGGCCCGGGAAAAGGGGAGAACTCGGGGAGCGCTCGTCCTGTTGCGCGCATCGGCCGCCACGGACCCTGGGATCAGGCAGTACGCCGAGATCGCCAGGGAGCACCGCGATGTCCCCGGAAGAGCTGAAAGCCCGCGCCCGCCGCGTCGTCGAGGAGATCCTCAACCAGGGCGACCTCGCCGTCGCCAATGAGCTCATCTCCCCCGACTGCGTGCACCACGTCCCCGGCCCCCAGCCAGCGCCGGGCCTCGCGGGCCTGATGGGCTGGCTGGCTCTGACCCAGCGTATCTTCCCCGATTTCCACGCGATCGTGGAAGACGAGATCGCCGAAGGCGACCGGGTCGTGCAGCGCATCACCTGCTACGGCACCCACCAGGGCGAGTTCTGCGGCGTCTTGCCGACCGGCGAGCAGGTCGCCTTCTCCAGCATCGAGATCAACCGGGCCAGGGCGGACGGGAAGTTCACCGAGCACTGGTCCTCGGCCGACCTGCTCGGCGTCTTGCACCGTCTCGGCGCTGCGCCGGCGCGATCGCCCGCCAGCGCGGCCGAAGGGATGGCGCCGGCATGAAAGTCACCGTTGCGCCCGCGAGCACGGAGGACCGGAGCGCGTCCGGGCCGCTGGACCGGGCCGCCGTCCAGATCCGGCCGGTGAGGCGCGTCACGGCGGCATTGTGGGCCGTAACGTTGCTGGCCGCACTCGCCGTGCTGGCCCTGACCCTCATCACCTGGGGCGACTTGAAGCTCAGCGACGGGATCTCGAGCCTGTATATCCCGGTGGCGGCGGTCGCCTACGCCACGCTCGGTGTGCTGATCATCCGCCGCGCGGCCAACCTGATCGGCTGGATCATGCTCGCCGAGGGCATCGCGCTCGCGCTTTTGCAGCTGACCTCCGCCTACGCGATAGCGGGGGTCGCGGCGCATCCGGGGTCGCTCCCGGCGGCGAAGCTGGCCGGCACGCTGTCGGAGTGCATCTTCTCCCCGGTGACCTTCCTCATCGCCTTCATGTTCCTGCTGTTCCCGACCGGGAAGCTGCCATCGCCACGCTGGCGCCCGGTCGCCGCGGCCGGTTTGCTGCTGGTGGGCCTGACCACGGCCGGGCTGGCCGTGACGCCACGGCTGCTGCAGCTGCCCGCGCCGGGCGGCGTATCGCTGGTCTACCCCAATCCACTGGGCGCCCAGAGTCTGGAGCCGGTCCTGCGGGCGGTCCCCGTCGGCACCCTCAGCGGGCTGGCGGTGGTCACCGTCGCGTTCATGGCGGCCGTGCTGGCCTCACTCGCCGCCCGGTACCGGGCCGGCGGCCCGCTGGTGCGGCAGCAGATCAAATGGCTGGCGCTGGCGGCGGTGGCATTCGCCGGTCTTTTGTTCACCGCCCTGCTGGGCCTCGCCGCCGGCCAGGGGTGGCTCAATAGCGCCGCGAACGGCGTCACCGCGGTCGTCGCGCTGTTCGGGATCCCGGCCGCGATGGCGATCGCGATCCTCAAGCACCGGCTGTACGACATCGACGTCATCATCAGCCGCGCTGTGGTCTACGCCCTGCTCTCGGCCGCGTTCACCGCTGTGTACGTGGGCATCGTGCTCGGCATCGGGACGTTCGTGGGGCACCAGGGCGGCCCGGTGCTCACGATCGCCGCGGCGGTCACCATCGCGCTGTTGTTCCAGCCGCTGCGGCGCCGCGCCCAGCAGTTCGCGAACCGCCTGGTGTACGGCAGGCGGGCCACGCCGTACCAGGCGCTGTCCGATTTCGCGGGGGACATGGCCGGGCAGCTGGACCTCACCCAGGCCGTCGACAAGATGGTGTCGGTCCTGGCCGGTGCGACCGGGGCCGACCGGGCCGAGGCGTGGATCCGGGTCGGGAACCATCTGCGCCCGGCCGCGATCTGGCCGTACGGCGCACCCCCGTCCGCTGCCATCGCGCTCGGCTCCGGCGGCGGACTCCCAGCTTTCGAGGGGGAGTCGCGCGCGGCAGCCGTTCAGCATGGTGGCGAGCTGCTGGGCGCACTGTCCCTGCAAAAACCGAGGAATGAGCCGCTGACCGGCACCGAGGACGAGCTGCTGCAGGACCTGGCGTCGCAGGCGGGCCTCGTCCTGCGCAACGCCGCGCTGATCGACGAGCTGCGGGCGTCCCGCCGGCGGCTGGTGGGAGCGCAGGACGCCGAGCGGCGCAAGATCGAGCGGAACCTGCACGACGGGGCGCAACAGCAGCTCATCGCGATCATGATCCAGCTCGGCCTGCTGGAGGAATCCGCCGACGACCCCGGCGCCGTCCGGCAGCTCGCGCCGGCGGTGAGGGACGGCCTGCGCGCCGCGCTGGAGGACCTGCGGGACCTGGCCCGCGGCATCTACCCGCCGCTGCTGGCCGACCAGGGCCTGGTCCCGGCGCTGCAGGCGCAGGCGCGCAAGGCATCCCTGCCGGTGGAGATCGACGCGGACGGCGTCGGGCGCTACCCGCAGGACACCGAGGCCGCGGTGTACTTCTGCGCCCTGGAGGCGCTGCAGAACACCGCCAAGTACGCGGGCGCGTCCCGCGCGACGATCAGCCTCTCGTGCTCCGGCGACCGGCTCCGGTTCACCGTCACCGACGACGGGGCCGGGTTCGACACCGCGAGTACCGGGCATGGCACCGGCCTGCAGGGGATGGCCGACCGGCTGGACGCGCTCGGCGGCGCCTTCGATGTCCGCTCACGGCCCGGGCAGGGGACCACCGTGAGCGGCCAGCTCCCCGTCTTCGCGCCCTGACGGGCGTGCCCGGTCAGGGTGGCCGCGCCCGGGGTCAGGGCACCACGGTCACCGGCCACCGGCCGGCCCGCACCAGCCGCACCGCCAGCGAGCCGATCAGCCGGTGGCCGGCCTGCGCGGACGCGCCCACCACCACGGCGTCGGCGCGGATCTCGTCGGCGATGCGGCGGATCTCGATGAACGGGTCGCCCTCGGCGGCGATGAACGTGATGGGGATCCCCAGGTCCCGCGACGCCTCGTCGGCCCGCCGGCGCATGTCCGCGGCGATCTGGCTGAAGGCCTCGTGGCGGACGGCGGCGATGTCGGCCCCGCCCGGGGTGGCCGCCGCCATCGACGCCACCGGGGCGACGAAGACCGCGGTCACGCTGGCCCCCTGCCGGCGGGCCAGGCCCGCCGCGTACGAGGCGGCCCGCAGCGAGGTGATGGAATCGTCGACCCCGACGAGGATCGTCTTGGGCCCATCGGTTCCCAGCTCGAACTGACCCTCTCCGCCGAATGCCACAGCGGCAGTGTACGGAGCGGGCGCGGCCGGCACATGTCGCCCGCCCCGCACGGGGCGTGAGCCGGACCTCAGACGCGGGTGAGGAGCTCCGCGCCGCGCTCGCGCAACTCGGTGGCGGAGGTGACCCCCAGCAGCTGAAGCGTCCGCCGGAACTGCTCGGCCAGCAGGTCCAGGGCCTTGTCCACCCCCGGCTCGCCCGCCGCCATCAGGCCGTACAGGTAGGCGCGGCCGATCGCGGCCGCGTCGGCGCCGAGCGCGATGGCGGCGGCGATGTCGGCGCCGTGCCGGACCCCGGAGTCGACCAGCACCGTGAGGTCCTGGCCGACCGCGTCCCTGACCGTCGGCAGCAGGTCGATCGGGGCAATCGCGCGGTCGAGCTGACGCCCGCCGTGGTTGGACAGCTGCACGCCGTCGGCGCCGGCCTCGGCGGCCCGGCGGGCGTCGGCGGCACCGAGCGGCCCTTTGATGATCAGCTTGCCCGCCCAGCGCTCCCGCAGGGCGGCGATGTCGTCCCAGCTGATGCCCGGGTTGAAGAGCAGGGCCGTGTCCGCGATGGTCATGGACCCGCCGATCGGGAGGTTCGCGAACGTGATCGCGGGGCTGCGCAGCATCCGCAGCCAGTAGGCCGGGTGCGCCCCGATGCTGGCCACGGTGCGCGCGGACAGCTCGGGCGGGATGGTCAGGCCGTTGCGCACGTCCCGGACGCGCCGGCCCGCGACCACGGTGTCCACCGTGACCACCAGGACCCGGTACCCGCAGGCGGCGGCGCGGTCGACCAGCTCCCGGGTCACCCCGGCGTCGGACAGGATGTACAGCTGGAACCACAGGTCGCCGGGCGCGGCCGCGGCCAGGCCGGCGATGGACGTGGTGGCCATGGTGGACAGCGTGTAGGGCAGGCCGTGCCGCGCGGCCGCCCGCGCGGCCACGATCTCCCCGCCGGGGTACATCACGCCGGTGAACCCGGCGGGCGCGAGGACCAGGGGGAGCGGGACCGGATGGCCAAGTACCCGCCCGGCGGTGTCCACCGCCGAGACGTCCCGCAGCGCCCGCGGCACGAACCGCCAGCGGCGGAACGCGGCCACGTTGCCGTCGAGGCTCACCTCCTCGTCGGAGCCCCCGTCCACGTAGTCGAACACCGGCCGCGGGATCAGCCGCCGCGCGGCCCGGCGCAGGTCGGCGACGTCATGGCAGCGGGCCAGCCGGCGATCGGCGCCGGGCCGCGCGGGCGGCCTGACCCGGATCAGCTCGCGGATCTCGCGGATGTTCATGTCTCCTCCGGCCGTCGCTGCCGCCGCTCTTGCGGCATTGCTCCCCGCGATCTACGTTGCGCGCATGCACAGTGTGGACCCGACGACCGAGCAGATGATCCGGTCGGTGCTGGCCTATGCGGAGAACCGGCTGCGGCTGAACCCGGTCCCGCTCGACGAGGGCTCCCGGGACCCGGCCGAGCTCGACGCCGCGCTCAAGGGGCTGCTGGGCGATGATCCGCACAACCCGGACCAGGTCCTCGGCGCCTACACCTCGGTCATGGCGCCAGCGGTGATCTCCGCCGACAGCCCCCGGTACCTCGGCTTCATCCCGGCCGCGCCGACGAAGGCCGCCCTCCTGTTCGACATGCTCATCTCGTGCGCCTCGATCCAGGGGATCTCATGGCTGGAGGCGGCGGGCGCGATTCACGCGGAGAACATGGTGCTCCGCCTCATCGCCGACCGGGCAAGGCTGCCCGGCCCGGCGGGCGGGTGCTTTGTCTCCGGGGGCTCTGCGGGGAACCTGTCAGCCCTGGTGGTCGCCCGGGAGGTGGCCAAGCGCAAGGCCGGCGAGGCCGGGCGGGGCCGCCGTTTCCGGATCGCGGTCAGCACCGATGCCCACTCCTCCATCGTCAACACGATGCGGATCCTGGAGATGGACCCGCTGACCGTGGCCACCGATGACCACCGGCTCACCGGCCCGGCGCTGCGCGCGGCGATCGAGGCCGACGGCGACCCGTCGTCGCTCGCCGCGGTGGTCGCGACGGCCGGCACGACCAACGCGGGGATCGTGGACGACCTGGCCGGCGCCGCGGCCGTGGCCCGCGAGCACGGCCTGTGGTTCCACGTCGACGGCGCCTATGGCGGCGCGGGACTGTTCGCGCCGAGCGTCCGGGCCGCCTACGACGGCATCGAGCACGCCGACTCGTTCGTGGTCGACCCGCACAAGTGGCTGTTCGCGCCGTTCGACTGCGCGGCGCTGCTGTACCGCGATCCGGCGCTGGCCCGGTCGGTGCACAAACAGGACGCCTCCTACCTCGATGTCATCCACGACCGGCCCGGTGAATGGAACCCGACCGACTACGCCTACCACCTCACGCGGCGCGCGCGCGGCCTGCCGCTGTGGTTCTCCCTGTCGGTGTACGGGGTCAGTGCCTACAGCGACGCGATCGAGAGGGCGATCGCCCTGGCCAAGCAGGCCGCCGCCGAGATCAGGAGGCGTCCTTACCTGGAGCTCATCCGCGAGCCCAACCTGGGCATCGTGCTCTTCCGGCGGCAAGGCTGGGCCCCTGGTCAGTACGCGCAGTGGGCCGATCAGCTGCTCCACGACCAGGTCGCCTTCATCCCGCCGTCGGCCTGGGAGGGCGAGACGGTCGCGCGGTTCGCCTTCCTGCACCCGCACACGCCCATGGACCTGGTGCTCCAGATCCTCGACCGGATGGCCTGAGCGGGCCCGGAGCGCCCGGCGTCAGGCCTGGTTTCCGTCCGCGGCGGCCCTTGGTGCCTGTCGGCGGAGGCCAGCTCAGCCGCGGTGCTCGCGGTCGCCCTCGGCGTGCTCGCGGTGGTCCTCGCGCTCGACGTCACGGTGTTCCGGTTCGCGGTGCAGGTCGCCAGCAAGCTGGACCCGAGCCGGATGCTGGTGACCGAGAAGGTGTTCGGGTTCCTGCTGGCCGCACTGGCGGTGCAGCTGGCGCTCAACGGATTGTCCGACGTCGGTGTCCTGCACCTGGCTGGCCACTGAGCGTCTAGGACGTCACCTGCTTTTCCAGTGCCGCCAGGGACTCGGTGATCTCGCGGCGCATCTTGGGGGCCAGCAGCCGCAGCAGGGGCCCGAACCCCCCCGGCCCCCCCACCCTTTTGACCACCCGGACCCGCCCCCCGTCCAGCGGCTCGAGCGAATGGTCGAAGACCACCTTGCCCAGCGGCATGGGGCATTCGGTGACCCAGCGCCGTCCGGCGTCTACCTGGGTGATCGTGAAGGCCCCGCCGAGGTTGCCGCGCTGCTTGGCCCAGCCGGAGACCCCCGGCTCGAACGGGCCGTCGAGCCGCGCCATCTCCTTGCTGACATCCCACTCCGGCCAGCGGGCCACGTCGGTCCAGACCTTCCAGACCGCGTCCGGCTCGGCCGCGAATGTCGCCTCGCATTCGAATTCGTACATGCCCTGCCCCCAGGGAAACTCAGCCAATATCGAAAACTAGCCGGCTTAGGCCGGGAAATCACCTATCGGGTCCCGCATATGTGCCATCGCCGTAATGGCCCGGTCTCGCCGGCCCGGACGCGGGTGATCCGATGGGGCCGGCGGGCGATGGGTGACGCCCTGATTTGATCCTCTCCTTGGTCACCACGATCATCGCCGCGGTCAACGTGATCGCCACCTACTTCGCGTTCCGGTGGATCGACAAGTTCGGCCGGCGGAAGCTGTCGATGGGCGGCTACGCCGGCATGGCCGTCTCGGCGGTGGTCGCCGGGCTCGGACTGCTGCTGCTGACCGGCATGCCCGAGATCGTCGTCATGATGATCGCCCTGAACGCGTTCGTCGCCTCGTTCGCGATCGGCGTCGGCGGGACCGGCTGGCTGCTCCAGGGCGAGGTCTTCCCGACCGCGGTCCGCGGCCAGGCCGCCGCGATCGCCGCCTGCGTGGACTGGACCGCCAACTTCGCGCTCATCGAGGTCTTCCCGACCTGGCAGACCGGCATCGGCCTGGGCTGGATCATGATCTGCTTCGCCGTCACCTGCCTGCTCGCCATCGGTTTTATCAGCAAGTTCCTGCCGGAGCCGAAGAACCACTCCGTCGAGGATGTCGCCGCGATCTTCGAGCAGAAGGCGCAGGGCGGCCCAGTGCTGCCATCCGCGGTCGTCACCAATGCCCATGCTGGCGCGGTATGCGCTCCGCAGCGCGGCCAGTTGTGGCCCGCGCAGCATTTTCATGTTCTTCCGGTAGGAAAGCGGCGCCTGGGCCACCCGTTGTGCTGGCCGCGTAGCAACTGTCATGTCCGTCCCCCCGGATCCGGCAGCAGGGCCCCCCATTAGGCCGTAACCATGCGCGATCACGACATTACGGCCATCTTCGCGCGCTTATACCGGGCGACAGCCTCACATGGGCCAAACGGCGGACATCGGGCTGCCGTGGCGTGTTCCGGGTGGTTACGGCCCCCGCTGTCGTGCTGGCGTAAACACCCGATATTGGCGGCGCCAGGATTTCCGCGGGCCCGGCGATTTGCCCGGCACCCGGTCAGCCGTCCTGAGACGGTAGTCCGGCCGCCGTCGCCTGCGCCGTCGCGGCGAGATCAGCGGAACACAGGTTCCGCCAGCCCGCACACCCCCCCGGCACGGTTGCTCCGGCGGCCGGATCCACACCGTCAGCCGCGCCCGGTACCGGCGCCATTCCCCCCTGCCGGTCGCGGACCCAGCTGATCCGACGACGGTAGACGGAACCGGCCGATGCCGCATCGTCCGAAGTATGTATGTGACTATGTATTCGCCGGCCGCGCCGCGCCGGCTCCGGAGCGGCCCGGCGCTGGTCCCGCGGTCCCCGTGAGCCACTTCATTCTCAGCTTCGCGCGTGATGCGGGCGCACTTTCTCCTTTGGCGAGCCCACCCCCCGGGCTATCGTTGGGGAATGCCCCGCTAAGGCTGCTGGCCCGGAATCAGGTCTGTGAGGAATGAGGTCGAGGCGATTCCGACCAATCTGCCCCATGAACAAAATAGCTTCGTCGGGCGTGAGCGCGAGCTCGACAAGCTGCAGCAGCTGGTGGGCGTGACGCGCGCGCTGACGCTGTGCGGGGCCGGGGGTATCGGGAAGACCCGGCTGGCCCTGCAGGTGCTGGCCGCGGTGGCGGGCGACTTCCCCGACGGGGCCTGGTTTGTCGAGCTGGGTGACCTGCGCCAGCCCGATCTGGTTGTCTCGCGGGTGGCCTCCGCCGTCGGGGTCGGCGAGGAGCCCGGGCGCCCGCTGCTCGAGACTCTCGCCGACGCGCTGAGCTCCCGGCGGCTGCTGCTGGCGCTTGACAACTGCGAGCACCTGATCGATGCGTGCGCCCGGGTCGGCCAGCGCCTGCTGGCCAGCTCGCCAGGGCTGCGCCTGATCGCCACCAGCCGTGAGCCGCTGCACGTGGCCGCCGAGACGGTGTGGCAGGTGCCGCCGCTGTCCGTCGCGCCCGACGACGCGGCCGCCGATCCCGATGAGGCATACCGCTATGAGGCGGTCCGGCTGTTCGCCGACCGGGCCGCGGCGTCGCTGCCCGGGTTCGCCATCAGCCGGGCCAACGCCGCGGCGGTCGTTGCGCTCTGCCGCGCGCTGGATGGCGTTCCGCTGGCGATCGAGCTGGCCGCGGCCCGGATCCGGACGCTGTCGGTGGAGCAGATCGCCGCGCGCCTGGCTGACCGCTTCCGGCTGCTCACCACCGGCCACCGCACCGCTCCGCCTCGCCACCGCACACTGCGGGCCGCCATGGACTGGAGCTATGACCTCCTCACCGCCTCCGAGCAGGTGCTGCTGCGGCGGCTTTCGGTCTTCGCCGGCTGGTCGCTCGAGATGGCGGAACAGGTGTGCTCCGGTGACGGCATCCCGGCCAGCGACGTTCTCGACCTGCTGGCCTCGCTGGTGGACAAGTCACTGGTGGTGCGCGAGCCCGAGGTGCTCGGCCAGGCGCGCTACCGGCTGCTCGACACCATCCGCGAGTACGCGGCGGCGCGCCTCGCCGACGCCGGTGAGTCCGCGGCCTTCCAGCTCAGGCTGCGCGACTACACCGTGACGCTGGCCGAGCACAATCTGGCGATCGGGATGGCGGTGATCCCGGCCCCCTGGTCGGCGCGGGTCGACGTCTTCCGCCGGTACGACGTCGACGCCGGCAACGTGATGCAGGTGCTGAGCCAGTGCCTGGCCGATGGCGACGTGGAGACGGGACTGCGGATCTGCACCGCCGTCCGCCCGTGCTGGATCGTGCGCGGCACGTTCGCCGAGGGCGGCGAGTTGCTGGACTCCTTCCTGGACGTCGACGCGCCCGCCGTCGCCCCCCGGGTCCGGGGCACCGCCCTGGTGGGACGGGCGCAGCTCGCGCTCTCCAGCGCCACGGCCATGGCCGAAACCTGGGCCGAAGAGGGGCTGGACCTGTGCCGCGCCGCCGGGGACCAGTTCTGGACCGCGACCGCGCTCAACCTGCTCAGCGAGATCGCCCTGCACACGGGGCGGGCGGACGAGGCGGCGTCGGCCGCCGACGAGGCGCTGTCGATCGCCCAGGCGGCGGGCGATTTGTGGAACGAGGGCTACGCGCTGGGGATCCGGGCGGCGATCGCGGCGCTGCTCGGCAGGCTGCGGGAGGCGGAGCAGCTCGCGACGTCCTCAATCAGCCTGATGCGCCGCATCGACCAGCAATGGGGGGTCGCCCGGGCGCTGCTCGGCCTCGGCGACCTGGCGCGGCTGCGCGGCGATCCCGGCGGTGCGCACGCCCGGTACCTGGAGGCACTGGCCATCCTGCGGGAAATCAACGCCCAGCCGGACATCGCGCGCTGCCTGGCCGGCCTGGCGCGGGTGGCCCTGGACCTGGGCTCGATCGGGCAGGCCAGGCAGTACCTGACCGAGAGCATCCGGCTCAGTCACACCACGGGCTCACGCATCGGGGTGGCGCGGGGGCTGGAGGCCTTCGCGGCGCTGGCCGCCGCCGAGAACCGGGCGGAGCTGGTGGTGCAGCTGACCGCGGCGGCGAGCGCACTGCGTGAGGCGGCGGGCTTCCCGGCGCTGGCCGGCGCGCGGGTGGAACGGTACCTGGCTTCGGCGCGCCCCCTCGGCGACCCGGCCATCGCCCGCCTGTGGGCGCGGGGGCTGGCCATGAACGCCGAAGAGGCGGTCGCCCTGGCGCTGGACGGGCCGCGGGAAGAAGGCGGCCGTGACGCCGTCAGCCTGGCCGTCGTCGGGGCCTACCAGGCGCCACCGGCGCTGCCCGGCGCGCTGACGCCGAGGGAGCGGCAGGTCGCCGCGCTGGTCGCGGACGGCCGCAGCAACAAGGCCATCGCCGAGGAGCTCGTCATCAGCCCGGCCACGGCGGCCAGGCACGTCGCCAACATCCTGGCCAAGCTGGGATTCTCCTCGCGTTCGCAGATCGCCGCCTGGGCCGCGGCCAGGCGGCGCGATCCCGGCGGCCCCGCGACCGGCCAGGCCAGCCACCAGTGACCGCTGGCCCCGATACCCCGGTCGCCGCGGCGCCCGCGGCGCCGCCCGGCGGGATCTCCCGGTGGACCGACATCGGCGGCCCGGTGCACTACCTCGACTTCGGCGGCCCGGCCGACGGCCCGGTGATCGTCTGTGTGCACGGCCTCGGCGGCGCCGCGGTGAACTGGATGGCCCTAGCGCCGCTGCTGACCGCCAGCTGCCGGCTCCTGGCCCCGGACCTCGCCGGGCACGGCCTCACCCGGGCGGGAGGGCGCGGCACCGGCGTCGCCGCCAACCGGGCGCTGCTGCACCAGTTCATGGCGTCGGTGGCGCCGGGCCCGGCCATCCTGATGGGCAACTCGATGGGTGGCATGATCGCGCTGCTCGAAGCCAGCGCGGCCCCGGCCGCCGTCACCGGGCTGATCCTGGTCGACCCCGCGCTGCCGGTCGTGGCCGCCTGGCCGGACCCGCTGGCCGCCGCGATGTTCGCGCTCTACCTCACCCCCGGCGTCGGCCGGGCGGTGATGGCCCGGCGCCGCCGCCTGACCGCCGAGCAGTTCGTGGCCAGCGTCCTCGGGCTGTGCTGCGTCGACCCCTCGCGGGTCCCCGCCGACGTGGTCGCCCGGCACCTGAAGCTGGCGGACCAGCGGGCCACGTTCGCGAGCGCCGAGCGGGATTTCGCCACCGCGCTCCGATCCATCGTCGCCACCGCCAGCTACCCCGGGCGCCGGGCCTACCGGCGGCAGATCCGCTCGATCACCCGCCCGGTCCTGCTGATACACGGCACCGGCGACCGCCTGGTGCCCATCGCGGTCGCCCGGGCCGCCGCCCGGGCCAACCCGGCCTGGTCGCTGGCGGAGATCGCCGGGGTGGGCCACGTGCCGCAGCTGGAGGCGCCCGCCGAGACCGCCAGGGTGATCACCGAGTGGCTCGGCACGCCAGGCCGGGCCGCGGCCGAAGCCGCCACTCCACTTCAGGCATAACGCGCGGCCGGAAGGGGCAGGGCTGCCAAGCAGGGGACCGGCGACGGGAGGCGGCCATGGAGCGGATGAGCACGCTCGACGCTGGGTTCTTCTTCGTCGAGCACCGGAACGTCCCGATGCATCTTGGCTCGCTCATGGTGTTCGAGGGGCCCGCGCCCGCCTACTCCGATCTCGTCGACCTGTTCGTCGCCAAGCTCCCGCAGGTGCCCCGGTACCGCCAGGTCGTCCGGACCGTCCCGCTGCACGTGTTCCGTCCGGCCTGGGCCGACGATGAGAACTTCGAGATCGGCTATCACGTGCGGCATGCCGCGGTGCCGAAGCCGGGCAAGGCCCGGCAGCTGCGCCAGCTGGCCGGGCGGATCTTCGCGCAGCGGCTCGACCGCGACCGGCCGCTGTGGGAGGTGTGGCTCCTGGAAGGCATCGAGGGCGGCCGGTGGGCGCTGATCTCGAAGGTGCACCACGCCATGGTCGACGGCGTCGGCGGCACCGACCTGATGACGGTGATGTTCGACCTCAGCCCCGACGCCGATCGGGCAGCACCCGGCTCCTGGGCACCCGAGCCGGGGCCATCGGCGTTAAGCATGGTCGTCAGCGGCGCCCGCGACACCGTGACCTGGCCGCTGCGGCAGCTGGCGGACGCACCAGGCTTCCTGCAGAGCCGCCTGCGGAGCCGGGCCGACCTGCTGAGGTTCGGCCGCGGCCTGGGCGGCAGCGCGCTCCGGCTCACCGCACCGTCCGCGAGCTCGCTGAACGGCCCGATCGGCCCGCACCGCCGGTGGGCCTGGACCACGGCCAGCCTCAGCCGGGTGAAACGGATCCGGGCGGCGCTGGGGGGCACGGTCAACGACATCCTGCTCGCGGCGATCACCCGCGGGTTCCGTGACCTGCTGGCCGAGCGCGGCGAGCTCACCGAGGGACTGGTGGTGCGCTCGCTCGTCCCGATCTCGCTCCGCAGGCAGGACGAGCGGGGGGTCGTCACCAACCGGGTGTCGGCGGTGCTCGCCAACCTGCCGGTCGGCGAGCCCGACCCGATGCGGCGGCTCGCCTTGCTGCGGGGCCAGATGGACGACCTCAAGCGCACCCGCCAGGCGGTGGGCGCCGAACTCCTCACCCAGATGCTGGGGTTCGCGGCGCCCACGCTGCTCGCGCTGGGTTCCCGGGCCGCGTTCCAGCTTCCCCAGCCGCTGGTCCAGACGGTGACGACCAACGTGCCCGGGCCCCGGTTCCCGCTGTTCGTCCTCGGCCGGCAGATGGTGGAGGCCTACCCGTACGTGCCGATCGGCGACAACGTGCGGATCTCGATCGCGATCTTCTCCTACCTCGATCGCTTCTCGTTCGGCATCACCGCCGATTACGGCGCCGCGCCCGACCTGGACGTCCTGGTCAAGGGGATCCGCCGCGGCCTGGCCGAGCTTCAGGCCAAGTCGTCGGCCTCCCGCCGCGCCGCCGCCCCGGCCGGGGCCAAACGCCCCGTCGCCCCGGGCCAGCGCCGTGCCGCCGCCCGGTCCGGCACCGGGCGGAGCGCCGGCGCCCGGCCCCGCCCGGCCGGCTCATCGCCGGAGACAGCCCGGCGCGCGGCCACCTGAGCCAGCGCGCTGAGGCCGGGCGGGTGAGCCCGTGGGCGCCGCCGTTGTGATGAGCAGCGCCCGCGGATGGGTAGGATCTCACGCACCACACGCCGGGGCCCGGGGGGCGGCGCCGGCGGCTGGGCCCGGGAGGTGCTCATGGGTCCTGAAGCGGCGCCCGGTGGTGCGCGCCCGCGGGTAGGTCTGGTGCTCGGTGCCGGCGGCGTGCTCGGCGCGGCCTGGATGACCGGGGCGCTCCCAGCGGTGCAGGAGCGCCTGCCGTGCCCGCTCGCCGACGTCGATCTCGTCGTCGGGACCAGCGCGGGCAGCGTTCTCGGCGCCGCGCTGCGCTGCGGGGTCAGCATCGAGGAGATGATCGCCCACCAGCGGGGCGAGGCCGCCGGCGTGCTGGCGGACGCGGGTGTGGACGAGGTCTCCGACGGCCCGTGGCCCCCGCCCCCCGCGCTGCGCGTCGGCTCGCCGCGGCTGGTGCTGACGTCGCTGCTGATGCCGCACCGGGTGCACCCGGGTGTCGGGGCCAGCGCCTGGGTGCTGCGTGGCCGGGGGAGTCACCGCGCCCTGCGCGAGATGGTGCACGCGGTGCACTCGCACGCCTACCGCCACGCGCCGGCCGACTGGGTCGGCGGCGGGCGGACCTGGATCGTCGCCGTGGACTACGACCGCGGCCGGCGGGTGTTCTTCGGGCGCCCCGGCGCCCCCCGCGCCCGGCTGCCCGACGCCGTGGTCGCCTCCTGCTCCATCCCGGGCTGGTACGAGCCCGCTGTGATCGGGGGCCGCCGGTACGTCGACGGCGGCGTCCGGTCCCCGACCTCGCTGGGCGCGCTGGCGCGGGGCGGGGTGGACGAGGTGTTCGTGCTCGCCCCGATGGCCAGCACCGACCCGGGCAGGCTGCCCCGCAAGCCACACGAGCGGCTGGAGCGCCGCCTGCGCGCGCTGCTCACCCTGGCGTTGCTGCGGGAGGTCCGGGCGCTGCGTTCGGCGGGCCTCCGGGTCACCGTGCTCACGCCCGGGCCCGAGGACCTGGCGGTCATGGGCGTGAACCTGATGGACCCGCGGCGCCGCCGGGCGGTGCTCGAGACGTCCCTGACGACATCGGCGGCCACGCTCGCGGGCACGCCGCTGGGCCGGCCAGCGGTCGCGTGACCGCCGGCCCCGCGGGGCCGGCCGGATCCTGCGGGCGCCAGCCGGGTCCTGCGCGGGCAAGCCGGGCCCTGCGGGCGGTCAGCCGGGTCGTGCGGCGGTCAGCCGGGTCGTGCGGGGGTCAGCCGGGCCCGGTACCGGCGGGCAGCCCGATGCGCCGGAGCCGGCCGATGTCCTCCGGGCCCAGCCGGTCCCACAGGCCGGTGACGGCGCAGTTGGCCCGGAGTTGCTGCGGGCTGGTGGCGAACAGCACGCTGGTAACGTCCGGGTTGGTGAAGGGGAACGCCAGCGCCAGCGCGGCCGCGGTGGTGTCCAGGTCCCCGGCCAGGCCGGCGAGTTCCCCCGCCGCCGCGACGGCCGGCGCGGCCCGGGGCTCGGTGAGCGTCCCCGCCGCCCGGCCCGGCGCCGGGCCGGACCGGTACTTGCCGGTGAGCACGCCGCCGGCCAGGCAGAACGAGGCGATGACCCCGGCCCCGGCCGCCGCGACCGCCTGCCTCATCTCGGCTTCCTCGGCCCACGACCGCTGCACCAGGCTGTAGGGCAGCTGGACCGCGCACGGCGGCGCGATCGCGAGGCTGGCGGCCGCCGCGACCGCCTGGCCGCAGAGACCGGCGGGCCAGTTCACCAGGCCCCACGCGCGGGCCTTCCCCGCCGCGACGAGCCCGCCGACGTCGGCCACCAGGTCGGCCACCTCCAGGCCCGCCGGCGGCGGGTTCGCGTAGATCAGGTCCACGTGGTCGAAGCGCATGCGCTGCAGGGACGCGTCCAGCTCCGCGGCGGCGCTCTGCCCGGGCCAGAACTCCCACCACAGCTTGTTGGCCACGACCACCTCGTCGCGCCGGACACCCGCCCCGCGGAACAGCTCCCCGAACAGCACCTCGGAGTATCCCGTCGGGATGGGCGCCCGGCCCGTCTCGTCGTTGTAGCGGGCGTCGTCGAAGAAGCTGATGCCCTCCTCACGGGCCGCCCGCAGGATGGCGACACCGGTCTCGGCCGGCAGGTGCTCGAACGTGCGCCACGAGCCGAGCGACAGCGCCGACACGTCCACGCCCGATGAGCCGAGCGGCCGGGGGCTCAGGTGACCGGCTGGCATTGCGCCTCCTCCTGGCAGCGTGGCCCGCGCCGCGCCGTGGCCACATGCTGCCACGGACCGGCGGGCCCGCGGCGGCCGGACCTTCCCGCGCGCCTCCCCGGGCCGGCGCCATCACGGCGGCGGGGCACCGCGACGGCTGGCATGATGGGGCACATGACCGTGGTGAAGATCAATGCCATTACGGTACCGGCCGACAGCGGGGACGAGCTCGCCCGCCGGTTCGCCGCCCGGGCGGGCGCGGTCGATGACCAGGACGGCTTCGAGGGCTTCGAGCTGCTCAAGCCGGCCGACGGGCGCACGACCTGGCTGGTGGTGACCCGGTGGCGGGACGACGCCTCCTTCGAGGCGTGGCTGCGCTCGCCGGCGTTCGGGCACGGGCACCGTTCGGCCGCCGAGCGCGGCGGCGGCGCGGCGCCCGCACCGGTCGGCGTCAGCAGCGAGCTGTGGTCCTACGAGGTCGCGGGCGGCTCGGCCGGGCGGCCCTGAGCGGCCACCGGGTGCTCAGCAGCGCGCCCCGGGCGGCGCCGGACGGCCGTACCCGGGCCGGGTGATTCGCTCGCGTCCGGGCCCGGTGATGATGGAGCGGTGACCCTAGTCCACGACGTCCCCATCCGCCCGGTCGCGGTGACCGAACTCGAGCCGGTCATCGGCCCCGGGCGCTACAGCGAGCTCGTCACCGCGGCCGCCGCGCTCCGCGGGCGGCTCGGCCAGCGGATCATCTGGAACGTGAACTCCACCGCGGTCGGCGGCGGGGTAGCTGAGATGCTGCGGGTGCTCGTCGCCTACGCCGAGGGCCTGGGCATCGCGGTCCGGTGGGCCGTGATCAGCGGCGACCCGGAATTCTTCGCGATCACCAAACGGCTGCACAACCAGATCCACGGCCAGTTCGGGGCCGCCGGCCTGGTCGGTCCCGCCGATGCCGGCCACTACGAGCAGGTGCTCGCCGCGAACGCGGATGAGCTGGTCAAGATGGTGCACTCCGGCGATATCGTGCTGCTCCATGACCCGCAGACGGCCGGCCTGACGGACGCCCTGGTCCGGGCGGGCGCGCTGGTCATCTGGCGGTGCCACATCGGCGTGGACTTCTCCAGCGATGTGACCCGCGCGGCCTGGGACTTCCTGCGGCCGTACCTGGCGTCCGTGCACGGCTTCGTCTTCTCCCGCCAGCAGTACGTCCCGGCGTGGGTCCCCCCGCCGCTGACCCGGATAATCCCGCCGTCCATCGACCCGTTCTCGGCGAAGAACGAATACCTCGACCCGGACACCGTGCGGGCGATCCTGGCCACCATCGGTGTGCTGGCCGGCGGCGTGCCGCAGGTCTCCGGGCACTTCACCCGCCACGATGGGACGACCGGCGAGGTCACCCAGGCCGCATCGGTGGTAGTAGGAGAGACCAGGCCCGGGCCGGCCGACGCCGTCGTGGTGCAGGTCTCGCGCTGGGACAAGCTCAAGGACATGCCCGGCGTCATGCACGGCTTCGCCGAGTACGTGGCGCCCGGCGCGGATGGCTACCTGATGCTCGTCGGGCCCGAGGTCAGCGAGGTGGCCGACGATCCGGAAGGCAGCCTCGTCTTCGACGACTGCGTAGCCCAGTGGCGGCGCCTGCCCATGCCGACCCGGGAGCGGATACTGCTGGTCACGTTGCCGCTTGACGACATTGAGGAGAACGCGGCCACGGTCAACGCGATCCAGCGGCATGCACGGGTGATCGTCCAGAAGAGCCTGGCCGAGGGGTTCGGGCTCACCGTCGCCGAGGGAATGTGGAAGGCCCGCCCGGTGATCGGCTCGGCCGTCGGCGGGATCAAGGACCAGATCGCCGAGGGCACCGGCATCCTGCTGCCCGACCCGGCCGACCTGGCCGCGTTCGGAGCACACGTGCGGTTGCTGCTCGACCATCCGGGCGAGGCGGATCAGATGGGCCGGGCAGGCCAGGAACGCGTCGCCGAGCACTACCTCGGCGATCGCCACCTGCTGCAGTACGCCGAGCTCTTCGGGACGGTCCTCGGGCCGGAAGACCACCCGTGACGGAGCAGCAGCCACCGGCGGGCCCGCTGGGGCCGGGGACGTGGCCCTCCGGGACCACCGCGCGCCCCGGTTCTGGCGCCGGCCTCGTTACTGGCGCTGGGACGCGATATCCAGCACACTTTGCCGAGCGGCGAACGCGGATGGGCGGCGGAGGCGAGGCCGATGGGGTGGGCGGAATCGGGCCAGGCCTGGGGTGAGCGGGCCGCGGACTGGGCGTACCTGGTGGAGCCGTACGCCCGGCGCGCCAACGACGCGCTGTTCGACCGGGCCGGTGTGGGACCGGGCACGCGGCTGCTCGACATCGCCTGCGGCTCCGACGCCACCCGACGGCGCCGGCGTGCGTGTCGTCTCGGAGTTCGGCTGGGTCAC
>Ga0306920_100001754_pt1 | contig 26966 bp, 26 predicted proteins | sample flu12Cox44000170_FD_204666 | JGI IMG/M metagenome (GOLD analysis project Ga0306920, IMG submission 204666) | Lab enrichment of tropical soil microbial communities from Luquillo Experimental Forest, Puerto Rico - flux4day.12C.oxic.44.000.170 (v2)... | ecosystem: Environmental > Terrestrial >... | reverse complement strand
CGATACCAACTCACGCGATCGGGCGGCTTCGAGGCGAAGACCGCGTCCCAGTGCTCCTTGCCGCTGCTCGTCATCGCGTCGCGACCTCCGGGTCAAGTATCTCACGCAGTCGTGCTCGCTCGCGTCACGGCGCGATTGGCTCGATTCGATACTTGCCGGGCTCGAGAAACTCCGCGACCCCCTCATCGCGTAGCCGCTGCAGTGTGCGGCTCAATGTCTGCGCTGGAGTGCGACCAACAGAGTGCGTATCGGCAACAATCTGGTCGGCTCACGTAGGAGCTCATGTCGATGCACGATTCCGTCCGCCCGATTGACCGCACACCTGCGCAACGCGTCGAGCACTGAATCCTTCCAACGGCGTGGCGGCACGGCGCGGTCCCCCGCGAGAACGAAATGGTTCCCTTATACAGCAGGGACGCTGGAGGCTCGCGAGTGACGCGGTGGGATTCATCATAGTCTGCGCGTTCCCAACCCCCGAGCCTCGCCCTGCGCCTCGCCGCTCTCGTGTGTCGTCATCTGCGCGCGACCGGCACCGGCACGCCCGAGGCTGCTTTCACCGATCCTCCGCCGCATATCGCCTCACGCTTGACAGACGACATGCGGCCGACCCTCGGCAACAGCAACCGGCAGTCTTTGCGCTTTTTCGCTCTCAACCGGCACCCTGACGGCACGTTTCAGCCCGAAATCGGGGTGTCGCGGGGGCTTCACCTCGGCCTCGCAGGCGACATCCCATCGCAGAATCAACGACTTAGGTGGAATCGGTTCACCGGCAGACCGGGCAGATTCCGTTCCCGAACGCCGCTTGGCGGTTCGAAATCGATCCCGAAACGGGCACCGAGGGCCGGGAATTGGTCCCGATCCAAGGCTCGGCGGCAAATTTCTATCCCGGTTGGCTGCCGTTGGGACCGAATTTCACCCCTCGTCGCTAACCGATCCAGGGCCCGTTGTTCCGCTTCCGCATCCATTTCATGTAAGCCATCCAGGACTTCCAGCTGGACGTCGCTTGGCTCGCAAGCCAGCCGTAGGTGAACGCGAGGGAGAAGTGATTCACGCCGGTCTTCACGTACCGGAACTTCTTGATCCCGGTCTCCTCGTCTTCGTCCAGCACCTTCGCGTCGCAGGTCATGTGCTGTGCGAACTCCTCGACGAGCCTGTCGCGTCGAGGAAGGATCACGCGTTTGTCCCGGATCGCCGAGCGGGACGAATCGAGTGCTTCGGTACGGTTGACGACGACCTGGCGCGCGTTGTCGTCCCAAGCCGGGCCACCCCGCTGGTTCTCCTGGAAGAAGCAGAGGTGCACCTTCCCGTGGTGCCGTCTCGCAAACTCCCTCGTCGCGTGAGTCTCGGGCAGGCCGTCGATGACGCAGCTCTGGACATCGAACCGCTCCATGAGACCGTCAAGCTCCGAGAAGTCGTGACAGACCGCGAGGTGGACGAGCGTGTCGGGCCCATTGAAGTCGGGGTGCGACCTGATGACCACGGCGTGGAGCGCCTTCCCGGTGTCGACGCCCATGGAGCACCACGCGTCCTTATCCACGATGCGCTCCGGCATTGGCTCGTCCCCGCACAGCGCCAGGACGGTCATCGCGTCGAGGCGGCGATCGAGGTCGGCCCAGGGGATTCCGATCTTCAAGTTGTAGAACCGGTCCGCGTACCGGGTGGTCTTGTACTCCTCGAGGATCTCTCCTGGGTCGACCTTCGAGGAGAACAACTGCGAGATCCGATATCCGTGGATCGGCCGACCGGGGAAGTCCGCGATCCACTCGCCGGCCGCTAGGTCGAGCTCGGCCTCGCACTTGGGACAGGCCCGATAGAACCCGTTGCCGCCGTCGCGTGCGAGGATGATCCGGACATCTTCCCCGAGCTTCTTGGGGAACTCCTTCTCCAGCGCCGTCCAGTGGCCGCACGCCGGACACTTCAGGGTCCAATGCCGTTGATCGGATTTCTGGTAGGCCTCATCGATCCCGTACGTGGGGAGCGACGGGTTAGACAGCTCGATGATGCGCTTGTAGTCGCTGTGCCCGAGCCGTTCCCGGGCGAGCGTCTTGGCCTCGGGGGTGGCCTCGTCGAGCTCGTCGAACACGATCATGTCCACGGGGATGGACTTCATCCCCACGGTGGACTGCATGCCCCGGAGGTAGAGGTAGCTGTCGCCGATCTTCTTGAGGCCCGCCGTATCGGTTTCGCTCATCAGCTTGGACAGCGACGGATTCTCGGCGAGCAGCGGGGCCACGCGTGATTTCGAGAACTCCAGCACGTCCGTCTTGGTCGGGAAGAAGTAGCCGACGCTCAAGCCCATGGCACACGCGTGGACACTTTTGAGGAGCGCCCAAGTGGACCCCCCGATCTGCGCCGCCTTGGAAAGCACGACGTGCTGGCTCGTGTCGTCGTAGATCGCCCTCAGGTACTCGTGCCCGTCGAAGCTGAACGGTCGTCCGGACAGGCGAATGCGCCGCCGTGCCCAAGTCGCCAGCGGTTCCGCGACGGCACGGGTCTCGGGACGGGCGAGTTCCGCCGCCCGTGACCGCAGGTAGCTCAACCGTCGATTCGGGGTGGTCACGCTAGACTGCCTCTCGGTCAACGCCGCTCGGGGACCGGTCGAAGATCGCCCGAGCGATTCGGTCGCGGATCGCCTCGTCCTTAACTTCGGTTTTCACGATGTCGATGATCAGGTCGACGAGGGTGCGTCCTTCCGCCTCGGCCTCGGCCCGGATTTGTTCCTCGGTCTGGCCATCGATGCTCAGGCCCCGAGCCAAGCGCTGACCACGCTGCGCCTTTTCCAAGATCCCGGAGACCTCCTTCAACGTCCCGACGCTCGGGGTCTTGTCGTTCTGCATCGACTCGAACAGCTGGGATACCACCAGACTCCACAGCTTGAAGTGGGACGTGTTCAGCGTGACCCGCTCCGACGCCAATTTCTCGACGAGTTGCTCGGCAGCACGCTTCTCGATCTGGAGCCGGAGGGCGTCCCAGTCCTCCTGCTTCTTCCAGACGCCCACGGTGTGCGCCTTGATGCGCAGGCGGCGGGCGATCTCGGCGACCGTGGTGGCGTCCCCCGTCAGGTAGAGACGACGGGCTTCTTCCCGTTTACGCGTCGAGTACTGCATCGCGTCCCTCCCCGAGGAAGTGCGTCGCGAGATTGACCAGACCTTTGGCTTTCCGGTCCCGCCCCGGCGTGCCGTCCGACGCCCGCTCGACCGCACGCTCGATCAACTCCTCCTGCTCGGGGGTCACGACGAACGTCAGGACGCGCGGAAGGACTTTTTCCTGCTCCTCGGCGTCCGCCGCGATCAACGCCGCGATCTCCTCCGCCGGGAACTCCAAGAGCGCGTGCAATTCCTCGATCTGCTTGTCGGTTTCCGGCAGCAGCCCGGCGAGGTCCACCAGCGACATCTCGCCCAAGAGTTCGTGGAGGAGCTGGGCGCGACGGATGGGCGAGTCCTGGCCCTGGAGCCGGTTCAGCGTGGCGAGCAGCAGCTTCGCCTCCCGGTCGTCCACCGCCCAGACGTCGCAGCGGACCTCGGCGTGGCCGAGCTCGCGGAGCACCTCCACCCGATGGTGGCCGTCCAGGATCTGGAACCGGCCGGACTCGTCCGGGTGCGGCCTCACGATCACCATGGGATACCGCCCCGACTGCTTGATGTGCGCGGTCAGCTTCGCCCGGAGGTCCTCGGGCATCACGTTAGAGTTCAACGGGTGGGAGCGGAGGTTGTCGATTGGGATCTGGCGGGGACCGATGCGCGCACCGGGATGGACGTGGGCAGCGTGGGGGGTCGTCATACGGCAGCCTCCTCGACAACCGTGTTGGCCATGGTGGGAAGATCCTTCAGCAATTCAGCCGCCGGGTCCCACCCGACGACGAGGTATTCGCGGTTCGATTCCTTCTTTTCCGCGGTCGCGATCGACGGCAGGTGCTGGTACTTGATCTCGATGGCCCGGGTGGAGCGGCCCAGCCGGGTCATCTTCTCTTCCAGCTCACCGAGGGAGGCCACGACGTTACCGAGGGAGAGGAGCCAGATCGGGATATGGAGGGCCCGCTCGAACAGCCCGTCGATCATCGCCGCCCCGTCCCGCGCCGTGAACGGCGACGTGGGTCGCGTGGTCCCCTCCAGGATCTCGTCGATGACCTTGTACTCCTTCTCGTAGCTCATGACGCCCGGATAGGGCGGGTCGAAGTAGGCGACGTCGGCCTCGATGGTCGGCAGGACCTCGAGGACGCTCTGCTGGATCACCCTGGCATCGCCTTGGAACACGCCGGCGTTGATCGACTGGGCGATCCCCCACACCCGCTCCGGACGCGTGAGCCGCAAGCCGTCCACGTAGTGGTGGACGCAGGACTCCGTGATGGCCTCGTACTCCCCCGTGGTCACGCGGTGGATAGTTCCCTTCCGGACCTGGCTCATCGGGTGTTCCAGGAGCCCGACGCGGACCGCCAACATCTTCAAGAGCGCCGCCTTCGCGGGGTCGTGGGCCACGCTTGAGGCAACAAGCGCCCGGTCGATGAAGCGGGCGACGTTGGCCGTGAAGATCGCCGGGGACATCTCCCGCTCGACGCGCAGGGGCGGCTCGGGGTTGGGCGTCAAGATCCGGATGACGTCTTCCCGGGCGAGCTTCACGCGGGAGTTTTCGATCAAGCCCCGACCCACCACGATCGCCCGGGCCGCGATGTCGGTGGAGACCACCTTGCCTCCGCCCAGGAACCCGTCAACGAACGTCCGGCCGGCCCACAATCGGCGCGGCAACACGCGGTCGATCTCGCGGAAGATCAACGGACACAGCCGGCGTTTGCCGCCCAGATACGGGGGCAGGGCCGACCAGATAGCCAGCTTGCGGCGCGAGCGCGCGGCTTTTGTCATCGCTTCACCATCGCCTTCGAATTGATCGAAGTTCCCTTGATGTCCTTCGCAACCCGCGCCCTTGTGTGTGCAACGCGCATGCACGTCGGCGCGCTGGAGGAATGACGATGACGCGACCGACCACGAAGGCGATCGACGGCTACCGGGTGCAGCCGGTGCTTCCGCTGTCCTTCCCCTACTTCGGAGCCACGATCATCGAGGCGGATTTCACGACCTACCCCGACACCGGCTGGTGCGTCGAGGCCGTCGTCAAGATCGGCCTCGTGAAGAGCCCCTACACGTTCGTGTTGACGCTGCAGCAAGCACTCGAAGCCGACATCATCGAGCGGGACTGACCCCCCTCGATCTTCAAAGGAGAACGCCATGTCCGAGACACCGACCGAGATCACGACGCCGGCCGCGACGAAGACTACGAAGGGAAGGGCCCCGAAGAAGGCCGTGAAGACCAAAGCCGCTGCCCCCAAGACGAAGCCCGCGAAAGCGCAGAAGCCGACGCGCGAGAAAGCGCCGAAGGAAGAGCTCATGGTCTTCGCCTTCCGCCTCAGCAAGGCCGAGAGCGCCGCACTCCACATGGCCGCCGGGCCCGCGAATGCTTCACGGACCATGCGGGCCCTCGCCGCTGCGTTCGTCGCCGAGGACCGCACCGCATTCGAATCGATCGTTGACGAGGCCCGCAAACTGCGCGCGTAACTTCCCACCGTCCCGTTCCCCGACCCGCGGCATCCGCTGCGGGTCGATCTCTCTCTACGAGAAGTGAATGGGTTCACCGCTGTTCATGTGCTCGCCCACGGTGCGCGCCCTCGCAACCACTTTAGTGAATTCCACGTCGCGATCAAGGTTTACGCCTGCAGTTTGTCTCGCGTAATAACGACACGCGCTCCACGGTGATAGTCTGTTTCTATGGAAGAACGTCATGTCGATCGTCTCGCGTCGTCGCCATCGACCGCGCGGCGGAAGCGCACACACGGGGAGCCCGTTCGCGTACTCCGCCAAGCCAGGACGAAGAACGTTTCCGACTTGCAGCTTTTCAGGCGTCTCCGGCGACGCATGGGCGAGATGGAGCAGTCCGGAAGAATCCGGTTCCTGGCGACCTACGCGCAGGGTGACACCCCCGGGTCGATACAACTCGTGGAGCGCGTCCCAATCGGCTCTGACCAGGACGTAGAGCGTTTCAGGTTGCTCAACGAGCAGAGTCGCGTGGCCGCGGAGAGGCTTGGTTCGGAACGCATCGAATCGGGGTTCGCGATTCGCTACCATCACAATGGTCGCGAGTACGTAGTCGCACCCTACGAAGAGTGGGGAATTGAGATTCTTCGAGACAGCCTGCAGAGTTTACGAGTCCGGGACCGATCCCTGGGGAAACGAGATCGCATCGTCTGGAGCCTTTGGCACTACCGCAACAAGGCCGAGATCTCGATGGGTCGGCTGGACTCCAAGATCGCCGCATTCAGGTGGAAGTGCGCTGAGTGTGGCCACGCCCGCGCGCCGATGCGGTATCCACAGGGTTGTCCCAAGTGCGGGTCACGGCGGTATCGAGACATCACTGGCACGTCTAGGCTGGAGGCTCTTGGGAGAATCACGAAGGCCGCCCTGCGTCGGAGATTCAAGATCTCCGAGCGGCATCTTGCGCGCATCCTCTCCGCGGAGCTGGAGCCGGTCCCAGGTGGAGCCGATTCGGCGAGGTCTGTTCCCCCGCAACCAGCCTCTCTCCAATGACTTAGCCCGCCTTCTGTCGGGATTTCCGTCGGCCGCTTCTCCCGGTATATAGGGGCGTTCAGCGTGAGCGCCTCCCTTGGGAGATGCGCCATGGAAACGAACCTCCTCAACGAAGCACTGGTCGACGCAGCTGTCGTCGCAAAGCACCTGAAGGTCACCAAGTCGACCGTCTACGACCAGGTGTCCAAGGGAATCCTGCCCCACGTTCGTCTCTGGTCGGGTACGCGCCGCACCGTGATCCGATTCCGGATGAGCGATATCGAGAAGTTTATCCGCGATCGTTCGGTCGTGGCCGAGAAGCGATAGGCCGGCGATGAGCGAACGCCCCATCGACCTCGTGCTGTTGCGGCTCAAGAACGTCAGGCGCAGCGGCGATGGCCACCTTGCGTCGTGCCCCTGCCACGACGATCACAGCCCGAGCTTGTCCATCTCGGAGGGAGATGACGGCCGAGTTCTGCTGAAGTGCTTCGCCGGCTGTCCCGCCGAGGACGTCGTCCGGGCCATGGGATTGACGATGGCCGATCTGTTCGTCACGCCGAACACGACGAAGACGGTCATCACCGTTGCGGACCTCGCCGCGGACAAGGGGCTGCCGGAGGCCTTCCTCCGCTCGCTCGGGCTTACGGACCACGACGACGGCGTCGTCATCCCGTACAAGCTGCCGAACGGGACGATTGCGCCACGCAAGCGGTTGAGGACGGCGCTGCGAGCCAAGGAAGGCTCGTTGTGGATGTTCGGGAAGGGAAAGCCGGTCCCTTATGGACTCGACCGACTCGACCAGGCCCGCGGCGTCGGCTACGTCGTTCTGGTCGAAGGCGAGAGCGACTCCTGGACTCTTTGGTACCACGGATTCCCGGCTCTCGGCATTCCCGGCGCGGACATGACGGGGAAGTTGGAGGCAATCCACCTGTCCGGCGTCCCGAAGGTCGTCGTCGTGCACGAGCCGGGCAGGGGCGGAGATACGTTCACCCGTGGTGTTGCCCGACGGCTGCGGGCAATCGGATTCACCGGTGAAGCCGCATCGATCAAGTGTGGCGCTTTTAAGGACCCGAACGACCTCCATCGCTCCAACCCCGAAGGGTTCAAGTCAGCGTTCCAGGCGATTCTGGATGGCGCTGCGAAGCTTCGCGACGATTCCCCTGGCGATCCCTCGGAGGAGACCATTTCGTCCCGGTCTGTCGATCCGCTCCACGAGGCCGGTGTACTCGGCCTCGCGATGAATCCGCCATTGGACAGGGTCGAAGGTTGCCTCCGTCGCCTGGCCGAGCTCATCGCAGTTCGCGACGACCTTGCGCGTCGTGTGGTCCGCGGACGAGTCATACAGCATCTGACCACGCTTGGTGTACCCGGGCCCAGCGGATTGGTCGACGCTGCGATCAAGACGGCCAGCAAGACCACCGACACGCTGCAGGGTCGGTCCGTCATCTTGGAGCCGCCCATCCTGTGGTCCGATCCCGTGGAGGGCGCCGACCTCCTTGGCGAGATCGTCGACGCCCTCGAGCGCCACGTGGTTCTACCCAAGGGAGCCGCCGAGGCCGTCGCGGCGTGGATTCTGTTCACGCATGCGTTCGACGCGTTCACCGTCGCGCCCATGTTGGCGCTGGTCTCCCCCGAGAAGCGTTGCGGCAAGACGACGACGCTTGATGTTGTCGGGGCCATGGTCCCCCGTAAGCTTCCTGCCGCGAACATCTCCCCCGCCGCTCTCTACAGGACGGTGGAAACGGTCACACCCACGCTTCTGGTGGACGAGGCCGACGCATTCCTGAATCGTAATGAGGACCTTCGTGGGATTCTGAATGCCGGCCACACGCGCTCGACGGCCATCGTCATTCGGACGGTCGGAGACGACCACGAACCGCGGCAATTCTCGACGTGGTGCCCCAAGCTGATCGCCTCGATCGGGAAGTTGGCCTCGACGATCGAGGACCGCTCGATCGTGATTCTCATGCGGCGGCGTGCCCCTGGCGAGAAAGTCGTCCGTCTCCGTCGTGACCGCATCGACGGCGAGTTCGAATCCGTCCGCAGCAGGGCGGCACGGTGGGCGGCGGATCACCTCGACGAGCTGCGCGACGCCGACCCCGCCGTGCCCGAAGAACTCCACGATCGAGCCCAGGACAACTGGCGGCCCCTCCTCGCGATCGCCGACATGGTCGGCGGACCCTGGCCAGAACGGTTGCGGCACGCCGCACTCGCGCTCCACGGTAAGTCGATCGCCGAGGACGACTCGATTGGCGTGCAGTTGCTGGCGGACATCCAAGCGCTGTTCGCAGGGAGCAGCGACGACGTCATCGCATCCGACGTCCTCGTGAAGAAGCTGCTCGAGCTCGCGGACCGGCCTTGGGCTGACTTCGCGAAAGGTCACGGGCTGAACCAGTACGGACTCGCGCGGCTCCTACGCAAGTTCGACGTACGGTCGCGCTCGGTTCGAACCGACGGGAAAACGCCGAAGGGGTACCGCCGAGCCGACCTCGAAGACGCTTTCCTTCGTTACCTCCCCCAGCATCCGCAACCTCCGCAACAAGATCAGAACGACGGGCTTTTTGGCCCTTCCACAATCCGCAACACACCCCCCTTCGTCGCGGATGACGAAAAACCCGAAAAAGAGCGGAATGACAGCGTTGTTGCGGATGTTGCGGATTCAAAACCCCCGAACCGCGAAGGAAGGGATGTCCAGCCCTCACTTCCGTTCGCGTCAATGCCGCCGGTCGAGGAGTGGGAGCTGTGACGACCACACCTGCGCTCCTACGGGACCTCCGGCTCCGAGGCGTCCGCCTCGCCGCCCGGGGCGACCGCGTGCACGTCGAGGCACCGGCCGGCGTGGTCCCCCCGGAAGCCCGCGAACGATTGGCGGCCGCGAAGGGTGAGGTCCTTGCTCAACTGACCGTCGAAGATCGATTCATCAGAATGTCCTGCGGTGAGTTTGCGCGGGAGCGCTTCTCCGTCGAAATTTGGCTTCCCGGCCTCGACGAGACGCTCTGGCTGGTGCCGCAGCCCGGGGACGCGGCGCGTCTCGTTTCCAAGGGGATCGGCCGGGGCCGCATCTTCACGGCGCACGAGCTGGCCGACCTGCTCTCCATTCCGGCCCTCACGGCGGACGACTTCCAGAAGATCGTCCGGCTGAAATCCATGTTCAACGCCGACATCGTCGCGGTCGCGGGCGACGTGGTTGGGGCCACGGAGCCGGGCCGTGCGTAGGACGCCTCCGCGCCGTGGGATGCTCGCTCGGCCCGGTTCTCGCGTCACCGTGCGGATCTCGGAGTCGGTCGCGCCCGTCAACTCCGCGGCGGTCGAGCACACACTCCGCACGCTCGCCCGGCTCATGGTCCGCAGCTACCAGCGGGACGGCGATCAGACGGCGATCATGCACGACTCCAACTCCGGTTCCGCCTTAACTGTCGTCCCCGGCTCACGCCCTGATCACGACACCGATGAAGCTGCCTGACCCCAGCTCGCCTCGCACCTCGGCCGCCCGGAAGGCGGTCGCCTACGTGCGCCGTTCCACCGACCGCCAGGACCAGAGCATCGGCGACCAGCGCCGGGCGATCGAGACCTACGCGGAGCAGCACGGGTTCGAAGTGGTCGAGTGGTACCAGGACGACGCCATCAGCGGCACGTCCGTCGATGCTCGCCGCGCGTTCAAGCGGATGGGCGCGGACGCGCAGGCCCCCGGTCGGGCGTGGCGGCACGTCCTCGTATACGACGTGTCGCGCTTCTCCCGCGGCGATCTCGATGAGGCCGGGTACCTGCGCCATCAATTCCGCCAGGCGGGCGTCGAGGTGGTTTACGTCGCCGAGAACCTCACCGGCGGCGAGGCCGACGATCTCGTCGTAGGCGTCAAGCAGTGGATGGCTCAGAAGTTCGTGAAGGACCTCTCCAAGATCACCATCCGCGGCCAGGTCACGCATAGCGAATCAGGAGCGTGGTGCGGCGGCACCCCGCCCTACGGCTACGACCTTGTGTACCAAGACTCCACCGGCCGTCCCTACCAGCAGGTCCGGTGGCTTGAGACTGGCGACAAGGAGGTCTACGACCCCGATGGTCGCCTCGTCCGGATCGTCCCTCGCGGCGAGCGCCTCACCGCCAGCAAGCGTGACGTGGCGAAGATGGTTCCCTCGACGCCGGAGCGCGTCGCCGTCATCCGCAGGATCTTCCACGCATGCGTGGACCTCGGCCAGGGACACAAGTCCATCGCCATCGAATTGAACCGCGACGGCATCCCCTCCCCCCGCGATGGGAACTGGTCCGCGAACACCCACGCGAAGTGGAGCCTCGGGACGATCCGGTCCATCCTCCGCAACCCTGCCTATCGCGGCGACACGGCGTGGAACAGGAGAACGTTCGCCAAGTTCCACCGGCTGCAGGGCGGAGCCGTCGTGGAGCGTCCCCGGGTCGAGGCCGACAAGCCCCGCCAGAATCCCGAGTCGGACTGGATCATCGTCCCGAACACGCACGAGCCCCTGGTCCCCCCGCCGACGTTCGACCGCGCTCAGGAGCTGATGCAAGGGAGGGCGCGGAACATCGGACCCAAGAACGGTCGGGCTGGGAGTGGCCTTCGCTCGCCCTTCCTCCTCTCGGGACTCGTCACGTGTGCCCGTTGCGGTCAGGCGTACCAGGGTCGGACCATCAACAGCACGAAGCACCGCAAGGACGGCTCAAAGATCAAGACCTTGTACTACGCGTGTGGTGGCTGGGTGATGAAGGGTGCGTCGGCGTGCGAGAAGTTCCTGATCCGCAAGGAACCGCTGGAAGGGCTCCTGATGGAGACGATTCAGAGCCGCCTGCAGTCACTCCTGGCTGGGGAGGGCGAGAAGATTCTCCGTGAGTACATCGAGGAAGAGCTCGCGGCCCAAGGTCAAGACCCTCGCCGGGAGCTGACGACGATCCGAGCCAGGATCGCCGAGATCGACCAGAAGGCGAACGTGCTTCTGGAGAGCCTGTCGGCTGACACGAAGGGGTTCGTAGACGCCAAGCTGCGAGACCTCGGAAGCGAAAGACGCAAGCTCCAGAATCGGCGCGAGGCGCTTGAGACGGCCCCCTACGACCTGATTGACGCCGAGGCCGTCCTTCGAGGCGGACTCGCCGCACTTCACAACCTGCCGCGACTGCTGGAGTCAGGGAGCCTCGAAGAGCGGAAGGAGTTCGTGAGGGCGTTCGTCGCGGGCGTCGCCGTCGTCCCAAACGAGGCGCGACTCGAACTTCAGATGCACCGACTCCCCGCGACAGGGCTGCCGCGACCGGGAAATTCTACCTGTGGGATGGTAGCGGGGGCAGGATTTGAACCTGCGACCTTTGGGTTATGAGCCCAACGAGCTACCGGGCTGCTCCACCCCGCGTCATGGTGTGCGTGCTGCGCCGGGAACGATACCAGAACCGCGCCGATCGTCAAGGCCAGGGGTGGTATCGGAATCGCGGCCGGGCAGCAGCAGGACGATCTCGCCGGGGGCGGCGTAGTCGAGCTGCTCGCGCGCGAGCGCCTCGACGGCGGTGGGGTCGTGCACGAGGTCGTCGACGCGCTGCTTGAGCGCCTGCACGCGATCCTGATCGGCGGCGACTTCATCTTTGAGCAACGCGTACGCGCGCCGCTGCCGCCGCACGTCCATGACGCCCTCCCGCGCGAAGAGCGAGACCACCAGTCCGAGAACGAACACGGCACAGCAGGCCATGATCACGCTCCGGCGGATCCTGCGGCGGCGGCGCTCGATCGTGGGGTCGGGGGCGACGCCGGGGCGCGGAAGATCGTCGACGAGAGCGTCCGAGCGGAATACGTGCTTGCGCGCGTCGGTGCCCGAGGTGCGGTTTGCGTCCGGCTTGGCGTCGCGCTGCTCCCATCCCGGAAACAGCGGGCGCTCGTTGGCGGCGCCACGGCCTTTCCGTCGCGGGAAGCGGATTACGACGCCCATCGTCTCCGGTCGGCCTCTAGGCGCGCGCGCGCGGGAACGCGCTCCAGCCGGCGTAGCGCGCGTCGTCGCCGAGCTCCTCCTCGATCCGGAGGAGCTGGTTGTACTTCGCGGTCCGCTCGCCGCGGGCCGGAGCGCCGGTCTTGATCTGCCCGAGGTTGAGCGCCACGGCGAGATCCGAGATCAGCGCGTCCTCGGTCTCGCCGGAGCGGTGCGAGGCGATGCACGAGTACCCGGCCCGGTGGGCCATCTGGATGCAGTCGAGCGTCTCGGTGAGCGTCCCGATCTGGTTCACCTTGATCAGCACGCTGTTCGCGATCCGCTGCGCGATCCCCTTCGCCAGGATCTCGGTGTTGGTCACGAACAGGTCGTCGCCGACGAGCTGGATCTTCCCGGCGAGCGCCTCGGTGATCCCCTTCCAGCCCGTCCAGTCCCCTTCCGCCATCCCGTCCTCGATCGAGACGACCGGGTACTCCTTGCACCAGCGCTCGTAGATCTTGATCAGCTCGGGGCCGGACTTGTTCGGCTGCTTCTCGGCTTCGAGGACGTAGCTGCCCTTCTCGTAGAACTCGGAGGCGGCGACGTCGAGCGCTAGCGCCACGTCCTTCCCCGGCTTGTATCCGGCTTTCTTGATCGCCTCGACGAGCACCTCGAGCGCCTGCTCGTTCGAGGCGAGGTTCGGCGCGAAGCCGCCCTCGTCGCCGACCGCAGTCGAGAGCTTCTTCGACTTCAGCACGCTCTTCAGGGCGTGATAGCACTCGACCCCGGCGCGCAGCGCGCGGTTGAACGTATCGAAGCCGACCGGCGCGATCATGAACTCCTGCACGTCGACGTTGTTGTCCGCGTGCGCGCCGCCGTTCAAGACGTTCATCAGCGGGACGGGCAGGACCTTCGTGTTCGCGCCGCCGAGGTAGCGGTAGAGCGGCATCCCGAGCAGGTCGGCGGCCGCTCGCGCCGAGGCCATCGAGACCGCGAGCGTCGCGTTGGCGCCGAGCTTCGACTTGTTCGGCGTCCCGTCGAGGTCCTTCATCGTCTCGTCGAGGAAGACCTGGTTCACCGCCTCGAACCCGATGACGGCCGGAGCGATCACGCGCTCGATGTGCTCGATCGCCTTCAGGACCCCCTTCCCCGCGTAGCGCTTGGCGTCGCCGTCGCGCAGCTCGAGCGCCTCGCGCGAGCCGGTCGAGGCCCCGGAGGGCACCGCCGCGCGGCCGAGCACGCCTCCCTCGAGCAGTACGTCGACCTCGACGGTGGGGTTGCCGCGGGAGTCGAGCACCTCGCGGGCGACGATGTCCTTGATCCGGCCGGAGGCGTTTGAGGCGTCCAACGGGGTCAGGCTCCTATGCTCTAGTCGATCGTGTGACTATGCGTTCGAGGGGAGACCCCCCTGACTCAGGCGCGGCGCGACTATAGCTTATGGGTGCACCGTCTACAAGTGCAAAAGATTCATCGTGATAGACTCGGCCGGTGCTCTTCGATCACGCCATCATCCTGAGCACCGCCGGCGATGTCGCCGAGGCCGATCGTATCGCCCGGGGCCTCGTGGATAGGGGCCTCGCCGCCTGCGTGAACGTCGTTCCCGGGGTCCACTCGACCTACCGCTGGAAGGGCGAGGTGCGGACCGACGACGAATGCCTGCTCGTCGTCAAGACGCGCGCCGAGCGGTTCGAGTCCGTCCGCCAAGCGATCCGGGAGCTTCACTCCTACGAGCTGCCCGAGGTCGTGCTCCTGCGGATCGCCGAGGGCGATCCCGCCTACCTCGCCTGGATCGACGAGAGCGTGCGCTAGGCCGAGAGCGCCCGGTCGAGGTCGGCGATCAGGTCGGCGGGATCCTCGAGGCCGACGGAGATGCGGACGAGCGCGTCGGTCACGCCGATCTTCTGACGCTCCTCGCGCGGCACCGAGCCGTGGGTCATCGACGCCGGGTGCGAGATCAGCGTCTCGACGCCTCCGAGGCTCTCCGCGAGCGCGCAGATCTCGACGCGCTTGAGCAACCGCTTCGCCGTCGCGAGCGATCCGACGTCGAAGCTGATCATCCCGCCGAACCCGCTCATCTGTCTCTTCGCGAGCGCATGCTGTGGATGCGTCGGAAGACCCGGATAGTGGACCGTGCGCACCTTGCGATGCCTCGAAAGCCACGCCGCGACCTCCCGCCCGCTCGCGTCGTGCCGCTCCATCCGCACCGGAAGCGTCTTGAGGCCGCGCAGAACGAGGAACGAGTCCATCGGCGAGAGGATCGCGCCGACCGAGTTCTGGATCCACTGGATCCGCCGCGCGTCCTCCTCGCGCGCGGTGATCACCGCGCCGCCCACGCTGTCGCTGTGGCCGTTCAGGAACTTCGTCGTCGAATAGACGACCACGTCCGCGCCCAGGGCCAGCGGCCGCTGGAAGTACGAGGTCATGAACGTGTTGTCGACGACGAGGCGGAGCTTGGCCTTCCGCGCCAGGCGCCCGGCCTGCGCGAGATCGGTCAGGCCGAGGACCGGGTTCGTCGGAGTCTCCACGTAGAGCATGCGGGTCTCGGGCCGGAGCGCGGCCTCGACGTTCCGGAGGTTCGAGGTGTCCACCCAGCTGAAGGCGAGACCGAACTGCCGCAGGAGCCCCTCGAACAGCCGATACGTCCCTCCGTAGACGTTCCGCGAGACGATGACGTGATCGCCGGAGCGGAGGAGATTCATCGCGGCCGCGATCGCGGACATCCCCGACGCGAAGCAGCGTGCCTCGAGTCCCCCGTCGAGATCGGCGAGGGCGCGCTCCAGGGCCTCGCGCGTCGGGTTGATCGTGCGCGCGTAGTCGTACTTCCACCCCGCCCCCAGCGCCGGCTGCCGGTAGGTGGACACCTGGTAGATCGGCTGCATCACGGCGCCGGTCGTCGGGTCGACGTGCTGCCCCGCGTGGATCGCGCGCGTGGCGAATCCCGGGCGCGCGCTCCGCCGCGTTTTTGCCTTCGAAGCCACCGAACCCTCCGCTCGGAATTGGGGGGTGAGGGTATCATTCGCGCCGGGAAGACCATGCCGATCCACGACTCGATCCTCGACACGCTCGGGAACACGCCGCTCGTCCGCCTCAGGCGCTTCCACCCCGAAGGCGCCGCGATCGCGGCGAAGATCGAATCGTTCAATCCCGGATCGTCGGTGAAGGACCGCATCGGGCTCGCGCTGATCGAGGCCGGCGAGAAGGACGGGCGGTTGCGCCCGGGAGGGACCGTCGTCGAGCCGACCTCGGGAAACACCGGCGTCGCGCTCGCGATGGCGGCGGCGATCCGCGGGTACAAGCTCGTGTGCACCGCTCCCGACAAGATCCCGAAGGAGAAGGTGTCGCTCCTGCGCGCCTTCGGCGCCGAGGTGATCACCTGCCCCACGAACGTGGCCGCCGACGATCCGCGGTCGTACTACAAGGTGGCCGAGCGGATCCGCGACGAGCGCGGCGCGTACCTGCCGTACCAGTACTACAACCCGGCGAACCCCGAGGCGCACTACCGGACGACCGGGCCCGAGATCTGGGAGCAGACGGAGGGGAAGATCACGCACTGGGTCGCCGGCGTCGGCACCGGGGGGACGATCGGCGGGGCCGCGCGGTACCTGAAGGAGAAGAACCCCGCGATCCGCGTCGTCGGGATCGACACGGTCGGAAGCGTCTACACCTACTACAAGGAGCACGGGACGCTCCCCCCCGCCGAGCAGATCCACCAGTACCTGATCGACGGCATCGGCGAGGACTTCCTGCCCTCCACCGTCTGGTGGGACACGATCGACGAGATCGTCCCCGTCGACGACCGCTCGGCGTATCGCGCGGTGTTCGAGCTCGCCCGCAAGGAGGCGATCTTCGTCGGCTCGTCCTCGGGGGCGGCCGCCGCCGGGGCGCGCCTGGTCGCCGCGAGGGCCCCGGCCGGCGCCTTGATCGTGACGCTGTTCCCGGATTCCGGGGAGCGCTACCTCTCGAAGCTCAACCCGGATTGGCTCAGGGAGAAAGGACTGCTCGAGGAGGGGATGTTCTAGGCGTCACCGCCACCCCCGTCCTCGAGCCCCGACGAGCCCGGTTTACCGGACCCGGTTCACTCCGCGGTCAGTGGTCGTTACCCTCGTGCCCGTGATCCTTGTCATGGCCGTGACCGTTTCCATGGCCGTGGCCGTGGCCGTGATCCTGATCGTGTCCCTGGGCGTCGTGATCGCCGCCCTCGTGCTCGTGCCGGTCGCGATACCGGCGGGCCATCATCGTCTGGATGTTGCCGTCTGAGTGCCGCCACTGCATCGCGACCTCCGGCGAGACGCCGTAGTACTCGTGCGCCATGCGCATCGCCACGAGGTCGCGGGCGTCGTGGTCGTTGAAGCGGATCGCGTAGTGCGGATCGGCGTTGTGCTTCGCCCAGTAGCCGTAGGCGTGGCCGTAAGGGGGTGCCACACGCTCGGCCGGCACGGGGACGTACCAGGCCTCGGCCGGGACGCCGCAGCGCGCGCCCACGTCGATCCAGGGCATGCCGCTGTGGCGCAGCGAGAAGACGAAATCGGGGGAACGGCCCGAGCGCTGCGCGATCCACATCGACACCGCGAAGTCGTCGGGATTCGAGTATCGCGGAGCCCACGTCTGCACGACCGCCGGCTCGCGGTCGAAGTAGTGCGACGAGATGTTGAAGAACAGGTGACCGTCGTCGCCGACGGGGACGTTCGCTCCGAACGACACGTCGACTCCGGCGTACGACGCTGGGGTCAGCACGGCGAGCGTTGCGACGAGAAGGACGGTCTTCACGGCGGCTCCTCCCTGGGCCTCCAAAGGTGGCGTGGCCCGGCTGCGAATCTAGGGTCGCCCGGATGAGATTGCACGCTGCGTGCCGCCGCGGTGTCCGCACAAAGACGCGGCCGCGCGGCCGTTGCCGAGCCTCGATCGGGAGAGCGATTACACGGTCGTACTCGCGCCGGCGAGTGCTGTCCCCTGCGGCGGACAGCCGCCGGGGGGGCTACTTCGCCTCGATCGTGATGCGGAAGGCGGTTCCCGTCGCAAGCTGCGAGTTGGCGCCGTCGAAGTCGAGCGAGTAGGTCATCTGGCGGTCGGCGCGGAGCGGAAACAGCTTCGTCCCGCCGCTCGCAACTCCCACGAGCCGGTTTGCCTCGTCGGTGACCGCGAGAGAGATCGCGACCTTCACCGACTTCTCCCCGATGTTCGAGATCGCGATCTTCACCTTGGGGGTGTCGAACAGACCCGAGGGCGAGCCGTCGTCCCCCGCGACGATGAACTCGATCGAGTCGAGGCGCAGTCCGTGCTCGAGCATCGTGCCGACCTGGAGGACCGTGTTCTTCTTGAACTCGTACGCCTTGCTGAACAACTCGGCGCGCGCCGGGAACGACGGGACGAGCGTCAACGCGACAACGACCGCCGCCGATGTCAGGGCTTTCATGCGTATCCTCCCGGCCCCATCCTAGCAGCCGGCCTACGTCCTCCGGCGCGTCCGGGTCCAGACGCCCGACCGGCCTCCGCGTTTGGCGAGGACGCCGATCGCGCCGATCGTCGCCCCCCGGTCCACCGCCTTCGCCATGTCGTACAGCGCGAGCAGCGCCGCCGCGACGGCCACGAGGGCCTCCATCTCGACACCGGTCGACCAGCGCGCCGCGGCCGACGCGGTCACGACGGCCGTCCTGCGGCGGGCGTCGAGCCGGATGGCCACGTCGAGATGATCGAGCGGCACGACGTGGCAGAGCGGGATCCACTCCGCGGTGCGCTTCCCGGCCTGGATCCCCGCCAGACGCGCGACCGCCAGCGCGTCCCCCTTGGCGAGCCGGTTGCCCGAAAGGAGCGCGAACGCTTCCTTCGAGAAACGGATCTCGCCGCCGGCTTGCGCCGAGCGCGCGGTGGGCGGCTTGGCGCCGACGTCGACCATCCGCGCGGCCCCCTTCGCGTCGACGTGCGTGAGCTTCCGTTGCGGCACGCGCGGATTATGTCTCAGGCCGTCCCGGCGCCGGTGGTACTGTGCCCGCTTCCCCCGAGGAGGACCTCATGAGCGACCCTCTGTCCGGTCTCGCCCCCGCGCACCTCTGGCGCCACTTCGGAAGCCTCGCCGCGATCCCGCGGCCCTCGGGGCACGAGGAGAAGGCCGCCGCGTTCGTGATCGCGACCGGGCGCGCCGCGGGGGCCGTGGTTCGGCAGGACGCGCGCGGCAACGTCGTGCTCGCGGTCCCCGCCTCCCCCGGCCGCGAGGCGGCTCCGGTGGTGATCCTCCAGACACACCTCGACATGGTTTGCGAGAAGAACAGGGACGTGACGCACGACTTCGATCGCGACCCGATCCGGCCCCGCCTCTCGGGGGACTGGGTCAGCGCGACCGGCACGACGCTCGGCGCCGACAACGGGATCGGAGTCGCCGCAGCCCTCGCGGTCGCGACCGATGCCGGCATCGCGCACGGCCCCCTCGAGCTGCTCTTCACGGTGGACGAGGAGACGGGCCTGACAGGCGCCAAGGACCTCGATCCTTCGATCGTGACCGGGCGCGTTCTCCTCAATCTCGACTCCGAGGAGGACGGCGTGATCTACGTCGGCTGCGCCGGCGGGGAGGACTCGCTGATCGACCTCGCGGTCACACGCACGGCCCCCGCAGGCAGCGCCGGCGCGCGCCTGGCGATCCGCGGGCTGCGCGGCGGGCATTCCGGCCTCAACATCGTAGAGAATCGCGGGAACGCGCTCAAGCTGCTCGCGCGGATCCTCCAAGCGGCTTCCGACGCGCGCATCCCCTGCGCGATCGGCTCGATCGCCGGCGGCTCGAAGCACAACGCGATCCCGCGTGAGGCCGAGGCCATCGTCGCGGTGGACGCCGCGGCGCGGACGCGGCTCGAGGCGACCGCGCGCGAGATGACGGCGGCGTTCCGGATCGAGCTCGCCCGGATCGACGACGGGCTCGAGATCGAGGTGAGCCCGCACGACGCGCCGCGCCGCGTGCTCTCCCCCGCCGACTCCGACCGCCTCGTGCGCCTGATGATGGCGCTCCCGCACGGGGTTCTCGCGATGAGCCCCGACATCCCCGGGCTCGTCGAGACGTCGAACAACCTCGCGGTCGTCGTCTCCGCCGACGATTCGGTCCGGGTCGTCACCTCGAGCCGCTCGAGCGTCGCCCCGACGCTGCGCGCGGTCGTGGCGTCGGTTCGCGCCGCGGCGGCGCTCGCCGGAGGCACCGTCACCCCGAAGGACGGGTACCCGGGATGGAAGCCGAACATGCTCTCGAAGGCCCTGGCGGTCGTCCGCGACGTCTACCGCCGGCGCTGGGAGAAGGAGCCCGGGGTCACCGCGATCCACGCCGGTCTCGAGTGCGGCCTGCTCGGCGAGAAGGTCCCCGGTCTCGACATGGTCTCCTTCGGACCGCAGATCGAGGGGGCGCACTCCCCTGACGAGCGCGTGAGCGTCCCTTCCGTGGGGCGCTTCTACGGCGCGCTCGCCGAGGTGCTCGACCGGCTGTCCGCCTGAGACGTCCTAGGCGAATTCCTCGAGGTCGGCCGCCCAGTTGACGTTCCTCAAGACGTGCGCGAGATCGAAGTTCGGGAAGATCGCCGCGGGCAGGCGCCGCACCGACAGGTCGGGAAACAACGCGGCGACCTTGTAGGCCTTGCCGGCGAGCGCCGCGGTGACGGCCGGCTCGGCGCTGCGCCGCCAGAGCCCGACGAGCGGGTGGTCGCGGCCGTGAGCATCGACCGGGAAGACCAGGTCCTCGGGACCTTCCGACGCGGCCACGAGCGACCGCAGGAAGCTCGGTCCGACCGCGGGGTAATCGCAGGCGAGCACGAGGAGATCGGCGCGCCCCGTCGAAGCGAACGCCGCCGCGATCCCCGCGAGCGGCCCGGCGGAGGCGACGCGGTCCTCCACCGACGGGAATCCCTGCGCGGGGCTGATCGCGCCCCGCGCGATGCTCACGATCACGCTGCCGCATAGCGGCTTGAGCGCGCGGGCGGCGCGATCGGCGAGCGTGCTGCCGCCGAGGACGACGTCCCCCTTCGGCTTGCCGAGCCGGCGCCCCAGTCCTCCCGCAAGCACCACCCCGATCCTCTGCGCCATCACTCCTCCGTCGCGCGAAGCGCCCGCTCGACGTCCGGCCAGCCCGGCCGGAGGCGCAGGGCCTCGCGGTAATCGGACGCCGCCTCCTGCTTGCGCCCGAGCGTGGCGCGCAGCAGGCCGCGGTTCGCCCACGCCTCCGCCTGGTCGGGGGCGTACCGGATCGCCGCGTCGAAGTGCTCGAGCGCCTCGTCCGCGTGCCCCGCTCGTGCCAGCGCCATGGCCAAGTTGAAGTGCGCGGTCGCGTACGCCGGGTCGAGGCGGATCGCCTCGCCGAGCTCCTTCATCCCGTCGCCGGCCGAGCCGGCGGCGATCAGCGCATTCCCGAGATTGTTGTGGATCATCGGCTCGAGCGGGGCAGAAGCCGCCGCCGCCTCGAAATGCGCGATCGCCTCCCGCGCGCGCCCGGCCTTCAGCAGGCAGGTTCCGAGATTGTCCTCCCCCTCCGCGTACCCGGGGCAGACGCGAACCGCTTGCTCGAAGTGCGCCTGGGCTTCCGCGAGCTTCCCCTCCTTCGCGAGGATCGTCCCGAGGTTGTTGTGCGCGACGTAATTCCGCTCGGTCACGGCGAGCGCATGCTCGTAGAGCGTGCGGGGCTCCCGCCAGAGGCCCACGTCCCGGACCGTCACGGCGCACAGGGCCGCCACGGCGATCGCTCCGGCGACCGCGGCCGCGCGCAGGGCCGTCTCTCCGCGGCGGAGCGCCGTCTCGTCGAGCGCCCAGACCGCCGCGATCACCGGGCCCACCGACGGCAGGTACGTGTATCGATCGGCGTGAGCCTGGGCTCCGACCTGGACGATCCCCAGGACCGGCACGAGCGCGATCAGGTACCAGGCCCAGCCGACCGCGAGGTACGGCCGTCCGCAGCGCTGCCGCCACGCGATCGCGGACAGAGCGGCGATGACGACGACTGCTGCGGCCACTCGCCACGGGGCCAGGTCGGGTGCTCCGGTGTAGGCCGCGTGCGGGTAGAAGAATGCCAGCTTCGAGGGCCAGGCGAGCTGTCCAAGATAGACGAGCACGCTGACCGCGGCGTTGGCGAGGCGCGTCGCGAGCGGGAGCACCTCGAGGGACGCCACGGCACGGCCGTGGCTCTGGGCCGTCAGCGTCGCGACGCACGAGGCCGCGGCCAGGAGGAGGAGCGGGGTCTTCTCGCGCAGGAGCGCTCCGAGATCCGAAGGGCGGCGCAGGCGTCCGAGCGGCCAGGCGTCGAGGAGGAGCAGCGCGAGCGGGAGCGTGACGAGCATCGGTTTCGCGAGCAGGCCGCACAGGTAGAGGAGGGAGACGGCGGCCAGGCGGCGCGGCGCGGGCCTTCTCGCGTACGCGGCATAAGCGAGCAGGGTCGCCATCGCGAAGGCCACCGAGAGGACGTCCTTGCGCTCGGCGACCCAGGCGACCGACTCGACGCGCAGCGGGTGGACGCCGAACAGCGCCGCGGCGAAGAACGACGCGCCCGTGCGGCCCGTCATCCCCGACAGCGCCAGGTAGAAGAGGGCGGTGGCGGCCGCGTGCAGCCCGACGCTGGTGGCGTGATGGCCGCGCGGGTCGAGGCCGAACAGCGAGACGTCCGCCATGTGCGACACCCAGGTCAGCGGATGCCAGTTGGCGGCCGCGGTCGTCCCCGCCGCCCAGGCGAATCCCGGAAGGCTCAGGCCCGCGCGCACGTGCGCGTTTTCCGTGACGTATTCGGGGTCGTCGATGTCCGCGAAGCCGTTGCGCAGGGCGGGCGCGAAGGTCGCCGCCACCAGTACGAAGAGCACGGCCGCGGCAGCCGCATCGCGACGGGACAGCACGGCGGGAGTCTACACTGCGGGGATGGACGCCCCGAGAAGCCCGATGGTATAGTCGTTGCGCCGCAGAAACTTCTGGAAGAACATCCCACCCGAGAGGTCCATATGTCCGAAGGACGTCCCCGCGGCCGCCGCGGCCACGGAGGCCACGACCGAGGCGGCAATCGCCGCCGCCATTCCGGCCTCCCCAACGAGCAGCGGCCGCCGTTCCCCGCCGACGTGCCGATCGACGAGGCGGTGGACATGCTCGACGGCCCCGAGGGCGGGGGCACCCCCGGCGGCGAAGGCTCGGTCGACCTGAACTCGCTCTACAAGATGACGAGCCAGCAGCTCGCCGACGCCGCGCACGGCCTGGGGGTCGAGGGTGCCGCGGGGATGCGCAAGCAGGACCTCGTCTTCGAGATCATGAAGGCGCAGTCGGAGAAGAGCGGTCTGGTCTTCGCCGAGGGTGTGCTCCAGGTCCTGCAGGACGGGTACGGGTTCCTGAGGCATCCGGACTACAACTACCTTCCCGGACCCGACGACATCTACGTCTCCCCGTCGCAGATCAAGCGCTTCGGGCTCGTCACCGGGGACACCGTCTCGGGGCAAGTCCGCCCCCCGAAGGAGGACGAGAACTACTTCGCGCTGATCAAGGTGCTCGCCGTCAACTTCGACGACCCCGAGCGCCTGCGCGACCGGATCTTCTTCGACAACCTGACGCCCCTCTACCCGCAGGAGAAGCTCAAGCTCGAAACGGCGCCCGACGCGGTCGCCGGGCGGATCATGGACCTGCTGACCCCGATCGGAAAGGGGCAGCGCGGGCTCATCGTCGCCCCGCCGCGCACCGGGAAGACGATGCTGCTGCAGTCGATTGCCAACTCGGTCACCCGGAACCACCCCGAGGTCTACCTGATCGTCCTGCTGATCGACGAGCGCCCCGAAGAGGTCACGGACATGCAGCGCTCGGTCCAGGGCGAGGTCGTGGCGTCGACCTTCGACGAGCCGGCCCAGCAGCACGTCCACGTCGCCGAGATGGTCATCGAGAAGGCCAAGCGCCTGGTCGAGCACAAGAAGGACGTGGTCATCCTCCTCGACTCGATCACGCGGCTGGCCCGCGCCTACAACACCGTGCAGCCTCCCTCCGGCAAGGTCCTCTCCGGCGGGCTCGACGCCAACGCCCTCCAGCGCCCGAAGCGCTTCTTCGGCGCGGCGCGCAACGTCGAAGAGGGCGGGTCCCTGACCATCATGGCGACGGCCCTCATCGACACCGGCTCCCGCATGGACGACGTGATCTTCGAGGAGTTCAAGGGAACCGGGAACATGGAACTCCACCTCGACCGGAAGCTCACCGACCGCCGGGTCTTCCCCTCGATCAACATCGAGGCCTCCGGCACGCGCAAGGAAGAGCTGCTGCTCGCCAAGGAGCAGCTCAACAAGGTCTGGATTCTGCGCAAGATCCTCAATCAGATGTCGCCGGTGGAGGCGATGGAGCTCCTCATCGACAAGATGTCCAAGTCCAAGTCGAACGAGGACTTCCTGATGATGATGCAGGGCGGCTAGCCGGACCGGCCGCTCTCCCTCGTTCCCCAGCCCGAAATACATCCCCGGATTCGGCCCGTTCGAAGTAGATTAACGGCGCTGCCGCGGACCGGACACCCGCGGCAGGTGGGGAGCCGGCGGTCGCGCCGGGTTGAAGCCAGCTGGGGAGCCAATGCACCGCCTTCGGGGTCTTACGACCGTGGGCATCGTGTGCTGCCTGCTCGCAGCGAAGGTAGTGGCCCGCGAGCCTGACGGACGCGTCGCGTTCCGTTACGAGTGGTCGGCGCCGGAAGAGGCCGGTGCCGCTCCGGAGTTGCGCCTCACGCTGACCCTTCAGACGCCGCTTCAGGCGATCCGCCTGGGCGCCTCCGTCCCGCCGGCCGCGGCGGTCCGCCTCGTTTCCGCGCGGCGCCTCGAAGGCTCCCCTCTTGCCGGCGCCGTCCCGGGCACCTGGCCGTCCGCCGGGCTCGCGCTGGGCGACCTCCCTGCGGGGACGACGCTCGTGCTCGACCTCGCGGTGGATCCTCCCGCGACCGGAGGCGGGGTCCTCGCGTTCGGCCTCGACGCCCTGCTCGGGAGCGTTCACGTGCACGAGGGCGTCGGCGTACCCGTCGGCACGCCCGGGGTCGCTCCCGTGATCCGGAACGGCGCGGCCGAGTTCCCCGCCGGGCGCGCGGAGCGGATCCCTTGATCCGCCGAGGGGCAGGCCGCGGCGCATGTCGGGTCGTCGCCGCCCTGTTCCTCGCCGCCACCTTCGGGACCGCATCGGCGAACTGGACCGCCAGCGGCACCGTGTCGTACCGCGACCGCGAATTCGACGAGACGGGATTCACCGGCGTCGAGCCGCTCAAGCCCGCTCGCTACGTCGACGTGCAGGTGGTCGACGCGACTAGCGGAAAGGTCATCGGATCGGTTGCCACCGACGCATCCGGGAGTTTCTCGTTCACGGTGTCCGATTCGAACACCCGCGATATCTACCTGCGCGTCCTGACAAGCTCCACGAAGACCCCAACCCTCTTCCTCAAGGTCGTCAACGTGTCCTCGACGGTCTACGCGATCGCGACGCCGACGATCACCGGACACACTTCGAGCACGGACGTCGCCTTCGGATCGCTCGTCGCGGAGATCGGCGCGGGGGGCGAGGCGTTCAACCTGTACGACATGGGGGTCCTCGGATCCGACTACATGGCCTTCCTGCAAGGCGCGAGACCCGACACCCACCATCAGCTGACGATCAAGTGGCAGATCGACGGCGGCGTCGCCAGCTCGCTGACGAGCACGACGACGATGGCCGTACGCGACACGGGGGCGTACGACGACACGACGATCCTGCACGAGTACGGACACTTCGCGGTCTGGAATTACTCGGCGACGAGCACGCCGGGCGGATCCCACTCGCTGTCGGACTGCCACCAGGACCCCCGCCTCGCCTGGGACGAGGGGCACGCGAGCTTCTTCGGCGGAAATATCTCCCGGCACTTCGGCTTCCACCACCCGAACGTCTACGTGAAGACCGATGGCGGCGCCGGCCCCGGGCACCTCGCCCTCTGGTTCGACCTCGAGACCGAGTCCCAGTACGCGTGCAGCGGAGACACCGGCGAGGTCGCGATCTACACGGCGCTCTGGGACATCACGGACGACGCGAATACCGACGACTTCACGCCGGGCCAGGACGACGCCCCCGTCGACACGCTCGCGCGCGCCGACGCGGACGAGTGGAAGGTCATGACGGAGGGTCTCCCGGGACGTTCGTACATCACCGCCGAGGACTTCTGGGACGCCTGGTTCGAGTCCCCCGTCGCCAACGGCGACTTCCCCGGGATGAAATCGATCTTCTCGGACGGGGTGCAGATCTATTTCTACCCGGACGCCTACGAGCCCAACGACACGCAGGCGACCGCGAGCCCGGTGCCTGCGGACGGCTCGCTCATCCACGCGACGTTCTTCACCGACCCGGACGGTGACCACTCGGGAGGCGGCGCGACCGATGTCGATTGGTTCTCGTTCCCGGCGACCGTGAACTACCAGTACACGATCGAGACGACGAATCTCCTCTCCGCGTGCGACACCAAGCTCACCCTCTTCGACGCGTCCGCCAACCAGCTCGCGTCGAACGACAACCGCGCGACCGGGGATCCGTCGTCGTTGATCACCTGGACGGCGCCGAGCACCGGAACTTACTCGATCAAGGTCTCCCGCGTGGGAAACAACATCAAGTACGGATCGTACGATCTCAAGATCACCCCGCCCCCCGACACCGACGGCGACGGCGTCATCGACGCGAACGACAACTGTCCGACGGTTCCGAACCCGGATCAGGCCGATGCCGACGGCGACGGCAAGGGAGACGCCTGCGACAACTGCCCCACGATCGCCAACGCGGATCAGGCCGATGCCGACGGCGACGGCAAGGGAGACGTCTGCGACAACTGCCCCACCGTGGCCAACGCAAGCCAGACCGACACCGACGGCGACGGACTTGGCGACGCCTGCGACAACTGCCCCACCGTGGCCAACGCAAGCCAGACGGACTCCGACTCCGACGGGCGGGGCGACGTCTGCGATAACTGCCCCGCCGTCGCCAACGCAAGCCAGACGGACACCGACGGCGACGGACTTGGCGACGCCTGCGACAACTGTCCGACGGTCGCGAACGCGAACCAGGCCGACGGCGACGGAGACGGCACGGGGGACGCCTGCGACAACTGTCCGACAGTCGCGAACGCGAACCAGGCCGACGCCGACGCCGACGGCCGGGGGGACGTCTGCGACAACTGCCCAACCGTCGCGAACGCCTCCCAGACCGACACCGACGCCGACGGCCTCGGCGACGCCTGTGACAACTGCCCCGCGATCGCCAACGCGAGCCAGGCCGACGCGGACGGAGACGGCACGGGTGACGTCTGCGACAACTGCCCCACCACGGCCAACGCGAGCCAGGCCGACACGGACGGAGACGGCAAGGGTGACGCCTGCGACAACTGCCCCACGATCGCGAACCCGAGCCAGGCCGATGGCGACGCCGACGGGCGGGGCGACGTCTGCGACAACTGCCCCAACGTTGCGAACGCGAGCCAGACCGACACGGACGGAGACGGCAAGGGCGACGCCTGCGACAACTGCCCGACCGTCGCGAACGCCTCCCAGACGGACACCGA
>Ga0306920_100001753_pt1 | contig 26967 bp, 27 predicted proteins | sample flu12Cox44000170_FD_204666 | JGI IMG/M metagenome (GOLD analysis project Ga0306920, IMG submission 204666) | Lab enrichment of tropical soil microbial communities from Luquillo Experimental Forest, Puerto Rico - flux4day.12C.oxic.44.000.170 (v2)... | ecosystem: Environmental > Terrestrial >... | reverse complement strand
CTACCTCCTAGAGGATGCGCAGGGCCGCCGCTTCTGGCTCTACCGCGCCGGCCTTTACGGGCAGGGCGTCATCCCACAATGGTTCGTACACGGGGTGTTCGCATGAGTACGACATCCCCGCGCCGGCAGGGATCCACGGCAGGCGAAGCACCGGAGAGCGGCACGGCCTGCCGCCGCCGCGTGAATGACGCTCCCTTCGCGGAGCTGGCCGCTGCTACCAACTTCTCATTCCTGTGCGGGGCCTCGCATCCGCACGAGATGGTGGGACAGGCAGCCGAGCTTGGGCTCGCCGCCATCGGCATCGCCGACAACAATACACTGGCCGGGGTCGTGCGCGCGCACGAGGCGGCCAAGGAGCACAAGATTCGCTGTCTCACGGGCGCGCGCCTTGTCACCGCCGAGGGCTTCGCGACGGCCTGCTATCCCTCGGACCGTGCCGCCTACGGCCGGCTGTGCCGCCTGCTTACCGCCGGCAACCGGCGCAGCATCAAGGGCCAGTGCCAGTTCTCATTCGCGGAAATGCTCGCCGCCGGCGAAGGCCAGATCTTCATCGCCATCCCGCCGCGCAAGCTCACGCCGGCCTTCCGCGCGCGCCTGCGTGCGCTCGCGGAAGCGGCGCGCGGCCACACCTATCTCGCCGCCACCTTTGCTTATCGCGGCGAGGAACGCCGCAGGCTGGGCGAGCTCGCCGCGCTGGCGGCCGAGATGCGCACGCCGCTCGTCGCCACCAACGACGCTGTCTATCACCATCCCGTCCGCAAGCCGTTGGCCGACGTGCTCGTCTGCATCCGCGAGAAATGCACGATCCACGAAGCAGGCTACCGTCTCGAGATCAACGCCGAGCGCCATCTCAAACCCGCCGCCGCGATGGCGCGCTTGTTTGCGGCCTATCCGCAGGCTGTCGCACGTTCGCTCGAGATCGTCTCGCGCGTCGAGTTCAATCTCGATGAGCTGCGCTACGAATATCCCGACGAGCCGGTGCCGCCGGGCAAGACGCCGCAAGCCTATTTGGAGGAGTTGGCTTGGGAACAGGCGGCGGAGCGCTACCCCACGGGAGTGCCCAACAAGGTGCGTGCGCTGCTCGTCAAGGAGCTGGAGCTCATCGCCAAGCTCGACTATGCACGCTACTTCCTCACCGTCTACGACATCGTGCGCTTCGCCCGCGCGCAGGAGAAGCCGATCCTGTGCCAGGGTCGCGGCTCGGCCGCCAACAGCGCGGTGTGCTTCTGCCTCGGCATCACCGGCGTCGATCCCACCGAGATCGACCTTCTGTTTGAGCGCTTCATCTCCGCCGATCGCGGCGAGCCACCCGACATCGACGTCGATTTCGAGCACGAGCGACGTGAGGAGGTGATCCAATACCTTTATTCCCGCTACGGCCGCGAGCGCGCCGCCATCTGCGCAACTGTGATTCACTATCGCCCGCGCATGGCCATTCGCGAGGTGGGCAAGGCCATGGGCCTCAAGGAGGACGTGACGGCGGGCCTTGCCGGGCTCATCTGGGGCGAGGGCGACGGCGAGATTCCCGACAAGCACATCGCGCAAGCAGGGCTCGACCCCGCCAACCCCGAGATCCGCCAGGCAATCGCCTTGGCCCGCCAGCTGCTGGGCTTCCCGCGGCATCTCTCTCAGCACGTCGGCGGTTTCGTGCTCACGCGTGAGCGGCTCGACGAGACCGTGCCGATCCACAACGGCGCCATGCCCGACCGCACCTTTCTCGAATGGGACAAGGACGACATCGATGCGCTCGGCATGCTCAAGGTGGATGTGCTGGCGCTCGGCATGCTGACCTGCATCCACAAGAGCTTCGATCTGATCGAGCGTCACTACGGCCGCACGCTCTCGCTCGCCACCGTGCCGCGCAACGACGCAGCCGTCTATGCAATGCTCTCGCGCGCCGATTCGGTGGGCGTGTTCCAGGTCGAATCCCGAGCACAGATGTCGATGCTGCCGCGCCTGAAGCCGGCCCGCTTCTACGATCTCGTCATCGAGGTGGCGATCGTGCGCCCGGGCCCCATCCAAGGCGACATGGTCCATCCTTATCTGCGCCGGCGCAGCGGGATCGAACCCGTCACGTATCCCTCCGCGGCGCTCCGCGCCGTGCTGCACAAGACGCTGGGCGTACCGCTGTTCCAGGAACAGGCGATGCAGATCGCCATCGTGGCGGCCGGCTTCACGCCCGATGAAGCCGACAAGCTGCGCCGTGCCATGGCCACTTTCCGCCACGTGGGCACCATCCACACCTTTCGCGCCAAGTTCATCGCCGGCATGGAGAAGAACGGCTACGAGCGCGAGTTTGCCGAGCGCTGCTTCAGCCAGATCGAAGGGTTCGGCGAGTATGGCTTTCCGGAGAGCCATGCGGCGAGCTTCGCGCACTTGGTCTACGTGTCGTCCTGGATCAAGTGCCACTATCCGGACGCCTTCTGCGCCGCCATCCTCAACAGCCAACCGATGGGCTTCTATCAACCAGCGCAACTGGTACGCGACGCGCGCGAGCACGGCGTTGAGCTGCGCCATCCCGATATCAACGCCAGCGAGTGGGACTGCACGCTGGAGCCACTGTCGTCTGCCTCTCCCCACTTGCAGGGAGAGGGGCGGTGCATGTCCGCGATGCGGGCCGAGGAGGCTGAGCGGCAAAACCCAGCGCCGGCGCATGCCCTTCTTCTGCAGTCTCGAGCGGGAGCGTCCCTTCTCCCCTTGGGGATAAGCTGCCCCGAAGGGGCGGCTGAGAGGGACATCCCGCGCGCGGAAGAAGCGGGGAAAGCAACAGACCCGCCCGCTCAAGAAAAAGGTGTGCGCTGCGCCATCCGGCTGGGGTTGCGGCTCATCGGCGGGTTGGCGGAAAAGGAGACCAAAGCGACGATCCTCCACGCGCGCGATTCAGGCTACACCGACATAGCTTCGCTGTGGACGAGAAGCGGTGCGCCGGTGAGCATGCTGGAACGGCTGGCGGACGCCGATGCGTTCCGCTCCATGGGGCGCGACCGGCGCGCCGCACTATGGGCGGTGAAGGGCCTCGGGGGCGGCGTGCGGCGGGGCGAGGAAAATTCAAGTCCCCCACGTGCGACCTCAGCCGACACGCCGCTGCTGACATGGAGCACTGCGGGGGGCGACCTTTTCGACGAGCCCAGCGTCGACCTGCCCGAGACGACGCTGGGCGAGCACGTGGTGCACGACTATGCTGCCCTCTCCCTGTCGCTCAAGGCTCACCCGATCGCCTTCTTCCGCGAGGACCTGGCCCGGCGGCGCGTCATCACCAGCGCCCAGCACTGGGACGAGCGACTGGCGGGCAACCGCGTGAGCGTGGCAGGCCTCGTGCTTGTGCGCCAGCGGCCAGGCACCGCCAAGGGCGTGATCTTCATTACGCTCGAGGATGAGACCGGCATCGTCAACGTGGTCGTGTGGCCCAAGGTGTTCGAAAGAAACCGCCGCACGGTGATGTCGGCGCAGTTCCTCCTGGTGCATGGCAAAATCGAGCGCGAGGGCCTCGTCATCCACGTCGTCGCCGACGAGCTGATCGATCTGTCGGACGAATTGAAGCGCCTCGGCGACGGCACCGCCGGCATGCCGCGCACCGATCGAGAGGTCGACGCGGGCTCCTGGAAGCCCAAGAGCCGCGATTTTCATTGAGAATGGGGCGAGCCCAATCAGCTAGACATGGTGGTGCATGCCTGCGGTTGCCTTGCCCGCCAGCGGCACAACGCAAAGCCCGGGTTGCTTCGGTTGCTTGCAATAGGCCGACCGCCGCGCCAGGCTCTCACCGGCAACGCCGATCGCCGCCAGCCCCTGTCCGATCATGCCCGCATACGACGCCGTCGCCTTCGATCTGCTGACCGCGCTCATGGATTCCTGGACGCTCTGGAACAGCGTCGCGGGGTCGGCCGAGAACGGCATGCGATGGCGCAAACGCTACCTTGAGATCACCTACGGCTGCGGCGCCTACCGGCCCTACGAGACGCTCGTGCGGCAAGCGGCCGCCGATGTGGGTCTGCCCGCCTCCTGCACCGCGAGCCTCGAGGCACGATGGGGAGAGCTCACACCCTGGCAGGAGGTCCCGGCGGTGCTCGGCCGTTTGGCGGCTCGTCTCCCGCTCGCGGTCGCGACCAACTGCTCGGAGCGGCTTGGCCGCCTGGCAGCAGCGCGTGCCGGCGATGTCTTCCAGGTCGTGATCACGGCCGAGAGCGCGGGCTTCTACAAGCCGCGGCCGGAGCCCTATCGCGCCGTCCTGGAGGCGCTCGGAACCTCAGCGAAGCGGACCCTGTTCGTCGCTGGGTCGGCGTCGGACGTGCCTGGCGCGCATGGGGTGGGCATGCCCGTCTTCTGGCACAACCGCATCGGCCTGCCCCGCGGCGACGCCGAGCCCGAGTTCTGTGAGCCGTCGCTCGCACGCCTCACCGAAATTGCGCTCGGACGCGACTGACGGCGCGGCGGCGCTCAGGAGCGCGCAGATGACGGCTCTGCCGGCTGGCTTGATTTCGGGCCATGGCGTGGGCATGCTCGGCCGATGCAAGGCTCGCGGGGAGAGCATGTCCCTGCACGCGGAAGAAACCAAACGGCATGACCTCGCAGAAGGCCGCCCCGATCGCCACGCTGGCCCGCACGGATACCCCGCGCCGCGAAGCCTTGCGCCAGGAGCTCGCCCGCTCTAAGCCGACCGGCAGGCGAGCCGGCCTCAAGCCCAAGCTGGTGCTGGCCTCCGCTTCGCCCAGGCGCCTCATGCTGCTGGGCCAGGTCGGCATCGAACCCGACGCACTGCGGCCCTCCTCAATCGAAGAGCAGCCGCACAAGGGCGAGATGCCGCGCTCGCTTGTCACGCGCCTGGCTCGCGTCAAGGCCGAGACCGCGCGCGACCAGATCGCCAACGACAAGGATGTCGCCGACGCCTACGTGCTGGCCGCCGACACGGTGGTCGCCGTCGGCCGTCGCATCTTGGTCAAGCCGCGCTTCGTGGAGGAGGAACTTGCCACTCTCCAGCTGCTCTCCGGCCGCAACCACCGTGTGATCACCGGGCTTTGCCTCATCACGCCCGACGACCGGCTTCGCCTCAAAATCGTGGACACGCGCGTTCGCTTCAAGCGCCTGGCGAAGGAGGAGATCGAGGCCTACATCGCCTCGCGCGAATGGCGGGGCAAGGCCGGCGGCTACGCCATCCAGGGGCTCGCCGGCTGCTTCGTGCAGAAGCTCACCGGCTCCTACACCAACGTTGTGGGCCTGCCGCTCACCGAGGTGGTAGGCATGCTGCTGGGCGAAGGTTTCCCGATCCACTTCAACTGGCTGAGGCTCGGCGAGGTGGATCCAGAATGACCCGTGGCGCAGAGGCGGTCACGCCTTCTTCGTGCGCACCCGCTCAGGGCAGGCCTGTTTGAGGACCTACGTCGAGACGGTGCCACCATCGAGCGCCGCGGTGCGCGAACCTGCGAGGGAATGCGCGACCTCGGGACGGGGAAGGGCCTCCAGTCGACCCCACCGCCCTTCAAGACCGTGGCCGGAACAGGGAGGCGATGAGCGCGATGCCGATCGCCACCGGCACGGCGATGAAGACCAAGAGCGTCACCGTGAGAGCTATGCCGAGTGCCAGAACGGCGAACAGCGCAACGAGGATGGCGGCGAGGGAAAATACGACGGCGCCGACCAGCCAGGCCCTCCACCCGCTGATCACCGTCGTCTTGCCGTTGCGCGATATGACGATCATGCAAGGCCTCCGGTTCCCCGAGCGTGTCCTTGTACACCCACCCGCTGAGGGCAGCGAGTTCCCGGACGGACAGCAGGGACACGGGGGGGGCTCCCGCGAACCGGTGCAAGAGCACCAAAATTTGTGCGCCAGCCAACCAAACGGGCGAGCCCGCTCGCGGCCAGCCGCTCCGCGCGAGGCGGCAAGCGCTTCTGGCCCATCTGCGACGCAGCCTTCGCGCACGGCAGCGCCAATCTTGGGGCGCAGGCGTAGGGACCCCCAAAAGCTTCGTCACGATCGGGCCTTGCGCAGGGTCTAATCCAGGGCGGTTCTGCCGTTAACTCGCTGGCTGAACGGCTGGGCGAACGCACTGCCGGTGCCACTCCGATTCGCCGATAGCAGGGCGGACAAGCGCGTGTGCGGTGTCGTGTGGGGACTGGCCGCACGGGTGCATTGGCACCGTCGCCCAAGCCCCTGCCGCGCCGACCGCCCACGACGACTGGCCGCGACGATCGAAACAGCCTTGCAGCGGCGGAAGCGACCGCCCTTTCGCATTCGGCGCTTGGCGCGGCTTTGCCGGCGTGCCGGCGGCGCTGACCCGGGTGGCTGGGCTCGCGGTCGGGTGGCGTGCCGTTGGCAGTGCGGCTGCCCGCCCATCGGCAAGCATGCGCGCTGAGCGCGTGCTGCATCCAGGCCGCACGCCGTCGCGGGCCCGCCGCATCTCGGCCATCTCCCTGTCGGTTACTGCGACGCCGTCGGCAGGCTTGACAGCGCCGGCGGCGTCGCGTATTAAACCAACCGGTTATTTAACCAACTGGTACATAACGGATGGCCTCGGACCGCCTCAGCACGACCTTCGCGGCCCTCGCCGACCCGACGCGGCGGGCCATCCTGGCGCGCCTGGCGCTGGGCGAGACCTCGGTGACCGAGCTGGCGAAGCCCTTCGAAATGAGCCTGCCTGCCGTGTCCAAGCACTTGAAGGTGCTGGAGCGCGCCGGCCTCATCGTCCGTGGCCGCGAGGCGCAGTGGCGGCCCTGCCGCATTGAACCAGCCGCGCTGAAGGACGTGGATGATTGGCTCGAGCGCTACCGCCGACTGTGGGAGGAGCGTCTCGACCGGCTGGAGGACTATCTGCGTGAGCTGGCCACGGAGACAAGGCGTGAGCCAAAGAAATAACCGCAACCTGGCGCGGGGCGCGCGGTCGCTCGTCACCACGCGCGTGTTCGCATCGCCGCGCGAGCTGGTCTGGACGGCGTGGACCGCACCTGAGCATCTGGCGCGTTGGTGGGGCCCGTTCGGGTTCTCCACCACAACCCAGGCATTCGAATTTCGCCCGGGCGGCGCGTGGCGGTTCGTCCTGCACGGCCCCGATGGCCGCGACTATCACAACCGCATCACCTTCGAGCAGATCGTGCAGCCCGAGCGCATCCGCTACCGCCACGACGGCGGGGATGATGTGGAGCCGGTGCAATTCTGCACGACCGTTACCTTCGAGGACCTCGGCGGCGCTGGCACCCGCCTCACCCTTCGCGCGGAGTTCCCGACCGCCGCCGAGCGCGACCGGATAGTTCGGGGCTATGGCGCCGACCGGGGCGCGGTCGAGACGCTGGCGCGGCTGGCCGACTATCTGGCGCAACTGAAGGCTTAACTACAACCAAGCAAAGCAGCACCCGAGAGGAGCCCACATGCCAATTGCCGCGAAAAGCATCATGCCGTGTTTGTGGTTCGACACCGAGGCCGAAGTGGCAGCCAAGCACTACGTTTCGATCTTTCCCAATGCAAAGCTTGGCAAGATCAGCCGCTATGGAAAGGAGGGAAGGGACATCCATGGCAAGGAGGCCGGATCGGTCATGAGCGTCGGATTCGAGCTCGACGGCCTGAGGTTTCTCGCCCTCAACGGCGGCCCGCTCTTCAAATTCACCGAGGCGGTCTCCTTCCAGATCCTGTGCGACACTCAGGAGGACGTCGATTACTTCTGGAGCAAGCTGGCAGAAGGCGGATCGGAAGGTCGATGCGGCTGGCTGAAGGACAAGTTCGGCCTTTCCTGGCAGGTCGTGCCGACTGCATTGCCTCAGCTGTTGCAGAGCTCCAATGCCGAAAAGGCGCAGCGGGCCATGCGGGCCATGCTGCAGATGCGCAAGCTCGACATTGCGGCGCTCCAGCAGGCCGCCGCCTGACGACGCCGTCAACAACCAAACCACATAACGAGCCACATAACGAGCCACATAAGGAGAAAATCATGCAGCAGCAGACCCGAGCCTCGGCCAAGGTGCAACCCTATTTGTTCTTCGATGGCCGCTGCGAGGAAGCGCTCGAATTCTACAAGACGGCGCTCGGAGCCGAGGTGGAGATGATGATGCGCTTCCGCGACAGCCCAGCGCCGGCGCAGCCCGGCATGTGCGCCCCCGGCAGCGAGAACAAGATCATGCATTGCTGCTTTCGCATCGGCACCGCCCAGGTCATGGCGTCCGACGGCCGCGCACAGGGCAAGCCGGTGTTCCAGGGCTTCGCGTTGTCGCTGTCGGCCAAGGACGAAGCGGACGCCGACCGCGTGTTCAACGCGCTGGCCGACGGTGGGCAGGTGCAGATGCCGCTGGCCAAGACCTTCTTCTCGCCGCGGTTTGGCATGGTCGCTGATCGCTTCGGCGTTGGCTGGATGGTGATCGCGCTGCCGCCCGAGGCCGCAGAGGAGAGCAGCGAATTTGTCATTAGCCGCGTGTTTGACGCCCCGCGCGAGCTCGTGTGGAAGTGCTTCACGGAAACCCAACACTTGCAGCACTGGTGGGGACCCAAGGGCTTCAAGGTGATCGCCGCGAAGTTGGATTTGCGCGTGGGCGGGACCTATCACTACGGCCTGAAGGCACCCGACGGCACACGCATGTGGGGCAAGTTCACCTACCGCGAGATCGTACCGCGGCAGCGTTTGGTGTTCATCAGCTCGTTCTCCGACAAAGCCGGCGGCACCCTACGGCATCCGCTGCACAAGGACTGGCCGCTGGAGATGCTGTCGGTCTTCAGCTTCGAGGACGCGCCGGGCGGCCGAACCAAGTTCACAGTGCGCTGGCAGCCCCACAACGCGACGCCCGCCGAGCGCCAAACTTTCGACGCGGGCCGCGACAGCATGCGACAGGGATGGAGCGGGACCATGGATCAGCTCGCGGCCTATCTGGCCAAGAACGTCTGAGCCCATGCCGGGCGAATCCAGGCGACAGCCGGCGCAGCGGATGGAGTAGCGGCGCATGTTTCTCGAGCTCTATTTCCATCCGCTCTCATCGTTCTGTCAGAAGGTGCTCATCGCCCTCTATGAGAATGCGACGCCGTTCCAACCCCGCAGCGTCGATCTTGCCAACGAGACCTCAGCCGCCGCATTGAGAAAGCTCTGGCCGATCGGCAAGTTCCCTGTGCTGCGTGACGGCGCGAGGAATCGAACGGTCCCAGAGTCGGGCCTCATCATCGAGTATCTCGACCGGCACTATCCGGGTAGGACCAAGTTTTTGCCGACCGATCCAGATGTCGCCCACGAGGCGCGCTTGCGCGACCGGTTCTTCGACCTCTATGTGAACGAGCGGGCGGGGAAGATCGTCAGCGACCGGGCAGAGCGATGCCCACGGCGTCGAGCAGGCAAAGGCGCAGCTGCAAACCGCGCTCGAAATAGTGGACCGCGACATGGCGACAAGGACCTGGGCCATGGGCGAGGCGTTCGGCATGGCGGACTGCGCCGCCGCTCCCGCCTTGTTCTATGCCGATCTGGTGATGCCGTTCGCGGCCACGCACAGCAATGCGGCGGCGTATTTGCACCGATTGTTGCGCCGTCCGTCCTTTGCACGCGCCGTGCAAGAGGCAGAGCCCTATCGCGCCCTCTTTCCGCGATAGCGAGCCACGCCCGGCGGAAATCATGGGCAACATCACCTCCATTTTCGCAACCAAGCCCGCTGGGTTCCGGCTAACGCGGGCGGTGAGCATCAAGGCTTCACCTGAGACGATCCCCCGCATCACAATCGGCAGGCCCTTTTGCGGCGCCGGCGGGAACGGGCGCCGCGAGCGAGACGGCTGCCGCAACACGGGCGTGGGCCGGATCTCGATCGCCGGCTCGTCTATCTCGGGCGAGATCAGCGGCCCGGGCGTCGTCACGCCTTCTTCTCCCACCGGCCCTCGGGCGATTGCTGCCAGTAGGTGACGGAGCAGCCGATGGCTTTCGCGCTCGTCCACTGTTCGCGTGCGCGCGCGACCGCGGCGGCATCGCGGCTCTCGAACAGGTAGATGACGCGCGCGTAGGCCGTAAGATCCCCCGTGTCGGCACCGTCGACGAGAAAGCGTACGCTGGCGCCATTGGGGTTATCCTCCGCGCTGGTCAGGTAGACGGGCTGCAGCGCCGGGTTGCCGTCGCGCTTGGTGCCGTGCGGCAGGAAGCTCTCGTCGCGGTAGGTCCACAAGAGCGTGTCAAGCGCCTCCACGCGCTCCTCCGAACCCGCCTGCACGACCGCGCGCCAGCCCCGCTCCAGCGTGCGCTCTACAAGGCTCGGCAGCACCCGCTCGAGCGGCTGGTGCTCAAGGTGGTAGAAGAGAACTTCGGTCATGGAGTGCAGGGTAGGGGTTAGGACGCCGTGCCGCCAGCGCAGACCCGGGTTAGGTGCGCACGCTGGGCTTGTAGCGCTGCTCAGAAAGCCCGTAGGTCCACGCCACCGCCTCGCGCGCGGTGCGCATGTTGGCCGGCACCTGCAGATAATAGCGTTTATACGTACCGTCCTCTTCCGGGGTGCCGTTCATCACCTCCACCGCCGCCCAGGCCTCCCAGCGCCAGCGCTGCCGCCATAGCACGCCAATCTCGTCCGCGGCGACGCGATAGGCACCGCCGCCGGCGATGAAGCGCTCGGGCGTGAGCACGTCGATCATGCATCGGCGGACTTGCGGGTCCTGCGCGGCGGCGATGGTGCGGACGGTGACCAGATCGGGACGCTCGATGATCCAGCGCGGCACCAGCACCCCCTTCCAGGCAAAGGCCGACCAGCCGTCGCGGTAGGCGACCGCCGGACCGTCGTGGCAGTGCAGCCGGCCCCTGGCGTCGTGGCGCACGAGCTGGGGACGTTCCGCCAGCCAGCACACCTGCCGGTGCGGGACGATCCACGACGCATGGCGGGCGACCTGCCACAGGCCGCGCACGGCGCGGGTCTGGCGCACCAGACCGCAGACGTCATGGAAGTACTCCAGCGGCCCGAGCGACGGTGCCGAGTGCAAAGCGTAGCTGCTCGACGCGAAGCTGAGGGAGGCGCGCTTGCGCGGCGCGAATATGCTGGCGAGGCGCTGGCGCAGACGCGGACGCACGCGCTCGCCCTCGCGCAGCACCGCCTCGTCGATACTGGCACAGAACGGGGGCACGCGCGTCAAGCGCGGCTCGCCGGCGAGGGCGACGCGCACCGCCAGACCTACGACACGATCGACCGCCGCCTCGGCCTTGCGGCACAAGAGGTCGACGAGAAGGGAGCGCACGTTGTCGCCTGCGATGCTGCGCGAGCGCGCCCAAGAGTTGGCGATCTCTACCGGGCTCCGGGCCCAGATAATTTCCTGCGGCGGAGCCAGGCCCGCGGCTGCGTAGGCCTTGACCACGCCGGCTTCGGCCACAGCAGGGTCGCCGCAAGCGGTGGAGCTGCGCAAGCTCGCCCACCGTTGCCCGTAGACGGCAAGCTCAGCCTGCTGGGCGTCGGAAAGCCGTGCAATCTCAATCAGAGACAAGCACGGCGTCCCTCGGTTCGAGCTCGCGCTGGCGACGCACTCGGTAGGTGCCTTCCGTCAGGCTGACGGGCGCGTGCTCTTGATGATGAATGAGCGCCGACCCACCCGCCACCTTGATGTGCCCCACATAGAGGCCGGCCGGGATCTCGCGGGCGAGCGCCTCGTCCCGAAACATCGTCACGCGATCATAAATGGCGTGGCGGTGGCCGGTAAACTCACCTTCCGCGAGCACCCAAGCACCCGTGGCGTCCGGCTCCAGTAAGGTGCCAGAGGGCTCGACGTCGGCAACTCTCTCGATCAGAAGATCGCCCTGAGCAAACATTTCGTTCATGGATCGCTCCTCTTCTGCGGTGCCGGTAGCACCACGCTGCTCGGCTGCTCAAAGGAACCCAGCCTTGACCGAAGTGTTCCATCCGAAGCAACAACCGCATTGGCATCATGCTGCCAGCGCAGACCGATCGACCCCCAAGAACCCGGTGCCATCGGTCGTCTGAGGGGGATTTTCCGACCGTCTCATGGGGTCTTCTCATGCGGGTCTTCTCATGCGGGTCTTCTCATGGGGGTCTTCTCACGGGAGCTCCTCACGGGAGCTTCTCAGGGGATCTCCTCATTCCAACGTGGGTCCGCGTGCACTGCTTTGGCGGCGAGCGGCAAGCCGGCTGCGCTGACCTTTCCGCAGGCGGGCGGCGTTTTGGCCACCTGGCCTCTGCGCCCGCCCGGCCGATTGCGATATGCTGGCACCACTGTGCTGACCGTGGTGTACCCCAGTGGCGAGGCGCGAGCCATTGCGCGCAGCTTGCAGCACCCCATCCTGGAGTGCGCCACCTCGCAGCCGCGCATCTCAGGGTTCGCGCGCATCTCAGGATTGTGGGGGCAAGCCGTCGCAACGGCTAAGGCCCAGCTATTCTCTGCGCGGGCTTGCCGGCTAGGGCGCGACGGGCTGGCCCATGACCCGCCAAACAGCCAGGGGGCGGCCATGCTCAACCAGCAGAGCTCACGTTTGATCACGCGATTGTGACGCCGATCGCTCGGAACCTGTGGAAAGGCCCATAGCACATGGGTTCTTCGCGCTTGGTGATCGCTCGTGCTGGTGCAGCGCGGCAAGAATGCGCCGATCGTTGCATTGACCGCCAAATCGCTCGTCCTTAACCTCTCGCACAATCACGCAAAGGCAGCGCTTGCTGCAATTGCGAAAACACGAGGGAAGAGCGGCCGATCGGGTCGCCGGGACGGGGGAAGCATTGAGATTTCCGGCTATTGGCCTTTTCGCAGGGCTCCTCTGCTGCGGCAGCGCTTCAGCTACGGCAGATGACGGTGCAAGCTTCAAGGCGCTGAGGCTTGAGGGTAACGGGGTGCGCTGGCAGTTGGCCGCCAAGGGCCAACAGCGGGTTCTGTCCTATGCGGTCGTGGCGCAGGACATGGAATTCGCCGGCGCCCGCAACTGCGGCAAGGTGACCAAGCTCGATGGCCTCTTGGCCGCCTCGGGGATTGGGGCGGAGACGCTGCGGTCGGAAATCGCCGCTGCATTCGCCATGTGGCAGGAGGCGGCCAACATCGCGTTCCGCGCCGCCGAGACCCCCGCAACCGCCGACATCCTGATCGGCGCGCAGCTCGAGCCTGAGGGCTGGGCCTTCGCCAATGTGTTCTACGACACCCTGTCGCCCGAGCCCGTGAAGCCGATCTCGCGCGCGCTCATCTGCCTCAACCCGCTGAGACGCTGGAAGGTCGGCTTCGATGGCGACCTGCGCACCTACGACCTGCGCTATACCCTCGCCCACGAGATCGGCCACACCATCGGTCTCGACCATCCGAGCGGCGGCGGTGAGATCATGGGCTATCGCTACGAGGAGAAGTTCCGCGAATTGCAGCCGGGCGACATCTCAGGCGCCGTCCTGCTTTATGGCAAACGCCAGCCGGACAGTGTCGCGGCCGCATCGGACCCCGCGGGCCACATGCGCCGTCTTTCCGCGGTGCGGCTCTTCGCCAAGCGCTGGGGAACCAGGGCCTTCACGGCGCGCGCCCAGTGACCCTCCAATGGGTGAGGCGTTGCCTGGCCCCTGGCCGGAGCCAGCCTAGCGCAGCTTGAGCGTGGCCAATCCGACCAGGGCCAACACCACGGAGATGATCCAGAAGCGCACAACCACGGTCGATTCCTTCCAGCCCTTCTGCTCGAAATGGTGGTGCAGCGGCGCCATGCGGAAGACGCGTTTTCCCGTGAGCTTGTAGGACGCGACCTGAATGATCACCGACATCGTCTCGAGCACGAACAGGCCACCGACGATGGCCAGCACGATCTCGTGCTTGGTGGCAACGGCGATGGCGCCTAACGCGCCGCCGAGCGCCAGGGAGCCGGTGTCGCCCATGAAAATCATGGCGGGCGGGGCGTTGAACCACAGGAAGCCGAGGCCGGCGCCGATCAGGGCCCCGCAGATCACGGCGAGCTCGCCCGCACCCTGCACATGGTGGATTTGCAAATAGCGCGCGAAGTTGGCGTTGCCGGTCAAATAGGCGATGAGCCCGAAGGTGGCGGCCGCGATCATGACCGGCACGATGGCGAGGCCGTCGAGGCCGTCCGTCAAGTTGACGGCGTTGCCGGCGCCGGCGATCACCAGCACGCCGAGCAGCACAAACAGGCCGCCCAGCGGCACGACCACGTTCTTGAAGAATGGCACCGTCAGTGAGGAGGAAAACCCGGCACTGCCCACGCTCATGACGGCCCAGGCGGCCAGCGCGGCCACGCCGATCTCAGCCGCCAGCCGCAGCTTGCCCGAGACGCCGCCGGCCGTGCTGCGGGTGACCTTGAGATAGTCGTCGTAGAAACCGACGGCGCCATAGGAGAGCGTCACGAACAGCACGATCCACACGTACCAGTTGGCCCAATTGGCCCACAGCAGCGTGGACACGGTAACCCCCGACAGGATCATGAGCCCGCCCATGGTCGGCGTGCCCTTTTTTGAAAAGTGCGTCGCCGGTCCATCCTCGCGGATGGGCTGACCCTTGCCTTGCTTCAGCCGCAGCAGGTCGATGATGGCTGGCCCGAACAGGAACACGAAAAGAAGCGCCGTCATGATGGCGCCCCCGGTGCGGAAGGTGATGTAGCGGAAGACGTTCAGCGGCCCGATCTGGTCGCTGAAGTTTACCAGTGCATAGAGCATCCCTCATCCTCCCGGCCGCCCCGGTCCGAAGCGTCCCAGCATGGCCGCCACCAGCGGCGCCATGCGCGTGCCCAGCGACCCCTTGACCATGACGACGTCGCCGGCCTGCACGAGGCCGAGCAGCACGGGCTCCAGCTCGGCAGACGTCGGCGCCCACGCCCGCCGCTCGGGCGCGAGGTCATCGAGCAGAAGCCGCATCATGGGGCCACAGGCAACAACCAGATCGATACCCGCTGCGTCAATTGCTTCCTTGAGACCGCGGTGCAAATCGGCGGATGCCTCGCCCAGTTCCAGCATGTCGCCGAGGACGGCGACACGACGAGAAAATTCCTGGCGCGGGGTGGAAGCCATGGTGGCGAGCGCCGCGCGCACCGAGGCGGGATTGGCATTGTAGCTCTCGTCGATGAGCAGGATCTGGTCCCCCGGCGCACCGAGCAGCATGCGCGCGCCGCGGCCGGCGGGGGCCGAGACGCGGGCCAGCGCTGGCAGGCAGCGCATGGCGTCGGCGCCGACGGCCCCCAGGGTTGCCAGCACGGCGAGCGAGTTCTTCACATAGTGCTCACCCGGCGCGCCCACGCGGAAGGGGAAACGCTGTGAGCCGTGACCGGCGATGACGGAGGATCCCCTGGGACCCAGGTCGACCTGTAGGGCGTAAAAATCCGCCTCCTAGTGGTAGCCGAATGTCACGATCTGGGCACCAACCGCCCTGGCCCGCTCGCGCAACATAGCGTAATGCGGACTGTCGCGCGGTAACACGGCGGTGCCGCCCGGCACGAGCCCCGAGAACACCTCGGCTTTGGCCTCGGCGATGGCCTCGACAGAGTTGAAATGGGCGACATGGACCGGCTCGACGGACGTGATGACGGCTACGTGTGGGCGCACCAGCTTAACCAGCGGCGTGATCTCGCCCGGGTGGTTCATGCCGATTTCAAAAACGGCGAAAGTTATGTTGGGCGGCATGCGCGCCAAGGTGAGAGGCACGCCCCAGTGATTGTTGTAGGATTTCTCCGCCGCGTGGATCGCCCCCGCGAGCCCCAGGCTCTGGCGCAGCATCTCCTTGGTGCCGGTCTTGCCAACGCTGCCGGTGATGGCCACGACGCAGGCGTTGCTGCGCGCGCGTGCGGCACGAGCAATGCTCTCGAGCGCCCGCAACGGATCCTCGACCCGCAGCAGCACGCCGCCGGCGCCTCTCTTGGCATAGCTTCGGGCCACGATGGCAGCCGCCGCTCCGGCTTTGAAGGCGGCGGGAACGAACTCGTGCCCGTCGCGGGTATCCTTGAGGGCCACGAAGACGTCGCCCGGCGCGAGGCTGCGCGTATCGATGGAAACGCCGCTGATACGCTGCGCCGGCACGCCGCGCGACCGACCCTGGGTCGCGGCCAGCAAATCCGGCCAGTGCCACAGCGGCTCAGACATCGATCGGGGTCTCCGCAAGGGCAGCGCGCACCGCCTCATGATCGGAGAAGGGCAGCACGCTGGCGCCGACGATTTGCCCGGTCTCATGGCCCTTGCCGGCGATGAGCAGCATGTCGCCGGGCCCCAACAGGCGCGCGCCGGCCCGGATTGCCTCGGCGCGGTTGGCAATCTCGCGCGACCCGGGGCAACCGGCCAGAATTTCCGCCCGGATGGTTTCGGGTCGCTCGCTGCGCGGGTTGTCGTCGGTGACAATGACGTGGTCGGCAAGCCGGGCGGCAATGCGCCCCATGATCGGCCGCTTGCCCTTGTCACGGTCGCCGCCGCAGCCGAACACGCACACGATGCGGCCGGGAGCAAACCCGCGCAGCGCCTCGAGCGCGGCCTGCAGGGCGTCGGGCTTGTGGGCGTAGTCGATGACGATGAGGCCGCCGCGCACTCGACCCACGATCTCAAGGCGACCCCTCACGCCCTTGAGCTCGCCAAGCGCCGGCAGCACCTGGTTCGCCGCCTCGCCCGCGGCGATGGCGAGGCCCGCCGCCAGCAGCGCGTTCCCGGCCTGATGGTCGCCGGGGAGCGGAAGGCGCAGCTCGTAACCGCGCCCTGCATGTGCCACGCGCAGCGCCTGTGCGAAGCCGTCTCGGGCGATCGCCTCGAGCTTCAGCAGATCGCCGCTCCTGCCGACGCTCATCACAGCGTGCCCGCTGCTGCGCGCGGCAGCCATTGTCTCGGCAGCCGCCTCGGCGTCGGCGTTGATGACGGCGGCGGCGCCTGGCGGCAGCAGCTCGGTAAAAAGCCGCAGCTTGGCGGCGAAATAGGCTTCCATGGTGGGGTGGTAGTCGAGATGATCGCGGCCGAGATTGGTGAAGGCCGCGGCTTTCAGCCTCACGCCATCGAGGCGGTACTGGTCGAGGCCGTGCGAGGAGGCCTCCAAGGCGAGGTGCGTGACGCCCGCGGTCGCGAGCTCGCGCAATGTCCGGTGCAGGGCCACGGGATCGGGCGTGGTAAGGCCGCCGTAGACGCTGCCGTCGGGCGTGATCAGGCCGATGGTGCCGAGCGAGGCTGCCTTGCGACCGAGGCGAGCAAAGATCTGCCGCGCGAAATCGGCGGTCGATGTCTTACCGCTGGTGCCGGTGACGGCGAGGATGATCTCGGGCTGAGCCGGGTAGAACCGCGCCGCCAGCATCGCCAGCGCTCGGCGCGGCTCGGCAGCGGTGAGGACCGCCACGTGCGCGGGCACGCTGATTTGCGTTCCGCGGCCGACGAGGACGGCCACGGCGCCTCTGGCGATCGCTTCCGGTACGAACCGAGCGCCGTCGGCTTTGGCGCCCGGAATGGCGGCAAAAAGCCAGCCCCGCTGCACCTGTCGACTGTCGGCGGTGATGCCGGCAATCTCGGTCTCACCGCTTGGCAGGGAGGCCGTCATCTCGGGGCCGAGCAGGCATTGGAGCTTCATGGCGCCTCGGCGAGGTTCTTGTTGGGCGGGAATCGACCCCCGCCGGCACGCAATGGCTTCTTATTGTGCCCCCGCTGGGGCGTCAAACGGGCGATTCGGGCCTACGCAGCACTTGCGCCACCTGCGGATTGGCCAAGGTTCTGCTCGGGATCGATCAGCTGGCGAACCCATCGCACGATGGTCGGTGCGCGCGGCCACGCCGTTTTGGTCCCTATGATCAAGCAGACAATGGCCGAGGTTGGGAGACGGAGGAGCGGCTCTTGCGAATGCGGGGCGAATGCCGGGCAAATGCCGGAAAATACCCCACATTGCTGGTCCACACGGCATCGGTTTGGTGCAGCGAACTTGCGCGTCGCGTTGCGGTTGCTAACCGACGGCGCCAACACGGCCGAATGCGGCACGGCGAGCTCCATGCCCTTCGGCGCCAGCAGCGCCATGGCGGCAAGATCAGTGAGCAGATCACCTCGGCGGATCGTCGGCGGCTCGGCGCGAACGCCGGCGCTTGGTGGCTGCGTTGCTCGCCACCCTAGCGCCGTCGGCGCCAAGCTCCGGGGAACCCAGGCGCGGTACACCTCGTGCGCCCTAGCGCGGCAGGGGCGTGGCGCCAGGGGGCGTCAACGCCGGCGCAGCGGCGGGAGGTGGAGCCGGCGCATCCACGCGCCGCGGCAGGACGCCCAGGAGCGGGGCGATGCGCGCTACGATGCGCGCGGTGGTCGGCGCGGCATTGACGGCAGCCGTGATGTGGTTGCCCCGGCCTTCGCCCGTCTGCGGCTCGAACAGCAGCACCAAGACGACATGCTTGGGCGCATCCATCGGGAAGGCGCCCGCGAAGGAGGCAATGACCGACTTCTCGCGGTAGCCGCCACGCCCTGGCATCTCGGCGGTGCCCGTCTTGCCGCCGACGCGGTAGCCGTCGGCGTCCGCATGCCGGCCGGTGCCCTGCGCGTTCGTCACGTTGAGGCGCATGATCTCGCGCAGCTTGGCGCTGGTGGCGGCGGACAGGAGGCGCTGCCCCTCGCCCACGGCGTCGGACTGCGCGAGCAGCGTCGGTGTCACCTTCACCCCCCCGTTGACGAGGGCGGCCACGGCGCCGGCGAACTGCAGCGGCGCGACGGCCAGGCCATGGCCGTAGCCCACGGTGATGGTCTCGATCCGCCCCCAATGCTTTGGCAGCTGCGGCGCCGCCATGGGCCCGGCTTCCGTGCGCGCCGGCTTCATCAATCCCATGCGCTCCAGGAACGCCTGTTGTCGGTCAGCGCCGGCCTGCAGCGCTAGCATGCCGGCGCCCACGTTGGAGGAGTGCAGGAAGATCTCGCGTACCGTGAGCGGCCGGCCCTGGGGATAGGGATCCTTGATCACGAAGGGCCCGGCCACGAGCGGTTCGCGCACGTCATAGACCTGATCGAGGTCGGCAATGCCGCCCTCCAAAGCCATGGCCAGGGTGAACATCTTGAAAATGGAGCCGAGCTCGAACGTCCCGCCCGAGAGCTTGTCGGAGCGTTCCGGGTCGAGCCAGTCGGTCGGGCGCGCGGGATCGGCCTCGGGCAGGGAAACCGCACCCAGGATCTCGCCCGAGCCCGCGTCGAGCACGACAGCGGCGGCAGCCGATGCCGAATAGCGCACGCAGGCCTGTTTCAATTCGTCGGCGAGCGCGTGCTGGACGCCGACGTCGAGCGACAGGCGCACCGCTTCGGCGGACGCCCGTGCCGGCCCCTGCACGGCCTCTGCCCGGTTGGTCTCGTCCAGCATGCGCTCGATGCCAGCGATGCCGCGGTTGTCGGTGTTGACCGTGCCGAGGACGTGCGCTGTCAGCTGGCCCAGCGGATAGACGCGCTTGGGTTCGGTGCGGAAGGCGAGGCCCGGCAGCCCGAGCACGTGCACCTGCTGGGCCTGCCGCGGGGTCAGGCCGCGCGCCACCCAGGCGAAGCGCCGGCCCCGGTCGGACAACGCTTTGCGCAGCTCCACGCCATCAAGGCCGGGGAGAGCGGCGGTGAGCTTCTCGATCGCTTCGTCGATGTCCTGGACGAGATACGGATCGGCGAAAAGCGAATGCGTGCCGACATCGGTGGCGAGCAGGCGGCCGTGCCTGTCGACAACGTCGGGACGCGACCAGCTCTTGGCCATCGGTTCGGCGAGGGACACCTTGACCTCGGGCGCCGCCTTGAGCGCCAAGCGCACAAGCTGGCCACCAATTAGCAAAAATGCCAGCAGCACGGCGCACAGCACCAGGCGTGCGCGGGCACGCGGCGGTTTTTCGTCGCCAGTTGCCGGCGGGGAAACCGGAAAGCGGCACCTCAGGTTGGGGACGGCGGCGCGCACGCTCATGACAGACCCTCACGCATTGCAGGCGTCGGAGCGCGCCGCTCGCCCCCCCTTGCAGGCGAGGCTGAGGCCCCGACGAGGGCAGATGAGAAGTGCCGCTCCCGCACAGGTGCGCTATCTGGCGTTCGCTGCATCGGACAGGGTGCTCTCGCGTTGTGGCTCGCCCCTGCCATTGGCGTCGAGGCGCAAGTATTGCGAGCTGGCGATGGGAGCGAGGCCGATCAGGCGAGCGAGGGGTTCGAGGCGCTCGGGACGGGCCAGATAGGCGCGCTCGGCTCTCAGCACCGTCACGTCGGTTTCGGCCTGCTCCAGCGCGCGCTCTTGCGCCTGCACACGGAGCTCGAGGCGCCGCGTGTCGTACTTGATGGCATAGAGTGTGAAGGCGGCGCCAAGCGTCGCCACCATCAAGGCCCAGTTGACCCTGCGATGCATCGCCAGTCTCCGTCGCTGCCGTTACGCGCCGAGACGCGGGAAGGAAAGACCGCCCGGATCTGCCTGCGAAGCCGCAACGTCGGTGCGCACCGCCGCCCTGAGCTTGGCTGAGCGCGCGCGCGGATTGGCGGCGATTTCCTTGTCCGTCGGGCTTACCGGCCGATGGTTAAGGAACTGGAAACTGGGCTGGGCACGCGACCCAGCCTGCGGCGGCAGATGGCGGGAGGCGTGCGGCTGCGGTGCCGCTCGTTCCCTGAGAAAGCGCTTGACCAGCCGGTCCTCGAGCGAATGGAACGTGACGACGACAAGGCGTCCCCCCGGGGCCAGCACGCGCTCGGCTGCGGAGAGGCCCCACGCCAGCTCGGCAAGCTCGTCGTTGACGTAGATGCGCAGCGCCTGGAAGGTGCGCGTCGCCGCGTGACGGCCCGCGATCCTGGCACGCCCCAGCACGCGTGCGGCGAGTTCGGCCAACTCCGACGTGCGGACTATGGGCTGCTGCTGCCGCCGCGCCACGATGGCGCGAGCGAGGGCCCGGGCGCTGCGCTCCTCGCCCAGGTGGAACAGGATGTCGGCGAGCCGCGCCTCATCCGCAGTGTTGAGCACATCGGCAGCCGTGGGTCCGCTGGCGGACATGCGCATGTCGAGCGGCCCATCGCTCTGGAATGAGAAGCCGCGCTCGGGATCGTCAAGCTGCATGGAAGAGACGCCGATGTCGAGCACCACGCCATCGGCCGGCGCAAAACCGGCGGCAGTGGCCAACCGGTCGAGCTCACCGAACCGGCCTTCGCTCAACCGCAGGCGGCCGAGGTATTGCTCGGCAAGCGCACGCCCCGCAGCGAGCGCAGCCGGATCGCGGTCGATGCCGAGCACCCGCGAGCCCGGAGCGGTCGCCAGGATGGCCTCGCTGTAGCCGCCGGCGCCGAATGTTGCGTCAATGTAGGACTTGCCGTCCCGGGCGCGGAGCGCGTGCAGCATCTGGGTACGGAGCACGGGAACATGGCGCTCGGTCCCTCTCGGGGCACCCTCGGCCAGCCGGGCGCCTCCTTGCGCCATTATTCCCGTGCTCCGCCCTTGCCGCCCCTGTCCCCCTGAGCGGAGCGGCTCCCCGCGCCGAAGAGCTGGCGGTGCTGGTGGACCTTCTCGCGGGCGCGCGCGCGCCGCTCCTCGAAGCGGGCGGGCTCCCACATCTGGAACTTGGTGCCGAGACCCACGAAAGCCACGTGGGTCGAAAGGCCGGCGTGGGCACGAAGCGCCTCAGGAAGCACGATGCGTCCATCCTGATCGATGGCGATGATGTGCACGTCACCGTAGAGCGCGACAGACAGCTCGTCCCGCTCATCCGAATAATCCGGCAGACCGTCGAGAAGCCTGTCGATGGTCTTCGCAAGGCTCTGGCCGCCTGCATCGAGCGCCGGAGCGTCGAGCGAGGGGTAGCAATAAATGCCACCGGGGATCCCGGGCGTATAGCCGTCACGCTCCAGCACCGCGCGGAACGAGGCTGGCACGGAGACGCGGCCCTTGGCGTCGATCTTGTTCGCAAACGTGGAGACAAAGCGGTCCATCCCCTTGCAAGAGCCTCGCCTGCACTGCGACCCAGCGACCGACGACCCCCTGCCTGAGCCGGGGACCTGCGTGCGCCTCACACCCCGGGGGCCCAATTCGCACACAAGATTCTTTTGCCCGGGCGGATATGGGATTGCATGGGATTTTATGGGAGTCAATGGGCTGACATAGGTGGGCTGTGGATTGTTGGGGGCACCGGCGCTCACGGTTCAGTGGTCGGGGCTCAATGGTCAGAGCTCAATGGTCGGAGCTAAGGGTCGGGGTGCCTGGGCCTGTCACCTGGAAACCGCGCGGCAGCTCGGCCGCGATGAACGTCGCTGCAGCTTCTTGGGTGTCAGGGCAGGTGGTGCCCGAGCACCAGGCGTCAGGGTCCGGGGCCTTCTCCTCGGCGTTCAGCCACTGGCTGTCAGGTCCTCGCGGTGCCAGCCCCAGAGGGGGCGAGCCGAAGCTGCAGAAGGCTCCGCCGTCGTCATTTGCGGCGGGCCGGGTTTCCCTCGGCCCGGCGCTGGCCTATGTAGCGCCTAGGATGCGCTGAGGCAGGAGCCCGACGCCCCATGCAGAGCCGATGGAGCGAGGCGAACGCCCGCAAGACGGTCGACCTGTTGAGCGCGCTTGGTGCGAGCGAAGCGGTGGCGCTGCGCATCTATTCAACCCGGCTCCTCGGCAGCGATCCCGCCCTGGTGCTGCACGGCGGCGGCAACACGTCGCTCAAGACAGAGATGGCGGACCTGCTCGGCGAAACGCACGCGGTGCTGCGCGTGAAGGGGTCGGGCCGCGACATGGCAAGTATCGATCCCGCGGGGCTGCCGGCCGTGAAGCTCGAGCCGCTGCGCAAGCTGCGTCAGCGCGAAAGTCTGAGCGATGAGGATATGATGCGCCTGCAGCGCGCCTATCTCCTCGATCCCACAGCGCCGAGCCCATCGGTGGAGATGCTGCTGCACGCCTTCATGCCGCACGCCTTCGTCGATCACACGCACGCCAATGCCCTGCTCAGTCTTATCGACCGGGCAACCGGCGAGGACGTCGCGCGTGAGGTCTACGGTGATCGATTGGGGCTCGTGCCTTACCAGCGGCCCGGGTTCGGCCTCGCCAAGGCAGCGGCGCAGGTGTTCGACGCAAACCCAAAGGTCGAAGGCTTGATCCTCGACAAGCACGGCCTCTTCACCTTCGGCGCGACCGCGCGCGAGGCCTACGAACGCACGATCGAGATGGTGACGCTGGCCGAGGAGCGGCTGAAGCGCGCCCGCAAGCGTGTATTCGCAAGCATTCAGTTGCCGGAACGCATGGCAGGACGGGCCGAGGTGGCGCCGATCCTGCGCGGAGCCTGCGCCCTGAGGGTGGGCGAGGTGGAAGGTGCCTGGCGGCGATTGATCCTCGAGTTCCGCACGAGCGACCTGATCCGTGCCTTCGTCGACGGTCGGGAGCTGGCCCGCTATGCGCGGTCCGGCGTGGTGACGCCCGACCATACCATTCGCACCAAGGGCTGGCCGCTGATCGTGCCGGCGCCGGTTGACGGCCGGCTCGCTGATTTCAAGCGCGAGGCCCGCAAGGCGGCGGCGGAATTCGTTGCGGGTTACGAGGCCTATTTCGTGCGCAACAACGCCCGCGTTGGTGGCGGTCGGACGATGCTGGACCCCCTGCCGCGTGTGATCCTCGTGCCGGGGCTCGGCCTATTCGGCCTTGGCCGCAACAGGGCGCAGGCGCGCATCGCTGCCGACATCGCGGAGAGCGCGGTGCATGTCATCACCGATGCGGAGGCGCTCGGCGAGTACCGTTCCATCGGCGAGGCCGACATGTTCGATTGCGAGTACTGGCCGCCGGAGCAGGCCAAGGCAGCCTACGGGGCCGAGCCGCCGCTTGCCGGCCAGGTCGTCGCCATCACCGGCGCGGGAGGCGCCATCGGCGCGGCGACGGCCCGCGCTTTTGCGGCGGCGGGCGCCGAGGTGGCGCTGCTCGACGTGGACGCAGCTGCGGCCGAGATCAAGGCGCGAACGATCGGCCCCACAGCGCTGGCGCTCGCTTGTGACGTCACGGCTGCCGCCTCCGTGCGCGCGGCCTTCGACAGGATCGCAGAAACCTTCGGCGGCGTCGATATCGTGGTGTCGAACGCAGGCGCTGCCTGGCAGGGGCGCATCGGCGAGGTCGACGAGGCGGTCTTGCGCCGGAGCTTCGAGCTCAATTTTTACGGCCACCAACGCGTGGCCCAAGCCGCAGTTCGCATCATGCTCGCGCAAGACACCGGCGGCTGCCTGCTCTTCAATGTGTCGAAGCAAGCGGTCAACCCCGGCCCCAACTTCGGTCCTTACGGCCTGCCCAAGGCGGCGACCCTGTTCCTCGTGCGCCAATACGCGCTCGACTACGGCGCCGACGGCATCCGCGCCAACGCCGTCAATGCCGACCGCATCCGCTCCGGCCTGCTGACCGATGAGTTCGTCCGTGCGCGGGCCAGGGCGCGCGGCCTGAGCGAGAAGGAGTATATGTCGGGCAACCTGCTGGGCCGCGAGGTGACGGCCGACGACGTCGCCCAGGCTTTCCTACACCAAGCCCTGGAGCTCAAGACGACGGGCGACGTGACCACGGTAGACGGCGGGAACATCGCCGCGGCGTTGCGTTGAGGGCGATCCGGCGCTCAACCGGATCCACCGCGCGGGCAAATGGCATGATGGAGGGCTGGATACCCGGGACAAGCCCCGGTATGACAAACGGGGTGTCCGGCGTCAGCCATGAGGCAAAGGAAGGACGGAGGTAAGCCCATGCCCGAAGCCGACAAAGAAGGCGAAAGATACCAGGTCGACCGTCTGCAGGCCGCGCCCGGCTTCTTCCTCAAGGGCTCGCATCAGCTGGACTGGGGCATGAAGAACCGGCTGGCGCGCACTTTCAATCCGGCCACCGGGCGCACTGTGATGCTGGCGGTGGACCATGGCTACTTCCAGGGGCCGACCACGGGGCTTGAGCGCATCGACTTGTCGATCGTGCCGCTGCTGCCGCAGTGCGATGCGCTCTTCTGCACGCGCGGCATCCTGCGCTCGCTGATCCCGGCCGAGTCGCAAAAGCCCATGGTGCTCAGGGCCAGCGGCGGCCCCAGCATCCTGCGCGAGGAGTTGTCCGACGAAGAGATCGCCATGGATATGGACGACGCGGTGCGTCTCAACGCGGCCGGCGTCGGCATCCAGGTGTTCATCGGTGGCGAGCACGAGACGCGCTCGGTGCACAACATGACCAAGCTGGTGGATGCCGGCCTGCGCGTCGGCATGCCGGTGATGGGTATCACGGCCGTCGGCAAGGACATGGTGCGCGACGCCAAGTATTTCCGCCTCGCTTGCCGCATCATCGCCGAGCTCGGCGCACAATACGTCAAGACCTACTATGTGGAGCGAGAGTTCGAGACGGTGACCGCCTCGTGCCCGGTGCCGATCGTCACGGCGGGCGGCAAGAAGCTGCCCGAGCTCGAAGCGCTCACCATGGCCTACAATGCCGTGCGCCAGGGCGCAGCGGGCGTCGACATGGGTCGCAACATCTTCCAGTCCGATGCGCCCAGGGCCATGATCGCCGCGGTCAACGCCGTGGTGCACAAGGGCGCCAAACCCGCCGAGGCGCTCGACGTCTACAAGTCGATGCAGGCCAAGGGTTGACCGCAAGCGCCCTTGCGGTATCTCGGCTCGCAGGGATGGCAGCGCGAAGGGTTGCAAATCACTGCGGTGGCGCGACCGGGCTGGCAACCGCAACCTCGCCGCCGACGACGACCTTGGCATAGATGCCGAAGTCGTGGTGGCCCCAGGTGCGCTGCAGGTGGGCCGGCACCGCCATATCGCGCACGCCGCGCATCGGATCGACGTTCGTGGCCTCGCACCGCGTCGTGCGAGCGAACACGGCAAGCCTGGCGCCTCCGACCCCGATTTTCTTGTCCATCCAGCCCAACTCCGCCCAAGGTTCGACGCCGTCGAGGTAGAGGTTGGCGCGGAAGCGCAGCGGATCGACCGGCCGGCCCAGCGTGCGCTCCACCTCACGCACGCTGGCCAAGTTGACGATGTGCACGCACTTGGCCGCCACATCAGAGAAGCTGTGCCCCGGGGCGTGCACGATCTTCGGGGGCCCGCGCAGCTCAGCCTTCATGTAGGCGGCGATGAACTGCTCGATGAGCTGGCGGCCGAGCCGCGTGGTAAGCTGACCACGCGCCACCTGCTTGCCGTCGCGCAGGATGGTCAGGGTCTCGGTAGATGCATCGAATTTCGACCTCAGCGTCGCCAGCCGCTCGTCGCGCATCAGCATCAGGAAATTGATCTTGGGCAGATGGCGCGGCTGGGAGGGGTCGAAGCGCCCCGGCCCGTTCTCGATGGCCCAGGCGCGGTCGAAAGGCAAGGTCTCGCCCGCGCCAAGGATGGCGCGCTCGAGTGGCTCAGGAGTGAGGCCCTTGACGGGGTAGCGGTAGAGGCTTGCGAGGTGCATGGCGCTAACGCGAGCGGCGCGCCCCGCACTGATCATCATCGGCGAAGCAAGTTGGACATAAACTCGCCGATTGGGCCGCGCAAGGGCTTCGTGCTGATCGCTGCCGCCGCGACACTCCTGCAAACCTCGCCCCCGGCGCCGAGCCTCGGACCTGGCCGCCGATCAGATTGGCGCCGAGACATGCCTGCAAGGGGTTTTGTTGGTGTAGATCGCTGGTTGGCACCGCTTGGTTGGGGGTTCGCCCCCCGTGACAGAGGCCTCGGGCGCCAAGAGCGGGGTCGAAGCCGTGGTTTGGACCGACAACGTCTGGTCACGGATGCCGCTGGAAGCCAAGTCCATTGCCCCCCTCCCGCGCGGCGCCCCGCCTTTTCGCAGAAGAGGGAGCTGGGTGCCGCGGCGGCCCGATTTGACGTGGATCATGGCCTTTTTGAGGCTGCGCGGCGACCCTATATGTGCGCGGGTAAGGGCTTCATCACAGGTGCCGCACGCGGGCCTGCAGCCTTGGTTTCGATCCTGTCAAGCGACGGCAGCCCAGGTGCCCGTTTGGGGCGGGCTCCCGTGCCGAGGAGGGATGCATGGACTTTGAGAAGTACACCGATCGCGCCAAAGGCTTCGTGCAGGCGGCGCAGGGAATTGCGCAACGCGAGGGACACCAGCAGTTTGGCCCCGACCACCTGCTGAAGGCGCTGCTCGACGACCCGGAAGGCATGGCCGCTGGGCTCATTCAGCGGTCCGGCGGCCGACCGGGCGAGGCCCTGGCTGCCATCGAGCGCGCCCTG
>Ga0306920_100001752_pt1 | contig 27000 bp, 22 predicted proteins | sample flu12Cox44000170_FD_204666 | JGI IMG/M metagenome (GOLD analysis project Ga0306920, IMG submission 204666) | Lab enrichment of tropical soil microbial communities from Luquillo Experimental Forest, Puerto Rico - flux4day.12C.oxic.44.000.170 (v2)... | ecosystem: Environmental > Terrestrial >... | reverse complement strand
CACGATGGCGACCACCATCACTAGCTGCGATGTCCACCGATCCGAAGTTGACGTCATCGTTGCCAAAGCTGGACCCCTCGGCAGCTGGCGATCAGAGTTCGGGGACTTGCGTGGCGCCTCGCCGCCACGGAAATGACGGCGCAGACGCGGGCAGCGCACCGACGCTCGCCCGCCTCCTGACCTGGCTGTCGCCGGCCTACCCGGTAGGCGCCTACAGCTACTCACACGGGCTCGAATGGGTGGTCGAGGGGGGGCAGGTCCGCGACGTCGAGACGCTGGTTTGTTGGATCGAGGATCTATTGGCGCATGGTGCCGGCCGCTCCGACATCATTTTTCTCGCCGCGAGCTGGCGCGCGCTTGCCTCGGGCGATGGGCCCTTGCTCGGGAGGACAGCAGAGCTCGCAGCCGCCCTCGCACCCTCGGCCGAGCGGCGCCTCGAGACGCTGGCGCAAGGTACGGCGTTCCTGGCCGCCACGCTCGCGGCTTGGCCTACACCGCAGCTTGAAGCGCTGGCTGCCGACGGTCGCCTCGCTTATCCGGTGGCCGTGGGCGTCAGCGCGGCGGCGCACGGCTTGCCGCTGGCCGCGACGGCACAGGCTTATGCGCAAGCTTGGGTTGCCAGCCTGGTGTCGGCCGCGGTGCGCCTCATCCCCTTGGGGCAGAGCGACGGGCTGCGGACCCTGGCGCGGCTCGAGCCGGTGATCCCGCGCGTGGCCGAGGCGGCCTTGGCAAGCACGCTTGAGGATGTGGGTGGCGCCGCTTTGGCGGCCGACATTGCTTCCATGCGGCACGAGACGCAGTATACGCGCCTGTTCCGGTCGTGATTCGCCGCCCCGGTTTGCAGTCGCGGCCTCTTTGGCCGGCAGCCAGCGCCGAGCGTCGTGGCGATCGGCCTCGTGCCCGAGGCATGGCCGCTGAGGCTCAGCGCGTCGGCCGGGGTCGGCGGATGGGGGGTGGTCATTGTCGGTCGGGGTCTTGCCCGCTACACCTGAGGCCGGCGCTGGCGCTCCAGCGAGGAGCCTTGTCGCCGACCGCGACCGGCGCGCATATTTTTGCCTGTGCTTGCTGTCCGCGTGGTTACCGCTCCCATGCTTACCGCTCCCATGCTTACTGCTCCCATGCTTACTGCTCCCATGGCTGCTGCTCGAAGGCTCGCTGTCCCATCATGTTCGCTTCCCTGGGCTCGCCCAGCGGCAGGCTACATCGCTCTCGTGATCAAAGGTCGCACGCCATGACAGTCTCACCCCACGGCCCGCTGCGCGTCGGGATCGGCGGTCCAGTCGGCTCGGGCAAGACGGCGCTGATGGAGGCGCTTTGCAAGTCGTTTCGCGACCACTACGACATCTGCGCCATAACCAACGACATTTACACCAAGGAGGACGCGCTGATCCTCACCCGGGCCGGCGCGCTGCCCGCGGAGCGCATCATGGGGGTGGAGACGGGCGGCTGCCCACACACCGCCATCCGCGAGGATGCCTCCATCAACCTGGCCGCCATCGTCGAGATGCGCGGCAAGTTTCCGAAGCTCGACCTGATCTTGATCGAGTCGGGCGGGGACAATCTGGCTGCTACCTTCAGTCCCGAGTTGGCGGATCTCACGATCTATGTGATCGACGTGGCGCAGGGGGAGAAGATACCTCGCAAGGGCGGGCCCGGCATCACGCGCTCCGACCTGCTGGTGATCAACAAGACGGATCTAGCTCCGCACGTGGGTGCCTCGCTGGAGACGATGGAGCGCGATACGCGCCGGATGCGCGGCGAGCGGCCATTCGTGTTTACCAACCTGAAGACGGGAAAAGGCGCCGCGGAGGTGGCGCGCTTCGTCGAGCAGCAGGGTGGGCTGGGCGAGGCCTTTCGACAGCGCCGTTCTCGATCGCAGTGAAAGGCCCTCGCGGTCGACGCGCAACTGGGCGACGCGTGCGATGGGCTTTTCTTGCGCCATCGCCTGTCGATGGGCACTTCAATCGCGCCGCTCGGGCCACTTCACCCAACCTCGCCGACGCCAACCGCCCGCGTCAGAGCGCAGCCTCGCTCGTCTCGCCGGTGCGGATGCGGACCGCTGCCTCGATGGGCGAGACAAAGATCTTGCCGTCGCCGATCTTGCCGGTGGTGGCAGCGCGCCTGATGGCGTCGACGGCTTTGTCGGCCAGCTCGTCGCCAGTCACGACCTCGAGCTTCACCTTGGGCACGTAGGTCACCGCATACTCGGCGCCCCGGTAGATCTCCGTGTGTCCCCGCTGGCGCCCGAAGCCTTTGACCTCGCCCACCGTCATGCCCTGCACGCCGAGCTCCGCCAGGGCCGCGCGCACGTCCTCGAGCTTGAATGGCTTGATGACCGCGGTGATGAGCTTCACGGCAACCTTCCTTTCTGTCCCCAATAACTCACTTTGCCGCACCTTGCTCCCCCGGGGGCAAGGCGCAAAGGCCGTCTCGGTTCCGTCGCAGGCCCGTCGCCTTATGCTCGATCAAAGCTTGAGGTCGACGCCGGAAATGTGCAACTCATCTTCGCCAACGGCGTGGGTGCCCTTCTCAAGAGCCAGCTAGTTTTGCATGGGTACCCGGGCTCGGAGTTTGGGCGAGCCGACCCGCGTGGCCCTGAGAGCGGCCTTGCCTGTGGTCGGTTGCCGGCCGCCGTGTTAGCGTCGCCTCCTGTCCCTTTCGCGGCGGAGAGCCCCTTGCCCAACAGTGCGACGCCTCGCAAATCCTCCAACCCAGTGATGGGCATCGACAGCCCTCAGGAGGCGCGGCGCATCATCCGCGCCGGCGATTACGCGGGCCACACGGCGGGCGTTGCGCTCAACTACGTGCAAGGCAACCTGTGCATCCTGCCCAAAGACCTGGCGCTCGAGTTCGCAGCCTTCTGTCAGCGCAACCCCAAGCCGTGCCCGCTCATCGGCATGGGCGCGCCGGGCGATCCCTCGCTCCCCGCCCTCGGCGACATCGACATCCGCACGGATGTGCCATGCTACCGCGTGTTCAAGGACGGCAAGCTCGTCGAGGAGCCGACCGATATCCGCAAGTATTGGGCCGACGACCTCGTGACGTTTGTGCTCGGCTGCTCGTTTTCCTTCGAGCTGCCGTTACTCGAGGCGGGCCTTCGGCTGCGGCACATCGAGCGCAATACGGTCGTGCCCATGTATCGCACCCACATTGATTGCGTGCCGGCCGGCCGCTTCCAAGGCAAGATGGTGGTGTCGATGCGCCCCTTCACCCCGGCGGAGGCGATCCGGGCGATCGAGATCACCTCGCGCTTCCCCGCCGTGCACGGCGCGCCGGTGCATTTGGGCCTTCCCGAGGCGATCGGCATCAAGGATGTCGCCAAGCCCGATTTCGGCGACCCGGCAGAGATCGACGCGGGCGAGCTGCCCGTGTTCTGGGCCTGCGGAGTGACGCCGCAGGTGGCCATCGAGGCCGCGCGGCCCCCGATCTGCATCACCCACAAGCCGGGCTCGATGCTGATCACCGACAGGAAGAACGCTTGGCTCGCGCCGCTCTAAGGGGCGCCCAGTGCTTATCCTCTTATTCTGGTTGGCCCACCGCTCCCAGATGTTGGCTGGATGTTGACATTGGCACCATCGCCGCGAGAGGCGCGTCCTTATTCGCGGCGGATGGATGGGCGATAGTGGTGCTAAGCCCACTGATTCGGGGCGGCGGTCACACCCCCTGCCCGGTCGTCTGGGGCTTTGAACACGAGGCGTGGCGAGGGGGCTGTCCCCCGGCTACCAGTTGCGGGGTCTTTTAGCTTTGCATCGCCTGCTCGCGCCGCTCGAGGAAGATCCACGACCCGCCGTGGCCGCGGCCGGACGCGTGGCGGTGCTCTTGCCGCTCGCTCTCGATAAGACCTACGACTATCTGCTCCCCGAGGGGGTCGAGGCCCCGCCCGGCGCGTTCGTACTCGTACCGTTCGGGCCGCAGCAGCGCATCGGCGTGGTCTGGGATCGCCCGGTCGGCGAGGCGGGCAAGCCGGTCGCCGACAACAAGCTCAAGGCCATCACGGCGAGGCTCATCGACGTTCCGGCATTGCCCACCCTATCGATGCGCTTTGCCGAGTGGGTGGCGCGCTACACGCTCTCGCCCTTGGGAATGGTTGAGCGCATGATGATGGGCGCCCCCGCCGTGTTCGAGCCCTCCAAGCCGCGCTTTGGCGTCGCCCGCAACCAAGATGCCCCCGAGCCGCCGCGCATGACGCCCGCCCGCAAGCGCGCGCTCGAGATCGCCGCCGATGGGCTCGTGCGCGCCAAGGTGGCGCTCTCCGCGCAGGCGCAATGCTCGACGGGCGTGATCGATGGCCTCGTTGCGGCCGGCACGCTCGTCGAAGTGGCGATCCCCGAGCGGCGCCTGCCCGTCCCCAATCCGGCGCACGTCGGCGTCGATTTCAGTGAGGCGCAGGCCCCCGCCGTGCATGCCATGCGCGCGGCTGCCGACGCGCAGAGCTTTTCCGTCACGTTGCTCGATGGCGTCACGGGCTCCGGCAAGACGGAGGTCTACTTCGAGGCCGTGGCGCGCACGTTGGAGCGGGGTCGCCAGGCGCTCATCATGCTGCCGGAGATTGCGCTCACCAGCCAATTCATGGACCGCTTCGGGGCGCGCTTTGGCTGCCCGCCGGTCGAATGGCACTCCGCGCTCTCGCCTGCCGAACGCGCCCGCGCCTGGCGCGCCACGGCCAACGGTCAAGCGCGCGTGGTGGTCGGTGCCCGTTCCGCGCTCTTCCTGCCCTACAGCGACCTTGGCCTCATCGTCGTCGACGAGGAGCATGACGGCGGCTTCAAGCAGGAGGACCGCGTGCACTATCAGGCGCGCGACATGAGCGTCGTGCGCGGCAGCCTTGCCAGGCACGCGGTGATCCTGGCCTCGGCCACGCCCTCCATCGAGAGCCACGTCAACGCCCGCTCCGGACGGTACGGATACGTCGCGCTGCCGGGCCGCTACTCCGGCGCCCAGCTTCCCGAGGTGGCGACCATCGATTTGCGCCAGCATCCGCCCGAGCGCGGCAAATGGCTCTCGCCCCTGCTGGTGGAGGCCGCGGCCGAGACGCTGGGGAGGGGCCAGCAGGTGCTGCTGTTCCTCAACCGCCGCGGCTATGCGCCGCTCACGCTGTGCCGCGCCTGCGGTCACCGCATCGACTGCCCGCAATGCACGGCCTGGCTGGTGGAGCACCGCTACCGCCACCGGCTCAACTGTCACCATTGCGGCTTCTCGCTGCCGATCCCGGAAAAGTGCCCCAAGTGCGGCGAGCCCGACGCGCTGGTGGCGTGCGGACCGGGTGTGGAGCGCATCGCCGAGGAGGTGGCCGAGCGCTTCCCGCAGGCGCGCACGGCGCTGCTCTCGTCCGACCTGGTGCCATCGCTGATCGAGATGCGCCAGATCATCAAGAAGATCGAGGCTGGCGAGGTCGATATCATCATCGGCACGCAGATGGTAGCGAAGGGCCACCATTTCCCGCAGCTCGCCATGGTCGGCATCGTCGACGGCGACCTGGGGCTCGGCCAGGCCGATCCGCGCGCCGCCGAGCGCACGTTCCAACTCATGCACCAGGTGACCGGGCGCGCCGGACGAGCGCTCGCGGCGGGCCGCGGGTATGTCCAGACCTACATGCCCGAGCACCCGGTGATGCAGGCAATCATCTCCGGCGATCGCGAGGCCTTCCTTGCCCGCGAGATCCGCCAGCGCCAATCCGCCCAGCTGCCGCCCTTCGGCCGCTTGGCCGCGCTCGTCATTTCGGCCCGCGATAAAGAGCTCACACAACTTTACGCCCGCGACGTCGCTCGCCACGCACCGCCCGCCTCCCGCATTGAGGTGCTGGGTCCGGCGGAAGCGCCGCTTGCCGTCATCCGTGGCCGGCACCGCTGGCGACTGCTCGTGAAGGCGCCGCGCGATCTCGACCTGCAGGGCTACCTGCGCGCATGGCTCGACCCCCTGCCGAAGCCGCCGGCGGACCTCAGGCTGGTCGTGGACGTGGACCCCTACGGTTTCCTTTGAGGCAACGCGACCTGCGCGAGCGCCGGCAGATGCCGTATCGCTTGGGGAGCCCCGCGTGCGCCCCCACTTGAAGCCTCCACCGCTGGCATGCCCTGCGCCGCCTTGGCGTAGACGTCGACGATGGGGGCTGCCCCGCCGCGAGCATACCAGCCATGCCGCCCGTGGTGGCGGCAATTGCACCAGCTCCGGAGAGTCTCACCGTCGAGGCCAATCATGGGTGTCTCGCCTTCGCCAACAGTTGCTCGCGGGGCGACTTTCCGAAGGCGCTCGCTTCTTCGCAAGGACGCCCCAGCGCACTGAAAGGCAGGGCCACCTCTGGTTGCAATCGTGGCCACCTCGCTCACTGTCTGGCCACCAGCTGGCCCACCATCTGACATGCGACGGCTTGCGTGCAGCGGTTTCCTCGTGGCCCAATCCAACGTACAAGTGACCGCGCGGCGGGGAACCTTGGCCTCGGTAACCAGCGTTTAGGCAAACGCTTGGTCGATTTGCGGATGTCCGCGTATGTGGTGGCAGAACGCCTGCGTCTTGATGAACCCCCTGTCCCCTGTTTCCGAGGCCCGAGCCATGATCGCCTCCCGCTACCACCGGCGGCGATTTGCCGGCCTCGCCATCGCTGGTCTTGCGGCGCTCATCGCCGCGGCGGTGGTGGTGCCGCTCTTGACAGTGGCGGCCGATCCGGCGCTCGCCCGGAGCAGCCGCCAGCGCGAGCCCAAGCGCGACGATGGCGTCCTGGCGCGGTCGGCGGGTCCGCCGTTGCTGGCGATCGTCGCCCTGGGCGAGCAGCGGGTCACGATCTTCGACGCCGACGGGCGCATCTTGCGCGCGCCCGTCTCCACCGGCCAATCGGGCTACGAGACACCCGCCGGTATCTACAGCGTTATCCAAAAAGAGGCCGAGCACTACTCCAACCTCTACGATGACGCCTCTATGCCCTTCATGCAGCGCATCACCTGGTCGGGGATCGCGCTGCACGCCGGCGTTTTGCCGGGCCATCCGGCTTCGCACGGCTGCATCCGCATGCCGCATGGGTTCGCCGGGCGGCTGTTCGATCTCACCAGCCTGGGCCTGCGCGTGATCGTGGTGCCGAGCGACGTCACGCCCGCGGTGTTCACCCACCCGGCCTTGTTCAAGCCGAAGCCGCTCGGCGGCGAGGTGTCGCTGGCGACCCCGCCGGCTCCCGCGCCTGCCGAACAGGACCAGCCCATGCGGCTCGGAGCCGGCGCGGGCGATGCCAGCGTGCCGCCGCCGACCATTCCGCCCAAGCGCCTCCAGACCTTGAAGTCGATCGCGGCGGCCAAGGCTGCCGAGGCGGAAGCGGCCGCCAAGAAGGCCGAAGAGGCCCGCGCGGCTGCCGCCAAGCTCGCCATCGATTCGGCGCGGGTGATAAAGGCCCAGCGCCTCGCGGAGGCCTTCAAGGCAAGAGCAGACGCTGCGCTCAAGAGTGCGGAGGAGGCCCTCGCCGCAGCCAACGCCCCTTCGAGCTCCAACGCGACGGCCATCGAGCGCGCGCAGGAGGCCAAGGCCAAGGCGGAGGCCAAGGTTGCCGAAGCGCAGGCGCAGCTCGATGCGGCCAAGGCGGCCGCCGAGCCCAAATCGGACGCGCTCATGCGTGCGCGCGAGGAGGCAAAGGTGGCGGAGGCAGCCAGGGTCGCCGCCGCTGCTGCGGCCAAGGAGGCGGCCGCCAAGATGTCGCCGGTGTCGGTGTTCATCAGCCGGCAGACACAGCGCCTCTATGTGCGCCAGGCGTTCCAACCGATCTTCGAGGTCCCCGTTGTCATCAAGGACCCCGACCGGCCCATTGGCACCTTCGTCTACACCGCGCTCGACTACATCAACGATGGCGCCGACGTGCGTTGGAACGCGGTCTCCATGACCAGCAGCCGGGCCCGTCACGAGCCCACTTCGCCGCGCCGGTGGGTCAACGACGATGATGACGATGACGGCTACGCGCGCATCCGCCGGCCGCCGCGCGGCGACCGCAACGCCGAGCCGGCGGCGACGGACGTGAATGGGGCCAAGGCCGCGCTCGATCGCGTCAGCATTTCCCAGGAGGCCATCGACCGCATCTCCGAGGTCATCTCGCCCGGCTCGGCCCTGATCATCTCCGACGAGGCGCCGAGCAAGGAGACCGGCAAGGGCACGGACTTCGTGGTGCTGATGAGCGGCGAGCCGCAGGGCGGGATCAAGATGCGGCGGCATCCGCAGCCCTGGGGAGACTATGGGCGCCCCTACGGCTACGGCCGCTCGCCCTTCTACGCCCCCTACGGCCGCGGCCCCTCCTCCTTCTGGTGGTGAGGTGCTAGCTCCCGGCCGACGCCGCGCGGGGTAAGGACGAGAGCGCCTGCTAAGGCCCGGCCCTATTTTGGTCCACCCTGTTTTGGCCCACCCATGTTTTGGCCCACCCATGTTTTGGCCCACCATGTTTTGGCCCACCATGTTTTGGCCAAGTCGTGTGGCTATGGCGTGCCCCCGACGAGAGGGGGTAACCATGTGCCTTCGAGGTGTTGCCGCGGGCGCGGCGTGCGCGGTCATTGCCGGCGCTGCGGCCGCAAACGCCGAGGAGGCGGGCTACGGCCAGCCCTCCTGCATCGCCTCGACGCTGCCTGCGGCTGCGGCCCAGGCGCGGCTGATCCCCGCCGAGATCAAGGGTGCAGCCCTTGGCCAGGTGCGCGGGGTGGTGGTGCGCGCGCTCGCCTGGAAGCAGGGTGAGACCATCAAGGTCTGCTTCCACGGCGGCACCCGCAAAGCTCAGGAGCGCGTCGCCCGCCTTGCCAGCCAATGGATGCAATACGCCAACGTGGTGTTCGACTTCGAGCAGAGCGGGACGCCGCGTTTGTGCCAGGACCGAGCCAAAGCCGACATCAAGGTTGCCTTCGAAGACAACAAGGGCTGGTGGTCGGTGCCGGGAACTGCGAGCCGCGCGCAGGATCCCTCCATGAACCTGCAATTCTACGGCGTCGATACGCCGATGCTGGCCAACGGTCAGCCGGCACCCGAAGGGCCCATGCGCGCCACCATCCTGCACGAGTTCGGCCACGCGCTCGGGCTGCTGCACGAGCACCAGAGCCCCAACGCCAACTGCGATGCGGAGATCGACTGGGACACCGCCTATAAAGTCGGCGCCGAGATCGGCTGGGACAAGGCGCAGGTTGACCGCAACTTCCGCCAGCTGGCGAGCAGCTCCTCGCTCAACGCGACCAAGGTCGACCGCAAATCCATCATGCACTACAGCCTGCCGCCCACCCTCTTCAAGCGCGGCAAGCAGAGCCCCTGCTTCGTCACCGAGAATCTCGAGCTCTCCGATGGGGACCGCACGTTCATCGCCTCTATCTATCCCAAGCCGGAAGCGCCGACCGTGGTGTCGAGCGCACCGCCGAGCGCCGTGCAACGCGGCGCCGCGCAGCGTCCCGCGGCGAGCGATGATCGGCTGGCTCTGGTTGCGCGCTACGCGGAGCTCTTGAGGCAGTCGCGCATCGAGGCGGACAAGGCGAGCGCGCTCGTGGCCGAGTTTCGCAAGTCCGCCCTGGGCCAGTGATCTGGGCCAGTGATCTGGGCCAGTGATCTGGGCCAGTGATCAAGCCCGCTCTCCCTCTTGCGCCGAGGGGCAAAAACCAGTTCCCTCCGCGCGAGGCGCCATCAGAACGGGAGAGCGGGATGCGATCTGAGGCGGCCGTGCTTGTCACCTTAAAGCCGGCGCGCGTGACGCTCGCCGACTGGCGCGCCATCTACGCGGGTGCAGGCGTGGCGCTCGATCCGGCCTGTGAGAGCGCGATCGAGGAGAGCGCGCGGGCGGTCGAGACGATCGTGGCCAAGGGCGAGCCCGTCTACGGCATCAATACCGGTTTCGGCAAGCTTGCGAGCATGCGCATCTCGCCCGCCGACCTCGCCCAGCTGCAACGCAACATCGTGCTGTCGCATGCCGCAGGGGTCGGGCCTCCCATGCCCCGGCCGATCGCCCGGCTGATGATGGCGCTGAAGCTGGCGAGCCTTGCACAGGGCGCTTCCGGCGTGCGCCGCGCAACGCTCGCCATGCTGGAGGCGATGCTCGCGCGCCACCTCATCCCGGTGGTGCCATGCCAGGGCTCAGTCGGCGCCTCGGGCGACCTTGCTCCGCTGGCGCACGTGGCGGCGAGCATGATCGGAGTTGGTGACATGCTCGTGCCCGAGGACGATCGGTTGCCCGCAGCGGCGGCGTTGAAGGCGCATGGCCTTGCCCCGCTCGTGCTTGGAGCCAAGGAGGGGTTGGCTCTGCTCAACGGCACGCAATTCTCGACCGCCTATGCGCTGGCGGCGCTGTTTGAGGCCGGCAACCTGCTGCGCGCGGCGCTCGTCACCGGCGTGCTATCGACGGAGGCCGCCAAAGGCTCCGATACCCCCTTCGATGCGCGCGTGCACGCACTGCGCCCGCACCGCGGACAGCGCGATTGCGCCCAGGCGCTGCGCGAGCTGATGGCGGGCAGCGCCATCCGCGCCTCGCACCTCACGGGAGACGACCGCGTGCAGGATCCCTACTGCCTGCGCTGTCAGCCGCAGGTGATGGGCGCGGCGCTGGACGTGCTTCGGCAGGCGGCGGGCATGTTGGCCGTCGAGGCCAACGGTGTTTCCGACAACCCGCTCATTCTGGCAAGCGAGGGCATCGCCCTGTCGGGAGGCAATTTCCATGCCCAGCACGTGGCGTTCGCCGCCGATATGATGGCGCTCGCGCTCTCGGAGATCGGTGCGCTGAGCGAGCGGCGCGTCGCCATGCTGGTCGATCCGGCGCTGTCGCGGTTGCCGGCGTTCCTTACGCCGAAGCCGGGGCTGAACTCTGGATTCATGCTTGCCCAGGTGACGGCGGCCGCTCTGGTCGCCGAGAACAAGCAGCGCGCGGCGCCGGCCAGCATCGATTCCATGCCCACGTCCGCGAACCAGGAGGATCACGTATCGATGGCGGCGCACGCGGCGCGCCGGCTGCTGCCGATGGCGCAGAACCTCAAGCAGATTCTCGCGATCGAGTTGCTGGCCGCCTGCCAAGGTTGCGACTTTCACGGGGCCCTGCGATCGAGCGAGGCCTTGGAGCGGGTGCGCGCGCTGGTGCGCGCCCGCGTCCCGCGGCTCAATGAGGATCGCTACCTGGCCCCGGATCTGGAGGCGGCGGCCGAGCTCGTTGGATCGGGCGCCCTCGTGGCGGCGGCAGGCCTTGCGCTGCCAGAAGTATGGATCGAGGCGTAGCCGCGCAGATGCCAAGCAAAAAGCCAAGCAAGCAAGAAGAAGCGAGAATCCTGAGCCGATGAGCGCGTGGGAGCGGTTCGTCGAGACGTTCTTCAAGCCTGCGATCATCGCCCAGTACTGGCCCGATCTCCTCAAGGGCGTGCTGGTGACGCTGGAAATCGCCGTCGCCGTGGTCTTCACGGGCCTTCTTCTTGGCCTTGCGCTCGCCAGCCTGCGCGCTTACCGCATCGTCCCCGTCAATGCGCTGATCGTGGTCTTCGTCGATGTGTTGCGGGCGCTGCCGCCGCTCGTGGCCATTTTGCTGATTTACTTCGGATTGCCGAGTGTCGGCATCAACCTGCCGAGCTTCGTCGTGCTTTGGCTGGTGCTGTCGTTCGTACTGGCCGCCTTCGCCGAGGAGATTTTCTGGGCCGGCATCACCTCCACGCCCAAGGGCCAGTGGGAGGCCGCGCGCTCGACCGGTCTCAGCTTTTCCACCACGCTTGCCCACGTCGTCCTGCCGCAGGCGATAAGGCTCGGCGTGCCTCCCCTCACCAACCGCACCATCGCCATCACCAAGAACACCGCGCTCGGCACGGTGATCGGCGTCGGAGAAATTCTGAATGCGGCCACCACCGCCCAGTCCTTCACCGGCAACGCCACGCCCCTGATGATGGGCGCCATCGCCTACATCGCGCTGTTCGTGCCCGTCGTCGTGCTCGGGCGGTGGATCGAGACGCGCTTCGCCTGGCGGAGGGCGTGATGGAGCTCATCGGCCAGCAGTTCTTCAATCTCGAGATCATGCAGAAGGTGTGGCCCCTGCTGCTGCGGGGCCTCGGCACCACGGCCTACCTGTGCGCGCTGGTCATCCCGTTGGGATTGGCCGGCGGCCTCGGCGTGGCGCTGATCTCGCTGTCGCGGCGGCGCGCGGCGGTGTGGGCGGCGGTCGTGCTGGTCGACCTCTTCCGCGCCGCCCCGCCGCTGGTGCTGCTGATCCTGCTTTACTCGGGATTGCCGTTCGCCGGCATCAATCTCTCGCCCGCCGTGGCCGTCTCGCTCGCCTTCTTTCTCAACTCGTCGAGCTACTATGGCGAGATCTATCGCGCAGGCATTGACAGCGTCGCTCACGGGCAGTGGGAAGCTGCACGCTCGACAGGGCTTGGCGCGGTGCCGACGATCGTCTACGTAGTGCTGCCCCAGGCGGTGCGCAACGTGGTGCCGGACCTCGTCTCCAACACCATCGAGGTGGTGAAGCTCACCTCCATCGCCAGCGTGGTCTCGTTCCCCGAATTGCTCTACTCGGCCGACATGGCGCGTTCGCTCACCTTCAATTCGTCCCCGGTCGTGCTGGCGGCTGCCGTCTACGTCGTCGTCCTGTGGCCGCTCGTGCGCCTCGTCAGCCGGCTCGAGCGTCGCCTCGCCGCGCACTGAAAAATAGGAGCTCGCCATGTCTCGCATCGTCACCGTCGCGGCTGCGCAGCTGGGCGCCATCCAGAAGGCCGACAGCCGCCAGGCAGTGGTAGCGCGCATGCTCGACCTGATGGAAAGGGCAAAGGCAAAGGGCGCAGACTTCATCGTCTATCCGGAGTTGGCGCTGACCACCTTTTTCCCGCGCTGGTATCACGCGGATCGCGCGGAGGCCGATTTCTGGTTCGAGCGGGAGATGCCGAACGCGGCCACGCGGCCACTATTTGAGCGGGCCGCCAAGCACGGCATGGCAATGACGTTCGGCTACGCCGAACTGACGCCTGACGGTCGCCACTTCAACACCTCGATCCTGGTGGACCGGCACGGCACCATCATCGGCAAGTACCGCAAGGTGCACCTGCCGGGTCACGCCGAATGGGACGCACAGCGGGCCTTCCAGCACCTGGAGAAGCGCTACTTCGAGCCGGGCGACCTCGGGTTTCCGGTGTGGCGTTTAATGGGCGGCATTTTCGGCATGTGCATCTGCAATGATCGGCGCTGGCCCGAGACCTTCCGCGTCATGGGACTGCAGGGTGTGGAGATGGTCACCCTTGGCTTCAACACGCCCTCCGTCAACGCGCAGAAGAGCGAGGAGGGACCCGAGAAGCGCATCTTCCACCACAAGCTCTCGCTGCAGGCCGGGGCCTACCAGAACTCCACCTGGGTGGTGGCGGTGGCCAAGGCCGGCATCGAGGATGGGCATCCGCTGTTTGGCTGCAGCGCCATCGTCGATCCGGACGGGGAGGTGGTGGCCGAGACGCGCACTGAGGCCGACGAGATCCTCGTGCACCGCTGCGATCTCGATGCCACCCGCTTCGGCAAGGAGACCATCTTCGATTTCAAGCGGCATCGCCGCATCGAACACTACGGGCGCATCGCGTCACAGGTCGGTGTGACGCTGCCGCCGGAGGCCTGATGCCCGATCTCAATCTGAAATTCGCCGACCTGGCGCCGCGCCAGCGCTACAAGCTGCGGTGCGGCCTCGTGGTACCGCGTCCGATCGCGCTCGTTTCGAGCCTCAGCCCGGCTGGTGTGGTCAATGCGGCGCCCTACTCGTTCTTCAACGCCTTCTCCGAGAACCCGGCATTGATCGTGCTCGGTCCTACGCCGAGTGGCGCAAAGCGCGCGGCAAATCCTGACAGCTCTTCAGGCGCCCGTCCGCTGCGAGGCGGCCACGGTCGCTGCCACGTCATCGCGCCGCGCCCTGAAGAAGAGCGCGAATAGCACGTTGACCAGGAAGGATGCGGCCACGCTGCATAGCGCCATGATCACGTAATGGTGGCCCGAGAACCCCTGGCGCGCCACGTTGGTGAGCTTGCGCGCTCCGGGGATGGCGTCGCCCGAGGCGCTGAGGGCGTTGAGCGACAGCTGCCACACCCAGTCGGCAAACCTCAGCAAGGATGCGTAGGTGTTGGGAAACATGGCATTGAAGCTGAACAGCAGGACCGCCAGCACCACGGTTGCCGGTACGCTCGTCAGGGCGATGGCAACGCGCTGCACCGACGTGCGGGTCCCGCCCAGCGCCTTGTTGAGCGGGATGCCCACCACAACGCTGGCGATCAGGACGGCCGGGATGGACAAGAGCACGTGGGTCATGTTGACCCGCTCGCGCAGATGGTTGACCGCCACCTGGCCCCAATGGCTGCCCGAGACCGCCTGGTCGAAGCTCGCAACGATAACCCGCCCGGCGTTCGCGACCCAGGTGATCACCGGCTCCGTTTCCTTGTCGTAGAGGACCGAAGCTAGCATGATGCCGAGCATGACGGCATAGCTGGTCGTACCCACGCCGACGGACGCCGCCAGGCGACGCAGCCATGCAAGCCCTGCCATACGCCGCTCCTTCTGCCACCCCCCGGGGCCGATAGCACAGGCGTGTGGCTTGCGAAAGGCGAGCCGCCGCCCCGTGCTGGATCATGGGACTGCAAGCAGCAGCTGCCCCCGCTTCTCAAGGAAGATGGCGTCTCATGGCGCGATGGGGCGCTCGTAGGCCTTGTGCCCGGCTACGAAGGTGGCGCGCACCGCACGGTCGTCGGCCAGTATCATCTGAATGAAGAGCGCCTCCCACAGGCTGTCGGCGGCTCGCATGCGCTGGGCAACGAGCGGCCGCGACCGCAGGTCGAGCACGACGATGTCGGCATCCAGGCCCGCGGCGAGGTTGCCGATGCGGTGGCCGAGCCTGAGCACGCCGGCGCTGCCCACGGTGGCAAGATAGAAGGCGTTGGCGGGATGCAGGCTGTAGCCCCTGAGCTGGGCGACCTCGTAGGCCGCCTTCATGGTTTGGAACATCGAGAACGAGGAGCCGCCGCCGACATCGGTGGCGAGCCCGACGGCGACCCTCGCCTCTCCCGCACGGGCAGCGCGCAGGTCAAAGAGCCCCGAGCCGATGAACAGGTTGGAGGTGGGGCAGTGCGACAGCCCCGAGCCAGTTTCGCGCAGGCGCGCCCATTCGCGTGGCGTCAAATGGATGGCGTGGCCGAAATTGGCGCCCGGTCCGACAAGCCCATGTTTCTCATAGATCGCGAGGTAGTCCGCGGGTCCGGGATGCAGCTCGCTGACCCAGGCGATCTCGCGCAAATGCTCGCTAAGATGCGTCTGCATCAACGTGGTGGGGTGCTCGCGCCAGAGCGCGCCCGCTGCCTCGAGCTGGGCCGGCGACGACGTGACGGCAAAGCGCGGGGTCACGGCGTAGGTCAACCGGTCGACGCCGTGCCAGCGCTCGATCAGCGCCTTGGACTGCTCGTAGCTGCTCTGCGCAGTGTCCTTGACCGCGTCGGGCGCGTTGCGGTCCATCATCACCTTGCCGGCCGCCATGCAGAACCCGCGCGATTGCGCGATCGTGCAGAACGCATCGACGGAGGTCGGATGCTGAGTGCAGTAGACCGATGCGGTGGTGATGCCGTTGCGCAGGCATTCGTCGAGAAAGCGCTGTGCGGTCTGATCGGCGTGGGCGCGATCGTGAAATTTGGCCTCGACGGGAAAGGTGTATTTGTCGAGCCAGGCAATGAGCTGCTCGCCGTAGGAGGCGATGATGTCGATCTGCGGGTAGTGCACGTGGGAATCGACGAAACCCGCCATGATAAGATGGTCGGCGTAGGTGTTGAGTGCGGCGCCGGGATGGCGGGCGATCACATCGGCTGCCTGCCCCACGGCCACGATCTTTCCGCCCGCCATGACAACGGCGCCGTCGCTGTGGAAATCAACGGCAGCATCCGGTCCGACCTTGAAGGGATCGGCTCGGAACGCGAGCGTGTGGCCGCGCAGGATGTTGGTGTCGGCGTGGGGTCTATTGCCTGTCATGCGGCGGCAACCCGCAGGCGATAAACGAACATGACCAAGTGAGGCGCCCGCAAGCGCCCGTTGATTGCACTTGCGGGCGCTCGGGAGAATTTCCCGGGAAATTCCCGCCTCTGTGCCAGCCTCACCACGAGCGCCGTCGCGGCTCCGGTTGATGAGCCCAACCGCGCTTTCCTCTCCCCGCTCCCTCCCCGCCAGTGCCGGCACGAGGAGGAGACCGCCCACTCACTTCGGCAGCGTGCCTTCGATGCCCTCGACGTAGAAGTTCATGCTCAAGAGGTCCTTGTCGGAGGCCTTTTCGCCGGCCTTGAGCCAGGGGCTGCCGTCCTGCTTGTTGATCGGGCCAGTGAAAGGATGGAGCGTGCCGGCGGCAATGCCCTGGCGCGCGGTCTCGGCCAGCTTCACCACGTCATCCGGCAACTTCTTCGACCAGGGCGCCAGCGCCACCGTGCCCTCCTTGATGCCGCCCCAGGTGTCGCTCGTCTGCCACGTGCCGTCGAGCAGGGCCTTCACCCGCTTGATGTAGTAGGGGCTCCAATTGTCGACGATGGAGGTGAGCTGCGCATTGGGCCCGAACTGCACCATGTCGGATGCCTGGCCGAAGGCGAAGATGCCCTTCTCCTCGGCGAACTTCATGGCGGCCGGCGAATCCGTGTGCTGCATCAAGATGTCCGCTCCCTGATCGATCAGCGCCTTGGCCGCGTCCGTCTCCTTGCCCGGATCGAACCAGGCAGAAACCCACACGATCTTGAACTTGACGCTGGGATTGACCGACTTGGCGGCGAGATAGGCCGAGTTGATGCCCATCACCACCTCGGGGATCGGGAAGGAGGCGATGTAGCCGATGGTGTTGGTCTTGGTCATCTTGCCGGCGATCAGCCCGATGACGTGCCGACCCTCGTAGAAGCGCGCATTGTAGGTCGCCACGTTGGGCGCCTGCTTGAAGCCGGTGGCGTGCTCGAACTTCACATTGGGATAGCGCGCCGCCACCTTGATGGTTGGGTTCATGAAGCCGAACGAGGTGGTGAAGATGATGCTGCTGCCGGTGGCGGCGAGCTGGTCGATGACGCGCTCGGCGTCCGGTCCTTCCGGGACATTCTCCACGTAGTTGCTGTCGATCTTGTCGCCGAACTCCGCCTTGATGGCCTGCAGCCCCTGGTGGTGCTGGTAGCTCCAGCCGTGATCGCCAATAGGTCCCACGTAGACGAAGCTGACCTTGGGTTTGGTTTGCGCCTGCGTCGCTGGCCCGATCAGCGCCCCAACCAGTGCCCCTGCCAGCGCCCCGACCAGCGCCACGAGCGCCGCAAAAGAGCTGCCGGCTATCAGTTTGTCCAGTCGATATGCCATGATTTCCCTCCTAATCAGCCAAAACGACGGCACTCCCGGTAGCGGTCAGGCCGCCGCATGGAACGGCTTGCCGAGGCATTGAGGCGCTGTCAGCTTCACTTTCATAGCGTCGCGCGAGATGATGACCAGCACCAGGATGGTGGCAAGATACGGCAGCATGGAGAGCAGGTGCGCATCGATCTTTACACCCAGCGCCTGGCTGTGCAGCTGAAGGATGGTAATGCCGCCGAAGAGGTAGGCGCCGATGAGCACGCGCCAAGGCCGCCAGGCGGCGAACACGACGAGGGCGAGGGCGATCCAGCCGCGGCCGGCCGTCATGCGCTCCACCCACAGCGGCGTCTGCACCAGGGACAGGTAGGCGCCGCCCAGCCCGGCCATGGCGCCGCCGAACAGCAGCGCAAGATAGCGGTAGGCGATGACGGGATAGCCGATGGCGTGCGCCGCGTCGTGGTTTTCACCGATGGCGCGCACGATGAGGCCGAGCCGCGTGCGATCGAGGAGGAAGGCGACCGCCACCACCATGGCGAAGGCGAGGTAGATGAGCCCGTCCTGGCCGAACAGCAGCTTGCCGACGAAGGGCAGGTCGGTGAGGCCCGGCACGTAAAGGCGCGGGAAGGCCGGCGCAGACAGCCCGCTGTAACCCTGGCCCCACAGCGCGGAAAGGCCGAGGCCGAACATGGTGAGCGCCAGACCCGAGGCCACCTGGTTGGCGCGCAGCGTCAGTACCAGGGTGCCGAACAGCGCCGCCAAGGCCGCCCCGCCGGCGATGGCGGCTGCGAGCGCGAGCGCCACGCTGTTGCTGGCAATGACGGTCGAAAAGCCGGCAATCGCGCCGACGATCATCATGCCCTCGACGCCCAGATTGAGCACACCCGAGCGCTCCGCCACGAGCTCGCCGGTGGCGGCGAACACCAGGGGTGTCGCGGCGATCATGGCGCTGATCAAGATGTTGGCGAGGAGCTCCATGGCCTCAGGGCTCGAGCGAATGGGCCGGCGCCGCTTGGCGCATGGGCGGTCGGGAGGCCGCGCGCGCTGCGGCAGCGGGCGAGCGCTTCGAGATCGAGCGCAGGCGGTAGTTTACCAGCACGTCGGCGGCGAGCAGGAAGAACAGGAACATGCCCTGGAACACGGCGGTGGTGGCGCTGGGCAGGCTCATGGCGATCTGCGCCGTCTCGCCGCCGATGTAGGTGAGCGCCAGCAGCAACCCGGCGAACAGGATGCCGACGGGATTGAGGCGGCCCAGGAACGCAACGATGATGGCCGTGAAGCCGTAGCCGGCGGGCAGCGCCGGGACCAGCTGTCCCACCGGGCCCGCCGCCTCGAACAGGCCGGCGAGGCCCGCGCAGCCGCCCGAGAAGAGGAAGCAGAACCAGATCAGCCGCGTGTCGGAGAAGCCGCCGAAGCGCGCCGCCCGCGGCGCCTGGCCCAGCACCTTGATCTTGAAACCCAGAAAATGCCGCTCGAGCAGCAGCCAGGAGAAGCCAGCGGCGATGAGCGCCACCAGAAAGCCCGCGTGCGCTCGGGTACCTTTGATGAGGATCGGCAGCGATGTCTGGAACAGGCGGCTTTCCGGGAAGTTGAGGCCGTCCGGGTCGCGCAACGCACCGTGTACCAGCGAGCTCAGCAGCAGCACCGCCACATAGACCAGCATGAGGCTGACAAGGATCTCGTTGGCATTGAAGCGGGTGCGCAGCAGGGCAGGAATGGCGGCCCAGATGGCGCCACCGGCAATGCCGGCGAGGCTCATCAGCGGCAAGAGCCACCAGCCTGTGGCCGGATAGACCGCCAGCGCCACGCCACCGCCGGCCAGCGCGCCGATCACAAACTGCCCCTCCGCGCCGATGTTCCAGACGCCGCCACGGAAGCCGATGGCGAGGCCGATGGCGATCAGGATGAGCGGCGTCCCCTTGACCAACAGCTCCGCCAACCCGCGCTGGGACCTCAACGGCTCAATGAAGATCAAGCGCATGGCCTCCAGCGGGGGCTTGCGCAGCGCCTCGAACAGCACGATGCCCGCGATGAGCGTGAGCGCGATCGCCAGGAACGGCGTCAGGTAGAACATGACCCGCGAGGGCTCAGGGCGCGGTTCGAGCCTAAGCATGGGCGGGCTCCCGGCTGAGCGGCGAGGCTCGGCCGCCGCCGTGGCCACCCATGTCGAGACCGATTTGCTGCGTGGTGAGCTGATCCACAGGCCGCGCCGGCGTCAGGCGGCCACCGGCCATCACGGCGATGCGGGTGGAGATGGCAAAGAGCTCATCCAGATCCTGCGACACGATGAGGATGGCGGTGCCGGCCTCGGCCAGCGAGAGCAGGAACTTGTGAATGGTGGCGGCCGCACCGGCGTCAACGCCCCATGTGGGCTGCGCCGCGATCAGCACGGCCGGCGCTTGCAGCATCTCCCGGCCCATCACGAACTTCTGCAGATTGCCGCCCGAAAGGCTCGTTGCCGCGTGTTCGACCCCGCGCGTGCGCACGCCGAAGTCGGACACCACCTTGCCGGCGAAGCTCTTGGCGCGTGGCGCAGAAACGAAGCCGAAGCTGGCGAGCTGCATGCGGGCCTTGGCCGTGAGCATCGCATTCTCCCACAGCGACATGTCCGGCACCGCGCCGTGCCCCAGCCGCTCCTCCGGCACGAAACACATGCCGAGCGCACGGCGGGCCGACGGGCCGCGGGTGCCGACGGGCGTGCCGTCGACGGTAATGGCGCTGGGGGTGTGCGCGCGGCGCTCGCCGATCAGGGCCTCCATGAGCTCGGCCTGACCGTTGCCCGCGACCCCGGCGATGCCGAGTATCTCGCCGCTCCTGAGCTCGAGGCTCACATCTTCAAGGTCGACGCCGAACTGCGCCTCGCGCGCCAGCGACAGGTGAGCGACCTTGAGCCGCACGGGTCCAATGGCAGCCGCCTCGCGCTGCGGTGGCAGGAGGGTGGTGCCGATCATCATCTCGGCCAGGCTGCGCGCGGTCTCTTGCCTTGCATCGCAGTCGCCCACCACCTTGCCGCCGCGCAGGATTGTGGCGCGGTCGCACAGGGCTCTAATCTCCTCCAGCTTGTGGGAGATGTAGAGGATCGAGCAGCCCTCCGACACGAGCCGCCGCAGGGTGCCAAACAGCGCCTCGATCTCCTGCGGGGTCAGCACCGAGGTTGGCTCGTCCATGATGAGCAGCTTTGGTTGCTGCAGCAGGCAGCGCACGATCTCGACCCGCTGACGCTCGCCCACCGACAGGCTGCCGACGCGGCGATCGGGATCGAGCTTAAGACCATAGGCGGTGGACACCGTGGCGATGCGCTCGCGCAGTCCCCTGCCGGCCAGCTTGGCGCTGATGCCGAGCTGGATGTTTTCGGCGACGGTGAGGCCCTCAAACAGCGAGAAGTGCTGGAATACCATGCCGACGCACTTCTCGCGGGCTTCCGAGGGCTTGTGGGGTAGATAGTCTTCGCCGTTGAGGCGCATGCTGCCATCGTCGGGGCGCATGACGCCGTAGATGATCTTCACCAGCGTGGATTTGCCGGCGCCGTTCTCTCCGAGCAGCGCGTGGATCTCCTTGGCACCGATCGACAACGTCACATCGTCGTTGGCGAGGACGCCGGGAAAGCGCTTGGTTATGCCTTTGAGCTCGAGCAGGCTCGCCGTCATCGCCGGACTTCCTCCGCCCCGCGCACCTCGCCGGCCGAGGTTTCGCGGCACTGGGTTGCGAGCTGCACCAGCTGGGCGGCTACCGAGACGGCGATCATACCTGGTTCCTTGGCGCCGACACCCGGCAGGCCGATCGGGCACGTGAGCCGGGCGAGCATCGGCGGGGAGATGCCGAGGTCGGCCAACCGCTTGGCAAAACGCGCCCGCTTGGTGGCCGAACCGATGAGGCCCAGGTGGGCGAATTGCCCGCGCCGCAGCACGGCGTGACAGATGGCCAGGTCGAGCGCGTGCGAGTAGGTCATGACGACATGGAAGGCGTCGGCGGGTGCAGCTGCCGCGAGCGCGGGCAAGTCGGGCGCGGCGTGCGCGTTGACATGCGGCGGAACCGGATTGGGCAGGCGCGCGGCCGCGGTATCGGCCCAGGTGACCGCGAACGGCAGGTCCTGCAGCACGCGCACCAGTGCTCGGCCCACGTGCCCGGCTCCATAGATGTGGAGGGGCACCATACGCCGCTGCAGCGGCTCCACAAACCAGGCGCTCTCGCCTTTCGCGCCTCGGATCAGCGTGGGCGCGCGCGGCCGGGCGCCCGACAGCATCTCACGCAGCACGCGCGTGACGGCCAGCGGCCGCTCGCCCGGCTGTTTGCGACTGGCCGCGATTTCTAGTTGGCCGCCGCACGCGATCGGCCGCACGACCAGGGCTCCTTCCGGATCGACGGCGCGTGCCAGCTCCTCAAGAGCGGGCCGCTCTTGCGCCGTGAAGGCTTCGAACAGCAGCCGCGCATGCCCGCCACAACATTGGCCCAGCGATGGGCCGAGGGCGAAATCGCGCACATCGCGCTGCCAGGGCGCCATCGGCGTCCCCGCTAGCCGGCGGAGCAGGCCCCGCGCATGGGCTATCGCCTCGAGCTCGAGCGCGCCACCGCCGATCGTATCGACGATGTGGCCGGCGCCCACCAGCATGGCGGCACCCGTCTCACGCGGGGTGGAGCCTTCGGCGCGGATCACCGTCGCGCGCACGACGGCGTCGTGCTGGGCGAGCTCGCGGACGATGTTGCCGATCCAGGTCACCGGTGCCGCCCTCATGCCGCCCGCGCGCCGGTTAGGCGCTTGATGCGCTCGACCGCCAGCAGGATGCGCTCGGGCGTCGCCGGCGCATCGAGAGCCGGATAGACCTGGTAGTCGCCGACGCTGGCCACGGCATCCGATAGCGCCATCAGCACGGAAATGCCGAGCATCAGCGGCGGCTCGCCCACGGCCTTAGAGCGGTAGATCGTCTCCTCCACGTTGCGGCCCTTGTCCCACAGCCGCATGCGCAGATCGATCGGCCGGTCGGAGCAGGCGGGAATCTTGTAGGTCGACGGCGCGTGCGTCAGCAGTCGGCCCTGGGTGTCCCACACCAGCTCCTCCATGGTGAGCCAACCGGCGCCCTGCACGAAACCGCCTTCGACCTGCCCGAGATCGATGGCCGGATTGAGCGACTGGCCGACGTCATGGAGGATGTCCGTGCGCAGGATGCGGTTCTCGCCCGTCAGCGTATCGATCGCCACCTCCGACACGGCCGCTCCGTAGGCGAAGTAAAGGAACGGTCGTCCGCGGGCAGACGCCCGGTCCCAGTGGATCTTGGGCGTGGCGTAGAAGCCGGCGGCGGAGAGATGGATGCGCGCCCGGTGGGCTTCGGCCACCGCCGCATCGAATGAGGCTTCGCGGTCCCTGATGCGGATACGGTTGGGCAGGAACACCACGTCGCTGCTCTCGGCCTGATGCCGCTCGGCCAGGAACGCGACGAGGCGAGCCTTGATCGCCTGGGCGGCATTGCGCGCAGCCATGCCATTGAGATCGCTGCCGGAGGAAGCCGCCGTCGGCGAGGTGTTGGGCACCTTGCCGGTGTGGGTGGCCGTGATCTTGATGCGGGCGATGTCGACCTGGAACTCCTCGGCGACCACCTGCGCCACCTTGATGTTGAGGCCCTGGCCCATCTCGGTGCCGCCGTGATTGAGGCCGATCGAGCCATCAGCATAGACGTGCACCAGCGCACCGGCCTGGTTCATCATCGTGTTGGTGAAGGAGATGCCGAATTTCACCGGCGTGAGCGCGATGCCGCGCTTGAGAACGGGGCTCTCGACGTTCCAGGCGCGCATCTCCTGGCGCCGCCGGCGATACTGCGAGGAGGCCTCCAACTCGGCAACGATCTCCTCGATCACGCAATCCTCCACCGTCTGGTGATAGGGGGTGAGGTTGCGCGCGGGGGCCGCCTTGGCGTCCTTGTGGGCGTCCTTATGGTCGTAGAAATTGATGCGACGCACCTCGAGCGGGTCGCGACCCAGCGTGTGGGCGATCTCGTCGATCACGCGTTCCATGGCCAGGATGGCTTGGGGGCCGCCGAAGCCACGGAACGCCGTGTTGGACTGGGTGTGCGTCTTGCAGCGGTAGGAGGTGATGCGGACCGCCGGCAGATAGTAGGCATTGTCGGCGTGGAACATGGCGCGGTCGGCAACCGCCAGCGAGAGGTCGATCGACATTCCGCAGCGAGCGCACTGATCGAACTCGACGCCGAGGATGCGGCCCTCGCCGTCAAAGCCCACCCGATAGTCGAAGCGGAAGTCGTGCCGCTTGCCGGTGATGAGCATGTCGTCGTCGCGGTCATAGCAGCACTTGGCGGGCCGGCCGGTGCGCTTGGCAACCAGTGCCGCCACCGCGGCGGGGAGGTTGCCCTGGCTCTCCTTGCCGCCAAAGCCACCGCCCATGCGGCGCACCTCCACCGTGACCGCGTGGCTCGGCACGCCCAGCACGCGGGCCACCTTGTGCTGAATTTCGCTTGGATGTTGTGAGGAGCAGTGGACGGTCACGTCCTCATCCTCGCCGGGCACGGCGAAAGCAACCTGGCCCTCGAGATAGAAGTGCTCCTGCCCGCCCACATAGCAGCGCCCCTCGAGCACCTGGGGCGCCGCGGCGATGGCCGCCTTGGCATCGCCGCGCGCGAGCGTGTAGGGCGGCTCCAGGAAGGACCTTGCTTCCATGGCCTCATCCACCGTCAGCAGCGCCGGCTTGTCTAAGTATTCCACAACGGCCAGGCGAGCAGCAGCGCGCGCCTCGGCAATGGTGTCCGCGGCGACGGCGAACAGCGATTGGCCGCAGTATTGCACCAGCCCATCGGCGAACATCGGATCGTCGCCGGCGAACGGACTTACGTCGTTGACGCCGGGCACCTCCTTGTGAGTGAGCACGATGGCAACGCCCGGCGCGGACCGCACCTTCGCCACCTCGAGGCGCTTCAAGACCGCGTGCGCCCGCTCGCTCATGGCAATGTAGATCTGCAGGGTTCCCGGCGGCTCGCGCATGTCATCGACATAGATTGCCTCGCCCGACACGTGCTTGTGGCCGCTGTCGTGCGCCAGGCTGCCGCTGACGCCGCCGTCGATGGCGACCTTCTCCAGAGTGACCGTGGGCGCGCCCATCGATGCCCCAGCTAAAAGGCCGCTTCACGCCCCATGAGGCGCGTGCCGCTGCGTGGCCGTTGCGTTTCGTGGAAGTATTTGACGAGCAGGTTCTTGGCCGCCTGACTGCGGTAGGCCGCCGAGCCGCGCAGGTCCGAAATCGGCGTAAAATCACGATCGAAGGCCGGCAGGGCCGCCATCACCGTGGCGAGCGTCCAGGCTTGGCCGATCAGCGCTGCCTCCACGTTCTTCGCGCGCTTGGGTGTGCCCGCCATGCCGCCGTAGCAGATGCGTGCCTCGCGCACCTTATCCTGCGTGATTTCGATGTTGAATGCGCCGCACACGGCGGAGATGTCCTGATCGAACCGCTTGGACAGCTTGTAGCACTTGAGCCGCTCCCCCCGGTGCAAGAGCGGCAGCTCGATGGCCTCGACGAAGGAGCCGGGCTGCCGGTCCTGCTTGCCGTAGGCGACGAAGAACGCTTCGAGCGGCAGCGTGCGCCTCCGCGCTCCCTCGCGCAGCACGACGCGTGCGCCCAGCGCGATCAGCGCCGGGAGAGCATCTGCGACGGGGGATGCGTTGGCGATGTTTCCGCCGATGGTGGCGAGGTTGCGCACCTGCACCGAGCCGAAGCGGCGCACGAGCTCGCCAAAATCGGGAAAGTGCCGCCCGATCACCGGCTCCAGGTCGCTCCATGTTGCTGCCGCGCCGATGCGGAGCATCCCACCCTCCTCCCTGACAGCCTGCAGCTCCGATACGCGGCTCGTGGAAATAAAGGCCGCGACGTCGCGATGCTGCTTGGTGATCCACAGGCCGACGTCCGTCGCACCGGACAGGATGGTAGCACCTGGGTTCTGCGCACAAAGCTGAGCGAAGTCTGCAAGCGAGCCGGGCGAGTAGAAGCGGCGTCCCCCGCACTCCAAAGCGACCGTTTCGCGGTGCGCGATGGCCTCGAGTTGCGCGCGATCCCTATTCTCCTTCGCGCCGGGGTCAGGCGCCGGCAGATCGTACATGGACTGCGCCGCGCGCACGATGGGCCCATAGCCGGTGCAGCGGCAAAGATTGCCAGCGAGGACGTCGTTGATGCGCGCCGTGCCGGGCCGCGGCTCGCTCAGGTACATTGCGTAGAGCGACATGACGAAACCCGGTGTGCAGAAGCCGCATTGCGAGCCATGGGCGTCGACGATGGCCTGCTGCACGGGGTGCAGGGCGCCGTCGCTTGCGCGCACGTGTTCCACTGTCGTGACGCTGCGACCCTCCAGCATCGGCAGCAGGAGAATGCATGCATTGACGGCGCGGTAGCGCACACGGCCGGCGAAGAGCTCACCGACCAGAACGGTGCAGGCACCGCAGTCGCCTTCCGCGCACCCTTCCTTGGTGCCGGTGAGGTTCTTCACCTTGCGCAAATAGTTGAGAAGGGTGGTGGCGGGCGGGAGGTTCCGCAGCGTCTCCTGCCGTCCATTGAGAACGAATTGAATGCTCTCGCGCATGATCGCTGAATTCACCAGCGTGGCATCAAGCCACAGATCATCAGCTACGCTCCCCCCAATAACGATGCGGCGCTTAATTTGCCGTGCATCTTATGTACATCTGCTGGGCGTCTCATGTGCCGGCTTGCGAAGGCAATCTGACACACCAGGTGCGGAGAATGGAAAGGAATTTTGCCGCCCCATGGGGCTGCCATGCCCGATGGCGCGCCGCCCGCCCGCTCCGCGATGGGTCCGTTGCCCGCATGGGCATCGGCCGAGCCGGGCTGCCAAGCATTGGGCGAACTTTCGGGCACCATTGGCGATCGTCCCCCCGGCGCTCAAAATCGCGCTCAAAATACTGCGCGCAACTGCGCTCAAGGGCGACCTCTAAGTCTCCTGGTGCACCCGCTGAGCCGAGGGCGCGCGCCATTGGATCGCCTCCTCCCGTCGCCCGCCTCCTCTTGCTCGCAACCCGCAGACCTCCAGTCGCTCCACAAGGCAGGTCCTCTGGGCAGGTCCTCTGGGCAGGTCCTCTGGCCAGGTCCCCGGGCCAGGTCCCCAGGCCAGGTCCCCGGGTCCCCGGGGTCAGGTCCCCAGGCCAGGTCCGCCTGGCCAGGTCCACGGGCGGCGAGCGCTCCCGCCCATCCTGGCAGCGGTTTGCCGCGCGCCCTGCGACTTGCTCCCGGCGGTGGGCCAAGGCGTCCATCCAATTTGCACCGGGGTCAATGCCAGTGGTCAAGAACAGCCCGAGGCTGCCGCGCTCGAGCGCAGCCCATGGGGCAATCGCCGCCCTTTCCAGCTCCAGGATCAAGCTCGCACGGCGCTTGGCACGGCGCTTGCGATTTTATGTTTCGGTCTGGGGTGTGTCTTGGGGGTCTGTCTTGCGGTTTGTCCCGCGTGCTGGTGTGCGTGACGATCCCAGACCGACCGCCACACCATCTCCCAGCATATGGCTCCCAGCATATGGCTCCCAGCATATGGCCGGCCACTGAGCCGCGCCAGCAAGGCGACCTGGTCAGCGTTCCTGGTGCCGCTGCAGCCGTGGCGCTGGGTGGTATCGCTCCTCCAGACGATTGGCGTGGCGGTGCACCAGGCGCCATTCGTCCTCGAGCCGGAAAATGTGCGTGACGCGGTTCGACCATTGCACCGGCTGGTCCATGCCCTCCATGCGCACGCGGAA
>Ga0306920_100001749_pt1 | contig 27056 bp, 25 predicted proteins | sample flu12Cox44000170_FD_204666 | JGI IMG/M metagenome (GOLD analysis project Ga0306920, IMG submission 204666) | Lab enrichment of tropical soil microbial communities from Luquillo Experimental Forest, Puerto Rico - flux4day.12C.oxic.44.000.170 (v2)... | ecosystem: Environmental > Terrestrial >... | reverse complement strand
CGCCGTGATTGCGGCCTACTCGATCGAGCCGAGGGTACGGTAGACGGTCACGCGCGAGGCGCCGGCTGTCACTACCCCGATGAGCACGATCAACGCCGCGATCGCCGCATAACCCACAATCCCGATGGAAAAGCTGCCGAACAACGCCGCTACCTGTTCTTCACCCGCCGTCCCCTTGAACCGATCGCCGAAGAAACCCGCCACCAGGAACAACAGCATCGCGGCCGCCCCGCCGATGACGCCGCCGGTGAGACCGAGCAGCAGGAAGTGGCGCTGGAACTGCCCGGCGATGAATCCGTCGTTGGCGCCGACGAAATGCAGCACCTCGATGATCGAGCGGTTCGCCGCCATGGCGCCACCGGTCGCGAAGGTCACCGAGAGCACCGTCGCGATCAGTACGAGCACCATCAGCCCCAGGCCGATCGCGACCGAGGTTTGCGCCATGCCGCGCATGCGATCGACCCAGCCGCGATGGTCGTCGACGGTCGCGCTCGGAACCTGCGCGGCGACGGCCTTGGCGAGTTGGCCAAGGTCGGGTGCGTTGTCCGGTGCAACCTGCACCACGATCAAACGCGGCACCGGCAAATCGTCGAAGGTGAGCCCGGTGCCGAGCCACGGCTCGAGCAGGCGCGCCGTTTCGGTTTTCGAATAGGGCCGGACGCCGGCGACCCCTGGCTGTGCCGCGGCGATGCTGGCCGCAGTCTTGACGTCGGCCTCGATGTCACGGCCCGGCGCCGGCCTCACCTGGATGGTGACCTCGCGCGCCACCTCCGATTGCCATTCGGTTGCCGTGGCACGGATCAGCACCACGGCGCCGAGCGTGAGCGCGGCGAGGAATGTCATGATCGCGATGACCGCAATGAGCGCACGGCCAGCGATCGTATCGCGCGGCACGATCGAGCGTTGCCCCGGCGGCTGGCCGCCCGGCATTTCGGCCGGTGCCGAGTCGTGATGGGCTTCGTCGCTCATGGCTAGTGTTCAGTCATAGACGTGCATCCGGCCTTCATGCAGCACAAGTCGCCGCGCGTCGAGCAGGTCCATCAGCGCAATGTCGTGGGTGGCGATCACGACCGAGGTGCCCGATTTGTTGAGTTCGACGAACAGCCGCAGCAAGCGCCGCGCCAGCACGGGATCGACGTTGCCGGTCGGCTCGTCCGCGAGCAGCAACTGCGGCCGGGCGATCACCGCGCGGGCGATCGCGGCGCGCTGCTTTTCGCCGCCCGATAACACCGGCGGCAGCGCCCACAGGCGTTCGCCGAGGCCCACCCACTGCAGCAGCTCCGTCACCTCGGTGCGGTAGCTCGCCTCATCGCGCCCAAGCACGCGCAACGGCAGCGCAACGTTCTCGTAAGTGCTCATATGGTCGACCAAACGGAAGTCCTGGAACACGATACCGATGCGCCCGCGCAAGGTCGCCAGCGCATCCGGCGCCAGCGTCGCGACGTCGTGGCCGAACAGCGTGATGAGCCCGCGCGTCGGCTTAAGCGACAGGTAGAGCAGGCGCAACAGCGACGTCTTGCCCGCGCCGGAGGGCCCGGTGAGGAACTGAAACGAATGTGGGTCGATCCGGAAGGACAGGTCGCGCAGGACCTCCGGTCCGAGTCCGTAACGCATCCCCACGTTCTCGAATCGGACCACGCCGTCCTCCGAATCGGCCGTCCGGACGTTGTCGCGCCGGCGCGCTTAACGGCTCATTAACGATCTGTGCGGCACGCCGGATTATGCAAGCGTCACCACAGCTTCCATGGTTTCCGAAGTGTTAACGGACGGCTGCTAGGATCGCCCGCATTGATCGGATGCAGGACCGATGCTGATCGTCTGCCCGTCTTGCACAACAGCGTACCGGATCGAGCTGTCGACCCTCGGTGCCGCGGGTCGCACGGTCCATTGCGCCCGTTGCCGCGCCTCGTGGTTCGCCTCGATCGAGGCGCTGGTGCCTGCCACGCTCGCGCTACCGGCTGTGCAGGAGAGTTTCGCGTCACCGCAGACGCCGCCTAACGAACGGGACGAAGCCGATCACGCGCCGCAGGAGTCGGTTGATATCGAAGCGCCGTCGAGCGAAGCGGCATCGATGACGATCGACAATTCGCCGCCGCTCGTTTCTGTGCTCGCGCAGGAGGGTGCGCCCGCCGCCACCGGGCCCGATATCGAATCCGTGGCAGCGCGGCGCGTGCGCCAAGCCGGGAGGCAGCGCCGCCGCTCGGGCCGATGGTCGGGACTGCCGACGATCATCCTGGTGCTGGCCGGGACCATCGCCGCGCTGCTCAATTGGCGCGCGACCCTCGTGCGCTTTGTTCCGCAGACGGCATCGCTGTTCGCCGCCGTCGGACTTCCGGTCAACCTGCGTGGCCTGAGCTTCGATGATGTCAAGACATCAGTTGATACCCGAGACGGCGTGACCGTACTGGTGGTCGAGGGCATGATCGCCAATCCGACGCGCCAACCGCTGGAAGTGCCGCGCCTGCGCTTCGCCGTGCGCAACGCCGGCGGCTACGAGGTCTACGCCTGGACCGCATTGCCGACCGAGCCCATGCTTGCGCCCGGCGACCGGGCGCCGTTCCGCTCACGGCTGGCGTTGCCGCCCGCGGATGCGCAAGACATAATCGTGCGCTTCTTCAACCGGCGCGACGTTACGGCCGCCGCAAACTAAAATGGCTCGCGTCGTTGTTGCCGACGACGAAGAGGGGCTGCGCGGCTTCGTGGTCCGCGCCCTTGCGCTCGACAGCCACGACGTGACGGCGGCCGCCGACGGCGGCGAGGCGCTCGACGTCATTGCCGCGCACGAGGGCCGCTTCGACCTTTTGCTCGCGGATATCCGCATGCCGGTGATGGACGGCATGGCATTCGCGCTTGCGACGGCGCGCGATTATCCGCAAACGACGATACTGTTGATGACCGGCTACGCCGACCAGCGCGAACGCGCCCACGGCCGCGACCTGCTGATCCACGATGTTGTCAGCAAGCCGTTCACGCTGTCTTAGATTCGAAATGCAGTGACGCTGGCGCTTCAGACGACAGGCAACGGAGGACGGATTAATCTGTCCCGTCGTCCGTCGTCTGTCCTCTGTCGTCTGTTTCTCAGAAATCCCGCAGCAGGCGCTCGATGTAATCCAGCTCGATTTGCGGGCGGAAGGTGTCGCCGAAGCGTTTGCGCAGTTCCTCGAGAATGCGCCGCGCGCGCTGCACGTCGATTTCACCCGGCACTTTCACAGTCGAGTCGTCGCCGTATTCGTGCCCGCGCAGCGGTCGTCCGAGCGGATCGGTATCCTGGTCGGCGCGCGCGGGTCCGGTGCGCCCCGGTTGCCCCGGACCCATGCCGGGCCCCGGCTGCATCTGCTGGGCAAGGTCCTGCGCGCCGCGCCGCATGGCTTCGAGCGCCCGCCCCTGCGACTCCACGGCGGAGTCAGCATTGCCGTCGCCGAGCGCGCCCTCGGCGTCGCGCATCGCCTCTTCGGCGCGGCCGAGGGAGCCTTCGCCCCGTTCGCCCGGCGCCTGCTGGCCGAGCTGTCCGCGCTTCTTCATTTCGTCGAGCAGTTTTCGCAGTTGTTCGCGCAGCGCCTGCTGGTTCTGGCGCAGGCCGCCCATGCCCTTGTTCTGCTCGCCTTGCTGGCCCTGACCTTGTTGCCCCTGCTGGCCTTGCTGTCCCTGTTGGCCGCGTTGCCCGCGCTGGCGATCGCGCCGCTGCTCCTGGCCCTGTTTGAAGGTGCGGTCGCGCAATTGCTGTTGCTGATGAATCATGTCGCCCAACTCGTCGAGCGCCGACATCATGTCATCGTCGTCACCGTCGGGCGAAGCATTCGGCTGCGCCATCTGCAAATTCTCGAGCATCTGCTGCATTTCCTGCAGCAGTTGGCGCGCCGCATCCTTGGCGCCCGAGCGCGCCAGGCGTTCGATGCGGTCGAGCATGTTCTTGAGATCCTGCGGCCGGAGCACGCGCGTGTTGCGGTCGAGCGGCCGCGCGAGCTGCTGCGGATTCTTGCGCATCTGCTCGGCGAGCGCCTGCATGAACTTGTCGAGCGCCGCACGCAGCTCTTCGGTGAGGCGCTTGATCTCCTCGTCGGAAGCGCCGCGCTCGAGCGCCTGGCGCAGCGCCTCCTCGGCCGCGCGGAGCGCCTGCTCGGCGTCGGAGACGTTGCCGTCCTCGATCGTCACCGCCATCGACCACAACCGCGCGACGACGTCGCGCAGCTCGTCGTCGGATTTGGCGCTGTTGAGCTGCCAATAGAGCGAGCGCAGGCCGAGGTAGATGCCGGCTTCAGGCGTGAAGCGTTCGGGCGCGAGGGTGAGCGCATCGAGCGCGGTCAGCACCAGGTCGCGGGAATTGGCGTCGAGCGCGAGAATGCGGCGCTGCTCGACGAGAGCCTTCGCCACCGGCTTGACGAACATGCGCTGCGGCAAGGTGAACTCGTGCGGCGCGCTCGTGCCTTCCTGGCCGGCCTCGTCGCGCGCCTTGAGCACCATGCTGACTTCGCTGCCGGCCCACGGATGATCGGCGAGATCCTTCGTCGTCTGGCCGACGGCGTTGCGGGTGCGCGCTTGCGGGAGCACGAGAGCGAAATCCGGCGCGTCGTAAAGCGGACGCGCGGCGGGTCCGCGCGCACGGGCCGGCGCCTTGCGCGTGAACGTCGCCTGCGCCGATGTCACGCCGTAGTCGTCCTCGAGTTTGTAAACGAGTTGAAGCGAGCCGCGCGCTTGCGCCTGCGGGTCCTTGGCAAGTGCGATAGTCGGCGGTCGATCCGGAATGGCGGTGAACGTCCAGGTGATGTCGTCGTCGGCAACACCGCGCAGGGTGGCGAAGCCACCGTCCTTGATCACGAAGCGCCGCTCGTCGGTGCCCGCTGGCGGCAGCGCGGCCGGCATCGGCGCCGGGGTGAGGCCGTCGGTCGTCGTAACGTCGAGATGCGCGGTGCCGGTCGCACGGATGACGAGCGTGCTTCCCGCCGGCACGGTCTGCGCGGCGGTCGTCTGGATCGGCTCGCCGGCGCGCAAACCGGGCAAGATCACCGGCGGCCGGCCCGTGTAGGGTGGCGGCGTCACCCACGCGTCGACCCGATAATTCGCCCCCGCGACCACGCCGGCCCAATCGAACGCGGAGGAGATGCGCCGCAGGCGGTCGCCGCCCGCGCCCACGAAGGTCGCGACCACGAGGATCAGCACCAGCGCGCGTAACGCCATCGGGTCGCGCGCGGCCAGGCCTGGCTGCGGCAAGCCGGCCTTGAGCGTCCGCACCGCACGGAGCGCGCGCTCGACATGCGCGCGCCACAACGCCAGCGACACCTGATCGGCTTCGCTGGTGGCGATTTCGTCGGCGATGGTGGTGGCGGGGCGATGCTTGAGGCCGCTCGCACGGTCGAGCCGGCGCAGGCCGTCATAGGCGTTCGGCAGCCGGAAGCGGAACAGCGGGACGCTGCTCACCGCGGCGAGCGCCAACAGCAGGAACAGACCGACGGCACGGCCGATCGGCGGCAGGACCAGCCACACGCCCGCCCACGACAGGGCGAGGAAAAGTCCGATGGCGGTCGCAAGCGACGCCAGCGCGGGCCACAGCCGTTCCCAGAGAATCGTCCAACGTGCCCGCCGCAACGCCCGTGCGAGCAATCCTTCCGCAGCCTGTTGCTCGACCGGCTGCCGGTGGTCCGGGCTATCCGTTGGTCGGTCGGTCACGGGAAATCCTGCATCAGCCTGTACCCTGACTGATTTGACGCAAGGCAACAAGGATAAGTCCCATGCCTTGCCGATCCGGAAGCTAAAGTGGTGGGCTGCCGCGGCGGTTCCGTGGCACCGGGGCCCGAATGGCCGATCAAATGGCCGTGTTCCGTCATTTCCCCTCTTCCAGCCACGGCGGGAGGCGGTCGAGCCGGATGAGCGTCTCGACCTCGAGGCGGGGGCGCACCACGGCCCAGGCGTCTCCGCGTACCAGAACCTCGGGGACAAGCGCGCGGGTGTTGTAGGTGCCCGCCTGCACGGCGCCGTAGGCGCCGGCCGACATGACGGCGAGCACATCGCCCGGCTCGACGTCGGCAAGCTCGCGGCCCTCGGCGAGGAAATCCCCCGACTCGCACACCGGCCCGACCACGTCGGCGACGATGCGCCGGGCGCCGACAGCCGGCTCGATGAGCGGACGGATCTCGTGGTGGGCGCCGTAGAGAGTCGGCCTGATGAGATCGTTCATCGCCGCGTCGACGATGACGAATGTCTTGGCGTCTCCGCGCTTCTTGTAGAGCACGCGCATGACCAGAATGCCGGCGTTGCCGACGATCAGCCGGCCCGGCTCGAAAATCAGCATGCAGTCGAGATCGCGCGTCGCCGCCTTGACGACCTTGGCGTAGGCGTCCGGATCGGGCGGCGGCTCATTGTCCTCGCGATAGGGAATGCCGAGGCCGCCGCCGAGATCGACGTGTTCGATGCGGTGCCCGTCGGCACGCAGCGTCCGCACAAACTCGGAGAGCAGCGCGAAGGCGTCCTCGAATGGCTGCAACTCGGTGATCTGGCTGCCGATGTGCATGTCGACGCCGGCGACCCGAATGCCCAGAAGTTTGCCGGCGCGGGCGTAAACCTCGCGCGCAAGGCCGATCGGAATGCCGAATTTGTTCTCCGCCATGCCGGTCGCGATTTTCGCGTGCGTGCGCGGATCGACGTTCGGATTGACGCGCAGCGAAATGTCGATTGTCCGGTCCTTCGAGGCGGCGATGGCGGAAAGGATTTCGAGCTCCGCTTCCGACTCCACGTTGACGCAGAAAATGCCTTCGTCGACCGCCAGCGCGAGTTCGCGCGCGCTCTTGCCGACGCCCGAGAACATGATCTTTTCGCGCGGAACGCCCGCCGCCAGCGCGCGCCTGAGTTCGCCTTCGGAGACCACGTCGGCGCCCGCGCCGAGCCGGGCCAAGGTCGCAATCACTGCCTGGTTGGAGTTCGCCTTCATCGCGTAGCAGATGAGCGCGCGTGCGCGCGCGAACGCCTCGGCAAACACGCGGTAGTGCCGTTCGATCGTCGCGGTCGAATAACAATAGAAAGGCGTGCCGACCTTTTCGGCGACGGCGGCGAGATTCACCGCCTCGGCGTGGAGCACGCCGTTGCGATAAGCGAAGTGATGCATCGCGCGCTCAGTTAAGCAGCCAGTCGAGCGGGGTCGTTTTCTTCGCGGGCTGCGGCGCCGATGGGGCGGCGGCGACCTGGCCGTTGGGGCCCGGCGCGGGTGCCGGTTGCGCCCCGATCACCGTCGGCTCCGCCAATCCGCCAGGCGGCGGGTCGAGCGAGCCCTTGCGCCCGCAGCCACCAAGCCCGAGCGCAAGCACAATGGCGGCCGCGAGGGTGCAGCGGACAGAGAGGTTCACCAACGGGCGCGGCACGATTCGAGCTCCTGGCGCGGACCATAGCAGAATGCCGACCGCCCGCGACCTTTTCATGGCCACCATCACGGCCCCGCGCGATTGCTCGCCAGGCGCGCTTTCTCCAGCCGCTTGAGCCACTTGCGCGCCTCGCGCCGGACATTGGCGGGCGCCGTTCCGCCGTAGCTGGTGCGGCTTTTCACCGAACGCTCGGGCGATAACACCGAGCGCGCCTCTTCGGTAATGCGCGGCTCGATCGCCTGCATGGCTGCGAGCGGCAGGCGGCTGAGCGCCACGCCTTCCTGTTCGGCCACCGCGACGATCCGGCCAGTGACGTGATGAGCCTCGCGAAACGGCAAGCCGAGTTTTTGTACCAGCCAATCGGCGAGATCGGTCGCCGTGGCGTAGCCGGCGCCGGCCGCCTTTTTCATCCGCGCCGCGTCGGGCTCCATGTCGCGCACCATGCCGGTCATGGCGGCGATCGAAAGCGCGAGCGCCGCCACCGCCTCCATCGCTCCTTCCTTGTCCTCCTGCATGTCCTTCTGATAGGCGAGCGGCAGACCTTTCATCACCATCAGCAAGGCGGTGAGCGCGCCGGCGATGCGGCCGGTCTTCGCGCGCACCAGCTCGGCCGCGTCCGGATTGCGCTTCTGCGGCATGATCGACGAGCCGGTGGTGAATTTGTCAGAAAGTTTCAGAAGTCCGTGTCCCGGCGACGTCCACAGAACGATCTCTTCGGCAAAGCGCGACAGATGCACGGCCGCGATCGCGCAGGCGGCGAGCGTCTCAAGCACGAAGTCGCGGTCGGCGACCGCGTCGAGCGAATTCACCGTCGGCCGGTCGAAACCGAGCGCATGCGCGGTCATATCGCGGTCGAGCGGAAACGACGTGCCGGCGAGCGCGGCGGCGCCGAGGGGAGATTCGTTGAGCCGCGTGCGCGCGTCCTTGAGCCGGCCACGATCGCGCGCCGCCATTTCCACATAGGCGAGGAGATGATGCCCGAACGTGACCGGTTGAGCGGTCTGCAAATGGGTGAAGCCCGGCATCACCGTGGCGGCATGCGCCAGCGCCTTTTCCGCCAGCGCCTGCTGATAGTCGGCGAGCGCGGCGTCGAGTTCATCGATGGCGTCGCGGATCCACAATTTGAAATCGGTCGCCACCTGATCGTTGCGCGAGCGCGCCGTATGCAGCCTGCCGGCGGCCGGACCGATCAGTTCGCCGAGCCGCGCCTCGACGTGCATGTGAATGTCTTCGAGCGCGCGGTCGAACTTGAAATTACCGGCTTCGATCTGTGACAAAATCGTGTCTAGACCGTGAGCGATCTTCGCGGCATCGTCCGCGCCGATGATGCCTTGCTTGCCCAGCATGGCCGCGTGGGCCTTGCTGGCCGCAATGTCTTGGCGATAAAGCCGGCGGTCGAAATCGATCGAGGCGTTGATCTCCTCCATGATGGCGGCCGGGCTTGATCCGAACCGCCCGCCCCACATCTTGTTGCCGATGTCGCTGCTCATGGCTTCACCAAGGTATCGCCGACCATGACGATTGGGTCCGAGACCGAACCGCGCGCTCGACGCACGCCCCGGACCGCCAGGATAGCGCTGGCAGCGCTTGTCGGCGCGGCTGCGGGGCTCGCGGCGGTATACGGGATCGGCCGCTTTGGGCGCAACGCAGCCATGACGTGCAGCGCCGGCGCCGCCGCGGCACAGCGGATCGCGCCGTTCGTGCGTGGCGAGGTCGCGGCTGTTTCGACCGGCGAGGCGCCGCGCGGCCTTCCCGAGCTTGCGTTCAAGGACACGTCCGGGGCGACGAAGACGCTCGCCGATTGGCACGGACGCGCTGTGCTGTTCAATCTATGGGCTACCTGGTGCGTGCCGTGCCGCAAGGAGATGCCGGCGCTCGATGCCTTGCAGACGCGGCTCGGCGGGGAGCGTTTCGACGTGGTCGCGGTCAACATCGACACGCGCGACCCGCAGAAGCCGAAGGCGTGGTTGAAAGACGTCGGAATAAACCGGCTGACTTACTACGCCGACCCGAGCGCCAAGGTGTTTCAGGATCTGAAGCTTGCCGACCGCGCGTTCGGCATGCCCACCACGCTGCTGATCGACGCCAACGGCTGCGAGGTCGGCACTTTGGCAGGCCCCGCCGAGTGGGCGAGCGACGACGCCGTCAAACTGATCGGCGCGCTAATTGGTAGCTGAGCTATTCGCTATCACCCGCTGGCGCATCGGCTTGAGCACGAACAGCGCCAGCGCCACCGCCACGAAGTTGGTGATCGCGGTGATCACGAACACCATGTGCCACCCGCCGGTCGCCGTTTTGACGATGTTGGCGAGCGGAACGAGGAACGCCGATGTGCCTTTGGCCGTGTAGAGCAAACTCAAATTCACGGTGGCGAATTTGGTGCCGAAGGTGTCGGTGCAGGTCGACGGGAACAGGCTGAAGATTTCGCCCCACGTCAGGAAGATGAGCGCAGCGAACACGACGAAGCCCCACGGGGCATGGCCGAGCGTGCCGAGAAGCCAGTAGGAGATTCCGCCCAGGCCGAACGCGATCGCCATCGTGTACTCGCGGCCGATGTTGTCGGAAACCCACCCGAACAAGGGTCGCGCGCCGCCGTTGCAAACATTGTCGACGATCAGGGCAACGCTCAGCACCGAAGCTCCACCGAAGAGAATCACGTCGGTGAGATTGAAATCCTTGGCGATGGGGGCGATTTGCGCCGTCGCCATGAGCCCGCTCGCCGAAACCAGCACGAACATGACGTAGAGCAACCAGAACACCGGAATGGCCAGCACTTCCTGGGGGCTGTAGCTGCGGGTCGTCATCGCGACTTTCGCGGGAGGGGCGGCGGCTGTCTCACCGGGATCGGGCCCGCGCAACAGCCAGGCCAAAAGAAACACGAGGCCGCCTTGGACGATGCCGAACCAGAAGAAGGCGGCTTCGTAGCCGTGGGAGTCGATGACCATGCGAATGGGGACGACGCTCAGGGCCGAGCCGGCACCGTAACCTGCTGCGGTCAGACCGACCGCGAGGCCGCGCCGGTCGGGAAACCACTTCACCGCCATTCCGACCGAGGTTGCATACACGGCACCACCGCCGGTGCCTCCGACGACCGCGCCGAGATAAAGCATTTCGAGTGATTGCGCGTACGAATTGATGAGCCAGCCGATGCCCACCAAGATGCCCCCGAGCGCGACCACCAATTTGGGGCCCCGTCGCGGGCCGAGGACGTCGGCGATCCACCCTTGGATGGGCGTGAGCCACGTCTCCAGCGCGATGAAGATGCTGAACGCGAACTGGATCGACGCCAGCGACCAGCCGTGCGCCTTGTTGATGGGATTGACGAACAGCGTCCAACCGTATTGCAGGTTGGCAATCAGGACCATGCAGATGACGCAGCAAATCAGCTGCGTCCATCGCACTCCAACGGTCGCGGAGGACCGATCGGTCGCCGCGTGTGATGTCGTGGCCATTTCCGCCCCTTCTGGTTTCTTGTCCGCGTGTTACCTCACGGTGGCATACCGTATACCCAAATAGATGACGCACCGCATCATCATTATCGGGTTACCCTCGCACAGCCGCGCTCGGAACACCGTAGACAAACGCCGCCCCATCAATAGGGTTGCGCGTCTTCGTGAGGAATCCCCATGCCCGAACCCGTCGATTTCATCGTGAACGGCCGCAGGGTCGGCGTTACCGTCGAGCCGACAACGCCGCTCTTGGCGGTGCTGCGCAATGCGCTCGGCCTCAGCGGCAGCCGCTTTGGCTGTGGCCTCGAGCAGTGCGGCGCCTGCATGGTGCTCGTCAACGGCGACCCGATCTATGCGTGCACGCGTGAGGTTGCGACCGTCGCCGGCAAAACCGTCACCACCGTCGAAGGCCTCGCCAACGGCGAGAAGCTGCACCCGCTCCAGCAGGCGGTGCTCGCCGAGCAGGCCGGCCAATGCGGCTACTGCCTCTCGGGGATTCTGATTTCCGCCAAGGCGCTGCTCGACCGCAATCCGCGGCCGAGCCGCGCCGACATCGTCGCGGCGCTCGACAAGCATCTGTGCCGCTGCGGGGCGCATAACCGCATCATCCGCGCGGTCGAGCGCGCCGCCGGGAGCGCGTCATGACTGCGCTGACACAGAGCCTCACCGACAATCCGCGCCTCGACCGCTGGGTCGGCTTCGAGTCGGACCGCACGGTGCGCATTGCGACCGGCAAGGTCGAGCTCGGGCAGGGCGTTCTCACCGCGCTGGTTCAGATCGCCGCCGAGGAGCTCGACGTACCGCCCGCGCGCATTCGCCTCTTGTCCGGCGTCACCGCGCAGTCGCCCAACGAGGGCTACACGGCCGGCAGTCGCTCGATCGAAGAATCCGGCGGCTCGATCCGGCTCGTGTGCGCCGAGGTGCGCAGCCTGTTTCTTGAACACATCGCCGGCGTGCTCGATTGTCCACGCGGCGAGTTGGCGATTAAGGACGGCGCGGTGCTGCGCAACGATGTGCCGACCGGCTTCGACTATTGGTCGCTCAATGAGAAAATAGACCTGGCGCGGCCGGCGACCGGGGCGGCGCCGGTGAAGCGACCAGGCGAGTTCCGTTTCATCGGCGGTCATCTCGATCGACTCGACCTGCCGGCTAAGGTCGCGGGCGCGGCCTTCGTGCACGACGTCGCGCCGACAGGCGTCAAGCACGCGCGCGTGGTGCGTCAGCCGCGTCGTGGCGCGCAGCTCAAGTCGATCGACGAAGCCGCGATCCGGCGAGCCACCCACAAGAAAGTCGAGCTGGTGCGCGACGGCAATTTCCTTGCGGTCGTCGCCGACGACGAGACCGTCGCCATGCAGGGGGTCGACGTGGTGCGCCGTCATTGTGTGTGGGAGGGCGGCATCGCCATTCCGACCGATACGGGCGAGCCCGCGTATATGATGAGCCAGCCGACCAAGGACCGCGTGCTGGAGAGCGGCGCGGCACCGTCCGGAACGCCCGCGCGCACGCTTGAGGCGACCTATTCGCGCCCGTTCATCGCACATGCGTCGCTCGCGCCGTCGTGCGCGCTCGCGCTGTTCGCGGACGGCAAGCTCACCGTGTGGTCGCATGCGCAAGGCGTTTATCAGTTGCGCAATTCGGTCGCGCGCGCGCTCGGACTCGCACCAGAGGACGTGACGGTGCTGCATCGGCAGGGCGCCGGCTGTTACGGCCACAACGGCGCCGACGACGCGGGGTTCGACGCAGCACTCGTGGCGCGGCGCCTGCCGGGCCGCACGGTGCGCCTGCAGTGGAGCCGCGAGGACGAGTTGTCGGCGGCGCCGTTCGGCTCGGCCATGACGATCCGCATGCACGCGATCCTCGACGCACGCGGGCGGCCACTCGAATGGACGCATGAATTGTGGAGCGCGGTGCACGGCCAACGGCCGGGCATGGCCGGCAACATCAATTTGCTGTCCGCCGCCGCGCTGCCCAACGCACCGCCGGCGCCCGAGCCGGTCGACGTGCCTGACGCCGGCGGAGGCGGCGGCGTGCGCAATGCCTTCACGCTCTATGATTTTCCGCACCAGCGCGTCGTGCACCATCTGCTCACGCAAATGCCGGTGCGAACTTCATCGCTGCGCACGCTCGGCGGCTTTGCCAATGTGTTCGCAGCGGAATCTTTCGTCGACGAGCTGGCCGATGCGGCGGGCGAAGACCCGGTGAACTATCGCCTCTCGTTGATGACGGAGCCGCGCGCGCGGCGCGTGATCGAAGCCGTTGCGCGCCTATGCGGCTGGTCCGGCCGGGGTGAGCGCGGCAGCGGCGCCGCGCGCGGAATGGGCGTCGCGCGCTACAAAAACAAAGCGGGCTACGCCGCCGTGGTCGCCGAGGTTGAAGTCGATGAAGCCGTGCGCGTCAAACAAATCTGGTGCGCGGTCGACGGCGGGTTGATCATCAGCCCGGATGGCGCGCGCAACCAGATCGAGGGCGGGGCCATCCAGGCGACGAGCTGGACGCTCAAAGAAGGCGCGCGCTTCGACGACGGCCGCGTCGCCTCGATCACCTGGGACGATTATCCGATCCTGCGTTTCTCGGAAGTGCCGGCGGTCGAAATCGAGCTGATCGACGCGCAGAACCAGCCACCGCTCGGCCTCGGCGAGGTGGTGCACGGCCCGACCGCCGCCGCCATCGCCAACGCGGTCGCGCACGCGCTCGGCACGCGCATTCGCAACCTGCCGCTCACGCGCGAGCGGATCATGGCAGCGGTGCTTTAGTCCTCCGCCGCAGGGGGAGGGTGGACGGGCGCGCAGCGCGCGACCGGATAGGCGGCCTACGCCGCCTTCGCCGGGCGGGTCGCCTGCGGGATCGACAGCGGCTTGTTGGCGCTGCTGTCGAGCGACTCGACGGTCATGAACACCAGTTCGGTGTCGCCGATGTTCTCGAGGTCGTGCACCTTGAACTCGCCCGGCCCGTAGGTTTCGTGGCGGGTCTCGCCCGGCGCGTATGAATATTCGACGGTGGTCCCGTCCATCAGGTGCTGGCGGCCGCGCCCGCCGCTCACCGAGGTCCAGAAATAATTGAGCACGTGACGGTGGAAGCCGAAGCGTTCGCCCGGCTTGAGCCGGATGGTCCACACCCGCAGGCGGTCGGTCTCGGACACGAGCGCATTGCCCACGCAGCCGTTGGGCGCACGCGCCTCGCGGTCGAACTCCTGTTTGAGCGCGTCCGGCCACGCCGTCGTATCGGCTTTGGTCGTCGCCTTGTCCTTCATGGTAAGCGCCATCGGTTTCCTCCGGGTTCGCGCATCGGCTGATCGGTCAGGCCGTAATGTATAATGCCCGCGGGCTTGGGCAAAGACGGGCGCGGAGTTCAGCAGTGCGGGGAAAAGCGCTCGTCATCGGCGGCTCCATGAGCGGCCTGCTGGCCGGGCTGGCGCTGTCGCGCCGCGGCTGGGATGTCGACGTGTACGAGCGTGTCGAGACCGAACTCGCCGGGCGGGGCGCCGGCATCGTGGCGCAGCCGCAATTGCGTGAGGTGTTCCGCGACGTCGGGATCGACCCGACCCTAGAGCTGGGCGTGCCGGTCGAGTTCCGCCGTTCCTACGATATTGATGGCGGCCTGATGGGCGAAATTCGCTGCCCGCAGACGCTGACTTCGTGGGATCGCATCTACCGAGTGCTGCGCGAGGCGTTCCCGTCCGGGCGCTATCACCGCGGCAAAACGCTTGCGCGCGTCGAACCGCGGCCGCAGTCGGTGATCGCCCATTTCGCCGACGGCGACAGCGCCGAGGGCGATCTTCTGGTCGGCGCCGATGGCCTGCGCTCGACGGTGCGCGCGCAACTGCTTCCCGAAATCGTGCCGCTCTACGCCGGCTATATCGCCTGGCGCGCGCTCGTCCCCGAAGCGGCGCTTTCGCCGGAAACTCATCGCGACCTGTTCGGCTACCTGGCGTTCTGTCATCCGCCGGGAGAACAAATGCTCAGTTATCCGGTGGCCGGGCCGGACAACAACCTGCGCCCCGGGCACCGCAGCTACAACCTCGTCTGGTACCGGCCCGCGGACGCAGAGAGCGAACTGCCCGACCTGCTCACTGACGCGGACGGCATCACCCATTCGGTTTCCATCCCGCCGCCGCTGATCCACCCCGATGTGATCGACGCGATGCGCGCGGCGGCCGAGCGGCTGCTCGCGCCGCAATTCCGCGAGGTGGTGCGCGTCGCCACGCAGCCGTTCATCCAGCCGATCTACGACGTGGCGGCAACCAAAATGGCGTTCGGCCGCGTCGCGGTCCTCGGCGACGCCGCCTTCGTGGCGCGGCCGCATGTGGCGGTCGGCGTCGCCAAGGCGGCCGAGGACGCCGGTACGCTCGCACGCGCGATCGAGGAATGCGGCGAGGTCGAGCGCGGCGTTGCGCGTTTCGAACAATTACGCATCGGCGTCGGCCGCCGTGTGATCGAACGGGCGCGCCATCTCGGCGCCTATTTGCAATCGCGCGCCCGCAGTCCCGAGCAGCGCCCGCGCGCCGAGAAACACCGCGCGCCCGCTGCCGTCATGGCGGAAACCGCGGTGCTCGATTTCTTGGATGAGTAAATTCGGCACCCGTCATGGCCGGACTTGTCCCGGCCATCCACGTCTTGCTTGCTGAAAGGAAGACCTGGATGCCCGGCACAAGGCCGGGCATGACGGTGAGAGATGCGTTACAGCCCTAACAATTTTTTCGCGTTGCCGCCGGCGACGGCCGCCATGGTGGAAGCGTCGAGCGCAGCCGAGCCGAGGTGGCCGATCGGGTCGGAATCCGCCATGTCGTAGGGATAGTCCGTGCCCATGAGCATGTGGTCGGCGCCAAATACCTCGATCAAATATTTGAGCTGGTGCGGCGTAAACACGACCGTATCGACGTAGACGCGCTTGAGATATTCGGTCGGCGGCTTGGGCAGACTGTCGCGCGCGTCGGAACGCGCACCCCAGGCGTGGTCGATGCGGCCGGAGTAGCCGCCGAGATAGCCGCCCCCGTGCACCGCGAGGATTTTTAGATTCGGGTGCCGCTCCAGCACGCCGTCGAAGATGAGATAATGCAGTGCGATTGTAGTGTCGAACGGATTGCCAATGACGTTGTTGAAATAAAAGCGCGTCAGCCGCTGGGCTTGCGTGAAGCCGTTTGGGTGGATCACCACCAGCGCGCCGAGCGCCTCCGCCTTGGCCCAGAACGGTGCGAACGCCGGATCCGACAGCTCCTTGCCGCCGACGTTGGTGAGGATCTGCGCGCCCTTGAAGCCGAGCGTCTTCATGCCACGCTCGAGTTCGTTGGCGGCCTCGGCGCCGTCCTGCAGCGGCACGGTGCCGAGCGCGACGAAACGATCGGGCTTGCCGGCGACGTATTGGGCGATGCCGTCGTTGACCATGCGGATCGCCGGCACGGCGTATTCGGCCGGCACGGTGAAATAACATTGCGGCGGCGGTGGCATGATGACCTGCATGTCGACGCCCTGATCGTCCATGTCCTTGAGGCGCTCGTCATATTGAGTGATGCGCGAGCGGCGATCGGCTTCCTGTTTTTGGTTGAGCGCTTTGGTTTCGGGCGTCGCGTAGTGCGCGAGCGGGATCGTCGCAAGGTCGAGATGCGGCTTGATGAACTTGGCCGCCGGCGGCACCGCGACGTGCGAGTGGATGTCGATGGTGGTCGATTTCGGCCGCACCTCGCGCCCAGGCTTGCCATGCTTGCGCGCCGCCGTCGGCCCGTAGTGATTGGTTGGTTCCAAGCTCTGCTCCTATTGTTTGATGCCGTCGTCAGAATACGCCGAGGTGCTGATGCAGATCGATGTTGTCGCTGCGCAGCTTGGCCGCCGTCGAGGTCACCGCAACCTTTCCGCTGTTGAGGATGATCATGTCGTCGGCGATGTCGAACACGAGCTTCGGGCTCTGCTCCACCAGCACGATCGACAGTCCGCTCTCCTTGAGCCGGCGAATGGTCGCCATGACCTCGGCGACGATCTGCGGCGCGAGACCCTCCGAAGGCTCGTCCATCAGCAGCACGCGCGGATTGGACATCAGCGCGCGGCCGATCGCGAGCATCTGCTGCTCGCCGCCGGAGAGATAGCCGGCGAGCTGGGTGCGGCGCTCCTCGAGGCGCGGGAACATGGCGAACACGGTCTCGGCGGTCCACGGCGCATGCCGCGTCCCAGGGAGGACGCCGCGCGCGGCGACCATGAGGTTCTCGCGGACGGTGAGGCTCTTGAACACGCGGCGGCCTTGCGGCACGAGCGCGACCCCGCGCGTGGCGATCGCTTCCGGCGGCAGACGCGTCACCGGCGCGCCGAACACCTCGACGCTGCCAGCGCGCGGCGGCAGCAGGCCGACGCTCACGTTCATGCAGGTCGATTTGCCGGCGCCGTTGCGGCCGAGCAGGCCGAGTAGCCGGCCTTCGCCGAGTTCGAACGACACCTTCTGCAGGACGTGGCTGTCCCCGTAGAAGGCATCGACGTCGGCGAGCCGCAGCGCGCTATTCGCCAAGATAGACCTCCCGCGTGCGCGGATCGGCCACCACCTCGGCGCGGGTGCCCTCGACGATCACCTCGCCGAAGTGCATCAGGGTGATGCGGTCGGCAAGATCGAGCGCGGTGTCCATGTCGTGCTCGATCATCACGATGGTCACGTCGCGCGGGATGGCGACGAGCAGTTTTCGCACGTCGCTGCGCTCGTCGATCGAGAGGCCGGCAAACGGCTCGTCGAGCAGAAGCACCTTCGGATTCTGCGCCAGCGCCATGGCGATTTCGACCCGTCGCTTTTCGCCATACGAGGTCTCCGCCAGCGGCCGATCGGCGATGTGGGCGAGGCCGACGCGCTCGAGCGCGGCGCGGCCCGCCGTCATCAAGTGCTCCTGACGATCGAGCGCGATCAACGGGTTCCAGCGCAGCGGCGAAAGGCCAAGCAGCGCCAAGGTCACGTTACGCAAGATCGTGTCGCGCACAAACAACGTGATGATCTGATAGGTGCGCGCGAGGCCGAGATGGGCGCGAGTGCGGCAGGCCGCGCGGGTAATGTCGCGACCGAACAACACAACCGATCCGCTGTCGGCTGGAAGCTCGCCGGTGATCAGGTTGAACAGCGTGGTCTTGCCGGCGCCGTTCGGGCCGATGATCAACCGGCGTTCTCCCGGCTCGACCGCGAGGTTGACGTTGGCGGTGACGTGCAGGCCGCCGAAAGATTTGCTCAACGCGGTGACGGCGAGCGCGGTCATGACTTCGGCCCCACGAGCGGTGCCGGCGCCGCGAGTTTCGACCGCCCGACGGCGCGCCAAGCGGTGCGCGCGAGGCGCACCGCGCCGGGCACCAGCCCTTCCGGCATGAACACCACGATGGCGACGAAGATGGCGCCGAGCAGGAAATTCCAACGCTCCACGTACGCACTCGCCACGTTCTTGATGATGACGACCAGCGCCGCACCGACGATCGGCCCGAGCAGCGTTCCGGCGCCGCCCGAGATCACCATCAGCAAACCCTCGGCCGAGGCGGCGAGCGCAACCGCCTGCGGGCTGATGAACTGATTGTAATAGACGAACAGGATGCCGGCGACCGAGGTGAGAAGCCCGGAGAACATGAAAGCCCAGAAGCGGATCATCCAGACGTGATAACCGAGCGCCGTCATCCGGCGCGGCTGGTCGCGGGTGCCGCACAGCGCGGCACCGAACGGCGAGCGCACGAAGATCGTCACCGCTGCGACGGCAAGGAGAAAGACAATGAGGGTGGCGCCGTAGAAACCTTTCGCCGAGGCCAGCGAAATCCCGAACGGTGCCGGACGTGTCGATACGTTGATGCCGTTGTCGCCGTTGGTCACGCTGATCCAGCGATAAGCCAAGCCCCAGATGATTTCGCCGAGCGCGAGGGTGATCATGATGAAGCTGATGCCGGTGGCGCGCAGCGACAGGAAGGCGAATCCGGCAGTGACGACAAGCGCGATCACGAGGCCGCCGAAGATGGCGGCGGCGTGGGGGTGGCCTGCGGCAAGCTGGTAGGCCACCGCGTAGCTCGCGACTCCAAACAATCCGGCGTGGCCGAGCGAGACCAGGCCGGCATAACCCACCAATACACTCAGCCCCAAGGCGAACACGGCGTAGAGAAGGATCTGGCTCGCGATGTTGACGTAATAAATTTCCGTGGTCGCGTACGGCACGGCGACGAGGGCGAGGACGGCCACGATGACGGCGACGGTGCGGCCGCTCACAGGACTTGCCCTCCGAACAGCCCCTGCGGGCGCAACACCAGCACCAGCACCATCGGCAGGAACAGAACGAAATAGGCAAGCTCGGGCAGCAGCGCCTGACCGAAATTATAAATGAAACCGATGATGATGCTGCCGACGAACGAGCCGAGCAGGCTGCCGGTGCCGCCGAGGATGACCACCACCAAGGCGAGCGGCAGCATGTCCTGATCGAGCCCGGGATACACCGACAGGATCGGGCCGCCGATCATGCCGGCGAAGGCCGCAAGGCCGGCGCCGAGCGCGAACACGATGGTGAACAGCCGGGAGACGCGGATGCCGACGACGCGTGCCATGTCCGGATCGTCGACGCCGGCACGGATCATGGCGCCGAGCCGCGTGCGTTCGAGCATCAGCCACAGCCCGATCGCAAACACCGCCGCGATGACGATGACCGCCATGCGGTAGAGCGGGAGTGCCGCCGCGCCGATGCGCACGAAGCCGCCGAGCCCGGGCGGGTTGTCCACCGAGATGGGATCGCCGCCCCAGACCATCAGGCAGATATCGGCGACCATCAACGACACGCCGAGCGTGACGAGCACCTGCGCCAATTGCTGGCCGGCGAGCCGGCGCAGCAGGACGCGCTCCATCAGGGCGCTCAGGGCCGCCACCGCGAGCGCTGCGACGACAGCGGCGAGCCAGAAATTCAGGGAGAAGCCGAGCTGGCCTGCGAGGAGGGTGGCGCCCAGATAAGCGCCAGCCATGAACATCGAGCCGTGCGTCAGATTGGGAATCCGCATCAGCCCGAAAATCAGGGAAAACCCGGCGGACAACAAAAACAGCAGGCCGCCGAACGTCACGCTGTTGACGGTCAGCAGCACCCAAAAGGTCATGGCTGCTGCCCGGATGACAGAGGACGGAGGACGGAGAACGGACGGAATGTTGCTGACACGGCAATTATTCCGTCGTCTGTCGTCCGTCCTCTACTTGCTCAGCACTTCGTCAGCGGCGGGTAGTCGCGCGAGTAGACCGGATGCGCGAGGAATTCCTGTTCCGGCCAAGTCCAGAACTGGCTGACGTTCTCGTAGGTCTTGATGGTCTTGTTCCAAAGCTTGAGGCCGTATTTGGCCCCCTCCGTTCCGCAGCGCCGAACGTAGGACGTTCCCACGACATTGCCGAGGTGATCGAACTTGATCGGTCCACGCGGCGTGTCCGTAAGGCTGACCGTTTTGAGGGCCGCCATGAATTTTTCCTTGTCCTCACTCTGGCCATTCGCCGCCTTGAGCCCGGCGTCCACCACCTGGCAATTCATATAGATGCCGGCGGCATAAAAACCGGGAATGGTGTTGTGGTTCTTCATTATGCCGTCGACAAAGCGCTTGTTGCCGTCGGTCTCGAGGTCGAGCGTGTACGGGGAGCACGAGATGAGGCCGATTGCTTCCTCGCCGTAACTCTTGAGCAGCGCGTCGTCGCCGCCGGTTGAGCCGGTCACCACGGGGTATTTGAGGCCGGCACTGGCATAAGCCTTCATGAAACGCAGCGGGTTCGAGCCGGCAAAGCCCTGGCATACGCCGTCGCAATCGGCGATCTGAGCGACGTACGGCGTGTAATCGGGTGTCGACAATGGCGGCCACAATTTGTTGACGACGCAGCCGCCGTCCTTCTGAAAGGCTGCCTGGAAGCCGCCCATCTGCTCGTAGCCGAAGGCGAAGTCCTCGGTGATGCAAAACGCCCGTTTGAGCTTCAGTTCGGTCGCGGCGTAGTGCCCGATCGGGTGCATCGACTGCGACGAGGTGGCCGACGCGCGCAACAAAAACGGGTTCGGCTGGCGCTGGGTGAGGTTGTCCGCGGCGGCCAGACTCAAGGTCGGCATCCTTTGCTCACGGACATAGTCGCTGATGGCATACAGCTCGAAGGCGGCGAGCGGCCCTACGATGACGTCGACCTTGTCGCGTTCGACCAGCTCCTGCGCCTTGGTCTTGGCGCCGGCCGGATTGCCACCGGTGTCGGCCGAGACGAAGTCGACCTTGCGGCCGCCCATCATGTAGTTGCGCTCCTTGAGGAACGTGAGCGCGCCCTGTTCCATCTGGATGCCGCCCTGGGCGAGCGGGCCGCTCTTCACCGTCAGCAACCCGAGCCTGAACAGCGCGCCTTGCGCCCGCAGCACGGCGGGCGCCGCGACCGCAAGCCCGGCGGCGGCCGCCCCTTTCAACAAAGCTCGGCGATGAATGCGCACGCGTAAGTTCCTCCCTGGTCTTCGGGATTATCGCCCCCGATTGTTGAGCTTAATGTGCGGCTCTGCGCGGGCCCGGTCAATCGCGCTATTTGACCTCCCTCCACCGCGTCATGGCCGGCCTTGTCCCGGCCATCCACGTCTTTTGAGTTTGTTGCCGCTTCAAGACGTGGATGCCCGGCACGAGGCCGGGCATGACGTTTCTAACGTTTGATACCCGCCATAGCCTCCAGCACCGCGCATACGGACGCCGTGTCGTCGCCGGCGTGACCGGTCGACATTGCCGCCGCATAGATCGGTTCGGTGGCGGAAAACAACGGCGTCGGGACGCCCGACTTGCGCGCGAAGTCGCCGATCACGCTCATGTCCTTCTGCCACATGCCGACCTTCATGGTGACGTTGTCGCCGCCATACCGGTCCTGCGCCATGAACGGGCCGCGGAGCTCGAACACCCGCGAGTTACCGGCGCCGTTTTTGATCAGGTCGTAGATCTGGCGCGGGTCCAAGCCCGCCTTCATGCCGAGCACGAAGGCTTCGGCGCTCGCCACGTTATGAATCGCGACCAGCAGGTTGGCGACGAATTTCATCTTGCTGCCGTTGCCGAACGGGCCGAGGTCGTAGGCCTGGCGCGAGAAATCGGCGAACAGCGGCCGCAGCGCGGCGATACTGGCCTTGTCGCCGCTCGCGTAGATCACGAGGTCTTTCGTGCGCGCCTGCGCGCCGGTGCCGCTGAGCGGGCAATCGAGCAGCACGTGGCCGGCGCCGCGCAGCAGGGATTCTGCGCGCGTCTTATCCTCGAGCGAAAACGTGCTGCACTCGGCGACGACGCGGCGCTTAACGTTGGCGCCCGCGATCGCTTGCACGGTGACATCGAGCGCCGCCGGCGTCGGCAGGCTGGTCATGATCGTTTCCGCCGCCGCCGCGACCGCCGCCGCGTTGGCAACGGTCTCGGCGCCAGCCGCTTTGGCCTCGGCGGTGCGCGCGGCGTCGATGTCGTAGCCGACGACGCGCCAGCCGGCCGTCGCGAGGTTCTTCGCGATCACGCCGCCCATGATGCCGAGCCCGACCACTCCCACGATTCCTTTTGCGCTTGCTGCGCTCATGTTTGCATTCTCTCCCTACGTCACTTTTCGCCGGAACATGCGTTAGCAATGCGCACGGCGCGGACGCTACCATGCCGATTGGCGGTGAGAAAACCAGCATGCGTTGGCAGCACTCGGCGCGCGTGATAACGCTCCCACTGATAAATGCGAGGTGATTGCATGCACGTTGGAGTCGCAGGTTTGGGCCGCATGGGCGCCGCCATGGCGGCGCGGCTCGCCGAGGTCGGTTATCAGGTGAGCGGCTGGAATCGTTCGGCCGAGAAGGCAAGGCCGCTCGCCGCCGCCGGCGTCACCATCGTCGAAACGCCAGCGGCGCTCGCGGCGGGTGCCGACACCATCATCACCAGCCTCACCGATGCGGCGGCCATCGACGTGGTCTACGGCGGGCGAGACGCCCTCCTGTCCGGGCCGGTCGACGGACGCCTGTTCATCGAGATGAGCACGGTGCCGCCGGCAACCGAGACCGCGCTCGCCGCCAAGGTGCGCGCAAAAGGCGCGGCCTTCGTCGAATGTCCGGTTGGCGGCACCGTCGGCCCGGCGCGCACCGGCAAGTTGATCGGCCTGATGGGCGCCGAGGAGCCGGACGCCGTACGCGCGCGGCCGCTGCTCGAACAGTTATGCCGAAGGCTCGAGCACGCCGGCCCGGTCGGCGCTGGCGCCGTGCTGAAGCTCGCGATCAACATGCCGCTGATGATCTACTGGCAGGCGCTCGGGGAAACGCTGGCGCTGTGTCGGGATGTGAACTTCGATCCGACACGCCTGATGGATTTGTTTTCCGACACGTCCGGCGGCCCCAACGTGCTCAAAGTGCGCGGCGGCGCCATTGCCGACATGCTCAAGGGTGGCAGCGGCGGCAGCGCGACCTTCGACATCGACTCCTGCCGCAAGGATTTGCGCGTCATGCTGGCGGAAGGCAAGGCGCGCGGCATTGCCATGCCGCTTGTCGAGCACACGCTCGCCTGTTTCGACGAAGCGAGCCGCGCCGGCTGGGGCGCGCGCGACTCCGGCGCGCATTCGGTTTATTGGGCGCAGCGTTAATCCCTCCCCGCGCAGCGGGGAGGGTGGCTGCGCGCGCCAGCGCGCAGACGGGTGGGGTCTTTTTATTTGAAAGAAACCTCCACCCGGCTCGCTCCGCTCGCCACCCTCCCCCGCTACGCGGGGGAGGGATGTGATCAAACATCCGCGAAGGGGTCCGCCGTCCCCGCCGGCAGAGGCACTTCGAACGCCTTGATGGTCATCGAGATCAGGCCGTAGTAGCCGAGGATGCCGGTCAGCTCGACCACGCCTTTCTTGCCGAGCCGCGCCAGTGCCTCTTTGTACGTCGCATCGGATACTTCGCGCGTCGTCAGCAATTCGTGCGCGTAGGCATAGACGGCCGCTTCGTCCGCCTGCGCGAACTTCGGCGGTTTGCTGGTGCGGATCGCCTCGACCGCGGCCGGATCGACGCCGGCCTTGATCGCGAGCGGCGCGTGCGCGAACCACTCGAAGCCCGCGCGCCAGTGCGCGCCCATCGTGATGATCGCAAGTTCGGAAAGGCGCGGCGGCAGGCTGGTGCCGAACCGGCAGAAGGCGCCCAGCGCCTGCGCTCGATCGGCAAGCTGCGCACTCTGTAGCCACACCTTGAGCGGCCCCTGCACCTGGCCGCGCGGCCCGGCGACGATCGCGTCGTAGACGCGGCGCTGATCCGCGTCGAGTTCGGCGTAGACGATTTCGGGCGTGCGGGTCATGGCGGGTCCTTGTGTTGTCCGGGCGGTTTTCCTTACGCGATCGTGACCGCGCAGAAAAGCGAGCAGCATGGACTCCCTGATATCCGCCCCTTTATTCTTCTAAAAACGTGGGAGGATTTTCAGATGAAGCTGTTCTCGTTCTGGCGCTCGCTCGCCACCTATCGGGTGCGTATCGCGCTCAACCTCAAGGGCCTCAAGCCCGAGGTCGTCACCATCGATCTCATGAAAGGCGATCAGCGGCAGCCGGCGTTCAAGGCAGTCAACCCGCAGATGGTCATTCCGGCGCTCGTCGACGGCGCCGGGCCGGTGCTGTTCGAGTCGCTCGCCATCATGGAATATTTGGACGAGGTGTATCCGCGTCCGCCGCTGCTCCCGACCGATCCGCGGGCGCGCGCCTTCGTGCGCGGCATCGCCCAGATCGTCGCCTGCGACTCGCATCCGCTGCTGGTGCCGCGCATCCGCAATTATTTGACCGGCGAGTTGAAGCTCGACGAGGCGAGCGTCCTGAAATGGATCCGCCACTGGGTCGGAGAGGCGCTCAACGCAATCGAGACGCATCTGGCGAACGATGGGATGACCGGCCGCTTTTGCTGCGGCGAGCAGCCGTCGATCGGCGACATTTGCCTCGCCAGCCAGGCAGCGGGCGCCGGCTTCTTCCAGGTCGACCTCAAGCCTTATCCGACGTTCGCGCGCGTGGTCGACGCCTGCATGCAGATCGAGGCGTTCGCGGCCGCCCATCCGCTCAAACAACCCGGCGCTCCGGCGGCGGTTACCCATTAATGTGAAAAAAAGAAGGGGCCAGGGACAATGGCCCCTTCCCAGGTTCAGCAAGAACAGAGACGCCGTCGTTGAAAGCGTCTCCACCTCCGACGTTAGCTAAAGGCCATACGAAATATATGGGGACGATCACCTAGGGGAATTTCCCTAGACCCTACGTCTCACTCACGCTTCCACCAGCTCCGCAGGCGCCAGCGTGCGGCGCCACACGCCGCGCACACGCGCGACCTCCGCCTCGAGCCGTTGCAGGAACAGTCGCGCCTGCACGCTGAGCGCGCGGCGCGCTGGCTCGATGATGACGAACTCGGCGTAGAGCGGCGGATCGACGATCGGGTTGATGATGAGATCGTTGCGGCCGATGTCGTTGACGCAGATGAGCCCCGGCAGCACCGCCACCCAGTCGGTCGCGGCCACAAACTCCAGTGTGCCGATCATGGCGTCCATCTCGATCATGTCCTCGACCACGACGCCGTTGGTCTGAAAATAGGTCTCGATGTTGCGCCGGCGGATGTTGGGGAGGCTCGGTACGACAACGCGCAAAGGTGTGCACTCGGCGAGGCGCAGCGGCTCAAGCGCTGCAAACCCGCGCGCCGGGCCGGAAAGCAGCATCTCGCGATCGCGCGCAAGTAGGCGCGAGCGCAACCCGACGCGCCCCTCGAACGTCGGCACAATCGCGAAGTCGAGTTCCTCGGCGAGCACCCGCTCGGTGAGCACGCTGCTGTAGCCCTCGATTATGCGCAGCTTCACGTCCGGATGTTCGCGCACGTAGTCGCGCAGCGTGTGCGCCAGGCAGGCCCGCGTGAAGGTCGGCATCAGGCCGACGCGCAGGGTCCCGGTGACGCGGTGGGCGAGCGCACGCATCTCCTCGGTGCCGGTCTTGATCGTGCCGAGCGCCTCGATGCAGCGGCGGTAGTAACGCAGCCCGGCCGGCGTTGCCCGCACCCCGGCGGTCGAGCGCTCGAATAGCCGCACCCCGAGGGTGCGTTCGAGCGCCGCGATGTGCTGGGAGATGCCCGATTGGGTGGCGTTTTCCCGCGCGGCCGCCTTGGTGAACGAGCCCTCCTCGCACACCGCCACGACTGCCCGGATTTGCCGCAGGCTCACTTCGGACATTAGAAAACCTGATGCCCTTTCGCTGAACATATTATTTCAGCTGCACTCCGCGTCCAGCTAGATTTTCCCACAACCGGGATACGACCGATTGCGGCCGGTTCGGCGGGGAAGTCGGGGGCGCCGGCGCCGCAATGCGTCCCGTATACACGCTGCGGTTGAACGTTTCTTGCGCTAGGCTCACCCGCATTCGTGGGGCTTTATGGGAGATAATGATGGCTAACGCTGGGATCGTCGGCCTTGATTGGCAGCAGCGCATCAACTGGGACCGGCTGCGCAAATACCGGCTCGAGCGCGCGCGCGAACGCATGAAGGCGCATGGGCTCGGCGCCATGCTGCTGATGTACGACGAGAACGTCCGTTACGTGACCGGCACGCTCACGCCCGGCTGGAACCGGCTCAAGCCCGGTCTGCGTTACGCGCTCTTGTGCGGCGACGGCGCGCCGGTGCTGTTCGAGCAGGGCGACATCGGCTTCCAGATCGAGCGCCACGTGCCGTGGATCCCGAAGGAAAACATTCGCTGGTCCTACGCCTGGATCAAGGGCGCGGCCGGCGCGGCCTCGACCCAGCAGGTCACCAAATTCACCAACGCCATCCTTGACGAGATGAAACGCCATGGCGTCGGAGGCCAGAAGCTCGGCGTCGACTTCATCGACATCAACATGCTGCGCCTGTTCCAGGAGAAGAACATCAACTGGGCCGACGGCATGACGCCGATGATGGAGGCGCGCGCGATCAAGAACGAGGACGAGCAGGAGGCGCTGCGCGTCGTCGGCGCGATCGGCGACGCAACCCACTGGGAATGCATGAAGTTCCTGCGTCCGGGCATCACCGAGAATCAGGTCACCGCGCACCTGATGGAGTTTCTCTATGCGATCCCGGGCATGGAGGATGTTGAGGACGTGATTGTTTCCTCCGGTCCCAACACCTGGCCTAACTGGCGCAACTTCTCAGATCGAATCATCCTGCCCGGCGACATCGTGTTCATGGATCTCGCCGCGCTCACCTGGAACGGCTACAAATCCTGCTATTACCGCACCTATTGCGTCGGCAAGGAGCCCACCCAGGAGCAGAAGGACGTCTACGCCACCGCGCTCAAGTGGCTCTACGACTCTATCGAGGCGGTGCGGGTC
>Ga0306920_100001747_pt1 | contig 27073 bp, 19 predicted proteins | sample flu12Cox44000170_FD_204666 | JGI IMG/M metagenome (GOLD analysis project Ga0306920, IMG submission 204666) | Lab enrichment of tropical soil microbial communities from Luquillo Experimental Forest, Puerto Rico - flux4day.12C.oxic.44.000.170 (v2)... | ecosystem: Environmental > Terrestrial >... | reverse complement strand
GTTACCGACCGCGATACCGGCCAGCCACGCGGCTTCGCCTTCGTCGAAATGACTGATGACGAGGCCGCCAACAAGGCGATGGACGCTTTGAACGGAACTAATCTTGGCGGGCGCAATCTGAACATCAATGAAGCCCGGCCGAAAGCTGAGCGGCCTCGCGGTGGAGGCCGGGGCGGCTACGGGCGCGATGGCGGCGGAGGCGGACGCGGCGGCCACGGTGGCCGAGGAGGCGGTGGTAACCGCTGGTAGTCGACTCGAACTGCAGGGCGCTCGCGCAGCGCCCTTTTCCCAACCCCGCCGCGACAACTATTCCTGATCGATCTGGTAAGGTGTGCCTGACGGTCGCGCGCATTATGCAGCGCTTCCTGGTGTGGCTTCATCTTTAACCTACAGTGATTGCAAAACTGGATGCGATGCTCTTCCTGTGGACTCTGACGCCATTTTCGTACTGATCTTAGTGGCCTTCTATGCATGGGCACTCTATGCGATGGTGCGCAAAGCCTGGTTCGCTCGAAGAAATGTGGCCCTCGGAATAAAGCAGTACAGCGTGGAAGACCTTATCGCCAGCGGCAACTACGCGCAGGCGGAGCACGTGCTCCGAAAAGGCTTGTCTCGCGTGGAAAGGAGTGGTGGGGGCGGCTCTATTGACGCCGCTCAGATGCTTCGACAACTCGGCCGATTGCAAGTCCGAAGCGGCGACTTCGATGACGCGGAAGAGAGTTTCTCGCACGCCTTGTCGATCGAGGAGAAAGTCGTCGGTCCAGCATCCTTGGATCTCACTTCCACCTTGCAGTGGTTAGCCCTGACACGACAGCAGCGCAATAACTATTCCGGTGGCCTGGAAACCTGGCACCGAATCCTCGCCATTCGCAGAAAGCACCTTCCGGAAAATGATCCCGATATCTCCTCCAGCCTGGATGAGATCGGCAAGCTGTTATTGGCGCTTGGGAAAGTCGATGCGGCAGAAACCGCCATTCGACGTGCTGTTGCCATCAGCGAAGAAAGGGGGGAACCTGCGCACCTTGCTGCTGTACTGCGGAGCCTGAGTTGGGTACTGCGGGATAAGAGTGAGCTGGTGGAGTCCGAAAGTGCCTTGCGGCGTTGCATTCAGTTGCAACGCAGTGAAAGCCGGTCGAATACTCCATTTTTGGCGGAAACTCGAGCCGATCTTGCGGCAGTGCTTCGCCGAAAAGGAGATCTGGCAGGCGCGGAAGTGGCGGCACGCGAAGCTCTCGACACCGCCGAAGCCACCTTCGGTAAACAGAGTCAACATCTTCTCCCATATGTGGATGGCCTCGCCAACGTGCTTTTCCAGGCAGGCAAGTTGGCAGCGTCGGAGAGCTATCTGCGCCTGATGTTGCGATTGCAAGAGGAACAGTTCGGAGAAGAACACATAGCAGTTGCCGTGACGCTGGAGAATCTTGCCTTAGCAATTAGAGGACAGGAAAGATTTCCGGAGGCAGAGCAGCTGCAACAGCGGGCGCTGTCGTTGAAGGAGCAGCTACTGGATGCGGACCACGAGCAAATTGCCTCAAGCCTCGAAAACCTTGCGCTAACCCTGATCTACCAATCAAAGTTTGCCGAGGCGGAGCCGTCGCTGCGTCGCGCACTAGTCATTCGAGAGCGATTGCCGGAGAGTGACGAGATGTCGGTGACGCTGTACAACCTCGCGTATGTGTTGAAACGTACAGGCCATGCCTCCGCCGAGCCTCTACTGTGGCGCGCTTTGGCACTGGAAGAGAAAGTGTTGGGCGTGGAACATCCGCGGCTGGCGGTGACCCTTGATGCACTGGGGCATCTCCGTGCCGAAAAGGGTGATGCTCCCGGGGCGGAGGCACTGTTCAGGCAGGGGCTCGAGATCAAAGAGAAGGCGCATGGCCCCACTCATGCCGAGGTGATTCCCGCCTTGCGCACGCTCGCATTGCTCCTTCGCTCGCGTGACCGGCACGGCGAATGCGCACAACTGCTGCGCCGAGCGCTGACCATTACCGAAAGTACGTTTGGCTTGCAGTCCCGGCAGGCTGCAACTGCCTCTTTTGACCTGGCAAACATACTGCATGAAATGGGGACACTAGCTGAAGCCGAAGCTCTCTACCGGCGCGCTATCGCTGTTCATGATCTGGATCCGGCAGCGGACGCCCTATTGTCGGCCGCGTCAACCGGGGCGCTGGCAACCTTGCGGGAGCGGACCGGCGACTACACAGGAGCCAAGCTCCTGTACCTGAATGCGATCGCCAAGGCGGCCAAGGCTCTGGGCGCGGACCACCCCGAGACATTGCAAATGAAGCATCGCCTTGATGCCCTAATGCTTCGTCTCGCCGACCCGCATGTCAACTGAGCAAAAGGTGGCCCGAAGTCGGCCCATCTGCTTACCTACACCAAACCTTGCTTCAAGAAACTATTGCACGAAGACCAGGATTTTTGGCGACGGGATGCCATTGGCTACAACCTCCAAAGTAGCGATCCCGGTTTCCGTGTTGACAGGTACATCGAAGTGCGTGGTCGTGAGTGCGTTTCCCGTTTGCACGCCCATCGTACTGTGGTCATGTGTACGCATGTAGAAAACATGTCCGGTCGCCTTGTTCGTGAGCCGAATAATGGGGTAGTTTGTCGCAGTCTCGAATTCATCTCCGAACGCCGCGGCCTGCGACATGCCATTGAATCGCTGACCTGCGATGGGATATGTAGATCCGCGCTTTACCACAATAGGGCTGGTGTAGAGGCCGGGTGCCCATGCCTTGTCATAGCTGCCGTTTGACCTGTAGACTGCCGACCCTCCAACCAGCACTTCGCCTGTTGGCAGAACCAGCAGACAACCTCCGGCACTCAACGGACCGGGCGTCAGGTTGGTGCCATCGAACTCGTAAAGCCTGTCGGAGTTGCCTTCTACGAGTACATTGCCATTGGTCAGTAAGGCCGCGAAGCTATCTCCGGCAGCATCGCCTGTCGGGAAGTCCGGACCGGGTGTCCAAGTGCCGGGGTCATTCGGTGTGAGTCCTGGCCGATAGACGGCAGTGTGACCGCTTACTGCACCTTGATGAGTTGCACCTGTGGCATAAACTGATCCATCAGGACGCAGGATTGCAGGTCCGATTTCGCCGGGCGGACAGTAGTCGCCCCATTCACCACGAATGCACCCAACCTCCGGCGGACCCTGAAGGTTGGCGATCGTGCTGCCGTCCTGCACCCAGATTCCCTGCGAAGGAACATAGTGTTCCGAGTTCGGATTGTTCAGCACGTCCGCGGTCAGGATGGTGCCGTTCGGCATCAGGGTCCAGCCTTCTTCCGAGAACCAGTCACTCTTCCCGGTTGAAGAAACCGCGGTCCATTTCAACGTGGCGGGATCGAGCTGTGCCATTTGGGTATCGAACTTACGGCCGACCAGAAACTTCCCATTGGGCAGCACCGCCGATTGCGAATCGCCGATAAAGTCCCACCCAGTGGGGTGACTGATCGGAGTCCAAGTGTTGGCGACAGGATCGTAGATAGCACCGAGATTGGTAAACGCAAAGACGCGGAAGTTGTATTCGCCTCCGATGATCACGACGCGGCCGTCGGCCAAGACTGCAGATGCGAAGGCATAAGGCGAGTATCCATTGGGCAGATCAGCCATCCGGCTCCAGGTGCCGTTTACGTAGCTGCCATTGATGTCCGGAGTCAGCTTCCACCAATCTGAATCGCTGTCACCTTGTGCCAGGACGGTTCCGTCGGTGAGCAGAAATGAGACTTCCACACCATGGGGCGCAGGATGTGCCAGGCGCGTGAGGGTTCCTGGGGTAATTTGTTGCTCAGAAGGCTGCGCAGTGATCATGGCCGAAGCAGCTACAACGAGGGCAGCGGCGGCAAGAAGCAATCTCGTTTTCAAGTTGTCCTCTCCTTAAGCGTTTTCTTTTTTCTTGTGGCGGTCGCAGCTCGGTATTCACTTATCGCGGTGCGAGTTGGCTACGAGCCCGGTTGCTGCAGGTGTGTCGCTGAACCTTTTCGGGAGTGAATTGCAGGCCTGCCAAAAGTGTTTGACAAGTGGCATCATCTTGCCCCACGGGGAAAGCCACTGTCAATCGAGAGGTGACGAAGTGCAGGAGCGCTCGTGAAAAAATGGTTGCGTCTCGCTTGCGGGGTCCGAACCACAAAATCAGTTATCACTAAAACGAAGAGCCCCAGCGGAAGGAGAGGAGTCCGCTGGGGCTTCCCTCTATTCAGCGAAGCGTATGACCAGAGGGAACTCGTATTTCTGCCGTTTGGCCCTACGCAAATCCCAGGTAAGACTCAAATGCTGCCTTTATCCGACTCGTTTAGCAAGAAATTTTTTGTCGTGGGTGTTGTGACACTAGATGTCACTGAGGGTTCTGGGTTGGGCGAAGAGCGAGGAGTTACCAGTTTTTCAGTCCGTCTTCAGCGTCAACCGGACTAGCGGCCACTCCAGGGGGAACAATTCCATACTTACTATCCAAAAACTCGGCCAACCGCTCGGGCACTACAGCGCTCAGCTCCTGCCATGTCAGGACCTTGCAGCGGAGGTGTAGTTCCATGGGACGAACGCAACGCAGGATCTTATACCAGCTTTCGAGTAAATCGGGCCGCCGCGCATCAATGAGCACACAAAAATCGTAGCCGGCAGCCTGCGCAGCCAGCACATTGCGGACAAGCTGGTACGAGAGGACATTCCCTCCTTGTCTGGCAAGACTCTGAGTTTCGAATACTTTTTCGAGGTCTCTGTATCCGGCCAGTATCGTGGCCGGCGCGGATCGGAAATCGGCTTCGCTAAGTTTGGCCTCGAAGAGCATTGTCCCAAGCTTCATATCCACTTCCGTGCGATCGGCGAACCCGCCTTTTAGTGGTATACCGGGACGAAAGCCGAATTCCGGCAGCGCAGGCCCATTGATGCCGAGGAGCGCGATGAGTCCTGGATCGTCCGCCAGGTGCGGGCAGCAAAAGATGTTCATGAGCAGGGCATCGGAGCTCATGGAGGAATCGAGCTCTCTCCAGCCCCGCTCCGTCCTGGGCAGCGAGGAGCCGGCGCTGGTGTGCACTTTCTCCAATCGTTTACGCCATTCGGGCGTTGCAAGGACAGCCGCGTAGCTTTCGTCGAAGAAATTGCCGTGCCTGCGCCGGCCTTGATGAGGCCGGAACACGGTAACTCGCATTCCGCCGTAACTTTCCACGTGCGAGAGCCGGCGCTGGAGGGCAAAAGCACGGTTGCGCAAGCTCAACTCGTGGCGAAGCTGCAAAGCGTAATAAGCTGAAGTTGGACTCATATACCTGAAGCGTTATCGTGGCTACTCTAGCTCAGTGCAATCAAAACGTTGAAATGAGACAGACAAATTTAAACTGCCTCACTGGCGGGTCTTAATTTCCCTCTTTCGACTGGAGATGCGTTCCCCTTATATTGGTACATGGGACGGAGCGCGCCCGCTACCCACATAAATTGTTCTCTGGTTAATCCCCGCTACGATTACGAGTCTTGTGGCGTCGGGTTTGTTGCGGCACTCCACTCGCAGCCTGATCACGAAATTCTTCGGCTGGCCCTGACTGCCCTTGCACGGCTTGCGCACAGGGGAGCGGTTTCTGCTGACAGAAAGAGCAGTGACGGCGTCGGTGTGCTCACCGCGATACCGCGAGATTTTCTGTTGCAGCAGGCGTTCTTGTCCCTCCCGGACGAGCAGGCGCTCGCGGTGGGAATGCTCTTCCTGCCGCCGGATAATCTCGATGCTGCCGACGACCAGGCGCAGTTTGCGGAGTGTGTGCGCGGGCAGCAATTAGAGGTGCTGGCATGGCGCGACGTTCCGGTGAACACCGCGGTGCTTGGCCCGATAGCTCTGAACTGCATGCCGAGGATTCGACAGGCTCTGATCACTTATTCGGATTCTTCACCTGCGCTCCATGAACTGGAGCGGCGTCTCTACCTGGCCCGGAAAGCTTTCGAGCGCTGCGAAACCAAGAGCTACGTGTGCTCGCTTTCCAGCCGAACGCTGGTTCACAAGGCCTTATGTGCGGGACGTGCCCTGCATGAGTTCTACCCCGACCTGCACGATGAGAGATTCATAACGCCGTTCGCGGTGTTTCATCAGCGTTATGCAACCAACGTCTTGCCCACTTGGGACCGAGCTCAGCCTCTGCGTATGGTGGCGCACAACGGCGAAATCAACACCATCTGGAGCAATCGTGCGCACATGGAGGCGCGGCGTGCGACGCTTCCCCGCGAATGTGAGCCGATCCTAATTGAGCAAGCTTCCGACTCCATGAGCCTGGATGAGGTTGCCGACTTGCTGGCGAATCACGGCCGGAACGTGGCGGAGTCGGTGCGCATCCTGCTTCCTGCGGCGAGTGGAAAGGCCGAATCAGCCTTTCATCGCTATCACGCCGACTGCATGGAGCCATGGGACGGGCCCTCGGCGCTGGTTTTTACCGATGGTCGCCTGCTGGGCGCGGTGCTCGACCGCAACGGCTTGCGTCCTTGCCGCTACGTGATTCGTGATGACGGCCTCATCGTCGCTGGCTCGGAATTTGGATTGGCGGATATTCATCCTGATGCCATCATCCGCAGCGGCCGGCTGGGTCCGGGCGAGATGATCGTGCTCGATCTCGATCACGGAAAGCTGCTGGAAGGCGACGAACTCGACCGCTACTTCGACGCGGTTGCTCCGTACGCAACACTGATCGACGATGTGCCGCTCACGGCCTCTGGGGAGTTGGCCCCTGCGCTGGATAACGGAGAACTGATGCATCTCCAGCGTGGATTCGGCTACAGCCGTGAAGAGGTGAAGATGGTAATCGGGCCGATGGCCCTCGAAGGCAAGGATGCCGTGTGGTCGATGGGCGACGACACGCCTCTGGCTCCATTGGCCCGTGCGCCTCGGCCACTCTACGGATACTTTCGGCAGCGATTTGCGCAGGTGACGAACCCGCCGATCGATTCGCTACGTGAATCCCGCGTGGTGTCGTTACGGACGCGCCTGGGTCCGTGGCCGCATCTGCTCGAGAAGCATGTGCCACTGCCGGGTCTCGTGCTTGACTCGCCGTTCCTCTCCCTCGGGCAAACGGCAGCGCTCCATGAGAACAAGTATGCCTTGCGGAACGAACTACCGCTTGCGCATCTGAACTGCACCTTCTCGCCGGACACGACGCTGGAACATGCGGTTGAAAGCATCCGCACGCTGGCACTTGAAATGGTTCGCAATGGAGCCCGCATTTTACTGCTGACCGACCGCACGGCATGTGATCACTTGCTGCCCATCCCCATGGCCATGGCGACTGGAGCCGTGCATCATGCGCTGGTCGAGGCAGGCCTGCGCACGAAAGTTGGTCTCGCGTTGGAGGCAGGCGATTGCCGCGACCTGCACCACGCGGCCGTTCTCATCGGCTATGGCGCGGGTGCGGTGTGCCCATGGCTCATGCTGCAAAGCGCACGGGCTATCGCAGGTGATGACGGTGAAAAGCGGGTGCTGAAGGCGATGCAGAGCGGCCTGTCGAAGATCATGTCGAAGATGGGCATCTCCGTGCTCGACAGTTACCGGGCGGCGCAGTTGTTCGACATCATCGGCCTGAACAGTGCAGTTTCCGACCTGTGTTTTCCCGGAACAGAGTCGCCGGTGGGCGGGATCGGCTTTGGCGAGGTCGACGAATCATTGCGCGCCTCGTGGAGATTTGAGCGGACGCCTTTGGAGCTTCCGGACCATGGCTGGGTGCGCTTCCGCCGCGACGATCGCGCGGAGTCGCATGTCTGGGCGCCCCGACGCACGCGCGATCTGCAGATGGCTGTTGGTGCAGCCAAAGCAGCTGGTGCCAGCGTAGTCATGAATCCCGCCGATGCATGGGCGGAGTACACATCTTTCGCAGACGAACGCGAGCCCACGAGCATACGCGATCTGCTGAAGATCAGGGCGGACGGGCCACCGCTTTCGTTGGAGCAGGCGCAGGCTCCTGAATCCCTTGTCAAGCACTTCGTGGCGAGCGCGATGTCGCTTGGATCGCTCAGCCCCGAGGCGCACCAAACCATCACTGTAGGCATGAATTTGCTCGGAGCGCGTTCCAATACCGGCGAAGGCGGCGAAGATCCGGACGTGTATCTTCCTAGTCCGAATGCCTCAAAGGAAAGTCGGCAGCGCCACAACAAAATCAAGCAGGTAGCCTCGGGCCGCTTCGGCGTCACGGCCGAATATCTTGCCCACGCGGAGGAGTTGGAGATCAAGATCGCGCAGGGCTCCAAGCCCGGAGAGGGCGGACAGCTGCCCGGGCACAAAGTCACGGAGTTGATTGCGCGACTTCGCCATTCGCAACCCGGCGTGTCCCTCATCAGCCCACCGCCGCACCACGATATCTACAGCATTGAGGACCTGGCGCAACTCATTTATGACTTAAAGCGCGTCAATCCGCGAGCGGCAATCGGCGTGAAGCTGGTCTCGCAGCTGGGGGTTGGCACGGTGGCTGCGGGTGTGGCGAAGGCGTATGCCGACTACATCCATATCGCGGGACACAGCGGCGGAACTGGAGCGTCGCCGCTCAGCAGCATCAAGCATGCTGGGAATCCGTGGGAGCTTGGTCTGAGTGAAGTGCAGCAGGTGCTGCGGCACAACGGCCTGAGAGAGCGGGTGCGGCTGCGCGTTGATGGAGGACTCTCGACCGCCCACGACATTTTGATTGCAGCCCTGTTGGGAGCCGAAGAATTCGCCTTTGGTACGGCCGTCCTGGTGGCCCTGGGTTGCGACATGGCGCGCCAGTGCCACCTGAACACCTGTCCAACTGGCATTGCAACGCAACGGCCAGAGCTGCGCGCCAAATATCGTGGCAAGCCCGAGCACCTAGTCCAGTTCTTCACCAATATCGCTCAGGACCTGCAGCGGCTGCTGGCGGAATACGGACTACCGTCGTTGCAGGCTGCAGTAGGCCGAACGGAGCTGCTCGAGCAGGTACGCGGCCATCGCAAGCTCAACCTCAGCTCCATGCTGGCGCAGGAAGGCGATGGCCCGCTGCATTGGCAAGGACAGCGTAATTGCCGGCCTGAAGAGCGACCGCCAATCGATGACGCCTGGTTGAAACCGGCCATGTCGGCGGTTGCCGCCGGTCGGCCCTTTGAATATAGCGGGAATGTAAGCAACGGCGATCGGACCTTGGGAGCACGCCTGGCCGGAGAACTGGCGTTGTTGCGAACGAAGCGCTCCGAGTTAGAACCTGATGTACGCTTCCGTTTGCGCGGAACAGCCGGGCAGTCCTTTGGAGCCTTCGCTTGCAGCGGAATGTATCTCCGGCTGGAGGGACTTGCCAATGATTTCGTCGGCAAAGGACTTTCGGGCGGCGAACTGGTCGTGACCCGACCGTTGGGCAAGCTCGCGCATTCGGAGGTGCCGCAGGTCATCATGGGAAACGTAGCTCTCTACGGAGCGACCTCTGGATCGTTGTTCGCGTCAGGTGGTGCCGGCGAGCGTTTTGCGATTCGCAACTCAGGAGCGACAGCGGTGGTGGAAGGTATTGGCGATCACGGCTGTGAGTACATGACCGGTGGCGTGGTCTTGGTGCTAGGCCCGACTGGAAGCAACTTCGGCGCAGGCATGACTGGGGGCGTGGCTTTTGTCTGGGATCCGAGCGGGGCGTTTATCTCCGCGCGTAAGTTTCATGCGGAGTCCGTGGAACCAGAAATTCTGAACGAATGCGACCCAAACGAGCAGGCGCTGGTTTACTCCCTGCTTCAGAAGCATGCGGAGAGGACCCGAAGCTCGGTCGCCAAGCGCCTCTACAAGAGCTGGCCAATCGCATTGCAACAGATTCTGCGGGTGGCTCCACGGGTCGCGAGCGCGATGTGAGCGTGCCGCAGAATCTGCGCAAGAACGCGCGACGTTACACCAGCACTCGCTTCTCCTCGGCACGGGTCCGGGCCGATGAAAACTTGAGCACGAGCGGATTCACTAGGCGTTCGAAATCCGTGTAGGCCAGCCGAATCAGCTCATAATGCGAACCGGCGTTGAATGCAACCTCCGTGTCTTTGGTAAGCGTTTCGTCCACGTACACCGGAATACCGTAAAGGTTTCCGAACGGCGGCATGGCACCTGTTTCACAGTCGGGGAAGTGCTGCTTGAATTCACGCTCGCTGGCCAGTTCCGCACACTGGACACCGGTCGCCTTCTTCAGCGCGGTCAAATCAACCTGGAATGATGCAGGAAGCACGGCCATGCCTAGCGCTCCGTCGAGCTTCACGATGACGGTCTTGGCCAGTTCTTTTCCTGAGATATGTGCCACCGCAGCAATACCCTGGGCGGTGTAGGCCTTGGAGTGCGAGATAACAACGTAGCGAATGTGATTTTGATCGAGGAAAGCGCGAAGCTTGTTGAGCGGCATATCGACCTCCCGTAGCGTCGGCAGAGGAGCCGTTAGCGAGGCGCTTCCGTCTCAGATTGGCGGGAGTGTCGGGCTACCTGCCCACGGCTCGGTCAAGCCTACTAAGTTGAGTCTAGCCGCCGGCCGGAACGGCACAAGTCCAGCCGTCACACAGGCGATGTGACGGCTAGGCAGCTCATTGCCCCAGGGTGATTCGAGGGCTCAATGATCCCGCTTTCGTATCACACGGCGTGTTGCGGAGACTGGCTTCCGATGCGCTCAGCGCTGTGATGGCTGTGTTTTCGTTCGAGCTCATCCATTACATTCATGATGGTATCGGTCACGAACTCCAGGCCGGAGTCGGAGTTCAACATCATGTGATAAAGCGAACGGCAGGGCCACTCCGCGTTGAAATACTTGCGGACGAACGCAGCCCGTTCCTGGTCGATGGTATCGACCATCTCGGTGGCCTCTTTTTCGTTCATCTTCAGCCGCAGCATGCGCTTGATCTTCTCTTCGCGCGAACCGTAGACAAAAACGTGGAAGGTGTCATGCCGGTTGCGAAGGATATATGGAGCGCCTCTTCCCACAATGACACAGTTGCCGTGTTTGGCTTTCTCTTCGATCAGGCGATGCGCGAGGTTGACCATCATATCGGCGTCGAAGATGTGGTGATCGGCGACGGGCAATGCGCGTTCGTAGCTTCCCCGCCAGAAGACTTTTGCGAGGCGATGCATGAGCGGGTCCACCTTCTCGTCGCAACGTGCCACGACCTTACGATCGACCGCAGCCATGCGGGCGATCTCGCCCGTCAGTTGCTGGTCCAGCAGTTGCCATCCGCGACGATGTGCGAGCTCGGCCGCTACCAGGCTTCCCCCCGCTCCGTACTCGCGCTCTACCGTGATGATTCGGAACATCATCAACCTCCTTGCACAATCGGCGGCAAAACCCCGTTTTCCCCGGGAGAGCCGCTTGGGCCACCAGCCTACGCCTGTTGGTTCTTCTACATCGAAAACAGTGTGGGCGCAAGCGCAAGATGCCTCCCTAAAGTAGGACGCCGGTGTATTGGCGAAGGTTACCCGGTTGTGTCATCGCGGGGCGGGGCTGGATTGCACGCAGTTGTCACATTCTGTGAAGAAGTGTTATCGGCGGATACCTGGCGAAACCTGGAACTCGCAACCTTCGTCTAAATGTCCAAAGAGGAGAACACATGCGCAAATTACTGTTGTTCGGATTGCTGCTGGCATTGACCGAGCCCTTACTGGTGGCACAAAAGGCAGAATCGGCAGGAACGACTGGCGCTAGCAACCCTGGCTCTCAGAACTCAGGCAGCGCGCCTTCCATTGCTGTGAATGGTCCAGTGGTCGCGGACTACGGCAAGAACCCCTCCGGCGGCGACTCGGCGGAGCAGAGGATCGCAAGGGAGGTGAGACACGAGCTTCTGATGCTTCCGTACTACTCATTGTTCGACAATTTGGGGTACACGGTCCAGGACCGTACTGTAACCCTAACGGGCACCCTGATCAGTGCTCATACGATTACCAGATCGGAAGCTGAGAACGTCGTGAAACGGATTGAGGGGGTGGACAAGGTGGTGAACGATATTAAGATCCTTCCTCCTTCGCCCATGGACGACCGGCTACGTGAGCAGGTGTTCGACACGCTGGTCCGCACTGGAGGGCTCTCAAAGTACTTCTGGGAAGCGGCTCCGAGCATACACATTATCGTGGAAAACGGGCGCGTTACCCTGGATGGCTACGTTATGAACGAGGGCGACAAGAACCTGGCTGGCATTGCCGCCAACGGAGTTCCAGGAGCTTTTCAGGTCACCAACAACCTGAAGGTCGCGAAGTCGTAAAGCAGGGCACCTTCCTAAGCGGGGAAGTGCCCTGATACTTAATGCACCGATTCGTCCTCTCTTGCTGCCCGTTCAGTGAGCCAGCATGGTTAGCACTCGAGCTGCGAGAGTGCCAGTTGACACGCACTGACCAGGTACATAGAATAAGAAGGGAAAATTGTGCCTGTGTAGTAACAGATAAGTTATTGTCGCACAGTAGCTTAAGCAGGAAATGTCCAATCCTGAAAGCATCGCCCGGCGTGAACGCGAAATCCTGACAGCGATCGTAGAGACGTACATCTCTACGGGCGAGCCTGTGGGATCGCGGACATTAGCGCGCACCAATCGGGAGAGTCTGAGCGCGGCATCGATCCGTAACGTCATGGCCGACCTCGCTGACGCAGGTTATCTGGAGCAGCCGCACACCTCGGCCGGACGCGTGCCCACAACTCAGGCATACCGCTTTTACGTGAAGCAGTTGACGGGAGAAGCGCGGTTGTCGCCCGCGGATGAAACTCTCATCCAGGACACGCTGCAAGGTGCCGGCGACGTACAGGAGTTTCTGGAGCGCAGCTCCCATGTACTTTCGATTATTTCGCACAGCGTTGGGGTGACGGTTGCGTCAAATCCTACGCAGCGTAACGCGCTGGAGCATGTTCACTTTCAGCGCCTGGGCGACAGGAAAATCCTCGCCGTGGTCGTCAGCGGTGGAGGCCTGGTTCGGGACCGCATGCTGCGTCCGCAACGCGACCTTAGCGTGGAGGATTTGGACGCTGCTGCCAACTACATCAATTTGAACTTCCGCGGCTGGGAGATGGAAGCCGTGCGCAACGAACTTGCGCGGCGCGTGCAGCACGAGCGCAACGAGTATGACCGTTTAATGCGCTCGGTAGAGCAGTTGCAGAACGCGCTCAGCTCCGAAGGCACGTCTCAGAACGTGTACGTGGAGGGCGCCTCCAATCTGGTCGTCACCGAGCAGGACAAGGAACGGTTGCGGCAGCTGCTCGCCACTCTCGAAGAGAAGCAGCGCATTGTCGAGCTGCTGTCGGCGTACCTCGATGTGCGCCAAGAAGCAGTGCGGGTAGTTGTGGGTCTGGAAGATGCCATGCCGCATCTAAGTAATTTCGTGTTGATTGGTACTCCGGCGCGGATTGGTGACGAGGTCATGGGTTCACTGGCCGTCATCGGGCCAACGCGTATGGATTACGAACACACCATCACCGCGGTGTCGTACATTGCTCGAATGTTCGACCGCCTGTGGAACGAATCGACGTAGGAATCATGCCAGATAAGAAGCAAAGCAACTCCGCGGATGTCGGACTGGAGTTAGATCACGAACTGCCGCCTGCCGAAGGCGGAGACTCCCCGAATGGCGGAGGTCCACAGAATGGCGGGACCGCAACGCAGCCTGCCGCTTCAGATGCTGAATCGGAGCTGGAGAGAGTGAAGGCGGAGCGCGCGGCCTACCTCGACCGCGCAGCACGCATTCAGGCGGAGTTTGAAAACTATCGCAAGCGTCAGGCTCGCGACCAGCAGGAATTCCGCGAGTACGCCGTTGCTGAAGCCATAAAGTCGCTGCTGCCGATCCTGGACAGTCTGGACCGGGCGCTGAAGACCAATGCAGCATCGCTGGAGGATTTTCGCTCCGGGATTGAGTTGATCGACAAACAGTTTCACGATGCGCTGGCGAAGCTTGGAGTCGAGCCATTTGAGGCCCAAGGGCGGCCATTTGATCCGAACGTTCACCAGGCTGTTCAGATGGTGGACACCAATGAGGTGAAGGACAATACCGTCATTGACGAGTTCCAGCGCGGCTACAAGCTCAAGGACCGGCTGCTGCGCCCCGCCATGGTGCGGGTGGCAAGAAATAGCAAGGGCTGAGCAGGAGACGTCCGTACTGCGCGATTTTGTTCTCCCCTAAAGCCCGAAGAGCGTGCGACGGTAGCCTGGCACCCCAGCGAAGCGGAGTTCTGGGTGGGTAGTTTAGAGAGGGTGAGTCCCTTTTAGGGACGACACAAAAGCAGGTCCTTGCTCGCCGCGGCGACCTCGGGAGGACGAGAGTTATCGGCTGATTTGCGGCGGAGGCAAGGCTGCGCCCTTTCAGTAGAACTTCAAGGCACAACCATTGACGACCAACGTAAAACGCGATTTCTACGAGGTGCTGGGCGTCTCGCGGACGGCCTCCGATCAGGAGGTCAAGAGCGCGTATCGCAAGCTCGCCCTGCAATTCCATCCCGATCGCAATCCGGGCAATCCTCAGGCGGAAGAAAAATTCAAGGAGTGCAGCGAAGCGTACGCCGTACTCGCTGATGCAGAAAAGCGCGCGCGCTATGACCGATTCGGTCATGCCGGCGTCTCCGGCAACGGTCCTGGTGGCGGGTTCGACGCCAGCGTGTTCAATGACTTCCAGGACATCTTCGGCGACCTGTTCGGATTTGGCGACATTTTCGGACAGGGACAGCGCCGGCGTTCCAGCGCACAGCGCGGCGGCGACATGCGCGAGGACCTGACGCTCGAATTCGAGGAGGCTGTTTTCGGGGTAACCAAGCAGGTGCAAATTCGCCGGCAGGAAACCTGCGACGATTGCAATGGCAGCGGCGCCGCGCCCGGTAAGTCGCCCATCAACTGCACCACCTGTGGCGGACGCGGACAGGTGCGCTATCAGCAGGGATTCTTTGCGGTTGCGCGCACGTGCAGTACTTGCGGCGGCGCCGGCAAACTGATCGTTGATCCCTGCAAGAAGTGCAAAGGCCAGGGCAGGGTGAAGCGTGAGCGCACGGTGACGGTGAAAGTTCCAGCAGGCGTGGAAGAGGGCGCGCGCATTCTTTACTCCGGCGAGGGCGAGGCGGGACTTTACGACGGGCCTCCCGGAGACCTCTACGTCGTGTTGCATGTCAAGGAGCACTCGTTCTTTAATCGCGAGGGCAAGGACCTGCACTGTGTGATTCCGATTTCGTTTACCCAGGCAGCGCTCGGGACTGATATTCAAGTGCCGACGCTCGAAGGCGAGCAGAAAGTACATGTCCCGGAAGGCACGCAGACCGGCACCATTCTGAAGCTGAGGAATAAAGGCGTGCCGGTGCTGAACGGCCATGGCCGAGGCGACCTCTATGTCGAGCTGAAGGTGCAGACGCCGTCGAAGCTGAGCAAGCGCCAGCGCGAGCTGCTGGCTGAGCTCGAAACGGAAGGCGCAGTCGAAAATAAGCCGATGGAACGCACGCTTATCGACAAAGTCAAGGACATGTTCGCATAGGTGGGAGCACCGGGCTTGAGCCCGGTGATATGGCAACCCAGCGCTCCGCTTTGCCGTGTGCCAGGCTATCATTCTGATCGCCTTGGGGGCCTCAGCACCTGGGCCGGTGAGGAACCATCGCTTGGCAACGTTCCTCGTGCAAGAAGCCGGATCAATGAAGCTCGTAAAACACGATTCGCCTTACGGCTACTCGCGAGTCTCTTGGACAACGCCCTGCGCATCTACGCGTGGTTCCTGCTGATCGTCACGGTTCTGCCCGCAGCGGCCCGGCTGGCGAGGCCACGCGAGTTGGCCCGGATCCTACTACTCCGGTATCAAAACCCCGCCCGCCGCAAGCGGGCGCGCATCGGCGGATTCATCTTTCTTAGCCTTTCCATATTGGCGATGCCCTTCGCGATTCGTGCGCAGAGGGCTGAATCACGCTGGCTGATTATCGCGCTGCTAGTCGGTGTGGTCTCGTCGCTGGAATTCCTGCTCGATAGCCGCTTGTTCGAAGAAGAAAGCCTGACGCGGCAGAACCGCTACTTTGGCGGAGTGTATGCTTCCATTGCCATCGCCACCATCCTGCTCCTGATGACCCGATGACCCGCCGCCGCTGGATCGCCGACGAATACACATCCGATTGCGCTGCCCTGATCGGTCCGCATGCAGCGCATCTCGCACGAACGCTGCGTGCGAGGGTCGGGCAGCAGTTCGATGTGGCGTGCGGAGATCGTGTATATCGGGCGACCGTCTCGTGGGTGTCGGAGGACCGGGTGGACTTTTCGCTGGGTGAGGAGGTGAAGGCAAGCTCGGGCGGCGTCCCGATTGCGTTGCTGCTGGCGATCATCAAGTTCGATCGCATGGAGTGGGCAATTGAGAAGTGCACCGAACTTAATGTCACCAGCATCGTTCCCGTCGTCGTGCGGCGGACAGAGAAGCACCTGGCGCAGGCGGCGGAAAAGCGCGTAGAACGCTGGCGACGCATTGCGCTCGAGGCCGCGCAGCAGTCGCGGCGAACCGCGCCTCCGGAGATCGCTGCTCCCGCGAAACTGAGCGAGGTTTTAGGATTTGAAGCTGAGCAGAAAATTGTGCTGGCGGAGAACGCGCGTGGCATAACCCTGAATGAAGTTCTTCGCTCGCGCGACGAGGCTAAGTCCTTGGCCCTGGCCGTTGGTCCGGAAGGCGGCTGGGCCGACGACGAACTTGAAGCATTCGCGCAGACTGGTTGGGTCGCGGCCTCTCTGGGCGAAACCATTCTTCGAGCTGAAACCGCAGCGATTGCTGCCCTGGCAATTGCGCGGGCGAAACTGACACTTGAATAAGGCCAAAAATAGTTCATTTGTCATCCCGAGCGCAGCAACGAGGGACCTGCTTTGTGCGAGATACGCGGACCAGCTTCTCTCATTTCCCTCGCCTTTTCCTCAGAAATCCCTTGCGCTGCCAGCATGCGTCCTTGCTTCAGCCGCTTGGGGAGCGGATAATATTATGTTCGCCTTTTGTTCGATATCAGTGGAGGGGCTGTGCGGCAACGTTACGACAGCGGGCAAACAACTTTTCTCTTTGAGGAGCGTACGCCTCCCGAAGAGCCGTCCACCTTCGTCCCCACTGACGAACAAAGGACAGCCATCGAGCATGTGTACGGCCCCATGCTGGTGGTTGCGGGGGCGGGCACGGGCAAGACCACGGTCCTTACCCAACGCATCGCCAGACTGCTGAAGCGTGGACATGCCCGGCCGGACGAAATTCTCGCCATCACCTTCACACGCAACTCGGCGCACGATCTGATGGTGCGTCTAGCGGAGGCGTGGCTCGGCCGTATCGACGAAGCTGCGGTTCGCCAGGTGCGCCGGTCGGGCATTCAAGTCGGGACGTTCCATGCGTACTGCTATCGACTGCTCTGCCAGGCGGGCCGGCGCTTTGAAGTGCTGGATGAGTACGATCTTTACGTACTGCTTCGCCGTAACATCGAGGACCTTGGATTAGAGCACTTCATCACGGCAGGCGATCTCGGTAAATTCCTGATCGACTTGTTGAAGTTTTTCCGCCGCTGCTCCGACGAGCTACGTGGTCCCGACGACTACGACCGCTATGTTGCCGACCTGATAGCCGGGCGGGAAAAGCCACCTCGTGTATGCAGCTCGAAGCAGACATTGACTGACACAGAAGCCATTGCGCGTTGTCGCGAGATCGCGCGCGTCTTCCGTCGCGTGGAAGCGAAGCTCGCGGTCACGGGTATGGGAACGTACGGTGACGTGGTCACTCGCGCGCTCGCATTGCTGGAGGATGCTAAGAGCCCACAATGGTTCCAGCAAGCGCGCGCCCATGCCCGGTTCATCCTGATTGATGAGTTTCAGGATTCCAATGTCGCCCAGATCAAGCTGACAAGGCGCCTCGCGGGCGATGAAGCCAACGTGTTTGCGGTTGGCGATCCTGACCAGGCGATTTACCGTTTTCGCGGCGCTACCAGCGGTGCTTTCGATCAGTTCCTTGCCACATTCGCTCCGGAGCGAGTGAAACGCGTCACCATGAGCGGCAATCGACGTTCGACGCAGGCGGTCCTGAGTACTACCTGCCAGGTCATCGCGCGCAATCCGGAAATTACGACGTTCGCTCTGCCGGGCAACGACTGGAAACGCCGGCCCCTGGTTCACAACCGCACCACTCCGGAGCCAAATCCGGTGCCGCCTGTGCGCGTCTTCGGCTGCCGAGGCCGCGACAGCGAGGCTGCGTTCGTGGTTGATCAAGTCGCGCGCATGCACAAGATGGGAAGGCAGTGGCGTGACATCGCGGTGATCTATCGGCAACACCACCATCGCGACGAACTGGTCCACCGGCTACGCGAACGCAATATTCCTTTTGAAGTGGAAGGCGTCGGCCTGTTGGAAACCACCGAGGTTCGCGACCTGCTCGCTGCGCTCCGGCTCATGCAGGCACCCGATGCGGTGAGCGCGGTGCGTTTGGCGTCACGGCCGCACTTCCACTTGGATGGCGCAGCCCTGCGCACCGCGTTCGCAAATGCAGGCGAAAATCTCGACCCCGAGGCTGAAATTAGGAACTTGAACGGAGGAGCCGAGGTGTTGAGTTCCTTGTCGGAAGCCCGCCGCCAACTTGCAGCAGCTGAAGCAAAGGCCATGGCAGCCATCCCGATTGCGGAGCAGTGTTTTACGCTCCCTTCCAGCCAGAACCACGCGGCGTTTGCCGAGTTTGTTGCCCGCTGGGCGAAGAAGCCAGCCGCTCTCTCCGGAGAGGGGACCTTGCGCGAGTTTCTCGACTACCTGGATCTGTTCGTTGAAGCGGGGGGGAAGGTCTGCCGGCCGGATGATGACGACGACGGGACGCCCACTACTTTGCTGATGGAGTCAGGCAAGGACGCGCACCGCAGCGAGAGATCGGACGCCGTCCACCTCCTGACAGCGCACGTCGCCAAGGGACTGGAGTTCCCGGTGGTCTTCGTAGTGCGGGTAAGCGCGGGCGCTTTTCCGGCGAACTACCAGGAGGACCTGGTCGAATTTCCCGAGACGCTGCGCAACCGCGAGAACATGCCCGAAGGTGATCCGAAGGACCTTCATGAAGAGGAGGAGCGCCGGTTGTTCTATGTTGCCGTGACGCGCGCGGAAGATGAGCTTGTCCTTTGCGGCAGGCCGGCGGGCAAAAATCCGGCGCCGGCGGGATACCTGAGGCAACTCGTCGAGGCCAAGTCTGGGCCGCTGGTGAAGTATCTGGAATTCCGCGAGATCGCTGAGGGCACGATGCTGCCGAGGGTTCAGGCCAGTGCTGCTCCACAACCGCGCGTACATGAATGGATGGCGCTGCCTCCGCTGAACACTACGCGCGTCTTGCGCTTGAGCCCCAGCGCAGTCGAAAACTATTCGCGCTGCCCGTTGCGCTACAAGCTTGAACGCGACTGGAACTTGCCTGAAGAGCCTGCGGCCGCGATGCAGTTCGGCCAGGCAGTCCACACCGCGCTTATCGGCTACTTCGATGCGCAACGCAAAGGCAAGAGCGTTGATCCGGAGACCGTGATCGCATCTTTCCTCGATGAATTCGCCAAGGCGAAGATCGACGAGCCGCTACAGCGCGAACTTTACGAACGCAACGGAAGGCGGCAACTGACGGCTTTTCTGAACTCGCCCGCTGCGAGACCGCATGGACGCGTCGCGATGATCGAACACCGCATTCAGTTGGAGGTTGCGGGCGCGCAGGTCAGCGGTCGCATCGATCGCGTGGACGAAGATGCGGACGGACTGACGATCGTCGACTACAAGACAGGGCGCCCGAAGACGCAGGACGACGCCGACAAAAGCCTGCAGTTATCGATCTACGCGCTGGCCATGCAGAAGGTAGCGACGATAAAGGCGGTCGTCTTCGAAAACCTGGAAGACCGCAGCAGCATGATTACCACGCGTGATGCCGGCGACCTGAAGAAAGCCGAACAGAAGATTGCCGAGGTCGCGGGCAAGATCGCCGGCGGCGAGTTCGATCCCAAGCCCGGGTTCCACTGTAGCTGGTGCGCCTATCGCGCGCTCTGTCCGGAGCATGAACTGGTGACGGTGCAGCAATCAGCAGCCAGCAATTAGCCATTAGCCAGCAGAGACCGCGTGCTGCCGCTGTGGACTGCGCAGCCGTCGTGATGCCTGCGAACGGCAGATCCCTCGCTTCGCTCGTGATGACAAACCAACATGTACTTCAGCGAGGGCGAAAAGCGAACAGCGAAGAGCAAAAAGCGGCTTCGCCACAAAAAACGAAGGGGACGCTTGCGCGTCCCCTCGGGTTGGTCTTGAGCAAAGTTAGTGTTTCTTCTTCTTGGCGGCCTTCTTGCCGCCCTTCTTTGCAGCCTTCTTAGTTGCCATGTTCTATTCTCCCTTTTCCATTGTTCATGGAAGTTGCGATATCAAATCATCGCAATTTGTTCTTTGTATAGAGTCAGCGAAAAAAATAGTCAAGCAAAAAACGCGTGCATTCGTATGTACCTCGGCAACGCGGAACGCTTCTCGGGAACCCGTGGTGCGCAACTTTACTCAGTACACATTCGGCGCAATCTGCCATAAAAATTACGGTGCTTCTCGCACCCGTATAAACACTGCTCATTTCATCATTCGCAGAAGGGCGCCGCTGAGCGCGTCGTGCCAGGCATGCGCCATCATTCCCGGACGAAGGCTCTTGCGCCACCACGCGAGCAGCCCGAACATCAATCCAAAAATTCCGATGAGGAACATGCGGGGTCCGCCTTCGTAGCCGTGCGATGCGCCGAACACCGCCGCCGAGAGCAACGCTCCCGCGAACATGGAGCGCGTGAGCGCGGCCAGTTGCAGTTGCAGATATCCGCGAAAGATGAATTCCTCGCAAAAGCCGGCGGTGGCGCTCAACAGGAACCAGACGGCCAGCTCGAGGCGAGTGCCAGGAATGAGAAAGCCGAGTTGCCGTCGCATGGTGTCGAGCTTGTCGCCCTGATTCAGATGCATGAGATTTGCGCTCCCGGCGAGCACTATAGCGGCGACGATCCAAAACATCGTCGCAATGATGATGTCTAGGAAGAAATCGTCGGCGCCAGCCCACCTTCCGCCAATCACCTCCCGCATGCTGACGCGCTTGCGGATGCCAAGCCAGACAAAGCCGGTGAGAAGCCATTCCCACGTCATTCCCCAGAGGTACTCCGACAGCTTACCTCCGCGTGCCATCGGACGATGTCCGTATGAGCCGCCGATGGATCCGAGCAGGAGCACGGCGATCACCACGGCCGTGTGCCAAAGCGGCGCAAGCAGCCGCCATCGGCTGTGCATTTGCGCCGGGGCGCTTGAGATTTGGGAGTCAGGAGTCAAGGTGCGTCCATCATCTTATAATGGTGGGTTTCATTTCCTGTGAAAGGACCAGCACGATATGGCTTCATTCGAAGACGTGGTGATTGTTTCGGCGGTGCGCACGCCGGTGGGAAAATTTCAGGGAGCGCTGTCTGACTTCACGGCTCCACAGTTGGGATCGATTGCGGTACGCGAAGCAGTGAAGCGCGCAGCCATTGACCCAAGCACAGTAGATGAGTGCGTCATGGGCAACGTAGTACAGGCCGGCTTGGGACAGAATCCGGCTCGGCAAGCGGCATTGGGCGCGGGCTTGCCTCCGTCGGTAGGTGCAATGACTATCAACAAAGTCTGCGGTTCGGGACTGAAGTCCGTGGCGCTTGGGCAGCAGGCGATCCAGACGGGCAATTCGCAGATCGTGGTTGCAGGGGGAATGGAAAGTATGACGAATGCTCCTTACCTGCTGCCGCAAGCGCGCAAAGGGTATCGTCTGGGCGACGGCAAAATTCTGGACTCAATGGTGCACGACGGGCTTTGGGACGCGTATAACGACTACCACATGGGCAACACCGGCGAAAATGTGGCCGAGAAGTACAAGATCACGCGCGAGGAGCAAGACGAGTACGCGCTGAACTCCCATCGCAGAGCTGTGGCCGCGATTAAAGAGTGCCGTTTCAAGGACCAGATTGTCCCTGTCGAGCTGCCGCCGAAAAAGAAAGGTGCGCCGCTGGAGCTGTTCACCAAAGACGAATCTCCGCGCGAAGACTCAAGTATCGAGACGTTGCGCAGTCTGAAGCCGGCCTTCAAGAAAGACGGCACGGTGACGGCGGGCAATGCTCCTGGGGTGAATGATGGGGCGTCGGCGGTGGTGCTGATGGCGGCGTCAAAGGCGAAGGATCTCGGCCTCAAGCCGATGGCCCGTATCGTGGCCCAGGCGACCAGCGGCATTGATCCTGCATGGGTGATGATGGCGCCTGTCGATGCGGTTCGGCAGATCTGGAAGAAAACGGGATGGAAGAATGAAGATGTCGACCTGTACGAGATCAACGAAGCTTTTTCGGTAGCGGCGATCGCTGTTGCACGCGAACTCGGTCTCGACCTCAACAAAGTGAACGTGAACGGCGGCGCAGTTGCTCTGGGCCATGCCATTGGATCGAGCGGGTCGCGTATTCTGGTGACGCTGCTTTATGAGCTGATCCGGCGCGACGCGCACAAAGGAATCGCGGCGCTCTGCCTCGGCGGAGGCAATGCAGTTTCATTGGCGATAGAACGGTAGCAGAGTTGCGGCAAAGGGAAGGGAACCCTTTGGCCAAAGTTATCGTATCTCTACTTGGAGAAAGATTATGTACTGCAATTCCTGCGGTAAGGCAATTCAGGACGACGCTAACCTTTGTCCCTATTGCGGAAAGCGAGTGGGGGTGGCGGCTACTGAAAGGCGGCTGGTGCGCCCGCCGAAGGGGAGTCCGGATCGCAAGATCGCGGGCGTTTGCTGGGCCTTCGCCAACTACTTCGATCTGGACGTGACCGTCGTACGGGTAGTGTGGCTGCTCGTGCTCTTGTGCGCCGGCACCGGATTGCTGGCGTACATCATTGCATGGATTGTCATTCCCGAAGGAGAACCGGCTGTATCTGCGACGGGCGTACAGCCGTATCAGCATCCATGACTCGAACCCGTTGCAACTAGAATCAGGACGCGCGGGGCGCGTCCTTTCATTTGTCCAGGGCTGAGATGTTGAAATGACCGGGGCTTCTCACGGATTATTGTGCCCCCGGTCAGGATCACGGAATGCAGTTAGCTGAAGGAGCTAAGCATGGCGGACTACCTGCTCAAAACTGAACCTACAGAATACTCGTTCGCCCGCCTGCAGAAGGATGGTACCACGCTGTGGGATGGAGTCTCGAATCCTGTGGCCGTACGGCACTTGCGAGAAATGAAGGTCGAGGACCGGCTCATCATCTACGAAACCGGCGATCACAAGTCTGCCGTTGGCACAGCATTCGTCGTCTCGGTAAGCTCTGACGACCTTGCTCAGCCGCAGGTGAAGATTAAAGCCGGCAATTCGCTGCGGAAACCCGTCACGCTGGCGGAGATCAAGGCGAACAGGCTGTTCGCCGACTCGCCGCTCGTGCGCCAGGGGCGGCTTTCGGTAGTTCCCCTGACGACAGCGCAATATGCGTTCTTAACTGGGAACTAGCCGCGGTGTCCTCATCTTTCATGCCCTTGAACCAGCAATGCCGCTAGTACACCGGCTTGCGCGACGGCAGGTTTGACGAAAGTCGAAGGTCCGAACTGACCTACCAATCTGCTGGACCAATGCTCCGACGCGATTGCCGGTCCGTCCCGCGGCGTTGTGGAGCGTGCGTGACGACCGCAACGCAAACGCTGACCTCAACGAGACAACGCTATAGCTCTGGAGTAGAGGTAGCGGATTCATGCTCCCTGATGGCGCGAACCCTCGATGACAAAGGAAATTCGCGAGCGGATCAGCTCTTAATCCATCCCCGCACGGACTGTAGCCCGTGATATCCTTGCTTAGGGAACGAGCGTGTATTCAGCGCCCGACAATGAATCTCGGGCGCGGGTAGCATTTATATCTTTCTTTCCCCCGAGCGTCCGTGCGCTCGCATCGACAAGGCGGTTCAGAGTGACCCAGCGCGAAAAATTCGAGACCAAAAAACTCCCCATGATGCCTATCCGCGACGTAGTCATCTTCCCGCACATGATGACGCCGTTTGTTGTGGGCCGGGAGTCGAGCGTTCACGCGCTGGAGGAGGCCCTATCCGGCGACAAAAAGATCTTCCTGGCGACGCAGCACGATGCCAGCATCGACGAGCCCAAGGCCAATGAGATCTACCAGGTCGGCACCATCGTCAATATCGTGCAGAGCCTTAAGCTGCCCGACGGCAATATAAAAGTCCTGGTCGAAGGCCTGGAGCGCGGCAAGATTCTGCAAGTGGTCGATACCGACGGCTACTTCGAAGCCACCGTGCGCACGGCGAAATATGGCGCGGAGCTGACGCCGCAAGTCGAAGCCGCCATGCAGCGCGTCACCGGTCTGTTCGAGCAGTATGTGAAGCTCTGCCAGTCGCTGAACTACGAGACGATGATTGCCGCCGTCCGCAATGACGATCCGGCGAAGCTGACTGACACGATAGCCGCAAACCTACAGCTTTCGATTGAAGAGAAGCAGGAGTTGCTGGAGATCTTCGATCCCGCCGAGCGACTGAACCGCATCGCGGATGTTCTCGATGTCGAGATCGAGAAGCTGAACATGGACCGCACCATCCAGTCGCGTGTGAAGCGGCAGATGGAACGCGCCCAGAAAGAGTACTACCTCAACGAGAAGATCAAGGCGATCCAGAAGGAACTAGGTCGCGGCGAGAAGAGCGAGTTCGACGACCTGAAAAAGAAGATTGACGCCGCCGGGATGCCGCGCGAAGTCCACGAGAAGGCGATTCAAGAGCTGAAGAAGCTTGAGGCCATGCCGCCGATGTCGGCCGAGTCGACGGTTTCGCGTAATTACCTCGACTGGCTGCTGGCGGTGCCGTGGAAAAAACGTTCGAAAGAGATTCGCAATATCGAAGTTGCCGAAAAGGTCCTCAACGAGGATCACTACGGGCTGGAGAAGATCAAGGAGCGCATTCTTGAGTTCCTCGCAGTTCGGAAGTTGGTGAAAAATCCGAAGGGTTCGATTCTGTGCTTTGTTGGACCGCCGGGAGTAGGAAAGACATCGCTGGGCATGAGCATCGCCAAAGCGACGGGACGCAAGTTCGTCCGCATGTCGCTGGGCGGTGTGCGTGATGAAGCTGAAGTGCGTGGACATCGCCGCACCTATATCGGCGCGTTGCCGGGGCAGATCATCCAGATGATGAAGAAAGCGGGCACCAAGAATCCCGTGTTCATGCTGGATGAAGTAGACAAGATGTCGATGGACTTCCGCGGCGATCCGTCGGCGGCGCTGCTGGAAGTGCTGGATCCCGAGCAGAATTTCATGTTCGTGGACCACTACCTCGACGTGGAGTACGACCTGTCGCAGGTGTTCTTCATCGCGACCGCCAACGTGCTGCACACGATTCCTCCGGCGCTGCAAGACCGCATGGAAGTGCTGCGGCTGCACGGCTACACCGAGCAGGAGAAGGTCGAAATCGCGAAACAATACCTGGTCCGCAAGCAGCGCCAGCAGACCGGCTTGACGGAAGACAACATCGTCTTCAGCGATGAAGCCTTGCAGACTATCATCCGCAGCTACACGCGCGAGGCTGGCGTGCGTAACCTGGAGCGCGAGATCGGCAATATCTGCCGCAAGGTCGCCCGCAAGGTAGTAAAGGAAGGCGAGCAGTACAAGATCACCTTGACCGCTGAGAACGTCGGCGAGTTCCTCGGCGTTACCAAGTTCCGCGACATGGCCGTGCACGAGCGCAGTGAAGTTGGGCTGGTAACCGGCCTGGCGTGGACGGAGGTGGGCGGCTCGATCCTGGTAACTGAGGTCGCGACCGTTGACGGCAAGGGCAAGCTAACGTTGACCGGAAAGCTGGGGGACGTGATGCAGGAGTCGGCGCAAGCGGCGATGTCGTATGTTCGCTCGCGCTCGCATCGACTGGGCCTGCCGCGCGACTTCTATCGCAATCTTGATATTCACGTTCACGTGCCGGAAGGCGCCATACCGAAAGACGGTCCATCGGCGGGCATCACCATCGCTACCGCAATTTCCAGCGCGCTCAGCCGCATCCCCGTGCGGCGCGATATCGCCATGACCGGCGAGATCACACTCCGCGGCAAGGTGTTGCCCATCGGCGGTTTGAAGGAGAAGCTACTGGCAGCGCATCGCGCAGGCATTATGGAAGTGATTCTCCCGGCGGAAAATGAAAAGGACCTCGCCGAGGTTCCCGAGAACCTGCGTACGGCCATGAAGCTGCATTTTGTGAACACCATGGACGAAGTGCTGGCACTGGCGCTGGAGCGTCCTTTGCCGGTGATTCCCGAAGAGACACCCGGCATTGCAGCGCTGCCACCTACTCCAGAGCAGCCGACAGCGCACCAGTAGCGCAGAGCTTGCTACAGAGCGGAATCCTTTTGCCTCTGCTCGGGCAGAACTCCAGCATTCTACGGCATTTCGTTTCCGGCAGCGGCACTGGCGCTATGTGGTGCTTGTTGGGGAACAACACCACTCGTTTCGAGCGGCATGTAACAGAAAGTGTTGCGGACTCTTCGCGAGCGCTGCAGATACCATGCCCATAGCAGCGGTGCGGCCACGGCGCGCAAAACCCATTCCGGATCAGCGGCTCTCGATGGCTTCCACGGCGAAAATAACTGCTGGCCGATGTAACTGACAACAGGTATTGATAGGAGATACAGCTGCGTCAGCTTAACGGCATATTTTTCGCGGCGCCACAGTGCGGCACCAGACACCATGCTGACCACAACCGAGTAGCAGTCCAGAACGATGGCCCCAGTGAAAGCGAGCAGAAACCGCCCTGGCAAGTGGCTGAGTCGAGTTGCGATTACCGCGTGCGCACGGATGTCGGCGAGCACCAGCACGGCTGGTCGGATCACCGTCAATGAAACGCAGAGCAGAAGCAACCAGCCACGAATTCCCGCAAGGTCAGAGGTTTTTTTCATTTGAGTTCGCCCACATAGCATGGGCCACTTGCGGTTTTCAGGCAAGCCATCCATAGTTAAGGCATGAAGGTGTTGACGCGCTTTCTGATGTCCGCGGCGAACCCGCGGCAGTTTCCTCCGCCGGGCGCGCCGGAAATCGCCTTCCTGGGCCGGTCCAATGTGGGCAAGTCAAGCCTGATTAATTCACTGGTGGGAAGCAAAATCGCCAAGACCAGCAACACACCCGGGCGTACACAGACCATCAATTTCTTCGAGGTGCGCCGTCACGGCAAGCCAAA
>Ga0306920_100001746_pt1 | contig 27084 bp, 23 predicted proteins | sample flu12Cox44000170_FD_204666 | JGI IMG/M metagenome (GOLD analysis project Ga0306920, IMG submission 204666) | Lab enrichment of tropical soil microbial communities from Luquillo Experimental Forest, Puerto Rico - flux4day.12C.oxic.44.000.170 (v2)... | ecosystem: Environmental > Terrestrial >... | reverse complement strand
GTACAGCAGCCGCCCGATCAGGGTGCTCTTGCCGTCGTCCACCGAGCCGGCAGTGGCCAGCCGGAGGATGTCGGTGTGCCTAGCTGACCCGTGCCCTGCCACCGGGCTGCCCGTGCCCGTCGAGTTCGGCATCAGAAGTACCCTTCCCGCTTGCGGTCCTCCATGGCCGCCTCGCTGGTGCGGTCGTCGGCGCGGGTCTGGCCCCGCTCGGTGATCCGGGTGGCCGCAATCTCCGCGATGACATCATCGATCTGCGCCGCCGCCGACTCGACCGCCCCGGTGCAGGTCATGTCCCCGACCGTGCGGTAGCGGACGGTGGCCTGGAAGACCGGCTCGTCCTCGCCGCGCGGGATGTAGGGGTTGTCTGCCAGCAGCATGCCGTCCCGCTCGAACACGCTCCGCGGGTGCGCGAAGTAGATGGAGGGGATCTCCAGTCCCTCGCGGGCGATGTACTGCCACACGTCCAGCTCAGTCCAGTTGGACAGGGGGAAGACCCGGATGTGCTCCCCCATCCGGATCCGGGTGTTGTAGATGTTCCACAGCTCCGGCCGCTGGTTCTTCGGGTCCCACTGGCCGAACTCGTCCCGGAACGAGAACACCCGCTCTTTCGCCCTGGCCTTCTCCTCGTCCCGCCGGGCGCCTCCGAACACCGCGTCGAACCGGTGGTCGGCGATCGCGTCCAGCAGGGTGACGGTCTGCAGCCGGTTCCGGCTGACCCAGCGGCCGGTTTCCTCCGCGACTCGCCCCGCGTCGATGGACTCCTGCACCGAGGCGACCTCCAGCCGCACCCCGGTCTCGGCCACCCGGCGGTCCCGGAACTCGATCACCTCGGGGAAGTTGTGCCCGGTGTCCACGTGCATGACGGGGAACGGGATCCTGGCTGGCCAGAACGCCCGCTCTGCCAGCGCGAGCATGACGATCGAGTCCTTGCCGCCGGAGAACAGCAGCACCGGCCGCTCAAACTCGGCGGCCACCTCGCGGATGACGTGGATGGACTCGGCCTCCAGCACGTCAAGCTGGGACAGCGTGTAGTCGGAATGCGTCAAGGGCATCGGCTGGGCTCCGGGTCGTCGGGCAGGTACTGCCGGGCGCCGCGCGGCGGCGGCTGTTCAGTTGCCGGCGGCCGCACGTCGCTGACCGCCGCCAGCAGCACATCCGCGAGGGCCTCCGGGCAGATCAGGATATCCGGCTGCCAGGGTGAAGCCTGGTTGTACACCAGTTTCGAGCCGTCCAGCCGGCAGGTGTGCAGGCCCGCGGCCTGCGCGACAGCCACCGGCGCGGCCGAGTCCCACTCGTACTGGCCGCCGTCGTGCAGGTAGGCGTCGGCTTCGCCAAGGATGACCGCCGCTGCCTTGGCCCCGGCCGAGCCGAGCGGCACCAGCGCCGCGCCCAGCCGGGCGGCCAGCGGTGCCAGGAAGGCCGGTGCCCGGGTGCGGCTCATGACGATACGCAACGGCTGGCCGCCCGCCCCGGGCCGGTGCCCCGGCCGGGGCCCGCCGGGGGGCTGGGCCGTGGACAGGACCCGGTCCTTGGCTGGCAAGGCGACCGCGCCCACAGTCAGCTGGCCCTGCTCCCATAGCGCCACGTGGACCGCCCAGTCGGTCCGGCCACGCTCGCCGTACTCGCGGGTGCCGTCCAGCGGGTCCACGATCCACACCCGGTCCGCGCTCAGCCGTGCCGGGTCATCCGTGCCCTCCTCGGACAGCACGCAGTCGCCCGGCCGGAGCCTGGCAAGCTCGCCGGTGAGGAATTCGTGGGACGACCGGTCGCCGGCCGTGCGCAGCTCGCCGGGCCCGAGGTCACTGTCACGCAGCGCCAGCAGCCGCTGGCCTGCCTGCCTGGCGAGCTCAGCGGCGAACTCGTGGTCTGGTTGCACCAGCCGGTTTCCTCTCAGGGTGCGGCCGAGGTGGCACGGGCCGGCCGGGCGGTGGCCCCTGGGTGTGCTAGTCCTGGTGCACGGTGGCGCCCGTGCCGGTCGTCACCCCGAGCGCGCGGTACTCCCAGCCGGCCTCCCGCCATTGGGCCGGGTCGAGCACGTTCCGGGCGTCGATGACGTTCCGCTCGGCCACGATGCCCTCCAGCCGGCCCGGGGTGAGCGCGGCGAATTCCGGCCACTCGGTCAGCAGCAGCACGACCCTGGCGTCCCGGGCCGCCTCTTCCAGGGTGGCGGCATAGGCAAGGTCGGGGCTGACCCGGCGGGCGTTGTCCATCGCCGCCGGGTCGTAGACGGTGACCCGGGCACCCAGGCCGGTCAGGATCTGTGCCACGTCCAGGGCCGGCGAGTCGCGCACGTCGTCGGAGCCGGGCTTGAAGGCGGCGCCCAGCACGCAGATGCCCGCCCCGGCCAGGTTCCCGCCCGCCAGCTCGGCGGCCAGGTCGGCGGTCCGGGCGCGGCGGCGGAGGTTGATCGCGTCCACCTCGCGCAGGAAGGCGAGCGCCCGGCCCGCCCCGAGCTCCTCGGCGCGGGCGGTGAACGCACGTACGTCCTTGGGCAGGCAGCCGCCGCCGAAGCCGAGCCCGGCCCGCAGGAATGACCCGCCGATCCGCTTGTCCGCGCCTAGCACCTCGGCCAGTGCGCGGACATCGCCGCCCGCCGCCTCGCAGATCTCCGCCATCGCGTTGATGAACGAGATCTTCGTGGCGAGGAAGGCATTGGCCGCGGCCTTGGCCAGTTCGGCGGTCTCCAGGCCGGTGACGATGAACGGGGTGCCGTCGGCCAGCGGCTTGGCATAGACCTGCCGGAGGATCTGCTCGGCCCGGCTGGAGGTGACCCCGGCCACGATCCGGTCCGGGGCCAGCGTGTCGGCGACCGCGTTGCCTTCCCGCAGGAACTCTGGGTTCCAGGCGAGCTCGGCGCCTGGATAGGCGGCGGCCAGCTCGGCGGCCAGCCGCCGGGCGGTGCCGACCGGGACAGTGGACTTGCCCACCACCAGGCAGGGCCGGTCCAGCAGCGGGGCCAGTGCGCTCACGCAGGAGTTCACCTGGGACAGGTCCGCAGCGCTGCTGCCCGGCAGCTGCGGGGTGCCGGTGCAGATGAAGTGCACATCACCGAAGGCCGCCGCCGCCGGGTAGGACGTGCTGAACCGCAGCCGCCCGGCGGCCAGCCCGCTCCGCATCAGCTCACCCAGGCCGGGCTCGTAGATGGGCAGTTCCCCGCGGTTGAGCTGGTCCACCCGGCCAGGGTTGGTGTCCACGCCGAGCACGTCGAACCCGAGGCTGGCCATGGCGGCCGCGTGGGTGATGCCCAGGTACCCGGCGCCGAGCACGGTCAGGTTAAGGTTGGCGCTCATCAGCACCCCCGGATATTACCGGAACTGGGCCGCACGGTCCGCGCGAACGCTAGGCGGCAGCGACGGACGTTAGGGTGTACGCACTATGCGCGTCCTGATGTTCGGCACCTACGATGTTGCGGCCAACCCGCGGGTGGCCATCATCGGCGAGGGCCTGCGGGCCGTCGGCGCGGAGGTGACCGAGTGCAACGAGCCGCTGGGCCTGGACACCGCCGCCCGGGTTGACATGCTGGCCCGGCCCTGGCGGGCGGTGGGCCTGCTGGTCCTGCTGGCCCGGCGGTGGACGGCGCTGGCCCGGGCGGCCCGGCGGCTGCCAGCCCCAGATGCCGTGCTGGTGGGGTATCTGGGCCACTTCGACGTTCACCTGGCCCGGCTGATGTTCCGCCGGGTGCCGGTGATCCTCGACCACCTGGTCGGCGCCAGCGCCACCGCCCGGGACCGGCGCCTGGACGGCGGCCCCCGGCAGGCGCTGCTGAGGATGATCGACGCCGGGGCGCTGCGGGCCGCCGACATCATCGTGGTGGACACCGAAGAGCATCTGGCCGCGCTGCCCGGCAAGCACCAGGCTCGGGCCCTGGTCATCCCGGTAGGGGCGCCGGCCGCCTGGTACCGGGTGGCCCAGCGAGCGGGCCGGGCCGGCGTCACGGCCCCGCTGCGGGTGGTGTTCTACGGGCTCTTCACGCCACTGCAGGGGACACCGGTCATCGGCGCCGCCCTGGGCCGGCTGGCCGGCGCGCCGGTCGAGGTCACCATGATCGGCAGCGGCCAGGACGCGGCCGCCGCGAAGGAAGCCGCCTCCGCCAACCGGGCGGTCCGGTGGCTCGACTGGGTGCCCGCCGCTGACCTGCCCGCCCTGGTCGCCGGGCACGACGTGTGCTTGGGCATCTTCGGGGTGGGCGACAAGGCGCTGCGGGTAGTGCCGAACAAGGTCTTTCAGGGCGCCGCCGCTGGCTGCGCGGTGGTGACGTCAGACACGCCGCCACAGCGGCGGGCGCTCGGCGACGCAGCCGTGCTCGTGCCACCGGGTGACCCGCAGGCCCTGGCCGAGGCGCTGCTGCGGCTGGCCGGGGACGCCTCCGAAGTGGACCGGCTCAGCCGGGCGGCCCGGCTGCTCGCCGAAGACCAGTTCGCTGCCGCCCGGATCGTGGCCCCCCTGGCCCGGCGGCTGCACCTGACCAGCGGCAAGCCGGTAGCCGCTCCCAGCTGACGGGAGCCGCCTGATGACCTCCGTTCCCGCTGGCGGGGGGCAGGTCATTGACACCACAGCGGCCCCGGCCGCTAGCCCCGCGGCTTGCGATGAGGGTTCCGGGCACAGCCGTTAGGCTGGCTGAATGTTCCGCCAGCCAGCGGTGGGCCGAACGGTCAAGCTCGGGCTCCTCATCCTCACGCTTGGCTTCTGCGCGTACGGCCTGTTCACTGAACGTGACGCTGTGATCGCGGCGCTGCATGAGATGTCCTGGCCGCCGGTTGCCGGGGCGGTGCTGGCGGCCATGGCCGGGCAGGGCTGCATGATGATGTCCTGGCGGGCGCTGCTGGCCGATCTGGGCTCACCCCTGCCACTGGCGGCCGCGACCCGCATCCTGTTCGTCGCGCAACTGGGGAAGTACGTCCCCGGGGGGGTCTGGGCCGCGGCCGCGCAGGTCGAGATCGCCCGCGGGCACCAGGTCCAGCGGCAGCGGTCTGCCACTGCGGCCATCGTGAGCCTGCAGGTAGGGCTGGCCACCAGCCTGCTGGTGGCGGCGGTGGCGCTGCCGCTCAGCTCGGGGCAGGCAGCCCGTCACTACTGGTGGGCGCTGGCGCTGGCGCTGCCTGTGGTGCTGAGCCTTTACCCGCCCCTGACCACCTGGGTGCTGAACCGCCTGCTGCGGCTGGCCCGCCGGCCCCGGCTGGAGCGCCAGATCAGCCTGGCCGGCCTGGCCCGGTCATTCGGCTGGTCGGTGGTCGGCTGGTCGCTGTTCAGCCTGCACGCCTGGCTGCTGGTCGCCGATGTGACCCATCAGGGGCTGGCGGTGCTGCCGCTGGCCGCCGGCGCCTTCGCGCTGGCCTGGTCGGTGGGCTTCATCCTGGTCCCGTTCCCGGGTGGCGTGGGGCCGCGCGAGCTAGCCTTGATCGCCGCGCTGGCACCGGTCGTGCCCGCGGGCGCGGCCATCGCTGTCGCGGTCATCTCCCGGGTCGCCATGACCGCTGCCGACCTGGCCTGGGCGTCGGTCGCGTTCCTGCTTGGCTGGGCGGCCCGCCGGCGCCGGCCGGCCGGGCCGGAACCGGCCGGGCCACCACCGGGCCAGAACGACCACAGCGCGGCCGGCCGGCCGGCAATGTCCCGGAGCTGACCGCCCCGGCCACCGGCGGGCACGCCGGCCAGCCGGGAGATTCGGCCCGGCTGCTCACCCCGGGAAGGAGCCCCGATGGAGCCGCTCGGCATCGACGGCGCGTGGCTGCTGACGCCAGCGATCCATCGGGATGACCGGGGCAGCTCCTTTGAATGGTTCCGGGCCGGCGAACTCGCCGGGCACCTCGGGTACCGGCCGCAGGTGGCGCAGGCCAACTGTTCGGTGTCGCGGCGGGGGGTGGTCCGCGGTATCCACTTCGCCGATGTGCCACCGGGCCAGGCGAAGTATGTGACCTGTGTCAGCGGCGCGGTCTTCGATGTGGTGGTCGACACCCGGACCGGTTCGCCGGGGTTCGGGCGGTGGCGGGCGGTCACCCTCGACGACGTGGACCGCAGGGCGCTCTACATCGGTGAGGGACTCGGGCACGGGTTCATGGCGCTGACCGGGCAGGCGACGGTCCTGTACCTGTGCACGACCCCATATGCGCCCGGCCGCGAGCACCGGATTCACGCGCTCGACCCAGCCATCGGCATCGACTGGCCCGGTGGCATGGACCTGATCCTGTCCGAGGGGGACGCGGCGGCGCCCACGCTGGCTGAGGCGCGCGCGGCGGGCATGCTGCCCGGGTACGCCCAGTGCGTCGGCTACGTGGCCAGCTTGGCCGGGCGGTGACCGCCGGTCCTGCGCCCGCGCTGGGCTGGACCGGGCGGGCGATCAAGCGAGCGCGGCAAGTGCGGGGAACGCCTGCCGCAGCCCATCACGCCAGTCGCCGATGACCGGTATCCCGGCCGCTGCCCAGGCGCGGTGACCGAGCACGCTGTAGCCGGGCCGGGGGGCTGGCCGCGGGAAGGCAGCCGTGGTGGTGGGCGTGACCCGGTCCGGGTCGGCGCCCAGCAACCGGAAGATCTCCCTGGCCAGGCCGAACCAGGTGGTCTGCCCAGAGCTGGTCGCATGGTAAACGCCGGCCGCAGCCTGGCCCTGAACCAGGGCGATGACCTGCGCGGCCACCTGCGCGGTCCAGGTCGGCTGCCCGTACTGGTCGGCCACCACTGGCACCACCAGGCGTTCCCGTTCCAGCCTGATCATGGTGCGGACAAAGTTCGGCCCGTGCGCACCGAACAACCAGGCCGTGCGGACGATGTAAGCGGCTCCGGGCAGAGCCGCCAGCACCGCCTGCTCTCCGGCCAGCTTGCTGCGCCCGTAGGCGGTATGCGGCCGCGCTGCTGCGTCCTCCGGATAGGGCCGGCCTGCGTCCCCGGCGAACACGTAGTCGGTAGAGATCTGCACCAGCCGGGCGCCGCTGCTGGCACATGCCCCGGCGACGTTGGCGGCTCCCTGCCCGTTCACCAGCAGTGCCTCATCCTCGTGTACTTCGGCCTCGTCCACGGCCGTCCAGGCGGCACAGTTGACCACGGCATGCGGCGCGGCCTCCGCGACTGCCGCAGCCACCGCGGTTCGGTCGGTGACGTCGAGGTCACTGCGGGTGAGAGCGGTTACTGGCTGCCCGGCGGAGGCCAGCGCGGCCACCAGATCCCGGCCGAGCATCCCAGCAGCCCCGGTCACCAGCCACCGGGTCATGACATGGCAGCCTGCCGCAGTGGTTCCCACCAGTCGCGGTGGCCGGCGTACCAGCGGACCGTCTCCTGGAGCCCGTCGCTGAACGGCACCCGGGGGAGGTAACCCATTCCCCGCAGCAGCGAGTCGTCCAGCGAGTACCGCCGGTCGTGGCCCTTCCGGTCGGCCACCGCGGTCACCATGTCCCAGCCGGCGCCGCAGCACTCCAGCAGCGCCTTGGTCAGGTCGATGTTGGTCAGCTCGGTATCCCCGCTGATGTGGTACACCCGTCCCGGTTCGCCCCGTTCGGCGACCAGCTGGATGCCGTGGCAGTGGTCGTCGACATGGATCCAGCTGCGGACGTTGCCGCCGTCGCCGTACAGCGGGACCTGGCGGCCGTCCAGCAGGTTGGTGACGAAGAGCGGGATCACTTTCTCGGGGTACTGGTAGGGCCCATAGTTGTTGCAGCACCGGGTGATGCTGACCGGCAGCCCGTGGGTACGGGCGTAGGCGAGTGCGACCAGATCCCCGCCGGCCTTGGCGGCGGCATAGGGCGAGTTGGGGGCCAGCGGCGCGTCCTCCCGCCACGAGCCCGCGGCCACACTCCCGTAGACCTCGTCCGTCGACACCTGCACCACCCGCGGGGTGCCGGCATCCAGGCAGGCCTGCATCAGCGTTTGTGCCCCGCCGACATTGGTCGTGATGAAGTCCGCGGCACCCACGATGGACCGGTCGACGTGCGTCTCGGCCGCGAAGTTGACCACCAGGTCGTGGCCCGGCACCAGCTCGGCCAGCAGCGCCGGGTCACAGATGTCGCCGCGGACGAAGGCGTAGCGCGGGTCGGGCGCGACGGCGGCGAGATTGGCTGGGTTGCCCGCGTAGGTCAGCTTGTCCAGCACGGTGACCGAGGCACCCGCGGATTCCGGGTAGCCATCGGCGAGCAGGGTGCGGACGTAGTGGGAGCCGATGAATCCGGCTCCGCCGGTGACCAGGATCCTCATGAGCAGATCTGCACCTTGCTGTGATCTCCCAGCACCAGCCGGTGCGCCCGCGGCACCAGCGGGGACGGGGTCACCTCCACGTAGTGACCGATCAGCGAGGCCTCGATCCGCCGGACACCCTGAATAGAGGCGCCTCGCAGCAAGATGGAGTACTCGATCTCGCTGCCGGTGATGGAGCAGTCCGGGCCAACCGAGGTGAACGGCCCCAGGTAGGAGTCCGACACCCGGGTGCCTGCACCGATGATGGCCGGCCCGACGATGCGGGAGCCAGCTACCGTGGCCCCGGTCTCGATCACGACCCGGCCGATCAGTTCAGTCGCGGCGTCCACCGTCCCGAGCACCCGCGGCTCGATGTCCTCCAGCACCATCCGGTTGACCTCGAGCATGTCAGCGACGTTGCCAGTGTCCTTCCAGTAGCCGGTGATGGTCGTGGACTGGACCTTGCGCCCGTTGTCGATCAGCCACTGGATGGCCTCAGTGATCTCGAGTTCCCCCCGCCAGGACGGTTTGAGCTGCCGCACCGCCTCATGCACGGCCGGGGTGAAGATGTAGACGCCGACCAGCGCGTGATCGCTTTTGGGCTGCCGCGGCTTCTCCTCCAGCCGGACTACCTCGCCGGCCGCGTCCAGTTCGGCGACCCCGAACTGAGTGGGGTCGGAGACCTGGGTCAGCATGATCTGGGCATCTGGCCGGCTGACCGTGAACTCCTCCACCAGATCGGCGATCCCGCCCACGATGAAGTTGTCGCCCAGGTACATGACGAAGTCTTCGCCGGCCAGAAAGTCGCGGGCGACCAGCACCGCATGGGCCAGCCCGAGCGGGGCTTCCTGCTGGATGTAGCTGATCTGCAGCCCGAACGCACGGCCGTCCCCGATGGCGTCCTTGATCTCGGCCGCTGTTTCGCCCACCACCACGCCGACGTCGGTGATGCCGGCGTCGGCCAGTGCTTCCAGGCCGTAGAAGAGAACGGGCTTGTTTGCCACCGGCAGCAGCTGCTTGGCCGAGGTGTGGGTGATGGGCCGCAGCCGGCTGCCCGACCCTCCGGCCAGGACCAGGGCCTTCATAGCCACAATCTACTGGCGCCCGGTGCCGGGCCGCAGCCGGGATAGTGCACATCCCGGGCCCGGCGCCAGGTCACGTATCACCACGGGAGCGGACGATCAGGTCGGCGAGCAGTGCCAGCGCGGCGATGATCAGCCCGCTGACGAAGATCAGCACGGTGTTGACCGCCACCCGCAGCGGGTGCACCGCCAGGTCGAAGATGCCCTTGGCGATGCCCAGGCCGATGAGCGTCAGCGCCACCGGCATCAGCACCTTGAGCGGGTTGAAATACATCACCATCCGCAGCACCTGGAGCAGGTAGCGGTAGGCGTCCTTGACGAACCGGAACTTCGACGTGCCCGCCCGCTTGGCGTACTCGATCGGCACGTACCGCACGTCGTGCTGGTTGGACAGGAACGCGATGGTGATCGTGGTCACGCAGGAGAACCCGGGCGGCAGCAGCCGCAGGTACGGCAGCGCCACCTCCCGCCGGAACGCCCGCAGCCCTGAGTTCAGGTCCGGGATCTCGGTGTTGGTGAGTACCTCGGCCAGCTTGCGGATGAGCCATTTGGCCGGCACCCGCAGGAACTTGTGCGTGCCCTGCTCGCTGGTCCGCGCGCCGACCACCTGGTCCAGCACTGGGTCCTTTTCCAGCAGCTGGACCAGTTCTGGGATCCGCTCGTTCGGGTAGCTCATGTCCGCGTCGGTCCACACCACAATCTGGCCCCGGGCCTGCTGGGTGCCGATCCGGCGGACCGTACCGGACCCGCCGTTGCGGTGGAAATGGACAATCCGCAGATGCGGGAACGTGGGGGCGGCCTCATGCAGCCGGGCGAGGGTCCCGTCGCTGGAGGCGTCGTCGAAGGCGACCAGCTCGTACGGGTAGCCGCTGGCGTCCATGGCCGCGCAGATCCGCGCCACCTCGGCGGTGACGTGATCCTGCTCGTTGTAACAGGGCAGGACGATGGTCACATAAGGGTCTGCCAGGGAGGTATCGCTCACGGGGGCAGAGACTACTCGGGGTTGGCTGGTGCCGTCGTCCATACCGGCAGGCGGCCCGCCGGCTTTGGCGGTCACCGGCCCGGCTCCGACATCCAGACGTCCATGGTGAACGGCAGCGTGTTCCGCGGCGGGACCAGCCGGGTGCGGGCGTCTTTCTGGGTGCGCAGCGCCATGATCTGGGTGATCGGGCCACCGTAAGGGGCGAGCACCGCGGGGCTGGTCGCCAGCAGCACCGGCCGCCGGCCGGCCTGCTCGATGCTTCGGATGACGGCCCGGGCCGCCCCCGGCTGGGCGAGGCCCGCCGCCGGGTGGCCGCACATGCCGCGGATGACCTGGGCCAGCTGTTCGGTGATCCCGCCGCTGAGGATGACGACCGGGGAGCCGGCCGGGATCGCTGCGCACATCCGGTTTACCGCACCGATCTCCCCTGGGTAGGAGACCCGGGTGGCCAGCCCGTTCGCGGCCAGCCGGATCCCGGCCGGGCCGCCGGAGCGGATCCCCAGCCCGTAGGCGGTGATCGCAGCGGGCAGCACCAGCAGCGCCGCGCAGGCGGTGGCCAGCCCGGCCCGCAGCACCCGGTCGTAGCCGTGCTCGCGCAGCCAGCCGACCAGCCAGGCCGACGCCCAGACGGCCAGCAGGATGAGGCCGGGCAGCACCCCCGGCACCAGCCGCCGGCTCGCCCAGGGGTGGTTGGGGGTGATCGCCGGCCGCAGCAGCACGGTGACGATGATCCACCCGAATGCCATCAGCGGCAGCGTCCACGACGGCGCCCGGCCCTGCAGGCACCGGCGGCTGAGCAGGGCGGCGCCGAGCACGCCGAGCAGCACGGCGGGCACACCCAGGTACCAGAACACCCAGTCCAGGCTCCGCGCGAAGTCGGCTGCCTGCGAAGCGCCGGCCAGGTGGTGGTGGCCGGGCAGCGGCACCAGCAGCGGCCGGACCGCCAGCAGCGCCAGCACGGCGAAGGGCAGCACGGTGGCGGCGGTCAGCAGCCAGGGCGGCGCCTTCGGCAGGCCCCGGCCCCGGAAAACCAGCACTGCGAGCGCGGTGCCGGCCGCCACCACCACGGTCAGCCCGACCAGCGGGTAGAGCGAGTTGCTGATGTGCGCCAGGTACGGCCGGGACAGCAGCACGCCGTTCACCAGCCCGTACAGCGCACCTGCCAGCAGGCCGCCCAGCAGCGGCCATGCCTGTGGGCGGCGGCCGATGAGCAGCAGCCCGGCGAACGGGATAACCGGCAGGATGTCGCTCAGGCCATCGATCCGGACCACCAGGGTGAGCCCGAGGGCCAGGCCGCCGAGCGCGGCCAGCAGCTGGCTGGCCCGGGCCGTGCCAGGACCGGCACGGCCGGCCTCGGCCGCGCTGCCCCGGCCCACCGTGAGCGCGTCTATTACCAGGCAGAGCCCGCCCAGGAACAGGATCTGGGCGAGTGGCTCGCTATAGGTGGACCGGCTCGTGAACTGCTCCGGCATGGTCACCGCCAGCACCAGCGTGGCCAGTGGGGCCCAGCGCGGGCCGGTCAGCCGGATCGCCAGCCCGCCGAAGGTGAGCACCGCGCACGCCCCGACCAGCGGCGCGAACGCCACCGCGGCGGTCACCCCGCCCAGCCAGAATCCGCCGGCCAGCACCATCGGCAGGCCCGCCATGAACTGCGGCACCACCGTGTGGCCGACCTGGTAGAAGGCCAGCCCGCCGAACTGCAGGGCCTGGTGAGTGGCACCGAAGGCAGCCCGCTGCTGCGGGATGGGCAGCGATCCGTGCCTGGCGATCCAGGCCGCGAACTGGGAATAGGACGCCGGATCCCGGGCGACGATGATCTGCTGCGAGTGATAGATCATCTGCTGGACACCGAACCCGATCGCGATCACGACCACGCTGGCCGTCGCCCACCACGGCGTGCCCCCGGAACCGCGCCCGGCCACCGGCAGCCCGGTCGGCCACCGGTCGGGCAGCCAGCGCAGGCCGAGCACGACCAGCACCACCGCCAGCGGGATGGACACCGCCAGCATCAGCACGGCGGTGAACCCGCCCGCCAGCAGCAGCGGCAGCCCGGCCAGCAGCCAGGCCATGGCCAGCAGGGCGGGCAGCACCGACAGCCGGGCCAGCAGCCGGCCCGCCGGGCTGGCCGGGACGGCCGGCTGGCCGCCTTCGGCCCCGTCGGCCGACAGCCCCTTGGCGGTGATCCCCGGTCCCGCGCTCATAGGCCGGCTCCGGTGCGGTGCAACACGACGTAGCCTTTCCGCTGGAAGACAACCTGGTAGCCGGTGCGCTCCAGGAATGCGACCCGCTGCCACTGGGCCGCCAGGCTGGGGAACGTGAACTCCCGCTTGGCCACGTCGGCGACCACCCACGGGGGCCGCAGCGGTGACGAGCCGTCACCGTCCCAGAGCAGCACGGTATCCCGGGCCGACAGTTGCGGCCCAAGATGGTTCACCGCCTCCACGGTGACGCCGGACGGGACCGCGGCGGTGGCTGTGGCGGCCGCCCTCATCCGGGCGTTCTGCTGGAAGAACGAGCTGTTGAGGACGGCGCCGAAGGCGAACCGGGGCACCAGGATCAGCGCGGCCACGCCCATCGCCACGACACAGCCCAGCGCCACCGGGCCGGCCGCCCAGGCCGCATCCGCGGGCTGCTCACGCCGCCGCGCCAGTGACCGGTCGATCCGGGCGGCCCCGTCCACCGCGGCGCACACCAGCACCACCACCAGGAACGCGTTGTACTGGAAGGAGGTGCCCCACCAGCCGGGGAACACCGACCCGAGCATCCGCTCGGCCAGCAGCGGGATGGTGGCCAGGGCGATCGGGGACCGCAGCGGCAGGAAGCAGAACGCGCCGAACAGCCACAGCATCGTTGACAGCTTGACCCGCGGGGTGACCAGCAGCTTCAGTGAGCTGACCGGGTGCAGGATCAGGTGCGTGAACGCCTGGGTGGCGTTGCCGCCGAGCGCCGTGTAGGCCCAGTAGTAGCCGGACCGGCCGCCGAAGGCCGGGATGAGCACGTAGATAGCCAGCACCGATGCCGCGATGCCCACCGCGATCAGCACCAGCGCGACCTGCCGCTGCCTGGGCACCTGCCGCGGCCGGGCGGCCAGCAGGTACAGCCCGATCCCGGCGATGAAGAAGCCCATGTCCTCCTTGACCAGCAGCAGTGCCGCCAGCGCGAGCAGGGCCGGGCGCAGCCGTCCCGCCTGCAGCCGCTCCAGCGCGATCGCGGTCAGCACCGGCGCGAACGCCACCTCATGAAACCCGAAGTCCATCGCCGACGCGATCGGCCAGCTCAGCGCATACACCACCGCGACCAGGTAGGCGGCCAGCACCGCCCGCTGCCCGCCGCCGAACGCGCGCCAGGTGAACAGCCAGATCGGCGGGATCGCCAGTGCGAACAGCACCGACTGGGCGGCCAGCAGGGTCTGCGGGCCGCCGTGGATCCAGTACAGGGGAGCGAGGATCGCGAGGATCGGCGACCAGTGGTCACCCAGCACCGAGAAGTGCGGGCCAAAGCCGTTGTGCACCCCCTTGATGATCGATATGCCGGGCTGGAAGTGCGCGTAGGACCGGACCGCCTGGTCGAAGATCACCAGGTCGTAGGAGCCGGTGCGGAAGGTGTCGTAGCGTTCCAGCGCGAACACCGTGTAGGCGGCCGCCACCAGGATCGTGAGCGCGGCCAGGCCGGCCAGCTGCGGCCGCCGCCACGGCGCCGGCCCGGTCCCACCGCCGGCAGCCGCGGCGCGCCCGGCGGCCCCATGGCTGGTGGCGGCTGGGCTAGCAGAATCGGGGCCGGTGCCGCCCGGGCCGGTGCTCTCCGGGCTGGCTGCGGGCACAGAACCGTCCGCGGTGGTGCGAATATCCATCGGAGCAGAGACTATCGGCCAGAACCGGCGCCAGTGGGCAAAGTCCGGGTGGCCGGTCACGGGGCTGGCTCGCCGGCTGTCCCCGCACCATGGAAGGCGTTCTGGGCGGCGGCCAGGCCGTCGGCCAGCAAGGCCGTCACCGCGTCAGCGGCCCGGTCCAGCAGCAGCGGCAGCTCCTTGCGCTCGGCCACGGAGAAGTCGCGCAGCACGAACACGGCCGGATCCATCCTGTCCGGTGGCCGGCCGATGCCGAAACGGACCCGGTAGAAGTCCCGGCTGCCAAGTGAGGACGTCAGCGAGCGCAGGCCGTTATGCCCGTTGTCGCCGCCGCCCAGCTTCAGCCGGATCGCGCCGAACGGAAGATCCAGCTCGTCATGGATGACCACCAGCTGGCTGAGCGGCAGCCGGTAGTAGCTGGCCAGCCCGGCGACCGGGCCGCCGGACTGGTTCATGAAGGTCATCGGCTTGGCGAGAGTCACCGGCCGGCCCGCCAGCCAGCCGCCGGCGCTGGCGGCCTGGTACTTGCCCGCCCGGAACCGCACCCCCATCCGGGCGGCCAGCAGGTCCGCCACCATGAATCCGGCGTTGTGCCGGTTGCCCGCGTAGCCGGGGCCGCGATTGCCGAGCCCGGCCACCAGCCAGCGTCCGGCGGTCATGGCACCGCGGCCCCCGGCCCGGCCTAGGATTCGGCGGATGCCTCGGCCTCGGCGGCAGGTGCGCCGGCCTCCGGCGACGGCGGCACTTCCTCGGCCGCCTCGGCCGCGGGGACCTCGCCGAGCTCGGCTTCGATCTGCTCCGCCGTGGGCGCGGCCAGCACGTGCAGGACCATCGTGTCCGGGTCCACCGCCAGCGTGACACCGGCAGGCAGGGACAGATCGCCGGCGTGCACCGAGGCGCCGATCTCCATGCCGTCCACGTCCACGTCGAAGCGCTGCGGGATGTTGGTCGCCTCAGCCTCCACGGCGACCTGCACCAGCTGCTGGTCGAGCAGGCCACCGGCGAACACCTCACCGGAGACATGGACCGGCACCTCGACGGTCACCTTCTCACCGCGCCGCACCATGATCAGGTCGACGTGCTGCACAGATCCCTTGATCGGATCCCGCTGGACCGCCTTGGGCAGTGCGAGCTGGTTGCCGCCAGGCAGCCCGTCTAGGCGGATGAGCACGTTGGCCGTCTTCAGCGCCATCATCAGCTCGTGGCCTGGCAGCGTGATGTGGCGGGTATCGGTGCCGTGCCCGTAGATGATGGCGGGCACCCGGCCAGCACGCCGCGTCCGGCGGGCGGCGCCCTTGCCGAACTCGGTGCGCGGCTCAGCGGCGATGCTTACCTCGGGCACGGTGGTGACTCCTTAGCAGGACGAGCTGTTCGCCGGCCGGCCACCCTGGTCGTCACGGACCGCACGATGATGGGGCCGGTGATGGCGCAGCCGAACAGGCGCACGTGTCGGCGTGCGAGCCCGATTCTAGCCGACAAACCCCGCGGCCAGCGCCGCTGCACTCCAAACAGGCACCGCAGCTAACCCTGGTACTCGGCGCCCTCCCCGGCACCCTGGTGCATGGTGTCCTGCTGCCCGTCTGAGCCAAGCTGGCCGATGTCGGTCACCGTCAGCACCGCCTCGCCGGCCTCGTCGGAGGCGGCCAGGTCCACCACCGCGGAGAAACCCCAGTCGTGATCTCCGGCCGGGTCGTCGAAGATCTGCCGCACCTGCCAATGGCCCGGCTGCTCATCGATGATCAGCAGGGCCGGGCCGCGTGCGTCTGCGCCGGTGCCGATGTCCGGATGCTCGTCGAAATAGGGCGCCAGCGCCGCCTGCCAGCCCGCCGCGTCCCAGCCGGCCTCAGCATCCAGTTCACCCAGCTCCTGGTACCGGCCGAGGGCGGCCAGTTCTACCCGGCGGAACAGCGCGTTGCGCACCAGCACCCGGAACGCCCGCTTGTTGCCGGTCACCGCCGGCGGCCGGTCGGCGGCCAGATGCGCCGCCTCCTCGACCGGGTTGCGCAGCCGCTCCCACTCGTCGATCAGGCTGGAATCGACCTGCCGGACCAGTTCGCCGAGCCACTCGATCAGATCAGCCAGCTCCTCGGTCCGCGCCTCTTCCGGGACCGTCTGCCGCAGCGCCTTGTAGGCGTCGGCCAGGTAGCGCAGCACCAGGCCCTCCGACCTGGCCAGCCCGTAGAAGCTGACGTATTCGGTGAAAGACAGGGCCCGCTCGAACATGTCCCTGGCTACCGACTTGGGCGCCAGTTCGTAGTCGGCCACCCATGGATGGCCGCGCCGGTAGATGTCGTAGGCGGCGGCAAGCAGGTCGGCCTGCGGCTGCGGATAGGTCACCGCCTCCAGCAGTTCCATCCGCTCCTCATACTCAACCCCGTCCGCCTTCAGCTGGGCCACCGCCTCGCCGCGGGCCCGGAACCGCTGCGCAGCCAGGACCGGCCGCGGGTTATCCAGCGTCGCTTCGATCACCGACACCACATCCAGTGGGTACGACGGCGACGCCGCGTCCAGTAGCCCGATAGCGGCCAGCGCCAGCGGCGACAGTGGCTGGTTCAGTGCGAAATCCTGCTGCAGATCGACGGTGAGCCGGACCCAGCGGCCCTGCCCGTCGGGCTCGGGCAGCCGTTCCACCACCCCGCCCGCCAGCAGTGCCCGGTAGATCTCGATCGCCCAGTGGATGTGCCGCCGCTGCGCGGGCCGGTCCTCGTCGTTGTCGGTGAGCAGGTGCTTCATCGCGGTGTAGGCGTTTCCCGGCCGGCTGATCACGTTCAGCAGCATCGCGTGGGTGACCCGGAAGCTGGAGGCCAGCGGCTCGGGCTCGGCCGCGACCAGCCGCTCAAATGTCGGCAGGCCCCAGGACACGAAGCCGGGCGGCGGCTTCTTGCGCACCACCTTGCGCCGCTTCTTCTCGTCGTCACCGGCCTTGGCCAGCGCCTTCTCGTTCGCCACCACGTGCTCGGGCGCCTGCACCACCACCCGGCCGGTGGTGTCGAACCCGGCCCGGCCGGCCCGCCCGGCGATCTGATGGAACTCGCGGGCCTGCAGCAGCCGGGTGGTATTCCCGTCGTACTTGGACAGCGCGGTCAGCAGGACCGTCCGGATCGGCACGTTGATGCCCACCCCCAGGGTGTCGGTGCCGCAGATGACCTTGAGCAGCCCGGCTTGTGCCAGCGTCTCAACCAGCCGCCGGTACTTCGGCAGCATCCCGGCGTGATGCACCCCGATCCCGTGCCGGACCAGCCGGGACAGGGTCTTGCCGAAGCCCGGCCCGAACCGGAACCGGCCGATCAGCTCGGCGATGGCGTCCTTCTCCGCCCGGGTACTGACGTTGACGCTCATCAGGGCCTGAGCCTGCTCCACCGCCGCGGCCTGGGTGAAGTGGACGATGTACACCGGCGCCTGATCGGTGGCCAGCAGGCCGGCCAGCGTTTCGTGGACCGGGGTGATGGCGTAGGAGTACAGCAGCGGCACCGGCCGCTCGGCGGCGCGGACAACAGCGGTGGCCCGCCCGGTCCGGCGGGTCAGGTCGCGCTCGAACCGGCTGACATCGCCCAGGGTCGCTGACATCAGCAGGAACTGTGCCTGCGGAAGTTCGATCAGCGGCACCTGCCAGGCCCAGCCGCGGTCTGGGTCGGCGTAGTAGTGGAACTCGTCCATCACCACCTGGCCGGCATCGGCGTCGCGGCCCTCGCGCAGCGCGATGTTCGCCAGCACTTCGGCGGTGCAGCAGATGATGGGCGCACTGGGGTTGACACTGCCGTCGCCGGTCATCATGCCGACCTCGGCCGGGCCGAAGGCGTCGCACAGGGCGAAGAACTTCTCCGAGACCAGCGCCTTGATCGGTGCGGTGTAGAAGGTCCGCTCAGCCCTGGCCAGCGCGGCGGCGTGGGCCCCGGCGGCGACCAGGCTCTTGCCGGAGCCGGTCGGGCTGGAGAGGATCACGTTCGCGCCGGATACCAGCTCGATCAGGGCTTCTTCCTGATGCGGATACAGGGACAGCCCCTGGCCGGCCACCCAGTCCGCGAACAGGCCGAACACGGTATCCGGATCGGCATCGGCGGGATCGGGCGGCAGCAGGTCGGCGAGCGTCATGTCCAGTCCATGATGCCCGGTTGGGCCAGCCACTGGACCCGCCCCGTGCCGGTTAGCTGTGGCCGTCGAACAGGCTGGTCACCGAGCCGTCACTGAACACCTCGTTGATCGCCCGGGCCAGCAGCGGCGCGATCGACAGCACGGTGAGCTTGTCGAACCGCTTGTCCCCGGGAACGGGCAGGGTGTTGGTGATGACCACCTCGCTGACCCGGGAGTTTTTCAGCCCGTCTACCGCCGTGCCGGACAGCACGCCGTGCGTGGCGGTGACGATCACCTGCTCGGCGCCCTGCTCGAACAGCGCTTCCGCAGCCTTGATGATCGTCGAGCCGGTGTCGATCATGTCGTCAACCACGATGCAGGTGCGCCCGGCCACGTCCCCGACCACCTCGCTGACCGTCACCTTGTTGGCAACGTCCGGATCGCGCCGCTTGTGGATGATCGCCAGCGGGCAGCGCAGCCGGTCGGTCCACCGCTCACAGACCCGGACCCGGCCCGCGTCCGGGGCGACCACCGTCACCCGTGACACGTCCAGCTTGGCCTCCAGGTAGGTGGCGAGGATGGGCAGCGCGAACAGGTGGTCCACCGGCCCGTCAAAGAAACCCTGGATCTGGGCGGTGTGCAGGTCCACTGCCATCAGCCGGTCCGCGCCCGCGGCAGCGAACAGGTCGGCCATCAGCCGCGCGGAGATGGGCTCGCGGCCGTGGCTCTTCTTGTCCTGCCGGGCGTAGCCGAAGAACGGGGCCACCACCGTGATCCGCTTGGCGGAGGCGCGCTTGAGCGCGTCCACCATGATCAGCTGCTCCATGATCCACTGGTTGATGGGTGCGGTGTGGCTCTGCAGCACGAATGCGTCGCAGCCCCGCACCGACTCCAGGAAGCGGACGAAGATCTCACCGTTGGCGAAGTCGTAGAGGCGGGTGGGGGTCGGCTCGATCCCGAGCGCGCCGGCAATCTCGCTGGTCAGTTCGGGGTGGGCCCGGCCGGAGAAGAGCAGCAACTTCTTCTCGCCGGTGGCGGTGATGCCCGTCACTGTGGGTGTGCTCCTTGCTCGGGGACTGCAGTGCGGTCGTTGATGATCTGCCTGGCCCGCGCGAGCTGGGCCTGGTCGTTGACGCCGACGACCTCCAACGGGTCGGGCGCCAGCATGGTCGCAACGTCGTGCCCATCGGCCCGCATAACGGCTAGCACGTCGGTGAGGTACTCCTCGCCCTTGGCGTTGTCGGTCAGCAGCCGCTTGACGCAGTCGGCCAGCAGGCCAGCCTCGAAGGCGTAGACCCCGGAGTTGACCTCCGTGATGGCCCGCTGCTCGGCGGTGGCGTCGGCTTCCTCAATGACCTCGAGCAGGGCGCCGTCGCCGTCGCGGATGATCCTGCCGTAGCCGGTGGGGTCGTCCATGACGGTGGTGAGGGCGGTCGCGGTGGCGTGCCGTTCGCTGTGCTGGCTGACCAGCGCGGCCAGTGTCTGGCCGCGCAACACGGGGGCGTCGCCGTAGGTCACCACTACTGTGCCCGTCGCCAGGCCGGTTTCCTCGATCACGGTCCGGACCGCATGGCCGGTGCCGCCCTGGCGATACTGAACGACCACCCGCACGTCCGGCGCGTGCTCGGACAGATGGCTGATGACCTGGTCTCGGTGATGGCCGACGACCACGATGAGGCTGGACGGATCCAGTTCCCGGGCGGCGGCGACCACGTAGTCAAGCATGGCCCGGCCGCAGATCGGGTGGAGCACCTTGGGCAGCGCCGAATTCATGCGGGTGCCGACGCCCGCAGCGAGGATGATGACAGCCGGACGGCTTGCACTCACGTGGGTTGTGCTCCTAGGTCGCTGCGCCCCGGCCGACCGGGCGGTGCCACGTCCCCTGGCACGTCCCGGCGTCGCCCGAACCTGTTAACGTGCCCGACCCTGGCAGGATACCTCCTGGTCAGCAGCCCTCTGCGGGCCAGGTCACGGTTGTGCCGTGCCGTTGCTCTCATGCGCTTAGGCGTGTCCAGGCTAGCGGACCCAGGCGCGGCCGGTCCCGTCCTCCGGCCGGCCCCCTGCCCCGATGTGAGCCATGTCTCCCTGGCTGCCCGCGCGAAGCCGGTTCTGTCGGCGGGTGCCGTTACCGTTCGAACATGAGTTCTGACTTTACCCCGGCCAGCAGCCTGCGCGACCGCGCGATCGCCCTGCGCCGGGCGGGACGGTCCCGCACCGAGATCAAGGACATTCTCGGCATCACCAGCAACTCCACCCTCAACAGCGCGCTCACTGGGGAGCCGCCACCCGAATGGACCTGCCGGCCCAACGCGAAAGACGCCTTACGGGCGAAGGCGCGGACGCTGCGCGAGCAGGGCCTCCCTTACCACCGGATCGCCGCCGAACTTGGGGTCTCGAAGTCCTCCGTCTCGCTCTGGGTCCGCGACCTGCCGCGTCCCGCACGGCTCAGTTATGCGGAGTCCCGCAAGCGTTCGGCGGAAGGTGTCCGCCGCTACTGGGAGACCGAGCGCGCCGTCCGTGAGGCCCGGCGAGAAGCTGCTCGCAGCGCCGCGGCGGCAGAGATCGGCCGGCTGAATCGGCGGGAGCTCCTGATCGCCGGGGCCATCGCCTACTGGTGTGAGGGCAGTAAGAGCAAGCCCTACAACCGGCAGGATCGTGTGATCTTCACCAATAGCGATCCGGCGATGATCACGTTCTTCTTACGCTTTCTCGGTACGGCAGGCGTGGCGCCAAACATGCTGACCTACCGGGTCTACATCCACGAGACGGCCAACGTCAGGGCGGCCGAACACTTCTGGCTCGAACTGACCCGCGCCGACCCGGCCCAGTTCCGACGATCGATACTCAAAACGCACCAGCCGAAGACGGTCAGGAAGAACGTGGGAGAGACCTACCGGGGCTGCCTGCGGGTAGAAGTCCGCCGAAGCGTGCAGCTATACCGCTCTATCGAAGGCTGGGCCAGGGCGGCCATGGCGGCCGACGGTTCACCGTGACTGCCACTTGGTGAGACTGCAGTAGTCCGAGCGACCCATACCGGCCCGGCTCCCGGGGAAGGATTTGAACCTTCGTTTAGGGCACCAAAAACCCTCGTCCTGCCAGGCTAGACGACCCGGGAATGTCCACTCCGAACCTTACCTGGATCCAGCGGTCCCGCTCAGCTGCCGATGCCTGCCACCACACTGGAGCCCGTCAGCGGATCTGACGCTCGCCTGACTCCGGGAAACACGCGCAGTGCTGGAGTCCTCTCGGATAGTAAGACGGTTGGCATGCTGAAGGTGTTTACATGGCCACGTCTAGGTGAAATCTAGCGGGATCCCTTGCAAAACTTACGGTCGGGTAGGTTACGGTGACGTAAGCATCAGCCCACCCCGGGCCGCCCCCGATGCAGAGCGAGGACCGCGATGACCGCTACCACCGACACCATCACGGCCGGCCCCGGTCCCACCCCGGACGTGACAACCCGCGCCCCCCGCCCGGACGTCGAGCCGGAGCCGAGCACCCCCTTCGACCGGTTCCTGATCGGCCTCTTCGTGGTGGTACCGCTGCTCGCTCTGCTCGCGGCCATCCCGGTGGCCTGGGGCTGGGGGCTCAGCTGGCGGGACATCGTGATCGCCGCCGTCTTCTATGTGATCGCGGGCCTGGGGATCAGCATGGGCTTCCACCGTCACTTCACCCACAGCTCGTTCAAGGCCAGCAAGCCGCTGCGGCTGGCCCTGGGCATCGCCGGCAGCATGGCGGTAGAGGGTCCCGTGCTGGTCTGGGTGGCCGACCACCGGCGGCACCACAAGTACAGCGACCGGGAAGGCGACCCGCACTCGCCGTGGCGGTTCGGCAGCGACTGGCGGGCGCTGACCAAGGGCTTCTTGTACGCGCATGTGGGCTGGCTGTTCGACCCGGCCCGGACCTCACAGGAGAAGTTCTGCCCGGACCTGCTGGCCGACCGGGCGATCAGCCGGGTGTCCCGGCTGTTCCCGCTCTGGGCCGCCATCTCCCTGTTCGCGCCCGCCCTCATCGGCGGACTGTGGTCGATGTCGCTGACCGGCGCGCTCACCGCGTTCTTCTGGGCCACCCTGGTCCGGATCTGCCTGCTGCACCACGTGACCTGGTCGATCAACTCGGTCTGCCACACCTTCGGCAACGAGGACTTCGAGGTGCGGGACAAGTCCCGGAACGTGGCCTGGCTGGCCATCCCCTCGTTCGGCGAGTCCTGGCACAACCTGCACCACGCCGATCCCACCTGCGCCCGGCACGGCGCGCTGGCAGGGCAGATCGACATCACCGCCCGCGTCATCTGGTGGGCCGAGAAGCTGGGCTGGGCCTGGGACGTGCGATGGCCGGACGAGGACCGGCTGACCGGCAGGCTCACCGGCAGTCGGAAAAAGCGGCTGGGCTCGATGACCAGACGCCACCCACCCGAAGCAGCCAGCCCGATTAACCGGGTGGCCGCGTCATGACCATGATAGGTACGTGACCAACCGGATTTCCGACTCCAATCACCGCAGGCGAATGACCGGCCGGGAGCGCCGGGAGCAGCTGCTCGACGTCGGCCGCAAGCTCTTCGCCGAGCGCGGGTTCGAGGGCACCTCGATCGAGGAGATCGCCAGCCAGGCAGGCGTCTCCAAGCCGGTCGTCTACGAGCACTTTGGCGGCAAGGAAGGACTGTACGCAGTAGTGGTCGACCGGGAGGTGGACCGGCTGCTCACTACTGCCACCCAGATTCTCGGCGGCGAGCACTCCCGGGAGAAGTTCGAGGCGGCGGCTGTCGCCCTGCTCCGTTACATCGAGGATGACGCCGACGGGTTCCGCATCCTGGTCCGTGACTCGCACCCCGCCTCGGGCGCGGGCACGTTCGGCAGCCTCATCAGCGACATCGCCAGCCAGGTCGAGTACATCCTGGGCGACTTCTTCCGCAGCCGCGGATACGACCCGAAGCTGGCCCCGATGTATGCGCAGATGCTGGTCGGGATGGTGGCCGTTACCGGCCAGTGGTGGCTGGACGCACGCAAGCCCAAGGTCGAGGTGGTCGCCGCGCACCTGGTCAACCTGGCCTGGAACGGACTGTCGCAGCTGGAGCGTGAGCCGACCATCTCAGCCAAGGTGGCCAAGCGCCCATCCTGACCAGCGGGCCGCGGCCGCACAGCTATTGCTTGTGGGCCACCGCGAACACGCGCCGGAACGGCAGCACTGTCCCGTACGGCCGGGCCGGGTACGCCGCCCGCGCGCGCTCCCCGTACTCGGCCAGGAACTCCGCCGCCTGGCCGGGGCCGAGCGCGGCCAGCACCGGCCGCAGCCCCGTGCCCCGGTACCACTGTGTGACCGCGTCCGCACCGGCCAGCACGTGCAGGTAGGTGGTCTCCCAGGCCTCGACCGCGCAGCCGGCCTGGGCGAAGACCTCGAGGTAAGCGGCCGGGTCTTGAGCCTGCTGGTTCAGCCGGACCCCGGCCAGCAGCGGCTGCCAGCGCGGCGAGCGGACCAGGTCGAGCAGGATCGCGTGACTCGGCTGGTCATGGTTGCCCGGAAGCTGGATCGCCAGCCAGCCACCCGGCGCCAGCAGGTCTGGCCACTGCCGGATCACCTCCAGATGGCCGGGCACCCACTGCAGGACGGCGTTGCACACCAGCACGTCCACTGGCCCGGGCGGCCGCCACTCCCGCAGATCACCCAGCTCGAAGCGGAGCCGGGGCCGCTGGCACGCCGCCCGTGCGCTGCCGATCATCTCCGGTGAGCTGTCCACGCCCACGACCTCGGCCCCGGGCCAGCGGTCCGCCAGTGCCATGGTCAGGCTCCCCGGTCCGCAACCGAGGTCTGTCACGCAGCCCGGATCACTCGCGTCTACCCGCGCGACCAGGTCGAAGAAGGCCCGCCCGCGCTCGCCCGCATACCGCTGATACTGGCCCGGATCCCACATCGCGCCTCCGCAACCTCTTGATATCAAGATAATATGCAACTGCAGTTCCGTTGGCTGACTCTCGACATCAAGAGATATGCTGCGCCGATATGGCGGCAGAACCCCCGTGGGACGAGGTGGACGACCTGGTGGCCGCCTGGCGGGCCGAACGCCCCGACCTCGACGTCGAGCCACTCCAGGTGCTGAGCCGGGTGACCCGGCTGGCCCGGCACCTGGACCGGGCCCGCCGGGCCGCGTTCGCCAGTCATGGCCTGGAACTGTGGGAGTTCGACGTGCTGTCGGCGCTGCGCCGGCAGGGGCCGCCCTACCAGCTCAGCCCCGGCGCGCTGCTGCGGACCACGCTGGTCACCTCCGGCACGATGACCAACCGGATCGACCGGCTGGAAGCCGCCGGCCTGGTCAGCCGGTCGCCGGACCCGCAGGACAAGCGGGGCAAGCTGGTGACGCTCACCGCCAAGGGCCAGGCCCGGGTGGACTCGGCACTGGCCGACCTGCTGACCAGTGAGCAGGCGCTGCTGGCGCCGGTCCCGGCGGAGGCTCGTCACACCCTGGCCCGCCTGCTGCGCACCTTGCTCGCCCCGCTGGACGCCGATAGCCGGGCGGGCTGACCGCTCCTGGCGCACCGGCTGCCGCCGAGTGACAGGCGGCCCGCCGGCCCGGTCCTTTCCCTGGTTCAGCTGGGCAGGTCCCCGGCCACGGCCAGCCAGCGCTCTTCCAGCGAGGCCCGCTCCGCCTGGACACCGCGCAGCTGCGCGCCCAGCTCGATCAGTTTCTGGTAGTCGCTGGCGTGCGCCGCCAGTTCGGCTGACAGTTCCGCCTCGCGCCCCGCCAGCCGGTCAAGCCGCCGCTCCAGCCGCTGGAGTTCCTTGTGCGCGGCCCGCTCAGCACCGGCACGCCTTTGGCCCGCGGGCCGCGGCCCGGACTGGCCGCCAGCCGTGCCGGTCCCCGCCTGCCGCGCCCGCCGGGTCAGGTATTCAGCTATCCCGCCACCCAGGAAGGACAGCTTCCCGTCCTCCATCAGCGCCAGCACGTGATCGGTCACCCGCTCCAGGAAGTACCGGTCATGGCTCACCACCAGCAGCGACCCGGGCCACCCATCCAGCAGGTCCTCCAGCTCCGTGAGGGTGTCGATATCAAGATCATTAGTGGGCTCGTCGAGCAGCAGCACGTTCGGCTCCGCCACCAGCACCTGCAGCAGCTGCACCCGCCGCCGCTCCCCGCCCGACAGATCCCCGGCCGGCACGAACTGCCGTTCCCCGGCCAGCCCCAGCCGCTCCAGCAACCCCCCGACCGATCCCGGCCCGTCGCTCCCCAGCACATTCCCCCTGACGTCCGCCACCACCTCCCGCGCCGACAACCCCAGATCGAGCGAGCTGTCATCCTGCTCCAGGAGCCCAATCCGGACAGTCTTCCCCACCACCACCCGCCCCTCTACCACCAGTTCAGAGGCAGGCTCCAGGCGATAAGCGGGTTCCGGCGCCCCGCCCGCCCGAGGGTGGCCAGGAGGCGCTGGGGCCATCCGGCCAGGCATGGGCTGGGCGGCCGCTGCTGGCCCAGGCCTGGACCGGCTGCTGAAGCCGGGCTGGCGGTCCAGCCCAGCGCCGGCCAAGGCCGTCAGCAACGACGTCTTCCCGCTCCCGTTGGGCCCAACCAGGCCGACCCGGTCGCCCGGCCCGAGCTGACACGTCACCGCATCCAGCAGCACCCGCTCCCCGGCCCGGATCGTCAGATCCTCGGCATCGATCACCGTCTTGCCCAGCCGCGCCGTCGCCAGCCGGACCAGTTCGACCCCGTCCCTGGCGGGCGGCTCATCGGCGATCAGGGCATTCGCGGCCTCGATCCGGAACCGCGGCTTGCTGGTACGGGCGGGCGGCCCACGCCGGAGCCAGGCCAGTTCCTTGCGCAGCAGGTTCCGCCGCCGGCGCTGCGTTGCGTCAGCGAGCCTGGCCCGTTCCGCCCGCGCCAGCACATACGCGGCATAGCCCCCGTCGTAGCCGTGCAGCCGCCCATCCGCGAGCTCCCAGGTCCGCTGGCACACCGCATCCAGGAACCAGCGGTCGTGCGTCACCACCACTACCGCCTGGCCCTGGCCGGCCAGGAAGCTCGCCAGCCAGTCGATCGCCTCCACATCCAGGTGATTGGTCGGCTCGTCCAGCAGCAGCAGATCGGTTTCGGCCAGCAGCAGTGAGGCCAGCGCCACCCGCCGGGATTCGCCACCCGAGAGGCGTTCGGCATCAGCGGTGAATGGGATCCCGGGCAGCAGCGCGGCGACCGCGGAGCGGGTGCGCGGGTCGCCCGCCCACTCATGCTCCGGGCGGCCGCCGGTGACCAGCGCGCCGACGGCGCCGGACAGCCGGTCCTGCTGCGGCAGATGCCCGATCCGCAGATCCCGGGCCCGGGTGACCCGGCCGCTGTCAGGCTGGCTGGCGCCGGCCAGCAGGGCCAGCAGGGTGCTCTTGCCCGCCCCGTTCCGGCCAACCACCCCGATCCGGTCGCCGGCCGACACCCCGGCCGACACTCCGTCCAGCAGCGGCCGCTCGCCGTAGGCCTTAGCCACCTTCTCCAGGCTGACCAGGTTCACGGCCGCGCTGTCCCGGCGCGCACGCCCGCGCCGGCGGCTGGGCCGGTGACCCGGGCGACGGTCCGGCACACCCCGGCACCGGCGAGCGCGACCGCGAGGTCCCGGGCGTGCCGGGCGCTCCTGGCCAGGAAGGCGCAGGTCGGGCCGGAGCCGCAGACCATCGCGCCCAGCGCGCCGAACTCCACCCCCGCTGCCAGCGTGCGGCGCAGCTCCGGGCGCAGCGAGATCGCGGCCGGCTCCAGGTCGTTGGCGAGCAGCGGGCCGAGCCCGGCCGCATCACCTGACCGGAGCGCGGTCATCAGCGCGGTGTCCAGCGCGGGCCGCTGCCCGCCATCCGGCCCGGCCGCGCAGATCCGGTCATGCGCCGCGTACACCTCGGCGGTGGACAGCCCGCCGTGCGCGAACGCCAGCACCCAGTGATAGCTGCCGGATGTGAGCGCGGGGGTGACCCGCTCCCCC
>Ga0306920_100001744_pt1 | contig 27085 bp, 26 predicted proteins | sample flu12Cox44000170_FD_204666 | JGI IMG/M metagenome (GOLD analysis project Ga0306920, IMG submission 204666) | Lab enrichment of tropical soil microbial communities from Luquillo Experimental Forest, Puerto Rico - flux4day.12C.oxic.44.000.170 (v2)... | ecosystem: Environmental > Terrestrial >... | reverse complement strand
CGAAGGACAGCAAGCAGTAGACGGCATCGGCCAATACCTCAGCCAGCAATGGGCTTGAGCCATTTCATGAAGCTTGGCCGGTACTCAGCGAACACGGCTCCCCCGCCTCCGGGCGCTGGGATCGCTTCCAGGCCAGTTGCTCACCGGTAAATAGGGGCCTTATTCGTTCTTGCTAAACTCGAAGTAGTCGGCCATCCAGGAGGCCTCGGTCGTGATAGTCAGATGCCCGATTCGGAGTCACTTTTGACGAACCATTTGTCGGGCACCTCACCCCCAGTGCCTTACTCTGACCGAACGGAGTTGCTAATGCGAATTTGTACTTATTAGTGGTGATGTCAACTGCCCGTCCACACTCAAGCCGGTGGTGCCTAGTCTCAAGGACCCTTTCAACCACACCCGGTTCGTCCCTAAACAAAAAAGGTCGGTCCCCGGACGAGGCAAGCCCAGGCCATGCATAGCAATTCTGGCCGGAAACATCGCGTCGCATTTCTGCGCCTTTCGGCACATTAGTTTTCAGTATAATCTGCAGTGCCTGCGCGCATCGGAATCAAACGCAGATGGCGATGTTGGAAAAATACCTCGGGATGCTGGTCGAGTATCTCGACGAAGGACGCCTGCGTCCCGCACTAGTGGTAAGTGAGCAGGCCAATCAGGTGGTTGTCTTGGACGGCAATGGACGCGAGCGCACGCTCCCGCGTGACCTGGTGCTCGTCCATTACCCCGATCGTCGCCCTCGGCGTGAGACAGTCACTGAAGCCCTGGCGCAACTGGGGCAGGAACGCGCACAACTCGTGGCGGAACTCGATTTGAACTTGCTGTGGGAAGTTGTTCGCGAGCAAGAGCGGAGTTGCACGGCGGAAGAACTGGCCGAACTCTTTTTTGGCCGCCGTTCACAAGTTGCCGTCGCGGTTATGCTGGACGCGCTCCTCGCTGACCGGCTGTATTTCGTGCGCCGCCACCTAAATTTCGTCGCACGCAGCGCTGAACAGGTCGATCGGTTACGCACGCAATACGAGCGTATCCGCCTTCGCAGCGAGAGCGGCCGGCGCTTCGCCAACCTGCTCCATTCGGTGTTGCAAAATCGTGCACTCCCCAGCCCCGAGGAGGCGGCCCCGCTAATCGCCGAACTGACACGTTATCTCGAAAATCCTTTTACTCGCGGCCGTGACTTGACGATGATGCTAGAAACCGCGGTCAGCGATGTCACGCCTGCAGAAGCAGCTTACGAAATACTTGAACGGATGGGGGCGGCGCCGCCGGGCCCTCGCTTCGCCGTAATCGGCGGTGTCCGCAACAAGTTCAGCGAAGCAGCGTTGCAGGAGGCGGTGGCGGTCGTTCCTCCAACAAGACCTGCCGACAGTGATGTGCGGGCCATTACGATCGATGACGATGAGACACTCGAAATCGACGACGCTATCTCCTGCGAGCCGTTGGGAAATGGTGAAATGCGCCTGCGCATTCATATCGCCCTGGTCGCTGACTTTGTCAGCAGGGGCAGCCCGATGGACACGGAGGCAGCAGCCCGCGGAGCTACCTTTTACCTGCCGGAAGTTACCATCCGGATGTTGCCCGATCTCGTTTCAACCGATCGTGCCAGCCTGATAGCAGGGCGCGAACGACATGTGTTTACTACCGAGGCGATACTCTCTGCTGCAGGGGAGATACTGAAGTTTTCCATTTATCCCGCCGTAATCCAAGTCAAAGCTCGGCTCAGTTACGATGAAGCCGACCTCCTGCTCGACCAGCAGGTAAATGGCGACATTCAAGAGAACACGCTGATACTGCGGACGCTGCAGGAGGCAGCGACCAAACTCCGCACACGCCGCCGTGAGGCTGGGGCGGTTCTGGTGCAGCGGCGGGAACCGAAGATCCGGGTCACCGATGGCGAGATCGAGGTGAAGGTGATCGATAATGCCTCACCCAGCCGTCAGCTAGTCGCCGAATTCATGGTGTTGAGCAATTATTGCGCAGCGCGTTTTGCTGCCGATCACTCCGTGCCGTTAATCTACCGCGCGCAACCTTCAACATCCGGCGAAGGCGGGCAGCTACGCGCGCGCCTTTCACTTTACCCGGAATTCCATACGGGCGTCGGTTTCGATTGCTACTCGCAACTGAGTTCGCCGATCCGGCGTTACATGGACCTCGCTCTGCAACGCCAGTTAGTCTCTGTCGTCACCGAACCTCGCACTACCATTTACGAGGCGGACGAATTGCTTAGGCTGCTGGCGGCCGCCGAGAACGCCGAGACAGAAGGCCGTGAACTGGAGCGTCGGGCTAAGCGTTACTGGCTTTTACGCTACTTCCAGCAGTACCTCCGCGGCCGCCCGCTGGAAGCGATTGTGCAACGTGGCGGCACAAGTGCCGAACTCGACGATTATGCGGTGCGCGGGACGCTGCATCGTGCCCCCAATCTCGCCACGCACACCCGCATCCTCGTTCGCATTGCACGCGTTGAACCATTGCGTGGCTCGCTTGTGCTAGACTATCTGAGCACACTTAACGCGGAGAATTGAACGGTCCCGACTGCCACGCCCTCTCCGCCGTTGCGTCACGTCAGCAACGCACCTTCAGTTCACGACTGAGTACGGGAAGAGCTGTCGCACTGGGAACGTGCCCACTGTACGAGACTTGCAGCTGTCGGCTATTGGCGGCCGTCGTTTGTGAAGCCATCCTGCTCCAAACGCCAGCGGTCGATGGATTCGACATTGAACCGCCAGTCGCTGCCGACCTTGAAAGCGGGCAACTGCCCCCGCTTGAGCTGACGGTACACAGTCGATGGATGTACCTTCAGATAATCCGACAATTCCTTTACTGTCATAACCCGACTGTTATCAACCTTCATGCTGCGAATTACCTCCTTGAAGGGGCAAGTCGTCGAAATGTCGATTGTAGTCAGCTCTAGCAATTAACATGCCCCGAGCGTACGCTCGTTGTGACTATGGCGAACTCATAGAAAAGCTCCAGATTTCTTGTAATCAGAACGGCCGAGTTTCGACCAACCGCCATGGAATTGGCTATCGGGGCGTCATTTAAAGTCGCTAAACAGGCTAGCGCATGTTCCAACAACGCAATGGGAGGAGTTGCAATCAGCGGGGAATTGTTGCATGTCGTTACAACCTTCCCAATAGCCGCCTTATTTCGTCAATTTTATCCAGCGTCGTGCTGACTTTTGAAACCTGTATTTTTTTCCTTCAAAAGTGGTCTCAGCTCTTCGCTGAAACTTGGGTTTTCAATTAATCACGGCGCCGAACTAATGGGGCCGAATCGATGTTTACGCAAAACGAGCGTCTTTTGTCGCATATTCGCTCGACCCGCACGTGTCAGAATCACGGCACGGCCGTCGGTACCTAACGGCCGCCAAACTCGCGCTCAGTAAAGAGCGTTTCGGAGACTGATCGGGTGGGACAATCGTCGGCGTCGAACCACCGACGACTGCGATTGCTATAATTTACTAATCAGGTCGTGTTCAGTTTGCCGGACGAAATCGAGAACGCCTTTCTCGTCGCGTCCGCGGTGAAGCAAGATCAGTCGGCTAACGCCCAAATCGGCAAAGCGTTTAGCGCTGTCTAGATCAATCCGTCCGCGTGGCGTGATACTGACCTCGAGATCGTCAAAGCGCCTGCCAGCCGCGCTGCAGGCGCGTTTGAGACCTTCGATGCATTTTGCGGTGCCGTCGAGGTCCAGAGCGAACCCGAACCATCCCTTCGCCAGTCGGGCAGCGCGGCTGTAAGCCTCCTTAGTATGGCCTCCAAAGACGATTTCGGGGTGTGGTTTCTGCACCGGCCTCGGCATCGCATTGGTTCCCTTAAACGATACGAAGCGGCCTTGGTATTCCGGCCTGTCAGTTGACCACAGGGCTATCATAGCGGCGAGAAATTCCTCGGCCCGCGGTCCCTTATGGTCGAATGGGGCACCTATTGCGGCAAATTCGGGGCTCAGGTACCCGATGCCTATGCCGAAAATCAGCCGTCCGCTCGACAGGACATCGACCGAGGCTAATTCCTTGGCCAACACGACAGGATTGCGTTGAGGCAGGATAATGATCCCGGTTCCCAGCCTTACTTGAGTGGTGTGTGCAGCGACAAATGCAAGTGCTATTGCTGAATCAATAAAAGGTGTGTCCGCCGGTACCGGTGATGGCGGAACCTGGGGTTCCGGCAAGACGATATGCTCGCCGGTCCACAGGCTCTCGAAACCGGCGCTCTCCGCTGCTCGCGCAACCGCTGCGGCCGTTGAGGGATTGGCACATGGACCGGTATTGATGCCGAATAGCGCGATTTTCATGTGCGACCTTTAACACGAATCCGACCGAACCAGCCAGCCGTATTCGCGACGAGCATGTTCGCGACGCACGGTTATTCAACCCTCCAGTCGGCTGCGGTTTTCGGTAGCTTCATCAAAGCACGCGGCGAGTAGATCAAGGACGCGCAAAGGGCGTTGGACCTGGGGCGGGGTCGGCGCTAAGAATAGGCCATGCCACTCGATTCGTCGTTGGTCGGAACCAAAGTCGGCTCGGTCGCGAGCGAAATTGATACCCGATGGGCGATGGCATATGCGGCCTCGCTCGGAGACTGTCTCCCGTGTTATCTCGATACGAGGCGGTCTGGCGGAATTGTTGCCCACCCGATGTTCGGGGTGTGCTTCGAATGGCCGGCTGCTGGCTCAATCCGCCATAAAGCACGCGCCAGCTTGTCACACGACGAGGCCATCCGTGGCGTCCACGCCACGCATCACACGATAGTTCATCGATTGGTGCATCCGCCCGAGCATCTCACTACAAGCGCACAATTGATTGGCGTCGAACGCCGCAAGCCAGGCGCGTACGAAATCGCACAATTCGACACAGTAGACAACAACGGCGCGCCTGTCTGCACCACCTACTACGGCAATCTCTACCGCGAGGTGGAAGTGAAGGGGCCTGATCGTCCTGCCAAAACGCCTACGCTGCCAACGCTGATCCGGACTAGCCCTCTGCGTGCCGAGATCCGGGTTCCGATCAGTGCCGGTGCCGCCCACGTCTACACTGAATGCGCACGGATCTGGAATCCGATTCATACCGATAGCGCCATAGCCACCAAAGCCGGCCTACCGGGGCTGATTCTGCATGGGACCGCGGCCTTGGCGATGGCCGTGTCGCGAATCATCGAGGCCGAAGCGGGTGGCGACCCGGAGCGCGTTGCGCAAATCTATGGCCGCTTTGGCGCGATGGTGCTGATGCCGTCGGAGATAATGGTCCGAATCATGAGACGCGATAAGACAGCAGAGGGCGACGCAATATTCTTCGAAACGCTCAGTGCCGAAGGTGGCCGTGCAATTCGTGACGGCGTAGTGCTGTTGCGAGGCTGATCGGTAAGAAGCGAGCAAAAGCAATAGAGATAGAGAGGAAAGCGAGCAGGCTGCCCCTCGCCTGGTCCTTTGCGGGAGAGGTAGGGTGCGGAATGCTCGGGCATTGGAGAGCAATTAGTGAAGGTCCGCGCAGCAGTTGCAAATTACGCCAACGAGCCGTTGGAAGTCACCGAAGTTGACCTCGCTGGGCCCAGAAAGGGCGAGGTAATGGTTGAAATCCGGGCGACCGGCATCTGCCATACCGACGCCTACACTTTATCAGGCCGCGACCCCGAGGGACTGTTCCCCGCAATTATGGGCCATGAGGGAGCCGGCATCGTCGTCGAAACCGGCCCCGATGTTAGCTCGGTAGCGAAGGGCGACCATATCATTCCGCTCTATATCCCGGAATGCCGCCAATGTCCCGCCTGCATCTCGGGCCGCACCAATTTATGCACTGCGATTCGCGAAACCCAGGGCCGCGGCGTGATGCCCGATGGTACCAGCCGTTTTTCGCGCGACGGCAAAATGATTCACCACTACATGGGCACTTCGACGTTCGCGAATTTCACAGTGTTACCTGAGATCGCGATTGCGAAAGTTCGCGAGGACGCGCCGTTCGACAAGGTCTGCTATATCGGATGCGGCGTCACCACAGGGATCGGTGCGGTGCTCAACACGGCCAAGGTGCAGGTTGGCGACCGTGTGGTGGTGTTCGGACTTGGCGGAATCGGCCTCAACGTGATCCAGGGGGCGCGGCTGGCGGGAGCTTCGATGATAGTCGGAATCGATCTGAACCCGGCGCGGCGCATGGTCGCCGAGAAATTCGGCATGACGCACTTCGTCAATCCCGCCGAAGTACGGAGCGAACTAGTTTCATATCTAATCGACATCACCAAGGGCGGCGCCGACTTTTCCTTCGAATGCGTCGGCAATGTGAACTTGATGCGCCAGGCGCTCGAATGTTGCCAGCGCGGATGGGGCACCTGCGTGATAATCGGAGTAGCCGCGGCTGGCGAGGAGATTTCAACCCGCCCCTTTCAGCTGGTGACCGGACGCACGTGGAAGGGCACTGCATTTGGCGGTGCGAAAAGCCGGCGCGATGTGCCGAAAATCGTCGATTGGTATATGCAGGGACGCATCAACATCGACGACCTGATTACTCATCGAATGCCACTTGAGCGTATCAACGACGGCTTTGAGCTAATGCACAAAGGGGAATCGATTCGCAGTGTGGTGATCTATTAGAGTGCTGGCCAGCAACTCGGGAGGGTGGCTACCGCCGAGGTTTGGCTACAACGACTACGTTTACAAGACGCCGGGATGGCTGTGAATTCAACGGTTGGACAGGCGGTGCCTCACGTTGAAGGCCGTGCAAAAGTCACTGGTGAGGCTAAATACAGCGCCGACATAATGCTGCCGGGGATGCTGTGGGGGAAATGCCTGCGCAGCACCTTCCCGCACGCGTGCATTGTTTCGATCGATATCTCCCGAGCTCGACAACTGCGCGGCATTCACGCGGTGATAACTGCGGCTGACCTGCCCGACATCCTGCTCGGGCGTTTTCTGTTCGATTGCCCGGTGCTGGCGCGCGGCCGGGTGCGCTTTATCGGCGAAAAGGTTGTCGCGGTGGCGGCAGAGTCGCTCGATGCTGCGGAAGCGGCACTGCGTCTGGTTGAGGTCGAGTACGAAGAGCTCCCCGCGGTGTTTGATCCGTTGCAGGCAATGCGCGAGGATGCGCCGCGAATCCACGACTATCCAGCCGCCTACGCGCACGCCGAATTATTCCCGCTCCGTCAGGCTGACAGCCGCCTGGCCCCGCCGATTCCGAATGTAATGTCTCAGGTCTTCTACCGGAATGGCGATATTAGGGTAGGCTTTGCTCAGGCAAGCCGCATTTTCGAACACACCTATTTTGTCCCGCCGGTCCATCAGGGCTATATCGAGCCTCATGCCTGCGTGGCGTCGGTCGAACCCGGTGGCCGGATCGACTTCTGGTTATCAAACAAAACTCCGTTCATCGCGCGCAGCCAGATTGCTGCGGCTCTGCGCATTCCGGAGGATCGTGTCAGAGTGAATCCGGTGGTGATCGGCGGCGATTTCGGCGGCAAGGGTTCGCTGATGGACGCCGTGTTGTGTTACTTCCTGGCAAAATCGTGCGGACGCCCGGTAAAAATGGTGATGACCTACACGGAAGAACTGATGGCCGGTAATCCGCGCCATTCGGCAGTGATTACCCATCGCACCGGCATTGACCGCGACGGTCGGATAACCGCGCGTCAGGCTAAAATCATCTTCAATTGCGGAGCGTACGGCGCTTTTACACCACTGCAAACCGTTCACGGCGGCTCACACGCAGGCGGGAGCTACCGGGTGCCGAACCTCGAAATCGAAGCGTTGCGCGTATATACGAATACGGTTCCCCGTGGACACATGCGCGCACCCGGCGCGCCGCAGACGGTCTTCGCAGTCGAGAGCCACATGGACATGATCGCCCACGAAATTGGCCTCGACCCGCTGGAATTTCGTTTGCGCAATGTACTCACCGAAGCAGATAAGGGACCGCTGGGAGAGCGATGGCAGCACGTTCGCGGCCAGCAGGTGCTGGCGGCAGCAGCGAAGGCGGCCGGTTGGGATAGTGCGAAACGTCCTTGCGTGGGGCGGGGTATCGGCATCTACGATCGCGAACCTGGCGGATTTGGGCAGTCAAGTGCGACACTGACCCTCGGCGCAGACAGCAAACTGACGCTCGTCACCGGCGCGGCCGACACTGGCACCGGTTCATACACGGTTCTGCAACAAATTGTCGCTCAGGAACTCCAAGTGCCGCTTGAATCGGTCACTGTCGTTCAGGGCAACACCGACACAGCCTTGTTCGAAGTTGGCGCTGGCGGCAGCCGCCTGACCCACACCGCCGGTCAGGCCGCAATAGTGGTTGTTGGGGAACTCAAGCAGGCCCTACTCGATTTAGCTGCCCAATACTTCGCAATCGAGAAAGCTCATGTACGGAGCGTACGGGACGCTTTCGTCACGATTGACGGCAGGCGCACCCAGAGGGTGGAGCTGCTTCAATGGGCGGCAGAGCTCAGAGCGATTCCCATCACGCGCACCGCTACTTACACGCCCAAGCCGGGAGCCGGCATCACCTGTTTTGCCGCTCAAATCGCAGAGGTGGAGGTGGACCCTGAAACTGGCCAGATCACATTATGTAAGCTGGTCACCGCTCACGATGTTGGAACTGTCATCAATCCGCTCACTCATCAGGGGCAAATCGAAGGCGGAGTAGTTCAGGGAATTGGGCAAGCCCTGACTGAACATCTGGTCGTGCGTGATGGCGCAGTAACTAGTCTCAATCTTGGCGATTACAAGCTGCCGACGGCGATGGATATTCCTGGATTGACTACTGTGCTGATAGAGACGAATGCGGGTCCGGCGCCTTATGCCGGCAAAGCCATTGGCGAAATGAGCAACGTTGCAGTGCCGGCGGCAATCGCAAATGCTGTGTTCGACGCCGTGGGAGTCAGGCTTATAGATCTGCCGATTACCTAGGAAAAAGTCTATGCGGGGCTCAGGGACTATTCAGGTAAATAGGTGCGGCCCTCAGAGCCGCCCTCTGGTCTCTGGAGACATGAGAACAATCAGCTTGACAATTAATCGAAATCGCGTCACGAGCGAAATTCCCGACAATCGGTTGCTCATCGACTTCATCCGTTATGATCTTGGTTTGACCGGAACCAAGGAAGGCTGCGGTGTCGGAGTCTGTGGCGCTTGCACAGTGCTGCTCGATAATCAGCCCATCAGCTCCTGCATTGCCCTGGCGGTTGTGTCGGACGGCTGTGAAATAACAACGATTGAGGGATTGGCCGAGGGTGAGCCACTGCATGCTCTGCAACAGGCGTTTGTCGACCGTGGTGGATTTCAATGCGGGATCTGCACTCCCGGCCAGATCTTGGCCGCCAAAGCGCTACTAGATTCCAATCCGCACCCGACTCGCGAGCAGATCCAAGCATGGATGATGGGCAATCTGTGCCGTTGCACTGGCTACTATAAAATCATTGAATCGATTTACGCTGCTGCCCGAACCACCTCCGGTGAAAGTAGGAAACAAGCAACCCCCTCCGACCCTCCCCGTGGTCAGGGGGAGGGCTTCAGGCGAGGCCGGATTTAATTGCGCTAGAGCACGAGGTCTCGCTTTTCGCGGGGACGGGCTGGAAGCAAATCACGAACCTTTCTCATGATCGCTTTCACTTACATTGAGCCGGCGAATATTGAGGAAGCGCTGAACACGCTTGCGCAGTATGGCGACGAAGCCAAGCCAATCGCAGGAGGCACCGGTCTGATCAACCTTATGAAGCAGCAGTTGGTCCAGCCGGGTTATCTGATCGGTCTGCGCCGCTTGAGCGAACTCAAGGCCATGAGCTCCTCAGTCCCTTCCCCTGACCAGGGGAAGGCTAGGTGGGAATCGTCCGCCCCTGGGGGCTTAGGGATCGGTTCACTGTGCACTCTACGCACGCTCGAAACGTCTCCCCTTATAAGACAATATGCGCCGCTACTGGCTGAAGCGACTCGCCAGGTCGGCACAATCCGAATTCGCTCAATGGCGACCATCGGGGGAGCGCTGGCTCACGCCGATCCAAGTGAAGACCTGCCGCCAGCGATGATCGCGCTCGATGCGCGAGTGCAGTTGCGGTCACGAACGCGCGTCCGCGAAATTCCCGCTGCCGAGTTCTTCACTGGCTACTATGAGACTGTAATTCAGCCAGATGAACTGGTAACCGAAGTAGCTATTCCACCACAGCCTCCGGTTACAGGGGTTGCCTACATAAAGTTCCTTCCACAAACTCAAAACGATTACGCCACGGTGGCAGCCGCGGCGCGCCTCGGCTTGCAGGCGGATCGGATCTCGGACGTTCGTGTCGCATTAGGCGCGGTTGGGGCGACCCCGCTGCGGGCAAGAAAGCTGGAGGACCATCTTTACGGCCAGATCCCGACCTCAGCGGCTCTGCGGCATGCCGCGGAACTGGTCGCGGATATGGTCGATCCGATCGCGGATTTTCGCGGTTCAGCCAGTTACAAGCGAGAGATGGCGGTAGTGATCACTCGCCGAGCTCTCACACAGGCAGCCGCGATGGCACAGTGCCGCAGAGCAGGCTGAGGATATTTGAGCAACACTGCGTCATCGTCGCGCGGGCGAAGAATTGTGGAACTTTCTATTGGATATTCCACAGATGGCGGCATGCGTGCGGGGCGCGGAAGATGTCACGGCCCAGAGGCGATGGCATGTACAGCGGCCGCCTGCGCCTTAAACTCGGGCCGATTCAGCTCAAGCTCGAAGGTGTGATGGAGCTCGATGAGCGCGATCGGGAGCAATGGCGTGCAGCCGCGCGTTCCGAGGCCAACGACCGGCGCGTCGGTGGCGGGGCCAAAGTCTCTGGGCAGATGCAACTAGTGGCTATTGGCCCATCCACTACGCAGCTGATCCTTTCAGGGCAGGTACGATTCCTCGGTAAGCTCGGCGAATTTGGCGAGCCGCTGATTTCGAAAACGAGCTGAGGTCAAGGTCATGGTTGCCGAGTTTGCCCGCAATGTGGCCGCGCGCTTCACACCGGGCAGCACCTAGTGCGGCCCCGGAGGCTCAAGCACGGGCTGTATTCGAGCGACCCGCTGTTCAACGGTGAAGCGTTTGATGAGGAAAAAAATCACTGCGATGGCAATCGCCGACTCTGGGGGGCGGCCTATTTGAACTCTGGAGTTTTGCCCGCCGCGTTTTGCTCGTTGCGGAGTTTTGCTCGTTGACCGAGTCTTGCTCATACAACGAGCGGGACGCTCGGAGTCTGCGGTCAAGGATCAAGAAGAGTAGGATCGGGATGGGCGTCCCGCTCGGATACAGCCTACTTCATCACCACCCTATACGCGCCAGCCTGTTCAGGCGTCCCAGCACTGGTGCCGGTGTTTACGGATATTTGTACTGCGCTCGATTCGCGCCAGCTATTCTGGTAATTGCGCTGCGCGAGGATAAGACCACCCATTATTGATAATGCGACAAGCAGTGCCGCGGCATTTCCAAGAACCTTCATTTTTTTTCTCCTACGTCTCGTCTCCTGTAGCTGCCTGCCGGATGCCTTGGGTTAAATCGACCCCCAGCAGTCAGTGAACACTCACCGGCAGAGCTGGATTCTGCCCGTCGCGGCATGACCATGAAGCAACTCTCGGGGTCTACTACTGCGCCGTACTGCGAAGGCATTTGCGAAACGCAACCTGAGCGTCAATTCGGCCCTGTCCGGTCAGAGCTCGCAGACCATGCTGAGAGACCCAGGCCAAAGAGCAAGCTCAGCACCAAGGTTGACTACCGCCGTCTTCGAAACATTGCATGGCCGTTTACTCCTTTCAGAGCCTCACTCCTTGAAGCTCTCGCGGGAGGAAAGCGAGGTCTATGCCAACCTCAGGGCGACGCCTTTTTCAAAGCTCAAACACTAAGGCATCAGGCCGGCCCCGAGGAAAAAATCACCTTTGTTTTCGGATCTTTTGATGATGTCGCAGTGGTCTCGAAGGAGAGAGCTGCCTTAATTAAATTCGCGTAACGGTTCACCCCGCGGCGCGCAGTTCTGCGAAACCTGGCCGCTTCAATTTGCGAAATGCGAGGACGGGAGGCACTCAATGTGACGCCGGCTCCCGAGTTCAGTCACCAAGACGAGACCACAGCTGCTTTGATCGCAAATGCGCGGGAAGGTAATCTCGCTGGTGAGCGTTTTAGCGGGAGCGTCGGGCCAATGTCGAACTGGTACGAGGGAATTACGACGGAATTGAAGCAATTCATCGCCAGCCAGAAAGTGTTCTTCGTCGCGACTGCGCCCTCCAAGGGGCGCATCAATCTTTCGCCCAAGGGTATGGATACGTTTCGCGTTATCAGTGCGAAGCGCGTGATTTATCTTGATATCACCGGCAGTGGCAATGAAACTGCCGCTCATTTGCTTGATAACGGCCGCATCACCGTCATGTTCTGTTCATTCGACAGAACCGCGCGTATTGCGAGGCTCTATGGCTACGGCCGCGCGATTCATCAGCCTGACGCGAACTGGCACCAGTACCTGGCCATGTTCCCGCTGCAGCCCGGCGTGCGGCAAATTATGGAGATTGATGTTGAATCGGCGATGACGTCGTGTGGCTATGGCGTCCCATCGATGGAGAACCTCAGCGAGCGCGACACACTGCGTAAATATTGGGAGAAGCGCGACGTTCAGACTCTCATCGCTTACCAGCGCCAGGAGAACGAGCGGAGCATCGACGGTCTGCCGACGGGCCTGTTCAGTAAAGCTGCGGAAAAATAGTAGCGTGAGCCGCTCTTTTGCCGAGGATTCCAGGAGGCCTATCGACCTTGGCGGGCATGGGCGGCCGCGACTGCGGCCTGGCCGAGGCTGATGCCGCCGTCGTTAGTTGGGACCTGACGATGGGTGAGGACCCGAAAGCCCCGCTGTTCGAGCTTACAGACAGTCCGCGTCAACAGGAAGTCGTTCTGAAATACTCCACCGCTTAATGCTACCGCCGTAAGACCACGTTGCGCACGGATGGCCTCGCAGACCGTAGCAATTAACGCCGCTAGAGTATTATGCAAGCGGGCAGCAATGATCTCGATTGGCACTGCCGCCGACATGTCCTCCAGGACGGCCTCAATGATTTCTGTTGAGCGTACCATCCACAGAGGACCAGACTCGATTGAGGGCTGATAGGCTGAAGATTCTTCGGGTGCAGCGCGCTGCTCCAATTCGATCGCAGCTTGACCCTCATAGTTGATTACGTCCCGTATGCCTAATATCGCGGCGACCGCATCGAACAGCCGGCCAACGCTCGACGTCAAAGGCGAGTTCAACTGGGCGCGCGCCAGCTGGGTTACGGCTTCCCATTGGCGCCGATTACGCCGTACCACGCCGAATTCGCCGCGAAGGCCCTGGGGGAACAATCTCGCGAGATAAGCAGCCGCCATCCGCCATGGTTGCTTGATGGCCGCGGTGCCGCCCGGCATCGCAACTGCCTCGAAACTGCCGACCCGTTCGAAACCCAGCAGGTCAGCGACGAGAAACTCCCCGCCCCACATAGTACCGTCTGTGCCATAGCCCAGCCCGTCAAAAGCGGCGCCGATTACCGGTCCTTGCTCTCCATTGTCAGCGAGACACGAAGCCAGGTGCGCGTGATGGTGTTGGACGCCGATCAATTCGACGCCGCGCATCTCCGATGCGTACTTTGTCGAGAGATATTCGGGATGGAGATCGTGCGCAACGATTTCGGGAGTCACATCAAACAGGCGCTGGAAATGAGCAATGCCCTTGATGTATGCACTGAGTGTTTCGAAATTTTCCAAGTCGCCTATATGATGTGACATAAATGCGTAGTCATTCTTTACCAGGCAAAAGCTGCTTTTCAGTTCGGCGCCGCATCCGAGGATGAGGCGCGGGCTCTTCCACGGCAAACGAAGCGGTTCAGGTGCATAGCCGCGCGAGCGCCTGATCGGCATGCTCCGCTCTCTAAACATCCGAACCACCGAATCCTCGGCGCGCATGTTGATCGGTCGATCATGAGTCAGGAAGTAATCGGCGATCGGCGACAGCCGCTCGAAGGCATCGTCATCGGCATATGCAATCGGTTCGTCGGAGACGTTGCCGCTGGTCAAAACAAATGGCTCGGCCAGTTCGGAGCACAGCAGATGGTGTAAGGGCGTGTAGGGCACCATCAGGCCGAGAAATCGGTTGCCTGGAGCCGCCGAGCGAGCGATCGGGGCATCGTCCCGGCGCCGCAATAAAACGATAGGACCTCGTGCACTGGCTAATGTATTTTGTTCACTGTGGCCAAATTCGGCCAGCCGGCGCGCCATCGCTTCGTCGGCCACCATGATAGCGAACGGCTTCTCCTCGCGATGTTTGCGCGAACGGAGCTTTGCAACCGCGGATTCGTTGTTGGCGATAGCAGCAAGATGGTACCCGCCGAGCCCTTTGACGGCCACGACGCACCCATCGCGCAGCAGTTTGGCCGCGGTTCGGACGGGATCGCCTGACTGGCTAATCCGGTCGCGGTCGGTAAGCCTGAGTCGTGGACCGCAGGCCGGGCAGCAAATAGGCTGAGCATGAAAACGGCGATTGCCGGAGTCGTTATATTCCTGCGCACAATCGTGGCACATCTCGAACCCAGCCATTGTAGTGAAGGGGCGGTCGTAAGGAATATCGCGAATTATAGTAAATCGGGGACCACAATTGGTGCAGTTTGTAAATGGATAGAGATAGCGGCGGTCAGCGGAGTCGAACATCTCCCGCAAGCAGTCGACACAAGTCGCGATATCGGGTGAGATTAGGGCTAGATGTTGAGTATCGCTGTGAAAGCTCGCGAGAATGGCGAACCCTTGTTCCCCAGTGGTGGCTATTGGTTCGGAACGAATGCTCTCGACGACCGCCAGCCGCGGCGCCTTAGTCTGCAGCCGCTCGACAAAATGCGCAATTTCAGCCGAGCTGCCCTCGACCTCTACAAGCACGCCGGTGGTATCGTTAACCACGAAGCCGCGCAGTCCCAGGCAAGTCGCCAGCGAATGCACGAAGGGGCGAAACCCAACGCCCTGCACGATACCGTTAATAAAAATTCGCTGCCGACTCATGCCCGCCAGCATTGTCCAACACAAAGAATGAGAGCGCGCCAGAACTCGCCAGCGGCTGCCTTTTAGCAAATACGAGGCAGAGGATCGCCGATTAGCATATCGACTATCCTGGTACCGCCGAATTGGGTCTTGAGCAAAACTAGCCCGGTGGGCTCGGCCTTGATCCAGCCGATTATCGCTGCCTTAGATCCATAGCGACTCCCATGAATCGCGGCCAAGGCCTTATCGGCAGCCGCTGCACTGACGACTGCGACAAACCTTCCTTCGCAGGCGACGTGGAGGGGGTCGATGCCTAATAGTTCACAGGCTCCCGCGACTTCCTCGCGCACCGGCACCCTGGTCTCGTCGATTGCGATCCCGACACGTGACGCTTTCGCGACTTCATTGAGTACGGTGGCAACGCCGCCGCGGGTCGCATCACGGATGGATCGGACTTCCAGCGTGGCGTCCAGAAGTCGTGAGACTAAAGTGGCCAGCGGAGCAGTATCGGACACTATATCTGATTCAAGCTCGAGCTCGCCGCGCGCGAGCATAATCGTAATTCCGTGCTCGCCGATCGGCCCCGAAACGATCACGGCATCGCCAGGCTGTGCATTTGCAGCGCTCAGACGGATAGGCCGCTCAATCAAGCCTAGGCCGGCCGTGTTAATGTAACAACCGTCCCCTTTTCCCTTCTGCACCACTTTTGTATCGCCAGTGACTATCTGAACACCGGCCGCGGCCGCGGCGAGTTGCATTGACGCAACAATCCGTCGTAAGTCGCAAACCGGAAATCCTTCTTCCAGGACGAACCCCACCGAAAGATAGAGCGGCCGCGCGCCGCCCACCGCCAGGTCGTTGACGGTGCCGTTAACCGCGAGGTCACCGATATTTCCGCCTGGGAAGAAGAGAGGCGATACAACATAGGAATCGGTGGTAAACGCCACGCGCGCATCGCCGAGTGCGCACACCGCTTGATCCTCCAACTGCTCGAGTATCGAATTGCGGAAGTGCTCGAGGAATAGTGCTTCGATCAAGGTATGGGTGGCTTTCCCTCCGGCGCCGTGCGCGAGCGTGATAAGGTCGTCCTTCAGTACCGGTGCGCGCATGCGCGCGCGCTCAGTTCTCGCCAGCACCTGTTCCTGCAATGTTGACCCGGCGCGAGGGCCTGGTTTCGCAGCGTCGTTGTACTCCGGCACAATCAGAGGAGGAACGAAAGAGATACTCTCTGTCTGTATGTCCCTACGTTGCGGCCGGTTCAACCGCTTTCCGTCATCATCTGTTATATCCATTCAACCGAATCGCTCCGCGGATTACTTTGTTTTACTCCCTCAGGACGAGGGTCTGGCGGACGAGCGTAGCTGTTCCTTAGTAAAGCGGCCGTAGTTGTAGTATGCGGCGCAGGCACCTTCGGAGGAGACCATACAACTACCAATCGGGGTTTCGGGGGTACAGGCGGTGCCAAAAACTTTGCACTCCCACGGCTTCAACACCCCCTTTAGGACTTCGCCACACTGACAAGCTTTGGGGTCGGCAACGCGAATGCCCGGAAGTGAGAACTGCTGCTCGGCGTCGTAAGCAGCAAAGCTGTCCCGCAGCTTGAGCGCAGAATGGGCGATCGAGCCAAGTCCACGCCATTCGAAGGACGCGCGCGGTTCCATTACTTCGTTTAGGACCTGCCGGGCCCGCGGATTTCCCTCTCGGGTAACTGCGCGAGTGTATTGGTTCTCGACCTCGGCACGGCCTTCGGCGATTTGTTTGAGAATCATGTAAATAGCCTGCAGGATGTCGAGTGGTTCGAAACCCGCCACTACGATCGGCTTGTGATAAGCCCGTGCGACAAATTCATAGGGGCGGCAGCCAATGACCGTCGAAACGTGGCCAGGACCGACGAAGCCGTCAAGCCGCAGATCAGGCGAGTCCAAGATCGCCTTGATCGCAGGAATAATCGTGACGTGATTGCAGAAAACAGAAAAGTTGCGCAATCCCTCAGTGCGGGCACGCAGCAGGGTCATGACCGTCGAGGGAGCGGTCGTCTCGAAGCCAATCGCGAAAAAGACAATGTGGCGCGCCGGATTACGGCGCGCGAGATTCAGTGCGTCGAGCGGCGAGTACACGACACGAATGTCTGCGCCTCTCGCCTTCGCATCAAGCAATGAGCCGCGGCTGCCCGGCACTCGCATCATGTCACCAAATGAGGTGAGAATGACGTTATGCTGCTCGGCAATAGCGATCGCGTCATCAAGGCGCCCCGTCGGAATCACGCACACCGGGCACCCCGGACCATGCACGAGAGTTACGTTGTCAGGCAGATGGTATTCCAGGCCATGTTTGTAGATCGTGTGAGTATGGCCGCCGCATACTTCCATGATCTGATAGGATCGCTGGCCGGCAACCCGCGCGATCTGAGCAGCCAGGCGCTGCGCCATTGCCTCTGAACGGAATTCGTCCACGAACTTCATAACTACGGGTTTAGATCCTCGCTTCCTCAGCGCTTGGTTCTCTGTGATTACGCGGAGTGCTCACTGCGCTCCACCCGAGCGCTCGCTTCGCCGGCATGAACCAAAAGCCGGTCGCCAACCGAAGCGTCCACGAGTGCAATACTCACGATTTCCGTTCTGCCGCCCCTCTCTATTCGCGCGAGATTGTCGGCCAGTACTTCCATGACCCTGACCTCAATAGCCACATCTCCACAGGTCAGGCAGCCCCCTGCACTACAATCCTGGCTGCGGTATTCGTCCGAGTTCTTCGCTCTGTCGTTCAGTGTATGTCACTCCTTTTGAGGGGGCGCAGTTCATCGGTATAGACCGTGTCCATCTCCTCGAGCATCCGCAGGGTCGCCTCCGCTTCACGCTCATCGAGCTTGCACAGGGCGAAGCCGACGTGGATCAGGATCCAATCGCCGGGCTTAGGCGGGTTTGGTTCATCGGCGAGCAGTTGTATCGACACATTGCGTCGGATACCGCTGACCTCGGCCTTGGCTATTCCGTTTTTGCAGTCGACGATTTCTATGATCTTTGCAGGTATCCCCAGGCACACTTTCGCTCTCCCCTTTCATAAGAGCCGCGCTTCCGGCCCCAAAACCGTCACACTGGCAAGTGTTCCATCTGCTTGCGCAACCAGGCATACCAGGCGCCGAGACCGTGGCCAGTTACCGCCGAGAGCCGAAAAATACGGAGTTTCGGGTTCGCCTGATGTGCATATCTGACGCATTCGCTGATATTGAAGCGGAGGTAGGGCAACAGATCTATCTTGTTCACGATCATGATGTCGGCGAAACGAAACATGTTGGCGTATTTGAGGGGCTTGTCTTCGCCTTCGGTAACCGACATGAGAACAATCCTCGCGGACTCGCCTAAATCGAACAACGCCGGACATACTAAATTGCCCACATTTTCAATTACCAATAGCGAACCCTTTGGCGGGTTTAACTTGCCTACCGCCGCCGACAGCATTGCCGCATCCAAATGACAGCCACTCCCCGTGTTGATTTGGACCGCTTTTGCTCCGGCCTGCATAATTCGAGCGGCATCGCGGGTAGTCTCTTGATCTCCTTCGATTACCAGGATCGGCGGAGTCCCGGCGAGGTCACCGATGGTGCGCTCGAGCAGGGTCGTCTTGCCCGTGCCGGGCGAGCTCATCATATTTAACGCAAAGATCTGCCGCTCCTCGAACCATCTCCGATTGCGTGCGGCCATCAAAGCATTTTTCGCAAGGATATCCTGTTCCAGGCGGACAATCCGCGTAGTTCGCGAACCATTAGTAGCACCAGCCTCGTGAGAGTGGTGATCTGCATCGCTCTTTGCATGGTGGTTGTGTGTCGCCGAGCGGTCATCGGCCTCGTCGACTTCGTGGAGATGATCCTTCGTTTGATCTGAGCAACCGCAGGTGCTACACATTCTGAAGCTCCACTTCTTTAATCCTCAGTTCATGGCCAGCCAGTATTTCGACGTTCGCACTCCCGCATGCACACAGAACAATGGAATTCTCCGCCGAGAACTCGGTATTGCACTCGCAACAGCGTGCCCGGGCCGCGACCTCATGAATTTGCAGCTGCGCTCCCTCAAGCACGGTCGATCTCGTACATAGATCGAAACAGAAGCGGACCGAATCGGTAACCACACCTGAGAGATTGCCGATCTCCAATCGCACACGCACCACTCGCGCCTCGCCGGCTACCTCGCAGACCGCTTCGACGATGCTCTGGGTTATGGCCAATTCGTGCACTAGAGGGCCTGATTCAAACAGCCCGGTTCTCGAGCTCCAATATCCTTGCTATCAACTGCTGTGTTAACGCGGCGCCCGGTAATGACAGTCCAAGATCATGCCCAAGTTCGAGCGCGAGGCGCAGGTCCTTGTGAATTAGCTGCGTCAGTCCTGGCGGGCCAGTCGTGTATGTAGCTGCGAGTTTACCCTGCTGCGACCAGTGGTCAGCCACCCGGCTCTGAGCCGCGCCGGCATGAACCACCTGCTCCATCGCCGCGAGATCAACTCCTGCCATTTGCGCTAACTTCATCCCTTCAGACGCCGCCAGCATGTTAACGTACACGATAAGGTTATGCGCCAATTTGGTAATTGCGCCAGCCCCAAGCTCGCCGAGATGAAAAATGTTGGCGCCCGAGGTGGCAAACAGCGGCCGGCATTTCTCAAACGCTTCCTTGTCACCGCCGACCATGTAGCACAGGGTCTTCCCATAAGCGCCGCGTGCACCGCCACTTACTTCGGCATCTATCACCGTTATGCCCTTTGCTTGTGCCAAGGCGGCAACACTGCGCACCGTCCGGGGATGAACCGTACTATGGATGGCAATGACCGTTCCCGGTTTGGCTGTGGCGAGCACTCCGCCTTCTTGAAACGTGACGGCCTGCACCTGAGCATCGTCGACCACGACCAACTCGATGATCTCCCCATGGTTGCCGATTTCATCAGCCGAACGGGCACATTTGGCCCCGAGCGCAGCCAGCTCCTGCATCGGCTCGGCGCGCAGATCGTAGACCATGAGATCAAACCCGGCTTTGATCAGATTGACAGCCATGGGTTTGCCCATATTGCCCAGCCCGATGAATCCCACGCGCGTCACCATGGTAAACTCTCCGTATATTTCGCCGGCGCGGCGGTTCTCGAGAGCCCCGCGCGACCATCTGACCCTTTATAGCAAAAAGGAATAAGCGGCCGTGAGAATCTGCATCATCTCTGACCTTCATGCAAACCTCGAAGCACTTTACACCCTGCCGCCGAGGTATGACGAATTGTGGGTGCTGGGTGACCTGGTCAACTACGGTCCCGACCCAGCCGCGATCGTCGACTTCGTGCGTACCCATGCCTCGCTCGTGATTCGTGGCAATCACGATCATGCTGTTGGATTCGGAGCGGAGTGTGGCTGTTCGCCACGTTTCCTGACCATGGCTGATGCTACGCGCGACTACACGATTGCCACGCTCTCCGAGGCAGATAAGCATTACCTACGGAAGCTTCCGACTTCAGCACGGCGCCAGATCGAGGGGACAGTTTTTTTCTTGTGTCACGCGACTCCGGCGGATCTGCTCTATGAATATCGTCCGCCTGACTCGCGGTTGTGGGATGCACCAGAGGAAGCTAGTCGCGGTGCGAGCGTTATCTTGGCGGGGCACACCCATCTACAATTTTTACACCGCTGCGGCGATAGGATCGTAGTAAACCCGGGCAGCCTTGGCCAATCAAAAATGGGTAATCCGCTCGCGCGCTACGCAGTCTGGGAAGATGGGCACTTTGAATTGAACGCGTGCGAATATCCCGTCGAAACGACCGCCCGGAAAATCACGGCGATGCCGATTCCCGATGAGGTGCAACGGGACTTGATCAATGTCCTGCGCACCGGAAATGTTTAAATCAATAAAACCACTTACCCTTGTCCCACGAGAAAATCTCCAACGTATTAATCTCGTGCATCAGCTTGGGCGCGGCATGCCGGGCCTCGTCGATGGACTTGCCCGCGATGGAATAAATGATTTCCTCATACCGGATTTTGCCGATCGGGAGTCCTTCTTTCGACGCCTTGCACTCACAGCTTTCTACTTTGCCGTAGCCCGTGTAGCTTGCTGTTTCCATGCCGCCGTCCGTGCGCCAGCTTAGATGCTCGAGATTGTTAACCTCCCGCTCATGGAGCAGTCGTTCCCAGTCGTGGCAAAAGGAAGTGAACGCCGACGCAGCACGACGATAGGTTCGCTGCTGCGACGGGCTGAGTAACTCAACATCGTCAACTGGTAACTGCACAGTGGACGTTGCGTTCGTTGCAGGATTCGCTGTTTTCGCAGGGCCGACTGTGCTTACGCTCGCAGACGTCGTAGCGGTACTTGCGGAGGGCGTTGCCACCTGGTTCAGACGAGGTGCCACTTTTTCCGACGAGGATCCAGCACCAGTGGCAGATGACTGCTGTGTGGCGCCTTGAATCGCAGTGCTCAAAGGGAGTGCCTGTACGGCCGCGGTCGGAGTCTTCAAGACTGTTGACGTATCGGTGAGCGCCGCACCAGTTTCGCTCTGCGGTCCGGCCGTGACAACTGCCCGTGCCGCCGCGATAGCTTGTGCTTGCGCTGACTCGGCGAGAACGCTCACGGGCAAAAATCCGATGAGAACAGCGACCCATATGCAACTTAGTCCGCCTCGAAATGAGGCCATAATCGCGCTCAAATTCATTGTCTACCTCCACCGCAGCCGCGCGTCCCAAGTGGAGCGGCTGTCACCTTTGTCGTTGAACAACAGGCACCGCTCCAGTCTGGGACAAATTCGTTTCAAAATCCGTCAAAATATAGCTTCAGGTTCCTAAGGTTTGCAACAACTGCTGACGAGTCTCTTTGTTCAGCAAAACAGGTCTGGGGCTACTGGGGCGTGCACCAATGGCTTCGGGCGCCTCCAAAATACAACGCCGGCAAAGCTATGCACTCCACGCCGAGTCACTGGCGGCGCAGGTGGTGGTCAGTCGATCTTGTAGCGTTTGCGCTTGCGCCAAAGCGTAGAGGCGTTGATGCCCAGAGTTTGCGCAGCATCCTCAAGGGTCGGGGACTCCGCTAGCACCCGGGTAATCAGCTCGCGCTCCATTTCTTCGATATTCCTGGGAGCGGCGACCACGGCCGTCTCGGACAATTCGCGAAACAGATTATCTGGAAGATGATCGGGCATGATTGTGTCGCCGTTGGCCAGCACGACTGCACGCTCGATTGCGTTGCGCAGTTCCCGCACGTTGCCGGGCCAGCTATGGCGAGTCAGTGTCGTGGCGGCCTCGGGCGAAAAACTAAGACCAGGACGATGATTGCGGAAGGCTTCGGCCTGCAGAATACGTTCGGCAAGCGGCAGAATATCCTCGGGGCGCTCGCGCAACGGCGGCACGCGCAGCGTGATCACGTTGAGCCGATAGAAAAGATCGTCGCGGAAACGATGTGCAACTACCTCTGCGGCCAAGTCGCGATTGGAAGCTGCGATAATACGCGTATCGACTCGGATGGTTTGCATCCCGCCGACACGCTCGAAACTCTGCTCCTGGACAAAACGCAGGAACTTGGTTTGCAACGCGGGACTCAAATCGCCGATCTCGTCGAGGAATACGGTACCGCCGTCGGCAGCTTCGAGCCGGCCAGGCTTGTCCTTGATCGCCCCAGTAAAGGCGCCGCGCATGTGCCCAAACAACTCGCTTTCCAGCAAGTGTTCAGACAATGTCGTGCAATTGACCACCACGAATGGATTCTGGCCGCGCGGACTCCAGTGATGAATCTGACGGGCGAGCACGTTTTTGCCGGTGCCGCTCTCACCGGTGAGAAGGATAGTAGCCTCGCTGCGCGCCGCTTGCCGTGCCGTGTCCAATAGCCGCCGCATCACGTTGCTATGTGAGTCCAGCAATGGGCGCTCTTCGAGAGTGTCACGCAAGACGCGATTTTCGGCGCGAAGCTTTTGGATTTCCAGCGCGCGCTCCACCACATGCTGGATTTGTTCGAGCGAAAACGGCTTTGCCAGGTAGTCATAGGCGCCGGCCTTCATCGCCGCCACCGCGTTCTCAATCGTACCGTACGCGGTCATCAGGATGACGGGCGTATCGGGCGAGTGGCGCTTGATTTGCTGTAATAACTCGAGGCCGTTCAGCTCCGCCAGCTTGTAATCGGTGACGACCAGATCGACCGGCCGTTCGCCGGAGAGCAAATCGAGCGCCTGCGCTCCGCTCTCCGCAGTTTGAACCGTATGCCCGCAGCTCGTGAAAAAGCTGGCCAGACGAACCCGGATGTTCCGTTCATCATCGACGACCAGCAGACTTGCCATTGAACCCTTCCTCCGGCGACGCGAGTAATTCCACGGTAAAGCTGGTACCTTGACCCAACTCGCTGTCGACAAAGATTCGGCCGCCGTGGGCGTCGACGATTTCCTTGGCGATGGCCAGACCGAGCCCCGCGGAGCCTGGTTCTGAGCCGTTGACCTTCCACTGCGCGAAACGCTCAAAGAGGTGTTCACGCACCTGGGGCGGAATACCTGGCCCGGTATCACTCACACGCAAACGAGCTCCCGACTCCGTTCCACTCAAGGACACCGAGATGGTGCCGCCACTAGGCGTATAGCGCAATGCGTTGGCGATCAGGTTCGACACAACCCAGGAAAGTTTGAGGGGGTCGGCCCGAATCTGCGGAGCGGGCCGTTCGATTTTGGCCTCGAGGCGGACCTGCTTTTGTTCGGCCTGAAGCGCAAAGCCCTTAATCACGGCTTGCGCCATCTCGGCCAGATCCACCGGCATGCTCTGGACAGTAATCGCCGGTCCTTGCCCGCGTGCAAGCTCCAAAAGGTCACTGGCCAGGCGGCGCATGCGCGTGGCGTCTTCCTGAATTGAGGCCAGCAGTTCGCGCTGCTCCGGGTCGAGTTCGCGTTTGCGTAGCAGGAGCTCGACGCAAAATCCCAGCGAAGTTAACGGCGTGTTGAGCTCGTGCGACAACGTAGCGACCAGGTTGGCGCGCGCACGGTCCTTGTCGCGCAGGTAGGTGATGTCCTGCAGGATGAGAATCGTGCCGAACGATCGGCCCATTTCCTGTAGCGGCACAGGCTTCAGTACGTAGGTGTGGTTACGGCCGTGCACGTGAAGATCGACCTCGACCCGCTGCGCTTCGAGCGGTTGCGTCGCCACGCTCCGCAGCGCGGACCTGACCCGCGTGTAATGGGGATGGTTGCTATTGAGGTCGTCGAAGGGGCTGCCGAGAGCGTCCTCAGGCTCGACCCCGAGAATGATGCCGGCGACCTCGTTTATGTGAGTCACCACGCCGCCGGGGTCGAGCAAGACGATACCGTCTTCGATGCTTTCGAGTATGGCTTCGGTTTTGTCCTTTTCGTAGATGAGCTGCACCACGTTCAGCTTTTCGAACTGTTCGAGACGTTCCGCCATCTTGTTGAATTCGGACGCTACAGCCTGAAGTTCGGCGAGAGGCTGCTCGCCCAGCCTGATCGAGGGGCCGCGCAAACTGAAGCTTCGCAGACGGTCGGCTAGCTCGGCCAGCGGCCTCGACAGATTCGACGCCAGCGTCCAGGAAAGAATGGCGCCCAGCAGCAATAGCAACAGCAGCCCCGCCGCAAATTCATACGCGAGACGATCGCTCATCCGCGTGGTGCGGCTGTCCGCCCGAAACATCGCCGCCTTATTCATTGCTATTAGCTCGTCAATGCGCTGACTGAGTTCGTCGTATTCCCGGGTGGACGGTGACTGCATTCCGCCGGCAAGCTCGTCGAATATCCGGTTGCCCCGGCGTTTAATATCGGCAGCGAGCTCGGCTTCGCCGACCTCGGTGATGTCGTTGAGTTCGACATCAATCCAATGCGCGAAGAGCTTGCGATTCGGCCCCAGTGCCGAGGGCAATGTGCCGTTAGCTCGTGCGAGCTGAACACTATAGAGGGCGGCGTGCATGTACTGTGAGGCTTCGATACTGGTGTAGTTGCGGTACAGCGTCTCGCGGATGGCCCCGCCGAGTAGATGTACAGTGGGTACGGCGAAAATGCCCAATGCCAGCGCCATGGCCAACATCAACAAGGTACCGTTGCGAATGCGCGAACGGAGCGATGGCGGTGTCATGATTCGTTCTCTACTTTAATGCCCACGCCGCAGACTCCTTTACTAAACATTGTCTCCGCAAATTCTTGCTCGACTCTACTTTATCCGGCAATGTCAGCTCGGCTGCTCTTCGCTCTGCGTGGTGTCTCCTTGGCTGACGAGTTCAATGTCGAAATCGTTCCCCGCTGATATTAACTGGCGAGCGATCGAACGACGCAGCAGCCGATTCCACCAAGTCGGGTGAGTTCGGCCAATTACCATCCGGGTGACCCTATGTTCGCGCGCGAATTCGATGAGTGTCTTAACTACGTCGTTGGCTTTGAGCCACACTGTCTCTGCGCCCAAATCGGCCGCGAGATTTATGTTGTCGAGCAGCGCTCGAAAATCAGCGGTGCTGATTTTTTGGACCGACTCGTCGGGCGTCTCGACATGCACGGCATACCAGTCAGCATTGAAGCGATCAGCGCTCCGTGCCGCTTTGCGTAACAATTCGTCACTGCCATCAGGATTGGAGGATAAGCAGACCATTAGGCGCTCACCCACCGGCGTACGGCGGCCGCGCTCGCGCTTGCGCAGTTCCATTTCGGCGCGGCTGCGGCTTTGGCCCCGCGCTACCTCGCGTAACGCCAGTTCACGCAGGGCCCCAAGGTTGCCGGGCTTGAAGAAGTTTCTGAGCGCCTGCTCGACTTGATCCGGAGGATAGATCTTGCCTTCGCGCAAACGCTGGCGAAGTTCCTCCACCGAGATATCAACCGTTACAATCTGGTCCGCACGCATGAGGAAGGTGTCGGGGACGGTCTCCCTAACTTCTATACCCGTCATCCTGCGGACTAGCTGATTGAGGCTTTCAAGATGCTGGATGTTAAAGGCGGTAATGACATTGATGCCGTTGGCGACCAGTTCTTCGACATCCTGGTAGCGCTTGCTATGACGTGAACCGGGTGCATTCGTGTGCGCCAACTCGTCGACGATCGCAAATTCGGGTCTGCGCGCGAGAATGGCCTCGACGTCCATTTCTAGGAGAACTACCCCGCGATAAGCTGCTTCTCGCAGCGGCACGCTTTCCAGGTCGCCGATTCGCGCCGTGGTTTCGGCCCGACTATGGGTCTCGATGAAGCCGAGGACCACATCGTGACCGTCAGCGCGCAAGCGATGTGCCTCCTCGAGCATGCGAAAGGTCTTGCCGACGCCGGCGGCGCCGCCGAGGTAGACCTTCAGAGTGCCCTTTTTTGCTTGCGGGACGAGATCGAGGAAAGCTTCGGGATCTCGGCGATCCTCGTCGATCATTGCGATCTTCCAAGCGATGTGACGATCACATCCTCATTATAGCTTAAATCAAGATCGTCAAACCGCCCGAGAGAATGAGTGCACCACCTAGGAGTATGCGCGACGATGGCGGGTCATGGAAAATGAGCACCGCCAGAATCTGTGAGACCAAAAAGAAAGCCACAATGTAGCATCCCATCAGCCTTCCGAAATCAAACCGGAGTCCACTTTGGTTGACCAATAGCCCGTAAAGCCCGAGTGTGGCAACACCTGCTACCAGCAAGGGCCACCACGCTCGGATCAAACCTTGCCTGAGCAAGGCATTGCCACCGGCTTCCAGTGTTGCTGCAACAATTAAAGCAGCGATCAGCCGCATCACATATGTTCCTTCATCTCACTCGAGCGGTTTTGAATTGCGGCTTGCGCCGACATTATCGAGTGCCAGGTTTAGTTCAAGCACGTTCACCCCCGGCTCGCCCAAAACCCCCAATGTCCGCCCACGGGTATATGTCGAAATTAGCGAACGCACCTCGTCTTCGCTGAGGCCCCGGGCCTTGGCGACGCGAGGAACCTGGATCTCAGCGGCAGCCCGCGTGATCTCGGGGTCGAGGCCACTGCCGGATGCAGTTACCATATCGACCGGGATCACACCATGATCGATTCCCGGTTCATGTTCACGCAAAGTGCTCGCGCGTGAACGCACTGTTTCGATTAGCGCCTTATTAGTCGGGCCGAGGTTGGAGCCGCTGGAGTTGGCAGCATCGTAGCCCTTGTCCCCGGCGGCGGACGGACGTGGATGAAAGTACTTAGGAGACGAAAAGTTTTGCCCG
>Ga0306920_100001743_pt1 | contig 27085 bp, 24 predicted proteins | sample flu12Cox44000170_FD_204666 | JGI IMG/M metagenome (GOLD analysis project Ga0306920, IMG submission 204666) | Lab enrichment of tropical soil microbial communities from Luquillo Experimental Forest, Puerto Rico - flux4day.12C.oxic.44.000.170 (v2)... | ecosystem: Environmental > Terrestrial >... | reverse complement strand
AGGTCTCAGCGCTTGATCCGAATCAAGCGGTTTTCGATGTCCGCACCTTGCAAAGCGTCACCGAGGAAGCCTTTTCACGGCAGCAAGTCGTGGCGGCGCTGCTGGCAGTATTCGCCGGCTTGGGCCTGCTTCTGGCGGCCGTGGGTATCTCCGGTGTCGTCGCATCCTCAGTCAGCGTGCGAACCCGAGAGATGGGCATCCGTGCTGCTCTCGGCGCTTGCCGGCAGAATCTCATTCGCCTGGTTCTCCGGGAAGCGCTGCGGCCAGCGCTCGCGGGCACCGGGATCGGCTTGGTCGGAGCCGTGGCGGTGAACCGCGTTCTCTCTGGTCTGTTAGCCGGCCTTGAGGCCTGGGACTCTTCCACAGCTGCCGTGGTCTGCATAAGTATGATCGCATTGGCGACCGGGGCCGCCTATGTTCCTGCCTCCTGGGTCTCGAAGGTGGACCCGATCTTTGCGCTCCGCTGCGAGTGATGGCGGACGGCGCCAGAAGGCAATATCGCCGAGTAGCACAACGCCACCGACCGGAATCAAAGGTAGGTATTTCTTCAGCGAAAATTCGACGCTTACGTTCTAGAGAGCCACTTTCGCAGCCAGCACCATGCGCACGACCTTGCGGTGCGCTTCGCTTTGCGTTGCCGCACAGCGTTCCTCGTGATAGTCGGTTAGAAGGTCTCCTTGCTCGCATGGCTACCCATGCGTCCGAGCGGGGAACAATGCATGGTAGAGAATCAGAACGATGACCGCGCCAACAACGGCGACTAGGAGCTGTAGAGATTTAAGCCCGTTACTCGAGCGTCGACCATCGCATGGCTGAAAAGCAAATACGAACCCTTTTCGGCCTCCGCTGGTATCAGTGTTTGCTATTCTCCCAACTGGGTGTCGCGACTCATGGCAAAAGAGAGGCGAAGAGTGTGAAAAGGGTATGGCTCTTTCCGACGGCGATAGCGGCGATGGCCGGCGTGCTCGCATTCGGCTTGGCGCTGGCCTGGCAAGCAGTCGACCAGCGAGGATCTAAAGCGGTGCAGAATCGAGCAAAATTTCCGCTGAGAGCCTGTAGTGGCGAGACCTATGGAAGCGACGCGCTGTGCGGAACGTATCAAGTCTGGGAGGACCGAGCTGCGCACAGCGGCCGCAAGATTGGGTTGAACATTGTGATCCTTCCGGCGCACAGCTCAGCGCCCGCGCAGGATCCCGTTTTCTGGCTGCATGGGGGACCGGGAGCCGCAGCGACCGACCTCGCACGCGGCGGATGGGGAGGACTCCTGGGAAACGTGCGAGAAACGCGCGACTTGGTGTACCTGGACCAACGCGGGACGGGCGGATCGAATCCGCTTCACTGCGATCTCAACGACGACCCCAACGACTTGCCGGCCTTTTTCGGAGAACTGTTTCCAGTCGACAAAGTGCGGGCGTGCCGTGAAAAGTTGGAGAAACTTGCCAATCTGAGGCTCTACACCACGCCGATTGCGATGGACGACTTAGATGAAGTGCGCGCTGCGCTAGGTTACGACGAAATTAACCTGGTTGGCGGATCCTACGGCACGTTCGCCGCGCAGATCTTCATGCGGCTGCATCCTGACCACATCCGCGCGGTATTTCTTGCAGGCGTTGCGCCGCCGAACATCAAACAGCCGCTCCTGTTTCCCAGGGCCGCGCAGCTTGCGCTGGACGAAACGCTTGAGGATTGCGCGGCGGACGCGGATTGCCACAAGAATTTTCCCGACGTCAAAAAAGAGTTTGCAGCGGTGCTGGCGCGCTTCGACAACGGGCCCGTCAGCGTGGAATTAGTGGATCCTAGGAGCAAAGACAAAGTCCAAATCAAACTTCCCCGAGGCAATTTTGTGGAGCGGCTGAGGCTTGAGCTGTATACCACGGATTCGGCGCGGCTAGTGCCTTACGTGATTCATCACGCTTACGAGGGCGACTATGTGCCACTCGAAGCATTGGCCATCCGTCCAGGCATTGCGGGAGGCGTAGCGCGCGGGATGTACATGACCGTGACGTGCTCGGAGGGGGTACCGTTTATCACGGAAGAGGATATTGCGCGCGAGACGAAGAACACTTTTGTGGGCGAGTATCGCGTCCGCGCGCACATGGAGGCGTGCAAAGAGTGGCCGCGCGGCGACATTCCTAAGAATTACACCGATCTTGTAAAGTCCGACTTGCCAGTGCTGATGATCTCCGGTGAGGCCGATGGCGCAAGCCCCCCTTGGTACGGGGAAGCCGCTGTGAAAAACTTTCCTAGCGGTCGCCAAGTGAAGATTCGGCACTATGGGCACCAAACCGACGGGCCATGCGTAGCGCGAATGTTCAGGGCATTCATCGAGAAGGGCTCGGTTGAGAACATAGATACGAGTTGCGTTGCGAAAACGCGACGCCCGCCCTTTGCAACCGCTTTTCCAAACGAGCTGGCACTGCAGTAGTTTGTACGGCAAGTTGGACTTGGCCTCGGCCAGCCGTAACGAAAGTCGGCTGCTGCAGTGACCGCAAATGTTTAGGGCATGTTAAGTCTTCAGGCGCCCGTGGTCACACTGAGCATCTGCCATTTGCGGCGCAAGGCTATTTGACGCGCCATCGCTCAGGCCTGCCCATTGGTAAACAGCTTTGTCCTCCCCGGCGTGTTTGTCCTGAATCATGTTACGAGTTTCGTCGGCGAATCACCGTGAGAATGGACGCAAGAATGCTTTTGTGGCGATTCTCGTCGGAGTACGTGCAACGGCCCATTGTCTGCCGGCGAGTCGTCCAAGCGCATTTCGCGGGCCAGTGTTCATCAATCTTAATGCGGAGAGGCATGGCCGAAAAAATCGGTCAAGTACCATTGACACCATACGGTGTGACACATAGCATTTGCCCGCGCCCACCTTCGATTCCTCACTCGTTTCCTGTGGAGACATAATGGCAAAAGTCCTGTACTGCAACGATCTGGTCCCGGGGTGTAAGTTTGAGGCGCGCGGCATGTGCGAAGAGGAAGTAATAGCCGAATTTGCGAACCACCTGGGGGCCACGCACAACGTGCTTGAGGTTTCGGATCAAGTTCTGGCGATGATCAGCAAGGCGATTCGCGAGGAGGTTGGGGTGAGGGCGCGTGCCACCGCCCAGGCGAAGCCCCGCCTTTGCCAGCCGACAAGCCTATTAGGGATGGGCAAAAGGTCATGAAAAAGTCGAAGCGAGATCGGAGCAGCGATTTAGATGAGAAGTGGAGAAAGCTGTCGATGCTCTACTCAGCCAATGGCTCGGTGATTGGCAAAGCGCGAAGACAGAGGCAGCAAGGAAGCGAATACAATCGAAAGTGGCTCGTGCAGTGGGGAGAAATAATCACCGTGCCGCGCTGGTTCTGCTAAAGCTCGTCGAGGCGCGGTTTGCCCTTCCGCCAGAAGCTAAATGAAGTACCGATGGGGCTCCGTTCCGCCCTAGCCCATGGGCTGAATCTGGCCCTCTAACAGCAATAGTTTCAAAGCTCTCTGCCCGTGGTCTTTGTGAGGATCCGGTCCTGAGGCTTGCCACTACTCACGCGGAGATGGCGATGGAACCATCAGCGGACAACAAAGCAAAGGTTCAGACATTCGGGCAGGCTACTCTTTCGCCGGGGGCATACATACTTGAGCTGTCGGCAGTCAAAGACTTGCCGGTGAAAATGAACGGAGAGCCATCCACGTTTGCAGATGTGTATTGCAAGCTGAGGGACTCAGAGATCAGAGAGATAAGAAGCTTCTTCCAAGACACGTATGTCACCGAGGAAGGTGAAATCCATCTCGACGGACAAATTGAAGAGTGGCCGCTAAGAGCGACGATGCGGGAACTCGCTGAGTTGTTTCAGCAAGGAATAAACCCCAACGAAGTGACTTGGTTTTTTTACATGGACGATTCGTCGCGCGATGAGGACACATCGCACACATTCTTTGCCGTTCACAACGGTAAGGTCGTTATGGAGTCTTGTCGCTTCAGCTCGAAGGAACCGCTGATTCTCAAGCGCAAGGTGGAGGATGAACCCATTTGGCGCAGCCACCAGTCCTTCGATGAAGCATTCGAGGCTTACTGGTATCGGAAGTTCTATACCGAAACGCTGATGGGCCAGCTCATGGTGCTTCGCCCCGACAAGCCGATTCTCTATCATTACGAGCGACCAGAAAACAACAACATTGAGCGCCGGCTACAGCTTGTAACCATGCGTAGGACATACAGACTCCTATGGGTTGCACTGCCGCTTTTGGTGGCGCTGGCGTTCCCGTCCCTCAAGACCTACATGGCAAGCGTGGCGGCCGTGCTAGGAGCTAGCTTTCTGCGGCTCTGGTGGAAAACGCGCAAGGCAGGTCGTTTCTAGTGGATGCGCGGCATATCGATCATTCTTCAGACTGAAAAGCCGGCAAATGCGACCGACTGCGGGCCAGGCGTGACGGATAAAGGCCCCGATCGATCATGCAAACGCGGTCGGCGAACCGGGCTCTTCCCATCGCGCTGGCCGAGGGAAACTGCGGCGCAGACACCGGCACCTGATCCCAACAAAAATGCGTCGCCAGAGGGGCTTCGAATACCCCGCTCTGGGCGACCCTTCTCAAGGGTGGGAAATAAGGTGTTAACGTATGATCTCCGTATGTTGTTGGTGTTCGGAGGTGTGGGGTGACATCGTGCGATTGACTCACGCCGGGCGCCTTTGTTGCGAGCGCCTCGATATGGCTAGCCTTCTGCTTGCTTGTCTTTTAGTGCGACCGGCCGCAGGTAGCCAACCCCTTGCTGGGCCTGATCTGGAGATACTTCCACAACACTTTCTGCTAGCTCCCGGCGAGCAGATTCACTACACAGCATGTGAACGCTCCGAAGCGAGCAAACCTCGCTGCCCCGACGCCAAGTTCACCATCACGGACGCGCATATCGTGCGGACGATCGATCCGAAGGGAATCTTCGAGGCCGTGACACCCGGGCGCACCGAGCTGGCCATACAGGCACCGAACTCGCAAAGACTAATCACGCTCACGGTTATAGGGGCCGCTCAGTCGCCAATGAAGGCGGTTCCATACAGGGACGTTCACGGGATCGCAGCGAACGACGCTTTGCTCTTCGTTGGGCACGCCAACCGCGATGGCTTCGACCACACCGCAGTGGCGAAGTCTGGAATTGACCGCCTTGTCCGAGAGGCCAAGAAGAATGGTTGGCCGGTAGTCTACTTCGTCAGCAAGGAATATCCGAACTGGTATACCGCTGACCGGCGCCCGGACTACGCGATCATCACCGAAGGACAAGAACACAGAATCCGCGTCAGGGCTCAAAGGGTGATATTTACCGGCGGGGATTTCATGTTCTGTACTCTGAGAAACGTCCAGATGACTCTGCACGGCATGCTGCAACAGGATGACGCGAGGCGGATCGATTTCGTTTTCCCGGCACAAGCTATCTGGGTGGAAGATCTCTGGGGTCCGGGTGAGAAGCACCCGTATCCGGCGCCGATGCTCTTGTTAGCGACCATCTTTGAGCGCCGCGCAAACGACGCGCAAAGGTATGGCGAAGTTGTTGTTCCCTTTCTCGATCGCGTTATCACGCAGTATCCCGTTCTCAACTATCCCGCCGATCCGCCGCCGCCGCCCTTGAACGACCTGCTGAAGAATTGGACGATCGTGGTTCACTTCAGCAATCGGTTCGAGCGCGTCTACCGACAAGGCGACCCGAGCAAGACCCTGGTCTTCGAATTCCAAGGTGCATGAACGGCCGACCTTGCGGCGCGATAGTGATCCTGAAAGTAGATATGGCAAGTGCGTCGCCATTGTGGAAGTGGACGAGCAGACCCGGTGCAGAGACAGGCGGGAAACCCTGGAGCAAGGTTAGCGGCAAATCAACGGCTTCGATCAAACTGTATTCTTCGCCATTGCTCAGCTGCATTAAGGCTTTGCAAGTCTCCGCGTCAAAGAAAAGATTAGAGCCTCGTATTTCCAGTGTGCCCTTTCGAACTGAGAAAACCGCATCGGTTCCTGCAACCGTGTATATGCAACCGAGCCGACGCGTGAGCTGTGCACTGTGATTCCGAGCGCGGTTCAAGTCGAAAAGCACATGGTGGCGGTGTTCCTGTTAAATACCAAGCGGTCGTGGTTGAATCTGGAGACGAAGGCACTGGCTATGCTTCCAAGTGGAAAAACTCCGCCTTCAGCCGAATGTAGCTGATGTCCGCCACCCGAAGTTGAGTGATTTCGGTCAGTTTCATACGAGCCGCTTGTAGAGGCATCTTGGTCTTACCCCCAGTTCTCGCGGCAACTCACCAGCGTTTTCGCAGGTCCTGATCCGCCCCTACGGCCACTCGTTCCTCACTTGGGGGATTCGCGCACCGTGCAGACGGCCCAGGCCCTCATCGGACACAATTTGCGGAAACAGGCCACGTCATTGGCGGCCGTCCCGCTTTTGCGCTATGGCGATACCCCGCGGCGTGGGCAGCAGCACGGTGGAGATGAGTCCCTCTTGTTCCAGCCCCAGCATCACGTCCCGCACCTTCTGGATCTGCGAACTGGCGTCATGGACCAGGATGAGTCCACAAGGGGAAATCTGCGGCAAGAAGTGCCGCAGCTCCTTTTCCCGAATGAGGAGATGGCTGTCGCTGAAGAAAACATCAATTGTGCCGTTGATCTTCGTTTCTAGACTCGATTGGTTGCGATACTCGATCCACTCGGCGAGCCCGGAAGCATCAATGCGCTCCTTAGCCTTGGCGAAGGCCCTCGGATCATACTCAATGGTAATAATCCGCCCAAAACCATTGGCTTTCAGGCCTTCGGCCATTTTGATGGCACTATGCCCGATAAAGGTTCCCGTTTCCACGATAAGTTGTGGCTTGACGGTCGTCACCAGGGACTTAAGAAAGTCTAGAACCTCCAGCTCGCAGGTCTGTGGGTCGACCATGTGCCAGCGGTTTGGATGAGGGCATTCCGGGGTTGCCGGGACGTACTCTCGCTGCTCGAATTCTTCACTAAGTGCCAACCGCTCCAGGATCCGGTGGCGTTCCAAGCCCTTCTTGAATCGGAGGACGGTGACGCCAATGAGCACCGCGCCCATCATGACACTACTCTTAGCTATTGCCATTTGGGCCGCACCTCGAGGGATTCCGTGATAGTCGTGGAAGGCTGCGGACTGGAGAATCTGATATGCCCCGCCCAAAATCAACAATTCCCCCAAAATGATGCCTTCTGGCCGTTGGAATTGAATTTGCCGGTAGCCTTCGGCCCAAATAAAAGCAGTTACTCCTGCACACGCGAGAGTCCCCCACACGAGCGGAGAGCGAAGTACCAAACTATCCTGCCGTGCTGCGGTTAGAAGCAGCACGGTCAGGATTCCCGTAAGTATTGAAAAGGAAACTAAGTCCAAAGTGGTCAAGATCCCGCGGCGAACCGTCTGCAGAAGGGAGAGTTTGCGACGTCGCAGGTCTGCACGTGCCACCATGAACGCAACGATCAATCCTATAATGACCGAAAGTAAAGAAAAGCTCGTCAAAGCGAGCCTCCGTCAGGGGGGTGCCAGTTGAGACGCTCAAAATACAAACCGGGTTGCCGGACTAAATAGATAATCCTCGTCTACATCTTTTACTGCCCTTGCGGATTGGGTTCGCCGAGCGATTCATTGGTCATCAGAATTTTGCCGCCGCTCACCGCGACTGTCTGGATGTTCGTCGCTCCGAGCAATGTATCGAAACGTGGCAAGGCGCTTTGCGCTGCAACCACATAGCACCGTTCCGGTTGCAGCCATAGATCCTTCAACTGCGCATCATTGATAAAGACCGGCGGGGCTCCTGGAGCGTTGGAGCCATATTCCATGTTGTAAAAACGGCCGTTCAGCAGGAGGGCTGTTCGGTCAGTATAAAAGAAAATGGATGAAAATGTGTAGTAGTGGTGGTCCACAATCAATTTGCCAGGCGGAGACTTGCGAAGAGCATTCGCAAGGGGACGAGAAGACAAGTAGGGGTCGAACACCGTCATAGCGAGTCTCGCCGCGTGGAAGAAGATCACCATCATCAGGGCCGTCGCAAAAAACGCGCGCTGCCCCTTCCAACGAACCGTCCCCATCGCGCCAACAAGAAGCGCCACCGAAGCCACGACTAGTGGCAGGCGCAGATAAGCGAAGGAAGAAAAAGTAAGGTCCAGCATGTGCCCGAGCGAGAGCTTATAGGCCCCGGGGTGATGGCTGAGTGCCTGGGAAATGTCACCTGGTGTGGGCAGCTGCCGCACAGCCACGAAGATTCCGACGAGCGTGACCAACGCCAGAAACTCTATGGCACAAAGAATGCGCGTTCCGCGGCGAATCCAGTCACCTCCCATCGCCATGGCGGAGCCGACCAGTAGCGCCAGCGCCGGATAGCAGGGCATCGAATAATATTCTTGCGTGGTGGAAAAGGTGAAGAAGACAAGGATGAATCCCGTCAGGCATAGCGCTGCCAATCGCGTTCGGCCTTCGCGGTCCGACGGCCTGTAGGAAAGTCTGGCGAGGGCCGGGAAGTATACGCTCCAGGGAAAAAGCCACACTAGGTGAAGGAGCCAGAACCACAACCGCGGCACGGTATCGTAATCCCGCGGATAACGCAGGTTGAGAAAGCGCAAAAGCTGCTCGTTGACGAAATAAAACCACAGAAAGCCATGATATTCGCCGGGCCCGCTGTGGAGAGAGAAATAAAGAGTGGGCGGATTGCGTAAGGTGGCCAGAACGTGCCAAGGCGCGGCGATCAGCAGGATGATGAACAGACCGCTGATAGGCCGAAGCCGCTGCCAGGTACGTTGGAGGAAAAGCTGCTTCGTTAAAAAAAGATATATACATGCAGCCGCAATTGGAAACACAATGGCGATCAGACTCTTCAGCAGCAGCCCGGCGCCGAGACTTACCGCCAGAAAAAAGGCCCACCATCGGTGGTGCGCTTCTTGCTCATCGAGCGCTCGCAGAACCGCCCACATCGCCAGCGCGATGGTAAGTGTCAGCATCACATCCGGAATTAGAATACGCGTGAACAAAAACAGCCCGATACACGTAGCTGTACACAGGCCCGCGTAGAGTCCGGCGCGCCTGCCAAACGCCCAAGTTCCAAACGCCGCCGTGAGCCACGACAACGCCATCACGGAGAGTGCAATGGGAATGCGCGCAGCCCAGTCGTGAACTCCGAAGATTTTGTAGAAGACCGCGATGATCCAGTAGATGAGAGGCGGCTTTTCCAAGTACACGATGCCGTCGAGCCGCGGGGTAACCCAGTCGCCGGAGGTCAACATGTTTCGAGCAATTTGCGCCTGCACGGCGTCCACGTCATCCATCAAAGAAGGTGGAGAAACGATGCAGCCTAGATAAATGATCGCAGCAACCAGCAGGACCGTTAGATAGACGCGCCAGCTTTGACTTGTAATAAAACCTTCGGCGTCTCTGACAACGCCGCCTGGATTCTCCATTTTGTTGTCCAAATAAAGCTGCAAATTTCTTGCAAGAACTGACCGACTTAGCAAATCGTTAATGGCATCAGCCCGTCCCATTTTAGCCTTGGAGCCCAAACGAACTCTCGCACTCATATTCGCGCAATTTCGCTCTCGCAAAAGGCTGTGCCACACTCCAAATACAGGCGGCATTACGTTCGGTGACGAAATGGACGTCGAATTGCCCCTAGAGGCAGTGCGGCAGCCCGAGTGCTACGAGGCAAGTGCCCAAACTACTTATTCTTGCGCCGAGGACTAACCCAAACAGTAGTTAGTGAGCCGCCGATACATTTGGTTGCTCCAGCTAAAATGACAATCGGGGAATCACCGGAACAAGAACTAGGGTAAAAACCGGAGGCAGCGATAAGCCAGTGCGCCTGAGGTGAAATGAAGAAAGGATTTTTGAAAATTATCTATCGCTTTGGCGGCTGCCGATGATATGTGCGCAACTCGAGCGATCCCCATACTTGGCGCGGCGAACTGTTTGCGCTAGGCTAAGGAGAATTTTGTACGCTACGGAGGATGGGCAATGAGTACACAAGTCCCACCGCAAGCGGATTTGGCATGTTCACAATGCGAAAGAATGTTCGCGCACTCGGATTTAGTGCAGGTCGCGGGCAATTGGGTGTGCGGCGATTGCAAGCCGGCGTTTCTAAGCCGGGTGATGGCAGGTGGTCCCGGCGCGACATCGCCGCTCGGCTGGCATTATGGCGGATTCTGGATGCGCCTAGGCGCGCGCTTCATTGACAGCTTTGTGCTGATGACGCCTATCCTGATCCTGGCTGCTGTGCTCGTCCCAAATCTGTTGCGGGTGCGGGGCGACGCGAGCAATCCCGCGCTCGCGGCCTTCAGTCTGATTTTCTCTCTAATGCTTTTCCTTGCGGTGATTCTCTATGAGGTTTTGCTGCTAAGGTACTACGGCGCAACGGTTGGAAAGATGGCCTGCGGGCTGAAAGTCGTCCGCTCCGATGGCCGCAGCTTGGGGTGGGGCGTGTCCTTTGGGCGTTTCTTCATGTTGAACGTCGAGGGCATTCCCTACCTGAACCTGGTCCTTATGCCGATTAGCGGGATCATGACGGGAGTGGACAAGGAGAAGCGGTCGCTGCACGATCGGGTTTGCGACACGCGGGTTATCTATAAGCGGAGCACAGCTTGAACTTTAACATCAATCTCTTCACTCCTGCGTCAGACGACTCCGTCGTGCCTGGCTCTTCCGCAACCGCCGCCCGGGGTTTGCCGCCTATTACGCCAGGAGCTGTGACCTGCCCCAACTGCAACGGGAAGGTGGTGCCCGTTGCAACCGCGACGGGATGGCAGAGCTGCCCTTACTGCGAGAAGCGGCTGCAAATCTGGTTGTGGCCGAGCATGCGCCACAATACCAGCGCGACTGCCGCGATGCCGGACCAAGCGACGTGCTACTTTCATCCGGACAAGGCCTTTCACGCTTGTTGCCAGCGATGCGGTCGGTTCGTTTGCGCACTGTGCGACTTGCAGTTGGGGGCCGAGCATGTTTGCCCCACGTGCTTCGAACGCGGGCGCGCCGATACCGGTTTGAATGGTGGCAAAGCGGAATGGCGGCATCGCGACGTGCTCTATGACTCGATTGTGCTGGTGATCGGCTGGGGCTGGGTCATCTTTTGGCCGGTGATCGTCGCCGCCCTTCCCACCGCGATTTTCTTGCACGTGAAGTATCGGAGAGCGCCGCGTTCGTATTTGATTCCGCGGTCGGGGTGGCGTTTCTGGGTAGCTTATGTGGGGTTCGCCTGGATCCCGCTGCTAATCGTCAGCGCGATATACATACGGTGGATTGCGGGGAGGCACTAAGTTGGGAAGTGAATTTCGCAAAATATCGCGCGTTGGCAGCCTGAGCGGTGCGACGAAGTGGTATTTGAGTGACGATTGTTTGCTCGCCGCGAAGCGCGTGATGTACACCGTCGAGTATCGGCGGTTCTATTTGCGCGACCTGGAGTCCATTACTGTGTGGCCAAGCCGCACATGGCCATTGCGGCCGATCGTTCCCGGCGTGCTGCTTGGCGCGCTCGGCGCATGGCTGTGGTATTCGTTGAATTTGGCCTCTGGCGCGATTGCCGGCGGCACGGGCCTGGCTTGGGCGGCGATGGAGCTGGCGCTTGGGCCGACGGCCAAGTCGCGCATTCGCACAAGTGGGGCAAGCGTTGATTTGCCTCTGGTGAAGCGAACGCGCCGCGCACGCAAGGTCCTGGCCAAGATTGATGTGGCGGTTCGCACAGCTCGCGGCGGCGTGACCGAGCAACCGCCCGCTCCGATAGACGAATCGCTACCGGCACAGTCCTCCAGCCAAACAAGCTCTGAATCCGCTCCCACGGCTGCTCCCATCAGGGATTTCACGTAGAAGAATGCCACTCAACACTTCAGCCGCGCCTTCCGGCACGTCCGCCGCGGCGGGTTTGCGCCATGCGCGCTGTTTGTTTCACCCGCTGCGCGAGGCGGCGGCCCGCTGTCCGCACTGCGGAGGAACGTTCTGTCGCGAATGTGTGACGGACGAGGATAGTCAGCTCGCTTGTCCGCCTTGCCTGCGCCGAATGATGCATCCGCCTGCAAAGCCGGCGCTGGGGCGCAAGTTCCTCGAGGGCTTTGCCGGACTTGCCGCGTTGGTCTGCCTGGCGGGGCTTTTTTTTGCGTTACTGCACTGGCGAGTGAACAAGCCTGACGTTCATCTGGATTTCGGCGGTGCCGCCCATGACCAACTAGGCGGGCAAAACCATGAGTGAAGCGCCCGCTCCGATCGCGGCGCAACCTGGACGCTTGGCGTCCGTGCGCTCGAGCCGGATCCGTCTGAACCCCCTCGAAGCGCTGGAACGCGGATTCGCGCTCTTTCAGTCCACATTCACCGGAGAGGCCTGGCGTTACTACGTGGGCGCCGCGCCGCTAGTCCTTTGCTTCATTCCCTTATGGGTCATCGACGGGCAGATTCGGATATCCAATGGGTCGCTGCTGCTGCAGGCGGTGCTGCTCGCTGGGGCCTATCTGCTGCGCGCCCGGATGGTTGCCGGTTATGTGCAACGCGTTCGCCAGCGAGCGTTTGGTGTGCCGGGATCGAAACCTGTGGGCGTGGCCGCGCGAGCGGCAGTTACCGGACGCCTGCTCGCGTGGAAAATCACTTTGAGCCTCGCTGCTTTGGCGACGGTGCCTACCGTCGCCGCGGCGTCGTGGTTCTACAGCGCGTGCCAATTCGCCAGCCTTGAGGCGCAGGAGGACCGGAGCGAGCGGCATTCATTTGGCGGCTGCCTGACGCTCGCTAGCCAATGGTTCGGCGGCAGCTTGCTTCTTTTACTGATGCTTTTCCCCCTGTGGATCGCCGTGTGGTTGAACGGCTTTATCCTGGCGATGATCCTCCCGGCGCTGCTGCGCTCGATTTTTGGTGTGAAGACTCTTCTCTCCACACCAATGGGTCTATACGCCCTGCTTCAAAGTTCGGCGTTCTGGCTTTCGCTCTTCGCAGGTGCATGGCTTGCGCTCGATCCGGTTGTTAAATGTACGTTCATCGCCGTTTACCAGCATTTGCGGTCGCGGCGCGAGGGAGACGACCTGAGGGGAGCGCTGGCGAGCCTGCCACGCGAGCAGCAGAAGAAGGCAGAGATAATTGCGGCAAGCCGATCTGGAAACAGAGCGATGATGGCCCCGCTCGTCGTGCTTGCAGCGATTCTGCTCGGAGCTTCCCAAACGGCGCGTGTCCGTGCCGCCACTGTGTCGCTAAACCCCGGCAGCGCGGAAACGGTAGCCGGTTCCCCGAACGAGGCGCGCGTTCAAAAACTGCGCGAGGCCCTTGATCGGGAATCCGAGCGCTCAATTTATCGCTGGCATGACGCCGAGCACCCGAGCCCGCCCAGCTGGCTTGAGAAGCTGCTGGACGAAGTCGGCGACGGTTTGCAGCGCGCCTGGAAGGCGTTCTCGAGTTTCCTTGGGAAATTCTGGCCGCGCGGGCTGACCTTCTCGCCGGAGAAGGAAAAGGGCGGAGGATGGCGCCTCAAGGACATTCGATTATGGCTGGGGTTGGTCCTGGTTTTGACCATTGGCGTGGGAGCGTCGCTCGTTTGGCTCCGGCGGCGCCGCGAAGCCGCCCAGCTCTCTGTTCCCCTGGCGATAGCGCCGCTGCCTGATCTCAGCAATGCCGTCGCAAGTGAGCGTTCCGAGGACGAATGGTTCGCGCTTGCCGAGCGGCTGGAAGGGGAAGGCGAATTGAGGCTGGCGCTGCGCGCGGCATACCTGGCCCTGCTAGCCGGACTGGGACAGCGCGAGTGGCTGACGATTCGCCGCGATCGCACGAATCGCGAATATCTCGCTGAGTTTACGCGCCGGTGGCGAAGGCGCCCGCAAGCGGCCGTCGAGGTGCGGCTCGAAATCCCCGAGAAATTGCGCAGCAGTCTCCGGCTGTTCGACCGCGTTTGGTACGGGTCTCACGGGCTGACGCAAGCGGCCGTCGCCGCTTACCGTCAGGGTCAGCAGGAGCTGCTCAACCATGTCTGACGAGCGTTCAAGCAAACGAGACGTGCTGAACTGGCGCGGCCCCCTGCTGGCCGGCGCCATTTTCGCCGGAGTCTTTGGCGTTCTGCTGTTGATGGCACATCTGAATCAATCGAAAACAAGCGACGAAGGATCCAGCCTCCGCCAGGACCCTTACGGTGCCAGCTTGCTGTTCGATTCCTACGAGCGTGCCGGGTACCAGGTGAATCGAGGTCAGGATCAGAAATTGCTCGCCGACCAGGATGCTACCCGCGCCACCGCGTTCTTCATTGGCGGCTACAACTATGGGGATTTCGAAACCCGCGAAGGCAAGATGGTCAGAGGTGGGAAATTCCACGCCCTGTTGGAAGGCTTCCTCGGGCGTGGCGGGCGCGTGGTCCTGCTGCAGCACGCACCCGGCGTCAGCGTCGCCGCAATTCCTGAGCCTGGGGGCAAGCCGGACGCCGGCGGCCCGAGGTGGCAAACTGAGAAAAATTGGGGACTAGAGATCGGATTTGACTCACCAGGAAAACAAGAATCCGGTCCGGCTTGGGCGGGTCCTCGTTTCCCCGCCGTGCCCGCCGGAAGCGAGATGATGTATCTTGCGGCCGATGCCCCTTGGCTTAAAACCGACGCGCAGTGGACGGCACTCTATGTGGGACCGCTGAGCGCAACCGGGTCCCAAGCCGAGGCAAAGGCTGAAGGTGGTTCGTCCGCGCATGTTTATATGGCCATGCGGAGAGTCGGAAATGGCGAACTCGTTGCGGCGAGCCAGGAGTCGTTCCTGTTGAACGAGGCGATCAAGACGCATCCGAATCCGGTGCTGCTGGATTTTCTGGTCGGAGGGCGACCCGTGATTTGGGTGGATGAAACGCTGCACGGATTGCATCAGGAAGAGGGGGTGCTCTGGCTCGTCGAGCGGTATCGCCTGCAAGTGGCGCTCCTGCTGTTCTGGGCGGCTTTGCTGACGCTGCTCTGGGGCATGAACGGCGATTTGGTGCAGCGCCCAGCGCGCCGCCGCGGTGCTGAGATCATCCGCCGTGGCCAAGACGCCGGCGTGGCCGCACAACGCCTCCTGCAGCGGAGTATTTCGCGAGAGAGAGTTGTGGCCGAGTGCTGGGAGCAGTTCCGCCGTCGCTCGCCGCACGATGCGCAGGCCATTTCCGCCGAGCCTCGTTGGGGTCCGCGCCTGCGCGCAGCGCTCCTTGAGCACCCTTTGGCGGGGTACAAAGAGCTGATGCAACTGATCGCAGAGCACCGCGCAGCCGCGAAAGGCTTGGCTCCTGCGGATCGCGAGGCACACCAGGGGTCTCTCGTTCCGCCGGAAACGGCTGCCGAGGAGGCACGAATCGCATGAACGACAAACCGGTACTCGACTCGGACGGACAGGCGCAGACCGGGAGCGCAGAATCGCAAGGCCAGGCGGCGCTCGCGGCCATCACCAGCGGCGCGCGGCGTATCAGAGGCGCGCTCGGCCGGGTGATTGTTGGCCAGGATCGGGCGATTGATGATGCCTTGGTGACGCTGCTCGCTGGCGGGCACGCGCTGATCGAGGGCGTTCCCGGCGTGGGGAAAACGCTTCTCGTGAAGGCGCTCGCGCGCGCGGTGGCCGGAGAATTTCAGCGTATTCAGTTCACGCCGGACCTGATGCCCGCAGACATTACGGGAACGAGCGTCTTCGACGTGAAGACGCAGGAATTCCGGTTGGTCCGCGGGCCCATCTTCACGAACTTCTTGCTGGCAGACGAAATCAATCGGGCCCCCGCGAAAACGCAATCAGCTCTGCTCGAAGCCATGCAAGAGCGACAGGTCACCATAGATCGCGGGACTTGCGCGTTGCCGGCGGTCTTCGTCGTTTTTGCAACGCAAAACCCGATCGAGCATCAGGGCACCTATCCGCTTCCGGAGGCGCAGAAGGACCGCTTTCTCCTGAAAATTCGCATGGGTTATCCGTCGGCGGAAAACGAAAACGCACTGGCGCGTCTGGTAGCGGAAGGCGAAGCGCCGGAGCGCCGGCTGGCGGAGGAACTGCGAACCCCGGTTTTGCAACCGGGCGAACTCGATCAACTGCGCGCAGCCACCGCGCGCGTGCGCGTCAGCGAGGCGGTAAGCGGCTACATCGTAAATCTGGTTCGGCAGACGCGCCAGCACGCAGCCATTTGGGTCGGCGCCGGGCCGCGGGCGACGCTCGCGCTACTGTCGGCATCGCGCGCACTCGCGGCGCTCGAACAGCGCGATTTCGTGCTACCCGAGGACGTAAAGACTTTAGCTGCTCCCGTGCTCGAACACCGCATGTTGCTGCGACCGGAATTTGAAATGGAAGGCGTCGAGCTTCGGGAAGTGATCAACGCGGTGTTGGAGGCGGTCGAGGTGCCGCGGTAAGCGGCACAGGCAACACCGCGACAGGCCACGCAGAAAGCGACGAAAGCATGACGGCTGGAGACAAAAAGTCAGCGGGCACGGGTGCGCTGTACGCGGCGGTCGTTGCCGAGGTCGAAGCCACGGCGAAGCCGACCCGTCGCAACTTGCCACCGCGCAACAAGCCCGCACAACCGATCCCGCTTCATGCGGCGGGAACACTATTTAGCCCGGCAGCATGGCTTGCCTGGGCCCTGGGACTGCTGGGCGTGGGCGCTTGCATTGCGCCATGGCTCGCGCGCGGATGGCTGGGGCTCGAACTGATCGTCGCGATCGTGACCCTGCTCGTGGGTTATGACGCGGTTGCGCTGTGGCTAGCGCGCGAAGAATTTGCGCCAGTCCTGCTCTCGCCGGAAAAAGGCCTCCGTGGTCGTGAAGGCCAGAACATCCAGGTTCCGCTCGTTCTCGGGAGCTCCGGGCAGCGCAGACTGCCTAGCGCAGTCCGCGTGGCGATCATGCCGGGTACCGAAGGGAGCGAAACCGCCTTTCAAGTGCGAGGCGAACCGCAGCGGTTGAAACTCGAGAGGCCGAGTCCAGCGGATAGATCGGAGTCGCCTAGCCGCGCGCCGATCCTGTTCTGGTCTTGGACGCCCGAGATCGCGTTGCTTCGGCGTGGTCTTTGGCCTGGACCGCGTGTTGGCATCGAGCGATGGTCGCGTCTGGGAATCTGGTGCCTCCGGCGATGGTTCGATTTGCCGGAGCCATTGCGAATCGACCCGGATTTGCGTCTGGGGCGCCAGGAGATTCTGCGCAGCCAGGTTTACCGCGCGCTTGTGGTTTCTCGGCAGACGCCGTGGGCCGGTCATGGGCGCGATTTCGAGCGCCTGCGCGAATATCAGCCTGGCGACACCTACTCGGAGATCGCGTGGAAAGCCACGGCGCGGCGGGGGGCCCCGGTTACGCGGCTTTTCCAACGGGAGCAAAAGCAGGAAGTATGTTTCGTGGTGGACCAATCGCGGGCGTCCGCGCTTGCGCTCCCTCCGTCCGAGGATCCAGAGAGCGCTGCCCGACAAGCACGCGCGACGCGGCTGCTCGATCTCGCGGTGAAAACAGCGCTGGTGGCCGCGACGGTCGCGCTCGAGCTTGGCGATGAATTTGGGCTGGTCACCTACGCGGATGAGCCGAAGTCCTGGTTGCGCGCGGGAAGCGGGCAATCCCAGTTTCACCAACTTCGCGATCGCTTGCTGAATCTCGAGCCTTTGCCGACGACTGCGGATTACGAAGTGCTGTTTGGCGAAATCCGGCTGCGGTTGCGGCGGCGCGCTTACCTGGTCGTGCTGTCGGATTTAACGGAGCGCTCGGTTTCGGACTCGCTCGTTCGAGGAATTGGGCTGGTCCGCTCGTCGCATGTCGTGTTAATGACGAGCATCTTGCCGGCTCATGCGCGGCCGGCATTTTCGCCACCTGAGCAGCCGCGCACGGACCAGGACGTGTATGCGGCGCTGGCAGGTGAAAAAGAGAATCAACGCCTCGGGGCGCTGGCGCGGCGACTGCGCCAATTGGACGTGCGGCTCCGGTTTGTTCCTGCGGAGATGTTCCTGCGAACGGCGGTGGAAGGATATTTGGAAAGCAAGCGGGAGCAGCGGCTGTGATTCTCGATCTCCAACGATTTCAGGCACAGGCGGGGCCGCGCTGGAGCAAACTCGAGACGCTTCTCGCCGCGCTCGAGGGCCGCCCGGACCGCAGGCTGAATCCGGTCGAAGCCGAACAGTTGCAAGATCTTTACGCGCAGACTTCCACTGACTTGAATCGCCTGACGCATGGAGCATTGGCACCGGACCTAAGACAATATCTCGAGCGGCTGGTGGCACGGGCTTATGCCGAGCTTTACTACGCTCCACCGATGCGCTCCGAAATCTGGCAGCCGCGCCGCTGGCTGCGGATTTTCACGGCCTTCCCGGAAGCGTTTCGGCGGCAGTCACGCTATTTCGCGCTGGCCGCGCTGATCACGGTTTTGGGCTGCGCGCTGGGCGGACTAGCGGTGCGCTACGACACCGCTGCCGTGGATGTGCTGCTCCCCACCAACTACCTTCGCAATCCAGGCCAGCGCGTCAATGAAGAGACCAAAGGGCAGAATCGACATCCAGGCACCGCGCAGGTGGAAGCCGCGTTCTCGGCCGAACTAATCACGCACAATATCCAGGTGGCGTTGCTCGCGGCGGCACTCGGCGTAACGTTCGGCATCGGGACGGCGCTGCTACTCTTTGAAAACGGCGTGCTGCTCGGGGCCGTGGCGGTTCGTTACACGCAGAAGGGTTTTGGCCTGTTCGTCACTGCCTGGTTGCTGCCACATGGCGCGTTCGAGATTCCGTCCATCCTGATCGCCGGGCAGGCCGGGTTCTACTTGGCACGGTTGCTGCTGCGCCGGAGGGAAGATCGCGATATGCGCCGAGCGATGCGCGAATGGCTTTTGTTAATTGGTGGGTTGGCGTTGATGCTAGTCTGGGCCGGGATGATGGAAGCGTTTTTTTCGCAGCATCACGCGCCGGTTCTGCCCTACGGATTCAAGGTTGCGGTTGGCGCAGCGGAGTTGGTGCTGCTGACGGTTTATCTGCTGCTCATCGGCCGGAGAGAGAGAGCTGCCGAAGCGCACGTGAGTGTTCCTTCGGAGCGCAAATGACAGACTCCGAGCCAAGTCGCTTGCCGACAACGGCGGAGCTAACCATCGCGACGCCGGAAGGCGTGGTCTTTCGCCTGCCGCTGGCCGGTCCGGCTGCGCGGCTTTACGCCGTGCTGCTCGATACCGCGATTGTGCTGGCGGCGGTGAACGGACTGGGCTCGTTGGTTTACTTCATTTTCGCGAAGGCACCGGGATTCGGAATCATGGTGATCACCCTCGCGGAATTTGCGATCGGGTTTGCCTATGCCGCGTTGCTGGAAGGTTTTTGGAACGGGCAGACAATCGGAAAGCGCCTGTTCCATTTGCGTGTGATTGACCAAGCCGGGTTTCCGCTGCGCGTCGAACAGGCATGGGTGCGCAATCTGATGCGGGTGTTTGACGCACTGCCCTTCGCATATCTGGCTGGAGGAATATCCGTGCTGAGCAGCCCGCTGATGCAGCGGTTCGGTGACCGCGTAGCGGGGACCCTCGTCGTCCGCGAAACGCCCCTGGCTGCGCCGGCGGAGGAATCCTGGACGCGACAGAAATACAACTCCTTCATGGAGTATCCGGCAATCGCGATGCGTCTCCGCCGGGCGACGACGCCGGAACTCGGGAGTCTTATTCAAGATGCGCTGCGCCGTCGTAACGAACTAACGCCTTACGCTCGCCGCGAGATTTATCGCGAACTAACGACATATCTGCAGAACGAAATCGCCCCGTTTCCCGACGAATTGGTTGAAATGCTCAGCGACGAACAGTATTTGTCTAACGCGGCTGGGGTGCTGTTTGCGGACCAGCGGCTGTCGAGACTTTAGGGCTCACAAGCTTGGTACTCCCGGCGGCAAGGAAGTGAGGGCAGCGCCTCTCTCGGCTGAGACGGGCCGCCGTCGCGTTTTTCCTTATACCAGTCTATTTAGCGGCCCCTTGTGAGATTGCTACCCGCTCTTTTCGACTTTCGTTACCAGCATCGAGCGATCGTCCTCGACACTAAGCTCTACGACCAAGGGGCACCGCGGTCCAACACAACTTTGGCCCTGCGCTCGTAATAGTTGTCTGTATTGAAATCCGATCTGGCCGCTGGACCGAACGGCAACCCGTCCGGTCTCCCCAGTTCGGAGAATTGGAGCGAAACTAACTCGGCCGACCGAATGCTCAATGCGCGCGGAGAATCCACACTAGAGCGTGGCTACGCTCGGCCCAAGTGCTTCAGACCAATCGTATCAATGCGGCTTGAATGTCTTCCCGGTCTCAAGCAGGGTCTTCAGGCGGGAAAGAATACGTGGCCATCCGTCGGCGCAGGCCGCGTAAGTGGGGTCACCCTCGGCCCACTCGTCATGCGTCACCGTTACTTTCGTGGCTTCGGTCTCCGGGACAAGTTCGATAGTTGCGCGTGAAGTCTTATCGTTTTGGCCCATTGCGAAGGCGTACTGAAACACATTTGGCGGCTCAAACCGCAGGACCTTCCCTCGAACGTAAGTCATGGCTTTACCGTCGGGTCCCGGGCCCACCCATGCGAGCAGGCCGCCAGGCCTAAAGTCCGCCTGAAGCTCAGCGCCCGAGAAGATGATGCGGTTGGACTCGGGCGACACAAAGCCTTCCCACACCTTCTCCGGGGCGGCGGCAATGTAGAAGACATATTTAAGTGGTGATTGAGGAGCCATGATTGCCCCTGACTCTCCTGCGCTATTTTATATCCACCGACAAAAATCGAACAACTCCGCCGTCAGTAGCGACGGGCACTTAGTAGGCGTACTCTGACTAGAGGCAATGTCGATTCGATGATCAAGCGGACAGTCAGTGCGTCGCGCACTCGGTCAAAGTTGCAGCCACTCCGTAGAATTTGTTGCAGCGAGGAAAGACACCTGTCCCTGGTAGTTCTAAATCGGCCTTGAACAGACCGGTACCACGACATCCAGTAAGAAGCTGGAGAACCTCCGTGACAGCCCGGCTCGCCACGAGTCCATCGAACAGGCAATGCTCCGGTCGCATACTTCGACCTTCTCTTACTCGTGCCTCAGGGCGACCATGGGATCGACGCGCATGGCGCGTCGCGCGGGGAGGTAGCAATGGGCAAGCGCCACGACCATCAGGAAAATCGCGACGGCCGCAAGGGTTAGTGGATCTGTGGCAGTGATACCGTAAAGCAAGCTCGACAGTGCCCGTGTTAGGGCTAATGCGGCTGCCACGCCGATGACCATGCCTCGAGCGAAAAGTCCCATTCCTTCGCACAACACCAGATGAAGCGTGTCGCGTTCGAGTGCGCCCAGCGCCATGCGTACGCCGATTTCGTGTCGGCGCTGAGCGACCGACTGCGAGACGACTCCGAAGACGCCAATACTGCAAAGTACCAAGCCCATGATTCGCGCCTGCAGTGCCGTGATGTCGGCCTCAGCGCTCGCGCGAGTTACTCCGGGCGCGAGGAGGCCGACGACGCCAACCATCGAACTCCAGGGACGCTTGGCGTATTCGCCCTGGGGGGGAATGAGCATCCAGAGCTGCGTTAGCTTAGGATAAAAAGAGAAATCTTTCGGCATGATCCCGACCACGAGGCATGATTCGTCGTTTACTATCAGAGTACGTCCAACGATACTGGCGCCACCGAGCTGGCCATGCCAAAAGGCATCGGAGAGCACCGCTGTGCAAGGGTTTTGGGAATCCTCAGGAGCGAACGTTCGGCCGTGGGCCGCATCTACGCCCAGCGTACCTTCTCCACGCCCCCCAGGTCTAGCCGCGCCCGGCACGGCGCCTCTTCGGGCGCCATTCCTTTTGCGACGTATTCCTCGGTTTTTCGTTCCAGGTGGTCGCGCAGCTCATCGTCCAATTCCTCGTCCGCCTGCACCGAGCGAAACAAGGACCGCAGCCGCAGTGGAATCGTGTAAATCCAATGCTCCGGTCGCATCGGTAACCTCCGTTTCGCGCCGCGCGACGCTCAAGCCTCTTTAAGCTTGATAACCCGTGAAATGGCGCTTGAAAGCCTGCCCCAGTTGTCTGCTTCTTTTTCAAGCTGTCGCCGCCCGAGCCGTGTTAGCGAATAATATTTCGCACGCCGCCCATACTCGGACGTTTTCCACTCGGCTGTGATCCAACCCTCCTGCTCCAGCTTGTGCAAGGCCGGGTACAGCGATCCATCGCTCACCTGCAACACGTCGCCAGACACCTGCTTTAACCGTTGACTCACAGCGAAGCCGTTCATCGGTTCAAGCGCAAGAATTTTCAGGAGCAACATGTCCAAAGTGCCCTGCACGAGATCAGAAGGTTTGCTCATGTCCTTGTCCTCGGTAACCGACACTAGCAACTCTGTCCTCGGTAAGCAAGAGGAGATGGTGTTGGGCACAGCCAGACTGACAGTTTGCGTTCGCTTTGGTGGAGCCGTATGAATGAGTGACTTCGTTGGGCTCCCCCGCTAAAATTGCTCGCCGATGGCCTCGACCAACGACAAGTCGGAACTGAGTTCTAGTTAGCAATCAAGGTGCTTATGATGCCGCATTCGATGCGACTGAAAGTGAGCCTTTGGAATTCACGGTCGATTGTCCTGAGCCTTTGTTTAGCGGTTCTCGGCAGCAGTCAGGGTATTGCGGGCCAGGGCTTGGCCGGCCTCGGAGCTGAAGTTCATGCAAAGGGCCTTCGGAAATGTGTTGCAGAAGCTTCGAGTGACCAGGATCCCCGTGGGCAAGACCAAGCTTCGCAGGCGCAGGCCCCGCAGCCTTCTCCCTCCCCACAGGTGCAAGCAGGTCAGGCCCTCTTTGCCGCCCAGTGCGGCTTTTGTCATGGACGCGACGCTGCCGGTGGCGAGACCGGCCCGGACTTGACGAGCTCCGAGATCGTGGAAAAGGACGTCGGCGGGAACGAAATCGGCCCGGTAGTTCGCACCGGGCGGTCGGATAGAGGAATGCCGCAGTTCAACCTCACAGATGCCGATCTGGCGGCCATTGTTGCATTCCTTCATGAGGAGAAGGCCAAAGCGGAGTCACGGCCAGGCCGCCGCCGTAACGTTCAACCGGAAGATCTCCAGACTGGCAATGCGGACGAAGGGAGGAACTATTTCAATGGAGCCGGGGGCTGCTCGAAGTGTCATTCTCCCACCGGTGACCTGGCTGGTGTAGCCAACCGGCTGCGAGGATTGGCGCTTTTGCAGCGTATGCTGTACCCCAAGCCCCGCAAGAGCGACCCTCCCGATTCTCCGGCGACGGTCACTGTGACCTTGCCTGCAGGGCAGACGGTAACCGGTAAACTGGCATATCAAGACGAATTCGTGATCGGAGTGACAGATTCTTCCGGCTGGTACCGTTCCTGGTTCAAAAGCGGAGTGAAGTTCAGGGTGGTCAATCCACTCGAAGCGCATAGCGAGCAGCTCGGAAAGTACACCGATGAAACTATGCACAACGTGCTGGCCTACCTGCAGACGCTGCGGTAAGGTGGGTTTCTTTTCGATAGTCGCGTTTTGGTAGTACGCAGATTTTGTGTCAGGCGATCAAGAATGAAACTTCGATGGTGCTATTGGCTCTTTCTCCCTGCAGGTTTGCTGCTGCTGGGCGTGTGGCACGGCCCGGCGTTCGGTCAAGGTGCGGACGGGGGGCTGGACTCCACTACACTTTTGAAGCCGCCTGCCGACAGCTGGCCCACTTATCACGGAACGTACTCTGGTCAGCACCACAGCCGCCTGGTGCAGATTACTCCGGCGAACGTGTACCGGATGACCCTTGCATGGGCCTTTGAGACCGGTCAGAGTGCGGAGATAAAATCCACGCCCATCCTCTTCAAGGGCATTTTGTACGCAACGACGCCCGATAACGTCTGGGCGCTCGACGCCAGGTCAGCTAACGTCGTCTGGCACTACACCTACCCACCTAACGAGGGCCTTCACATCGGTCACCGGGGAGTGGCGGTCTACAAGGACTCAGTCTATTTCACAACGCCAGACGCGCACCTGATCTCGCTGGATGCGAGGGACGGGAAGGTGAAGTGGAATGTAGTGATCGCCGATGTAAAGAAGGGGTATTGGACGACCATGGCGCCGCTGGTGGTTCGCGACCACATTATTGTTGGCACTTCCGGAGATTTCGACAACCTGCCTGGCATGCTGAAGTCGTTTGATCCGGAAAACGGGGACACGCAATGGACCTTTTACAGCACCCTTTCTCGAGAAGCGCCGGAGGCTTTCAGCGGCGGCGCCACCGGCGGAAACATGTGGATTACCGGAACCTACGATCCACAGCTCAATCTCGTTTATGTTGGAACAGGAAATCCCACGCCTGTGCTGGCAGCACAGGATCGCCCTGGAGACAATCCCTGGACATGCAGCATCGTGGCCCTGAATCCGGACACCGGTAAGCTGGCTTGGGGGTTTCAGCCGTCGCCCCACGATACGCACGATTGGGATGCCGTGGAAGTTCCGGTCCTGGTCGATGGCAATTTCAAGGGCGTTCCCAGAAAGATGTTGTTGCAGGCTTCTCGGAACGGTTATTTCTTTGTGCTGGACCGCAGTACAGGAAGGAGCCTTCTTACGACTACGTTCGCGGCCGTTAATTGGTCCGCCGGAGTGGACGGAAACGGCCGCCCGATTCCCAATCCCGCCAAGGATCCGGCGCGTGACGGGCGACTAATTGCGCCGGACGAAGGCGGCGCGACAAATTACCGCTCGCCGAGTTTTGACGCCAAGACCGGACTGTTCATCGTCAGTGCGCGGGATGCCTACGGGATCTATTTCTCAAAGCCCGAGCATGGCGAGTACGGCTGGGCTGGGGCGGATTATGGACTCTTTGGAAAGGGAATGCTGGAGGCGATCGATTATCAGACGGGAAAGGTGCGTTGGACCCACGGCCTTGGCGGAGGAGGAAGCGCGGGAGTCTTGACTACGGACTCAGGATTGACTTTCACGGGTGATTCGGCCGGCAATTTCTTGGCCCTTCGGACCATCGACGGGACAACGGTCTGGCACGCCCGTATCGGGCATGTGGGGAATGCTCCCATAACCTATGAGCTTGATGGGCGGCAGTACGTCCTGGTAGCCAGCGGCGGAACGCTGTATGACTGGGCACTCCCAGAAATGCCCAGCGCGGTCAAGCCAGGAAGCCGGTCGCAAACCAATCCAAGATCACACTGACGTCTTTTTTCGGAACGTGGCTACTCATTGCGACGGCCAGGCTGGAGCCGGTGCCAGTGATTGGAAGCTCGAGAATGGGGCCGTCTTTCTTTGGATATTGCTGTTCGGGAAAACGGACTGTAAGGGATCAGCCTGGCAGGTTACTGAACGGCGCAACTACTCGCAGCGAACGTTGGTCTGCCGCGTGAAATCACCAGGCTCTCATCGGACATGCTGTTTTGTGCTGCCGACGTCGATACGCGCCACGTTTCCTGAGGGCGCCTGCCGCAACTCTTGATAGACAAACTCAGGTGCTACGGTTCCTGGCCGAAGCGGTACAATGTGAAATGGATAAGCGAAAGTGAATGCTTCGGCTCGCCTGAGGCGGCGATGATCCACGGTAGCGCAGCAAGAGATCGTTTCCTGAGCGAAAGCGCCTTCCCAAGGTCTCCCGACAACCGCAAAGAGCAGGTGCAGAGGTTCCTCGCGCTTGCCGATGTACGGATCGACGGGGACCGTGAGTGGGACATTACGGTCAACAACGATCAGTTCTATCCCCGGGTTTTGCGGCACGGATCACTGGGCCTGGGCGAGTCTTACGTAGACGGCTGGTGGGATTGCCCCGCGCTAGATCAGCTTTTTTCAAGAATCCTCGGCGTCGAGCTGGACCGAAACGCGCCCTGGGATTGGCGGCTGGCGTTGCAATGGATGCTAGGTGCCGTTTTTAATCGTCAAACGAAATGGCGAGCGAAGTCCGTGGCCAAAAGACACTATGACCTGGGCAACGAACTTTATCAAAACATGCTCGATCGCCGCATGGTTTACAGCTGCGGTCGGTGGCAGCACGCTTCCAACCTCGATGAAGCGCAAAACGCCAAGCTGGATTTCGTTTGCCGTCAACTCCGCCTGCAACCCGAAATAACTTTGCTTGACATCGGATGTGGCTGGGGCGGCTTGGCCAAGTTTGCCGCGGAAAGATATGGCGCCAAGGTTACTGGCGTCACCATATCGTGTGAGCAGAAGGAGTGGGCACAGCACTTGTGCGCGGGTTTACCCATCGAGATCCGTCTCGAAGACTACCGCGACGTCACGGGAACGTTCGACCGGGTCGCGTCTCTAGGCATGTTCGAGCACGTGGGATACAAAAATTACCGGAGATTCTTCGAACTTGTGCGGCGGGTGTTGCGTCCCTGCGGCTTCTTCTATCTCTCCACCATCGGGGCCAAGCGCTCTGCGCGTTCCACAGATCCTTGGATCGACAAGTACATTTTCCCGAATTCGCACCTGCCGTCAGCCGCGCAAATTACTGCTGCCATGGAGGGTTTGTTTGTTATTGAGGATTGGCAGAACTGGGCTTGCGACTACGACCGTACGATTGTGGCTTGGTTTCAGAATTTTCAAAAACATTGGAAAAACCTGCAACCCCGCTACGGGGAGCGATTTTATCGTATGTGGAAGTACTACCTGATGGTGGCCGCGGCCTGCTTCCGCTCTGGAAAGAATCAAGTCTGGCAGATTCTTCTGGCGCCTCAGTAAGACCTCGGTGAATAGGTCCCAGGCGCAAGGCGTGACGTGTCTTGTTCGGATGCTGTTACGAGACGACTGCGATGCCTAACGGAATTTGGTGTTCCCAGGGAGGGAGTAGAGAGGGTCCTCGAGAAAGGAACAGGGCCTGAGGGCGAGACGCTCCGGACGCCCATGCACATCTACCACATGAATCCGTCCGATGCGAAGGCAATTATTGCTTATCTGCGCTCGTTGCCGCAGTCACCGCACTAGGTGCGCTCGAGTTTAACAGAAGGACTTTCCATCGGGGATGCGCTGGATTGCATCCTGAAGATTTTGCTGCAACTCTAGATGTATGAGGCTTACAAGAGCATCTTTGGCGGGCAAGTTGGGAGTAACCCTCCTCATAATCGTCGGCCAAAGGCAAAGCATGGGCGCTCCTGGCTCAGCTCTGCCGGCGAAGCTGCAATTGGACGCCGAACGGCTGGCGCGTGAGGTATTCGAGAACGAGGTCCACGCGCAAATCAATGATCAATCTCTATGGTGCTACCGCCAGTTGAAGGAAGAGCAAGGCAAG
>Ga0306920_100001742_pt1 | contig 27086 bp, 24 predicted proteins | sample flu12Cox44000170_FD_204666 | JGI IMG/M metagenome (GOLD analysis project Ga0306920, IMG submission 204666) | Lab enrichment of tropical soil microbial communities from Luquillo Experimental Forest, Puerto Rico - flux4day.12C.oxic.44.000.170 (v2)... | ecosystem: Environmental > Terrestrial >... | reverse complement strand
CCGGGTTCATCGGCTCGAACTTTGTCCACCACCTCCTGGGGCGCTGGCCCGACGCCCACGTCGTCGCGCTCGACGCGCTCACCTACGCGGGGCGGCGCGAGAACCTCGACGGCCTGAATCCCGGCGCCCTGACCTTCGTGCATGGCGACATCCGCGATCCGGCCGTGGTGGCGCGGGCGATGGCGGGCTGCGACCTGGTGGTCAACTTCGCCGCCGAGTCCCACGTCGACCGCTCGATCGAGACCCCGGGCGAGTTCATCCTCACCGACGTCTACGGCGTGTTCGTGCTGGCCGAGGAGGCGCGGCGCCAGAAGGTGCGGCGCTTCATCCAGGTGTCGACCGACGAGGTCTACGGCGAAGTGCTCGAGGGCCACGCCGACGAGCGCCGTGCGCTCGAGCCGCGCAGCCCCTACGCCGCCAGCAAGGCGGGCGGCGACCGGCTCGCCTACGCCTACTGGACCACCTACGGGCTGCCGGTGGTGGTGACGCGGTGCTCGAACAACTACGGGCCGCGCCAGTACCCGGAGAAGCTGGTGCCGCTGTTCGTCACCAACGCGCTCGACGACCAGCCGCTGCCGGTGTACGGCACCGGGCTCAACCGCCGCGACTGGATCCACGTCGAGGACCATTGCACCGCGCTGGTCGTGCTGCTCACCCATCCCGGCATCGAGGGCGAGACCTTCAACATCGGCGCCGGTTACGAGCTCGACGTGCTCGCGGTCACCGATGCCATCCTGGCGCTGCTCGGCAAGCCGAAGACCCTGGTGCGTCACGTCGAGGACCGGCCGGGGCACGACCGGCGCTATGCGCTGAACTCCGACAAGCTGCGGCAGCGCACCGGCTGGGCGCCGGCGATCCCATTCCCGGACGGCATCCGCCGCACCGTGGACTGGTACCGCGCCAACGAGTCGTGGTGGCGCGCCATCAAGCAGGGTGAGTTCCGCACCTACTACGAGCGCATGTACGGGCAGCGCAAAGTGCTGAAGGAGGTGCGGAGTTGAGGGACGCGGGGGCGGGTCCGGGGCACGGCCCCGTGACGCGGGCCGTGGCCTGGCTGCTCCTGCCGCTGATGATCGCATCGCCGGTCGGGGCGCAGACTCCAAACCTCGCTGGCGGAGCCGGGACCTCGACGGAGGCCATCACGCTCCCGCCGTCGACGTCGCGGCCGCCCCCGCAGGCCGGGGCCGTCGACCCCGCCTCGTACCGCCTCGGTCCCGGGGACGCGTTGATGCTGAGCATCTGGGGACCGATTTCGCGGACCCAGGTGCTCGAGGTCGGTCCCGAGGGACAGGTGTTCGTGGCCGGCGCGGGCTCGATCCCGGTGAGCGGGATGACGCTAGCGGCCGCGCGCGAGCGTCTCGAGCGCCTGGTCGGTTCGCAGTACCGGGACGTCCACATCGAGGTCCGCCTCGCCCGCGTTCGTACGCTGCTGGTCTATCTGACGGGAGAGGTGACGCGGCCAGGGGTCGTGAACGCGCTGGGCTCGAGTCGGGTGGTGGACGTGCTCACCGACACTCTGTTCGCGCCCGGGGCCTCCCATCGCAACGTGGTCCTGCGTCATACCGACGGAAGCACGAGCATCGTGGACATGGGCGGATTCCTCCGCAGTGGAACCCTGACCGGCGATGCCTGGCTGAGGGACGGGGACGTGATCTACGTGCCGCCGGAGATCGCCAGTGTCGGCGTGTGGGGCGGCGTCGCGCTCCCGGGTCGCTACGAGCTGGGGCCCAGGGACAGCCTTTCGACCATCGTTCGGCTGGCCGGCGGCTTGCTCCCGGCGGCGCTGCCCGACAGTGCGCTCTTCGTGCGCTGGCGCGACGCCATGCACAGCGAGTCGACCTGGGTCGAGGTGGCCGCGGTCCAATCCCGAGCCTTCAACCCGATCCTGAACGACCGCGACAACTTCTATGTGTTCGTCGATCCCGGGTACCGTCAGGTCCACAAGGTGAGCGTGGTCGGGGAGGTGGTTCGAGCGGGCGATTACGTCATCGAACCGGGGGCGACTCGATTTTCGACCGCCATTCACCAAGCCGGCGGATTCCGCCCCGACGCTGACATCGCCTCGATCCAGCTCCTGCGCGGCGGGCTCACCTCGTTGCGCGACGATCCCGAGTTCGGGCGCCTGCTGCGACTGCCCCGCGAGTCCATGAGCGAGACCGAGTACATGACGCTGCGCAGCGATCTCGCCGCCCTGAGCCCGCAATTCCGGATCGACTGGAACCGGATCGTGCGCGGACCCGAGACCGTGGATCCCGCGCTCCAGGATGGCGACATCATTCGGGTCAATCGGTTCTCGAACACCGTGCGCGTCGATGGGCAGGTCCGGAATCCCGGCGTCTACGAGTATGGACACGGCAAAGGCCTCGAGTACTACGTCGAGCTGGCTGGTGGGTATACGGACCGGGCGCGGATCTCACGAACCATGGTGACGCGCGAGGTCAACGGGCAAACCGTGCCGGCGACGAGCCTTCGAACGCTGGACCCGGGCGACTTCGTCTGGGTCCCCGAGCGTTCGGACAAGACCCTATGGCAGAATGTTTCGGAGCTGCTGATCGTGGGCGGGGCCGTAGCCACCATCTTCATCGCGTTTCGGCGTTGATTTCTGGAGCGGGTCGCCCGGGAGTGACGCTCACTTGATCCGCGTCGTCGTCGTCACTCACGACTCGGCCTCGGTCATCGAGTCATGCCTCTTGTCGCTGACGGCCGCCGCGCCTCGGCGCGGGCTCGAGATCGTCGTGGTGGACAATGCCTCGACCGACGGCAGCGCGGACCTCGCCGCCGCCCGCGTGGGAGTGGCCGGGGTGCGGCGTCTGCCACTCAACCTCGGCTTCGCCGCCGGGGTCAACGCCGGATTCGCCGGCTTCGAGGGCGCGTGGTTCGCGGTCCTCAACCCCGACACGGTCTTGCCGCGCGGCGTGCTCGACGTGCTGACGGATGCACTGGAGAGCTGCCCGCGTGCGGGCCTCGTCGCCCCGCGGGTGCGCGACCTGTCCGGCGGGGTCGAGCGCACGGTCGGCCGCTTCCCGACCCTGGCGCGCGAGCGGGCCCACGCGATGTTCCTCGATCGTCTGGGCGGGCTCGAGGGCCGGCACGCGCCGTTCCCCCGCCACCTCGCCGAGGTGGACTGGGTTTCCGGGTGCGCGTGGTTGTTGCGCGCGGAAGCGCTGCGCTCGGTCGGACCCCTCGACGAGGGCTATTTCATGTATGTCGAGGACGTGGACTACTGCCGCCGGCTGCGCGACGCCGGGTGGTCGGTGCTCGCGCTCCCGGAGGCCGAGGTGCTCCACGCCCGCGGCGGCGGCTCGCGCGCCTCCGCCGCGCTGCCGGCCGACGGTGGTCCGGCGCTGCTGCGGTACTTCACCAAGTTCCACCCCGACGTCGTTGGGGAGCAAGTGCGCGTCACGCTGGCGCGCGGCTGGCGCCTGCGGCGTCTGCTGCACCGCGTGCTCGGCGCGCTGGGCCGCCGACGCTCGCGAGTCATGGCGGGGCGATATGCGTTGGCGCTCGCGATGCTCGCGCGTACCCGCGCGGCTCCGATTGACCACGCTGCGGTGGTTCGATAGAGTCGTTCATGATGGCTGAAAACCCGCGTCCCACGCTGCTGATGGCGGTTCGAGAGCGGCTCGGACAGGTGCTCCTCTACACCGTCATCGCCAGCGCCCTGGTGACCGCCGCCAGCTTTCTCATCCCCAACTCCTATACGGCCTCCGCGGTCCTGCTGCCGCCGACAAGGAATCAGGGCATCCTGAGCCTGCTCCCCGGGATCGAGGGGGCTTCCGAGCTGGGCCGCGCCATCGGTCTCGGCGTCGAGCACGACACGGATCTCTACGTGGGCGTGCTCCGCAGCCGGACGATCAACCGCGCGCTCGTCGATCGCTTCCGTCTCGACAGTCTCTATCACGCCCGTGATCGCGAACGAGCGGGGCGGACCCTGACCTCTCACACCAGCATCACGCTTACGAGCGAGGGTTTCGTGCGCGTCGCGGTCACCGAACATGGTTCCCAGCTCGCCGCCGATCTCGCCAACGCGTACGTCGATGAGCTCGACCGGTTCCTGCGCCTCAACACCAACAGCAGCGCGCGCCGCAGCCGGGTATTCTTGGAACAGCGGCTGGACGAAACGCACCAGACCCTGGCCGCGGCCGAGGACTCCCTGCGCGACTATCAGGTCTCCCAGCGCATGCCCGCAGTCGGCGCCGAGGTCGAGCGAACCGCGAACGCGGCGGCCGACCTCATGGCCCAGAAGGCCCTGCGCGAGATCGAGCTCGGGACGCTCGAGAGTGTCGCGCGCTCGAGCAACCCGCGAGCCGAGGAGCTGCGCAACGAGATCCGTCAGTTCGACAGCGAGATCGCCAAGATTCCGCCGGCATCGCTGGGCGTCGCGCGCCTGTTCCGCGAGGTCAAGATCCAGGAGAAGATCCTGATGGTGCTGACCGAGCAGTACGAGAACGCCCGGGTCATGGAGCTGCGGGACCTCCCGTCGGTCGAGGTCGTGGACCGCGCCATGCCCCCCGAGCGCAAGAGCCGGCCCCGGCGCGGCTTCATCGCCGCCGCGGCGCTGGTGATGGCGTTCGGCGCCAACGTCACGCTGGCAGGGCTCCGTGCGGGCGCGTTCCGGGACGCGTGACCGCGGGCGCCGGCCCCACCCCGGCCGCCGGTGCCGGGCGCTGGTGGCCCCTGCGATTCGGCCGCCCCGGGCGCCTCCCGCTCGCTCCGACCACGTGGCGCGGGATCGTGCTGGCGCTGGCGGCTTCGACCGCGGCGGCGGCCCTGGCCGCCTATCAGCCGGTCGTTGCGCTGGCCACGGCGTTGCTCGGACTGCTGTGTGCGGGGCTGTGGCGGCGCCCGCAGGCCATCGTGTTCATCCTGATCGCGCTCGTGCCCAATACGAAGTTCAACGTCTTCGTCGGCCTGCTCACGGTGTTTCCGGAATATCTTCCGCTGGCCATCGCGACCGTTGTCGTCGGACTTCACTGGGCGCGCGACGGGGGCCGGTTCGAGGAGCGCAATCTCGTCGCTCTGTTCGCTCTGCTATTCCTCGCCGGCATTCTTTCGATCCTCAACTCGGTCAGCCCTGCTCGGGTGGTCTCGAAGGCGATGCTCATCCCGGTGGCCGCGACGGTCACCTGGCTGGTGGCGACCCTGGTGAGATCCGAGCGACAGCTCGCCCGCGCGATGAACTGGTTCGAGATCACGGCGTTCGTGGTGGCCCTGTATGGCATCGCCCAGATCCTCGGGCTCTTCATGCACTGGGACATGGGATTGCGCTTCCTGCACCGCTGGGGGAACCCCATGTTCGAGTATGCCGTCGGAGCTCCGGTGGTGCGACCGGGCAGTTATGTGTTCCGCTCCAACTCGCTCTTCAACGATCCGAACATTCTGGGTGGCTACCTCGCCGCAGCGTTCGCGATCGTTCTCGCGCTCCGGATCCACCACGGGGACCGGCCGGAGACCCGGCGTCGGGCGGCGTGGGAAACCCTGGTGCTCGGCGTGCTGCTGCTGTGCGAGGCCTTCTCGATGTCGCGCAGCGGCTTCCTCGGCATCGGCGCCGGCACCATCGTCGTTCTGGCGCTGAATCCACGCGTGGCGCGGTCGCCGCGCTTCTGGTCCGTGCTCGGCATCGGGGTCGGCGCGGTGCTGGTGTTCGCCGCACTCGGGGGCGTCAAGCCGGGCCTGATCGTCTGGCGAATGATTTCGAGCTTCGACCCCGCCGACGAGTCTTCGAGCACCCATCTCTCGGTGGGGCTGTATGCACTCGGGCTGGTCGCGCGGTTTCCCCTGACCGGGGTCGGGCTCGGTAACTTCGGCTATTATTACGGCTCCGAAGTCAACGTTTCGACGAAGGCGATGATGTCCCACAATGCCATCCTCAGCGTCCTCGCCGAGTCCGGACTTCTGGGGGGTGCGGCCTTTTTTGCCCTGGTGGTGGGGGTGGGGCGTCGACCGTGGCGCGCGCTGCGGCATCGCGATGCGGCGGTGACGCACCCCCGGCTCTACGCGATCACCGCCGGCCTGTTCGGGGCCTTGGTCGCGCTGTTTGTCAGCAATCTCTTCTATGACTATCTGCTGCGTGACTTCGTGTGGGTGATCTGCGGACTGGCGGTGGCGGCGTCGCGGCTGTGGGAAGCCCAGGCCGCGAAGGCGCCGCTCCCGTGACCATCGCCTACGATCTGCGCTTCGCCGACGACCATTTCACCGGCATCGGCACCCACGCCTACTGCCTGCTCGAGTCCCTGCTCGCCCGGCCCGATCCGGAACACTTCGCCGTGCTGTGGAGCCCCGGGCTCTCGAGCAGCCGCTTCGATCTGGCCGCGATCCGGCGCCATCCGCGGGTCGAATGGATCGAGCGCCCGCTGCCGCCGCTGGGCGTCTCCTCGCTGTGGAGGATCGGCCAGCTGCTGCGCGAGCTCCGCCCCGCCGTCTACTACAGCCCGTTCTACTTCATGCCGCTCCACCCCGGCTGCCCGTGCGTGCTGACCCTGCACGACGTGTGGCCGCTGCGGCTGCCGGGCGGGCTCGGCTTCTGGCGGCGCGCGCTCTACCAGCTGGCGCTGGCGCGCGCCACCGGAGCGCGCTTCGTCCTCACCTCGAGCGAGTTCAGCCGGCGCGAGATCGCCGAGTTGTCGGGGCTCGAGGCCGAGCAGATTCGCGTGGTCCCGCTCGGCATCCCGCCGGCGCGCGGAACCCTCGAGCCGCGGCGCCCGGCGCGCGTTCCCGACCGGGAGTTCGCGCTCACGGTGGGGGTCAACAAGCCGCACAAGAACCTCGCGGTCCTGGTCCACGCCTGGAAGCGCTTCGGCGCCTCGCCGCCCCTCCAGCTGGTGACCGCCGGGCCCGATGACCCGCGTCACCCGACGGTGCAGCGCCTCGCCGAGCGCGCGGGCACGAAGGCCATCACCACGCTGGGGCGGGTCGACGAGCCGGAGCTGGAATGGCTCTACCGGCACGCCACGATGGTGCTGTTTCCCACGCTCTACGAGGGCTTCGGCCTGCCGGTGGTCGAGGCCTATGCGCACGGCCTCCCGGTGGTGGCCTCCGACATCCCGGCGCTGCGCGAGGTCGGCGGCGGCGTGGCGCGCTTCGTTGCGCCGCTCGACGCCGCCGCCTGGGGCGCCGCGGTGCGCGAGCTGGCCGGCGATCCCGCGACGCGCCGCGCGATGGCGGCCGCCGGCCGCGCGCGCGCCGCCGAGCTCACCTACGAGCGCACCGCGCGCGCCACGCTCGAGGTGCTGCGCGAGGCGGCGCATCAGCCCGCCGCGGCGTTCGCGGGAGCGAGCGCGTGAAGATCGTCCACGTCTACAAGGACTACTTCCCGCCGGTGCGTGGCGGAATCGAGCAGACGGTCGCGCGCATGGCGCGCGCCCAGGTGGCGGCCGGCGACGAGGTGACCGTCCTGACCTCGGCCCACGGGGTGCGCCGCGGCTCGGATGAGCGCCTCGACGGGGTGCGGGTGGTGCGCTGCGCCGAGTGGGGGCGCTTCGCCTCGGCGCCGTTCTGCCCCGGCATGCCGGCGGCGCTGGCGCGGCTCCCGGCCGACGTGGTCCACCTGCACTATCCCAATCCCACCGGAGAGCTGAGCTGGTTGCTGGCCCGCCCGCGCGCGGCGATGGTCGTGACCTACCACTCGGACGTGGTGCGTCAGGCGGCGCTGATGCCGCTCTACGGTCCGTTCGCGCGCGCGGTGCTGCGGCGCGCGGAGGTCATCATGCCGACCTCGGAGGCCTACCTCGCGCGCTCGGCGTTCCTGCGTCCGTTCCGGGACCGGTGCCTGGTGGTGCCTCACGGGGTCGATCTCGAACGCTTCGATCACCTCGAGTGCTGGGCCGGCGCGGCCGCGGCCCTGCGGGCGCGCTACGGCGCGCCGCTGGTGCTGTTCGTCGGGAAGCTGCGCTACTACAAGGGCCTCGACGTGCTGCTCGATGCGATGTCGGCGGTGCGCGCGCGCCTGGTGGTGGTGGGCGAGGGTCCGGAGGGCGCGCGGCTGCGGGCACGGACCGCGACCCTCGGGCTCTCGGACCGCGTGACGTTCGCGGGCGAGGTGAGCGATGACGACCTGCTCGCCCACCTCGCCGCCGCCGACGTCGGCGTGATGCCATCGACGCTGCCGAGCGAGGCCTGGGGCATGTCGATGGTCGAGATGTTGGCCGCCGGAGTGCCGGCGGTGTGCACCGAGCTCGGCACCGGGACCACCTTCGTCAACCGCGATGGCGAGACCGGTCTGGTGGTGCCGCCGGGGGACGCGCGGGCGCTGGCGGCCGCCCTCAGCCGGCTCCTGGGCGACGAGGCGCTGCGCGCGCGGCTCGCGGCCGGAGCGCGGGCACGGGCACGCGCTCGGTTCTCGCGCCAGGCGATGATGGCGGGGGTGGGCGAGGCATACGCGCGCGCGCGCGCCGCCGGGGCCCGGCGATGAGGAGGATGCTGGGCCTGGGCCCGGTGTTTTCGCCGGGTACGCGCTGGCTGGCCGCGGCCTGCGCGCTGGCGCTGGCGGCGGGCCTCGCGCGGCTCGCTGACCCGGGGCTGTGGACCGACGAGATCTACACCGCGCGCTGGGCGCGGCTGCCCTGGCCGGCGCTGTTCGGCGCCTTGCGCGACAGCCTGCACCCGCCGCTGTTCTTCGCGCTCGAGCGCGTGGCGGCGCCGCTCCTCGGCGGCGGTGAGGCGGGGCTTCGGCTGCTGTCGCTGCTCGCCGGCGTGGGCGCCGTCGCGGCGGCCTTCTGGGCGTTCCGGCCGGTGCTCCATGATCGCGTCTGCGCCGCGGTCGCCTGGTTCCTCGTGCTCTCGCCCCAGTTCCTGCTCTACGCGCGGATGGCCCGCTACTACGCGCTGGCGGCGCTGCTCGCGATGCTCGCCCATGGTCTGTTCGTGCGCCTGGCCGTGCGCCTGGGCCGCCCCCGTTCGTGGGTGCTGTACGCGGTGGCGGCGGCGGTGCTGCTCTACACCTCGTACCTGCCGCTGTGCCTGATCATCGCGCACGGCGTGTGGGCCGCGTTCTCACGCCGCCGCCGCGAGCTGCTGTGGCCCTGGCTCGGGGCGGTGGGCGGGGCCTTCGTCCTGTTCGCGCCCTGGCTGATCGTGCTGGCCCGTGGGGGCGGAGCGGCCCCGGACCTGCTGCCGCCGCTGGTCGCCAAGCCCACCCAGGCGGTGATGCTGCTCGGCTTCGACCTCCACGCCCTGACCGCGTCCGAGCTGCTGTTCCCGTGGGAACCGGCGGGCGTGCTCGGCCTGCTGTGCGGCATCTGGCTGCTGGGCATGGGGGTACTGGCGGCGGTGCGCCGCGGGCTCGGGCGTTCCGTGCTGCTGCCCGCGGCGGCCGCCCTGATGCTGTCGTGGGCGAGCGTGTCGTCACTGGTCAGCGCCACGCCGTTCGTCGGGCTGCCGGCACGCACTCTGTTCCTGTGGCCGTTCGCGGCCGCGATCATGGCCCTCGGGGCGCTCGACTCCGCGCAACGGCGGTCGCTGCGCTGGACCGCCGCGATCGGCCTCGCGCTCGCCTGGCTGGCAGGCTGGACTCACCTCTATCGCGGCGAGCACTACATGAACCCGATCTACCTGACACCGGGCCGCGAGGTGGCGGGGGACCTGACGCGTGAGGCGGAGCCCGGGGACGCGGTGCTCGCCGAGGAGGACTCGGGCGTCAACTACTACCTCGAGCGGGAGGAGTCGCGGGTTCCGGTGCGCGATCCGCTCGATCCCAACGCGGTGCGCGATCTGCTGGCGCGGCCCGGCATCCGGCGGGTGTGGTGGGTGCGCCTGTCGCGCGACGGCACCCAGCGCGCCCGGCCGGCCGCGCCGACCGAGGCGATGCTCGGCGCCTGGGGCGTGCCGGTCGACTCGATGGCCTACCTCGAGATCGACGCCCGCTATCGCGCCATCAAGCGCGTGGCGCTCGGGGTGCCGGGATACGGGCACCGCATCGTGGTCCAGCGCTGGCAGCGCAGGGGCTGAGCCGCGCCGTCGGCGCGCCCGTCCCTCACCTCATGAGCGCGAGCTTGAAGGTCGCGGTGCGGCCGCCGGCCGCGAGGCGGCAGAAGTAGATCCCGCTCGGCGCGCCGCGCGCGCTCCACGTCGCCGCGTGGCGTCCGGCCGGGCGCGGGCCGTCGACCAGCGTCTCGATCAGACGCCCGCGCACGTCGAGGATCTCGAGCCTCACCCGCTCGGCGCGAGGCAAGGCGTATTCGATCGTCGTCGCGCGGGCGAATGGGTTCGGCCGGCTGCCGCTGAGCCCGAACTCCGGTGGCGTGGCCCCGCCCACCGCCCCCGCGCCCGAGCCGATCCCGATCAGGGGCACCGACTGCGCGACCACTTCGTTGTCGGTGGTCTGGCGCAGGTAGAGCATGGCCCGGTGCGTCGACGGCTCGGTGGGGCTGAACGCGACGCGGAACGTGGCGGGCTGGGCGGGCGCGAGCGTGGCCGGCAGGCCCGTGACCAGGGTGAAGCAGGAATCCGTGATGACGGCGCAGCTGATCGTCACCGGCTCCGCGGTGGTATTGCGGAGCTGGATCGGGAGCGTGGCGATGTCGCCGGGCCCGATGACGCCGAAGTCGAGCGAGTCCTGATCGAACGTGAACCGCGTGGTCCGCCACGGGAAACGGAAGGCGCGATACGACCACCACACCTGCTCCGAATCGTCGAACGCGATCTCCAGCGCCTTCGAGCCGTTGGCATGGAGCTCGGTGAGGTTGGGACTGGCGTACGTGCCGCCCCAGCCGATGAGGCTGCCTCCGCTCGCGTGGCGCTGGACGTCGCCCATGAACCCGCCGTAGGTGTCGGGGATGTTCCGGTACTCCCACACCAGGGTGGCGACCTTGTTCACCTCGTCGAGATTGTATTCGACCGCCCGCGAGTAGACCGGATCGAGGAAGTTGCCGTTGTCGAACAAGGTGACATGTCCGTTGGGCAGCCGGCGGATGTCGTGCTGGTGCGAGAATCCGCGCCGGTCGTTGGGGAAGGCGAACTGGTTGTTGACCGCGTTGAGTCCCATACGCCAGATGATGTCCCCGCTCTTGCGGTCGATCTTGGTGATCTCGTTCAGGTGCCGCGACGAGAGCAGGAGATTGTCGTCGGCATCGAACTCGATGGCGTTACCATGAACCCAATCGATGATCGAATCGGTGAGCGCGATGTCGGGCGACGCGAGATCGGTGAGCGCGAAGTGATCCCAGCTCCGCCACTGGAATATCACGTTCCGGGCCGGGTCGAGCTCCTGGAGGATAAGACCGATCACCACCGCCCGCGGGTTGCCGCCCGGCACGATGGCGCTCATGTCGACGATCTCGCGGTCATAGCTCAACAGCAGCGCATCGCCGAAGGGCAGGAGCTGGAGCTCGTGGAGATCGGTGGCGTACCCGTTCCCGACCGCGAAGCTGTCGACCACGGCGTACGTGCTGTCCATGGCGTAGAATTGATCGGTGGCGCCGAGGATGTAGGTGAGCAACCCGTTGGGCTGGCGCTTGAAGTCGAAGGTTCCGTCGCCGCCGGGGAACATGCGGTAGAACATCGGCATGCCCAGGTCGTCGAGGATCAGGAGGTGCGCGTCGGCGATGGCGCCGTAGAACGGCGCGAGGAAGATGTCGCCGGGCTCGGGGTCGTTGGCGACCAGCACCTGCGTGACCGGATAGCCGGGCGGCAGCGAACACTGGGGCGGCGGCAGCCCGCCGCCGGGCTCCCGCGGCAGATCGTTGCGAAGCGTGGCCGGTGCGACGAGCCCGGGCGCGACGGTGCGCGCCGGCCACTCCCACTCGAGCATCGGCCTCCGTGGCGGGGTTTCCGACGCGATCGTGAACGTGTAGTCGAGCGCCGGCAGGCCGACGCCTCCCACCGCCCCGAGCCCGGGCGCCGACCGCACGTGCACCGTCTCACCGGGCGTGAACGACCGATCGGGGGTGAAGACGATGGTCAGGCCATCGCGCGCGACCGCGAGCCGGCCGGGGTGCGGGCCGCTCACCGAACCCGATACCTCGAGCGCCAGCGGCTCGATCGTTCCGGGATCGAGACGCCCGCCGGGGCGGATCACGATGGTGTGGGCGGGTGAGTTGAGCCCCGATCCGGGGATCGGGGAGAGGTACTGGAAACCACCGAGGTGCGGCGACAACGTGGCGGGAGCGGGCAGAACTGCCGCGATGACCCCACCATGCCCGAGCATCTGCACGAGCGCCATCGCTAAGGCAAATCCCTTGCGTCTCACGAGGGCTCTCCTGGTCGGCCAGGCCCCTGAGGTCCGCGTCGTGCGGACCCGTTCGATTTTGCCGCATCCTAACCCAATCGGGGCGCGACGGCGAGCCATTGCACACGCGCGGTGAACCTTCTGGACCTCGCAGGCCGCCGGGTGGTACTACTCAATGAGGTTGCCGGCGCATGATGCATCCCCCACTGCTCCCCTCGCGCTCCGCCGGAATCGAGTCCGGGTTCGCGTGGCGGCCACGGACGATGGCGTTGCTCCTTGATTTCTAACCGGTTGACTTACTTCGCGCCCGTTCTCTAACCTGCTGGGTCAGCCTGCCCCCGAGGCGAAGCGGTGTGCCTGGCCATGGCGCCGGTGCCCGACCTCAAGGCCGCGCGGGCTGATGCCGAAAAAGGAAACCGAATGAGAATCCTGGTCACAGGAGGCGCAGGTTTCATCGGCTCCCATCTGGCTGAGAACCTGCTTGGCCGCGGCCACGAGGTCTGGATCCTCGACGACCTGTCCACCGGACGGCTCGAGAATCTGGCCGGCTTCCAGGACCAACCCCGTTGCCGCTTCATCGAAGGCAACGTCATGGACGCGCCGCTGGTCCACGGCCTGGTCGCCGAGTGCCAGCAGGTCTTCCACCTCGCCGCCGCGGTCGGGGTCAAGTACGTGCTCGATAACCCGCTGCGCTCGCTGATCACCAACATTCGTGGCACCGAGGTGGTGCTCGAGGCGACCGATGTCCATCACGCCCGGGTCATGCTGTTTTCGAGCAGCGAGGTGTACGGCAAGGGTGTCAGCGTGCCGTTCGCCGAGGACGACGACCGCCTGATGGGGCCGACCAGCAAGCTGCGCTGGTCCTATGCGTGCGGCAAGGCGGTGGACGAGTGCCTGGCCCAGGCCTACTACCAGCAGCACCGCCTGCCGGTCACGGTGGTGCGCTGCTTCAACACCTGCGGGCCGCGCCAGTCGGCGGCCTACGGCATGGTCATCCCCAACATGGTCGAGCGCGCGCTGCGCGACCAGCCCATCCTGGTCTATGGCGACGGCCACCAGTCGCGCTGCTTTGCGGCGGTGAGCGACGTGGTGCGCGGCGCCCTGCTGCTCGCGGACTCGCGTGACGCCGAGGGGGAGATCTACAACGTCGGCACTGACGAGGAGGTCACGATCCTCGAGCTCGCGAAGCGGGTGCGACGGGTGTGCCACAGCAGCTCGCCGATCGAGTTCGTGCCCTACGAACAGGTGTACGGCGACTCGTTCGAGGACATGCGCCGCCGGGTGCCCGATCTCGCCAAGATCCGCGCCGCGGTCGACTACCGGCCCATGGTGGCGCTCGATCAGCTGCTCGAGATCACGGTGCGCGACGCATGCCGGCGGCTGAACCTGCCCCGCCCGGCAGGAATCGCGACCGCCTGAGTCGGGCCGCCGCCGCTCCAGTCTCCCGGCCGTGACGATGCTGGCGGCCGCCTTCGCGGCCGGGCTCCTGCTCGCCCTGGTCCTCACGCCCGCCGGCATCCGCATCGCCTGGCAGGTGGGCTATCTCGATCACCCCGAGGCACGCAAGCTCCACACCTCGGCCACCGCGCTGCTGGGCGGCGTCGTGGTGTTCACGTCGGCGCTGGCCGCCTGGGTGGTGGACGCGATCGTGCTCCATCGGCCGGCCCATTCGGGCGGCGTCTTCCTGTTCGCCGGGGCCCTGGTGGCGCTGCTGGTCGGTCTGTGGGACGACCGCCATGGCATGCGTCCGCTGGTCAAGCTGCTGGGGCAGATCGCCGCGGGTGGGGCGCTGCTGGCCTCGGGGCGCATCCCGCACTTCGGCCTGCCGCTGCCGGTCGAGGTGGGGCTCGCGCTGCTGGCGCTGGTGGCGCTCATGAACGCGGTCAACTTCCTCGACAACATGAACGGCATGGTGGGCGGGCTGGCGGCCATCACCCTGTCCGCCTACGCCTGGACCTCGGCGCAACGGGGCGCCACCGGCCTCGCCGCGGCCCAGCTGGCGCTGGCCGGCGCCTGCATCGGCTTCCTGCCCTACAACTTCCCCCGGGCCCGCATCTTCCTTGGCGACGCCGGCAGCCTGCTTCTGGGTTATAGTCTGGGGGCCTCGGCGCTGCTGGCCTTCACCGAGAGCCCGCGCGGCTGGGGCAGCGTCGGGCCGCTGCTGATGCTGGCCTATCCGGCGTTCGATCTCATTTTCGTCGTGGTCAACCGTGTGCGCGAGGGACGCAAGATCTACCTCGGCGGACAGGACCACACCAACCATCGACTGGCGAGCGTTCTGCGATGTCCAACGACGACCGTCCTCCTGCTGTGGCTCAATGGGGCCGCCCTCTGCGCAAGCGGGCTCGCGGTCCTCAGGCTCAACCGGCCGCTCCCGACGCTCCTGCTGTCGGGCCTGTGGGTGACGTTGCTGCTCTGGGCGGGGCTCAGGCTATCGTCCGTGCCCCCGGCCCCCCGCACCCAGTAACGCCGCCGGACTACGCGGCGCGCGGCGCCCGGCGCGAGCCGGCCGCCCCCGCGGCCGAGGACCTCAAGCTGCGCGACCTGGTGGCGTACCTGGCGCGCGGGCTGGTCGACCACCCCGGCGATGTCGAGGTCGAGGTGCTGGCGGGCGGCGAGGACGCGGCCTTCGAGCTGCGCGTCCATCCCGACGACCTGGGCCATGTCATCGGCAAGCAGGGGCGCACCGCCCGCTCGCTGCGCCTCGCCCTGGGCGCAGCCGCCGGCCGGATCGGGCGGCGCGCGTCACTGGAAATCGCCGACTAGGCTGGTGGCCAAAGCGCAGGGTGCGCGAACGGATCCCGAGGCGCCGCTCATCCGCATCGGCAGGATCGGTCGCCCGCACGGCGTCCATGGCGAGCTGACGCTCGAGGGCAGCGCCCTCACCCCGCTCGAGCTGCTCGAGATCCGGGAATTCGTGTGGCGCGATCGTGCCGGGGTGTCGCGGGTGCTGCGCCTGTCGACCGCGCGGCCGGCCCACACGCGCCTGCTGGTGCGCTTCGACCACGTCGCCGGGCGCGACCAGGCGGCCGACCTCGCCAACGGCGAGCTGCTGACCACGCGCGAGCGTCTGCCCGATCCGGGTCCCGAGGCGGCGTACACGTTCCAGCTCATCGGCCTCAGGGTCGAGACCGAGGAGGGTCGCCGGCTCGGCGAGCTGCGCGACATCGTCCACACCGGCGCCCATCCGATCTATGTCGTTCAGGGCGAGCGCGAGCTGCTGGTGCCGGCCGCCCCGGGTGTGCTCAAGCGCGTGAGCCTCGCCGAGGGGGTGATCGTCGTCGCGCTCCCGGCCGGGCTCGAGGAGCTGTGACGGGGTGAAGATCTCGGTGCTCACCATCTTCCCGGACTTCTTCCCGGGTGCGCTGGCCGAGGGCATGATCCGCGCGGCGCGCGAGAAGGGCCGGCTCGAGGTGGTGGTGGTGGGGCTGCGGGACTTCACCAGCGACTCCCATCGCACCACCGACGACTACCCCTTCGGCGGTGGCGTCGGCATGGTGATGAAGGTCGAGCCCATCGATCGCGCGCTCACCTCGCTGGCGGTCGGCGAGCCCGGCGCCCGCCCGCGCGGGACGCGGGTGGTGCTGCTCTCGCCCCAGGGCCCGCGCCTCGATCAGGCCCGCGTCATCGCCTATGCCGCGCTCGAGCACCTGGCGGTGGTGTGCGGGCGCTACAAGGGGGTCGACGAGCGGGTGCGCGAGCACCTCGTGGACGAGGAGCTCTCGATCGGCGACTACGTGCTGTCGGGCGGCGAGCCCGCGGCGCTGTGCCTGATCGACGCGGTGGCGCGGCTGCTGCCCGAGGTGGTGGGAAGCTTCGACTCGGTCGAGAGCGACTCGTTTCACTCCGGGCTGCTCGACGCCACCTACTACACCCGCCCCGCGGAGTACCGCGGCTGGACAGTCCCGGAGGTGCTGCTGTCCGGGAACCACGCCGAGATCGCGCGCCACCGCCGTCGCGAGCAGCTGCGCCGCACCCTCGAGCGCCGGCCCGACCTGCTCGAGAGCGCGGCGCTGTCGAGCGACGACCGCCGCATCCTGCGCGAGCTCGAGAGCGGCGCGGCGCCGGCGACGCCGGGCCGCGGCCGGGCGCGCGGGCGCCGGGCGTGAGCGGCGGCGCCCGCCGGGGTTTCGTGATCGTGGCGGCGCTCGGGCTCGCCACCTGGATGTGCGGGGGCTACGCGTTCGGCGTGTGGCCGCAGATCTTCCCGCTCGAGCACATCCTGCACCTCAGCGGCCGGCTCGAGAACGACTGGTACACGGGGCACGCCGCCCCCCACTGGCTGTTCGACCACGCCCTGGCGCTGCTGCCCGAAGCCTGGCTCGCGCCGGTCGCCGCCATGGTGTGGCTCGCGGCGCTGGCGCTGTTCTGGGCCGGGTTTCGCGCCCTGGGCGCCGATCTCGGGCTCGGCGAGCCGGCGATCCTCGCCGCCGGGCTGATCGGCGCGCGCACCGCGTTCGCCGGCCTCGGGTCGACCGCGCTGCTCATGCCCTGCCTCTATCCCAGCGCCCTGGCCGCGGTGGGCTGGCTGTGGGCGCTGCGCGAGTCGCTGGCCGGGCGGGCGCGCCGCGCCGGGATCGCGACCGGGCTCACGCTGCTGGTCCATCCTCAGATGGGGGCGCTGGCGGTGATCACGACCGGCGGGGTGTTGCTGCGCACCACGCGCCCCGCCGCCGCCGCCCGCGCCGTCGCGCTGGCGCTGCTGGTCGGCGCCATCTCGCTGCTGCGGCTGGTCGTCGACCTCGGCCGCGGCAACGCGATTCCGCCCGCGCGTCAGTTCGACCTGCTGGCGCGCCTCAGGCTCCCGCACCACTTCGTGTACGCCGCCTTCCCGCCCGCCGAGTACGCCGCGGTCGCGTGCTGGGCGGCGCTGCTGGTGGTGGCGCTCGCGCGGCTGCGGCGCGCGGCGCCGGCCGCGCCCGCGCTCGCCGGCTGGCCGATGCTGATCGCGACGCTGGCGGCGCTGTGCGCGACCGGCGCCGCGGCCTCGGCGGCCGGCTGGCCGCTCGCCTGGGTCGAGGTCCAGACCGCGCGCGCCAGCGCCTGGATCCCGCTGCTGGGCCTGATCGCCGCCGCGGCGGCGATCGCGGGCGGCAGCGCCGCACGCCGCCCGGCGCGCGGCGCCACGCTGCTGCTGTTCGCGACCCCGCTCGCCGCCGAGCTGCTGGGGCGCCCGCTCCACCCGCTGCTCGCCGCGGTCGGGCTCGGCGCGCTGCCGCGTCACGCGCTGCAGGCGATCGTGCTGCTCGGCCTGGTGGGGTGGGGATGGCGGCGAGGCACGGAGCCCGCCGCGCCCGCGGCCGAGGCGCCGGGTGCGCCCCCGTTGGCGCGGCCGCCCTGGACCTACGCGGCCGCGGTCGCCGCGCTCGCGGCACTCAGCTTCGTGGCCGCCGGCTGGCGCGGTCCGCCGCGCGCCGCGATCGAGCCCGACTGGGCGGCGATCGCCGCCGCGTCCCGAGGGGTGTCGGCGCCGCGCGACGTGTTCCTGATCCCGCCCGACCAGGATGCGTTCCGCTATCTCAGCCACCGGCCGATCGTCGTGGACTTCGGCGAGATGTGCCACGACGACCTGGAGGGCTGGCGCCAGCGCCTGGTCGACGTCACCGGCGCCGCCTGGGCGCTCGGACCGCTTCCGCTCCGGCCGAACTCCACGCGCGTCGCCTGGCTGGCGGCCGCCTACGACTCCACGGTGTTCCGCTCGCGCGCGGTGGCCGACCGCTACGGGGTGCGCTACGTGGTGGCGCGCCGTGCGGTCGCCCCCGCGCCGCGCTGGCTCGAGCCCGTGACCTCGAACGCGACCTATGCGCTCTACCGCGTGCGCCCGCGGAGCGTCGAGTGAGCCGGGGCGCGACGTGAGCGTCGTGCTGGGCGTTTCGGGCGCCGCGCGGAGCGCGGTCGCGCAGCGGGTCGCCATCCTCTCGCCGGTGGTGCCGGCGCACGGGCGTGGCGGGGTCCAGGACCTGGTGTGGTCGCTGGCGCGCGGGCTCAGTGCGCGCGGCTGTGACGTCGAGCTCATCACCAGCGCTCATCCCGCCGGGATCGGCGGGGAGACGCTCGATGGCGTGCGCATCACCTACCTCGCCGTGCCGGGGCGCGACCTCGCGCTCTACGGCCTCCATGAGCCGTGGATGCGGATGAGCCGCGTCGCAGTCCTCGAGGCCCAGCTGCGCGCGCGCCTCGACGTCATCCACTCGCAGAGCTACTGCGGGCTCCACCTCGTCTCGGCCTTCCCGGGCGTGCCGGTGGTGGCGACCCTCCATGGCACCCACTGGGACGAGCTCCGCACCCGCGCCCGCCTGGTGCGCGAGAACGCCGCCCGGCCGCTCGCCGCGCTGCGCGTGGCGGCGCAGTGGGGCCTGATGGCGGCGCGGCTGCTGCGCGAGGGACCGCGGCTCAAGCGCTGCGCCGCGGTGATCGCGACCAGCCGCGAGCAGCACCAGCTCCTGCTGCGGCGCTACCAGGTCGCCCCGGCGCGCCTCCACGATGTGTGGAACGGGATCGACACCGCGCTGTTCGCGCCCCGCTCGCCGGTGCTGGCGCTGCGCTCCCGGCTCGTCACCGGGAGCGGCCCGCTGCTCCTCACCGTGGCGCGGCTCTATCAGGAGAAGGGCATCCAGCACGCGCTGCGGGCCCTGCCGCAGGTCCTGGCGGCGCTCGGCAACGCGACGCTGGTGGTGGTGGGCGACGGCCCCTACCGCGCCACGCTCGAGGCCCTCGCCAGCTCGCTCGGGATCGCATCCCGGGTGCGCTTCGCGGGGGCGGTGCCGCTCGAAGAGCTGCCGCGCTGGTACGCGGTCGCCGATCAGTTTCTGAACCCCACGGTGCGCATCAACGGCTACGACCTCACCATCCTCCAGGCCATGGCGTGCGCGAAGCCGGTGGTGGTGTCGGACGTCGGCAGCGTGCCGACCGCGGTGCTCGGCGGCGTGGACGGCGTGCTGGTGCCGCCCGGTGATCCCGCGGCGCTGGCCGCGGCGGTGGTCGCGCTGCATCGCGATCCCGCGCGCGCGGCGGCGCTGGGCGCGGCGGCGCGGCGCACGGTCGCGGAGTGCTTCAGCCTCGAGCGCATGGTCGACGGCACGCTCGCGGTCTACCACGCGGCACGCGCGGGGGAGGGGGCGCGATGAGCCTCACGGAGGCCGGCAAGCGCTGGCTCGGCTCGGGCTGGCTCGATCCGCTCCACATCGCCAAGCGCTCGCTGCGCCGCGGGATCGCCCGCGTCGCCCCGCGGCTCTCGGGCCGCCTGCTCGACATCGGCTGTGGCGTCAAGCCCTATCGCGCGCTGTTCCCCGCGGTGACGCGCTACGTCGGGATCGAGCGCCCCGGCACGCTGTCGAAGAGCGGGGTGGTCGACGCGTGGGCCGACGCGCTGGCGCTGCCGTTTGCCGACGGATCGTTCGACTCGGTGCTGTGCAGTGAGGTGCTCGAGCACGTGCCCGAGCCCGGACAGCTGTTCGCCGAGGCGGCGCGCGTGCTCAAGCCCGGCGGGATGATGATCCTCAGCACCCCCCAGACCTGGGGCGTGCACGAGCCGCCGCACGACTACTACCGCTTCACGCGCTTCGGGCTCGAGCACCTCGCGCGCCGCAGCGGGTTCGAGGTGCTCGAGCTCACCCCCACGTGCGGGGCGGCTGCGGCGCTCGGCCAGCGCCTCTCGGCGTTCCTGTTCTACGGGACCGGGGTCTACCGCGTGCTGCCGCTCAACCTCCTCGCTCGGCCGTTCCTGGCCGTGGGGCAGCTGGTGTGGGTGGGCATCGATCGAATCCATCCCTGGCACGAGGATCCGCTCGACCACGTGCTGCTGGCGCGCAGGGGAGCCGGGCGATGAGCGGCGCCGGGCCGTACGGCGCGCGTGGCGACTACGGCTGGGCCGCGCGTCCCGCCGGGCCGCAGGCGCGCCCCGAGTACGACACGCTGGTGCGCTGGACGCCTCAGCACAGCGCGGTGATCGACCTCGGCTGCGGCGATGGATCGCTGGGGGCGCGCCTCATCGCCGAGCGCGGCTGCGTCGTCCAGGGCATCGAGATCGATCCCGCGGGGGTCGAGCGCGCGCGCGCCCGGGGGCTCGACGCCCGGATCGGCGACGTCGACCAGGGACTCGACGTGCCGGACGGCGCCTGCGACGTCGCGATCATGAACGTGACGCTCCACATGGTCTACCGCCCGGGCTTCGTGCTGGGCGAGATGTTGCGCGTGGCGCCGGTCGCGCTGGTGAGCTTCCCCAACTTCGCGTACTGGCCGGCGCGGCTCGAAGCGCTCGCGGGTCGTTTCCCCCGCCGCCCGCTCTACGGCTTTGCCTGGCACGAGACCCGGCACATCCATCTGTTCTCGTGGAGCGACTTCAACGACCTTGTGCATACGCTCGGGGCGCGGGTCACCGCCGCCGAGCACCTGGGGCGCGGGAGCCTGCGGCCGAGCCTCGTGGCGCGCCGATGGCCCAACCTGCTCGCGAGCCTGTGCATCGCACGAGTCGAACGGGGGGCGCGATGAGCGTTGGCGCGCCGCCCCGCCCGTTCGCGGAGCGCGTGGGGCGCGGGCTGCTGGCGAACCAGATCGGGCGCGGGGTTGAATACGCCGCCACCTACGCGGCCTCGGTGGTGGCGGCGCGCGCCTTCGGGGCGCTCGGCTACGGCACCTGGTCGGTGGCGCTCTCGGTCGTGACCCTGAGCGCCACCGCCACCGCCCTCGGACTCAACGAGATCCTCAACACCCAGGTGCCGCGCATGGCCGCGCTCCCGGGCCGGATCGCGTTCCTGCTGCGCCGCCTGCTGCGGCTGCGCGCCGGCGTCGCGCTCGCGGTGGCGGCGTCGCTCTACTTGCTCGCGCCGGCGCTGGCGCGCACATGGCGCAACCCCGATCTCGCGCCCGCGATTCAGGCCGGCGCGCTCTACGGGTTCTTCGCCCAGGTCTCGCTGCTGCTCGAGTACTTCCTGATCGGCCGGCTCGAGGTGCCGCAGGCGGCGGTGATCCGCGTCGCGGTCCAACTCCTCCACCTCGGCGCGGCGGCGCTGGCGCTGCGGTTCCATCTCCCGCCGCGGCTGCTGTTCCTCGCCATGGCGGGGAACGCGGCGCTCGGCCTCGCGGCGCTGCTGTGGCGCGCGCGCGCCACGCTCGCGAGCCCGGCCGAGGCCTTCGACCTGGCGCCGATGATGCGGTTCGGTCTCGCGCTGTGGCTCACCAGCTTCGTCAACTTCTTCGTCGGCCGCCAGGCCGACATCCTGTTCATCGGGCTGTTCCGCCCCGGCACCGATCAGCCCGGGGCCTACAGCGCGGCCTCGCTGCTGGCGCTGCTGCTGGCCGGGGCGTTGCTGATGGGCGCCGAGGGGGTGTCGCTGGCGGCGTTCTCCGAGGTCGAGGAGCGCGTCGACCGCGCCGGCCTCGGGCGGCTGTGGGCGCTCCACGTCAAGATGGACGTGCTGTTGAGCGTGCCGCTGCTGGTGTTCGGCGGCTGCTTCGCGCGCGAGATCGTCACGGTGCTCTACGGCGCTGGATTCGAGCGCGCGGGCGGGCTGCTGGCCGCCTATGCCGCGGTGTGGGTGGTGGCGCGCGCGCTGGGCGGTGGCACGAACATGGCGGTGCTGTACGCCATGCAGTCGCCGCGCCTGCCGCTCGTCATCTACGCCGCGTGCGGGGCCTGGAACCTGATCGGCGACCTGCTGCTGGTGCCGCGCCTCGGCGCCGCCGGGGCGGTGATCGCGACCGGCGTGGCGATGGTGGGGGCGGGGCTGGCTTCGGGGATCGTGATCCGCCGCCGCACCGGGGCGCTCGCCCCGCTCGGCTTCGTGCTGCGGGTAATGGCCGCGGCCGCGCTCGGCACGGTGCTGGCGCTGCGGATGCCGCGCCCCCCCGGGCTCCTCGGGCTCATCGTGGCGGCGGTGGTGGCGGGCGTGGTAAGCATCATCGGGCTGCGCCTGCTCAAGCCGTTCGACGCCGAGGACCGGCGCCTGCTCGCGCGGCTCGCGCCACGGCTCGGGTGGCTGTTCGCGTGGCTATGACACGCGCGCGATAGCGCGCCAGCGCGCGCCGAGGCTGAAGGGACCGCAAAGGGGGGTACGTGAAGGTTCCGTTCGTCGATCTCGCCGCCCAGGACGCGCCGCTGCGCGAGGAGCTGATCGGCGCGATGCGGCGCGTCGTCGAGCGCGGGCGCTTCGTGCTGGGCGACGAGGTGCGCGCCTTCGAGGCCGAGTTCGCGACCATCGCGGGCACGCCGCACGCGGTCGGGGTCGGCAACGGCACCGATGCGCTGCGGCTCGCGCTCCAGGTGCTGGGCGTGGCGGCCGGCGACGACGTGGTCACGGTGAGCCACACCGCCACCTTCACCGCGCTCGCCGTCACCATGCTGGGCGCGCGCCCGGTGTTCTGCGACATCGAGCCGGAGGGCATGATGATGGACCCGGCGCGGCTCGAGGCCGCGATCACGCCGCGCACGCGCGCCATCGTGCCGGTCCACCTCTACGGTCAGGCCGCGGACATGGAGGCGATCGTCGCGATCGCGCGGCGCCGCGGCCTGCCGGTGGTCGAGGACTGTGCCCAGGCGCACGGCGCGCTGCTCGGCGGCCGTCCGGCCGGGAGCCTGGGCGACGCGGCGGCGTTCTCGTTCTACCCCACCAAGAACCTGGGTGCGCTGGGGGACGGCGGCGCGGTGACCACCGCGAAGCCCGCGGTCGCCGAGGCGGTGCGCGAGCTGAGGAACGGCGGCCAGGCCGATCGCTATCTCCACGCGCGCGCCGGCGTCAACAGCCGGCTCGACGAGATCCAGGCCGCGGTGCTGCGGGTCAAGCTCACGCGGCTCGCGGCGGCGAACGACGAGCGCCGCGCCCTGGCGGCGCGCTACGACCAGGGGCTCAGCGCCGGCGGCGCGACCGGGCTCGGCCTGCCGCGCGAGCTGCCGGGACGGCGCCACGTCTACCACCTCTACGTGGTGCGCCACCCGCGCCGCGACGCGCTGCTCGCCCATCTGACCGCGGCCGGGATCGGCGCCCTCATCCACTATCCGATCCCGGTCCATCTCCAGCCCGCCTACGCCTCGCTGGGCGCCGCATCCCTGCCCGAAAGCGAGCGCGCGGCGCGCGAGGTGCTCTCGCTTCCGCTCTACCCGGGGCTATCGCGCGACGCCCAGCAGCGCGTGATCGAGGCGGTCAACGCCTTGGCTCCGGTTCATGCCTAGCTCGCCTGAGCCGCACGTTGCGCTGATCGTCCCCTCGCTCCACGGTGACGCCGCGGCGCTCGAGGGCGACGCGCGCCGCCAGAGCCGGCCGCCCGACGAGGTCATCGTGGTCGCCGGCGTGCGCCCCAACGGGCGGGCGCGCAACGACGGTGTGCGTCGCACCGGGGCCACGGTCCTGGTGTTCGTGGACGACGATGCGCGGCTCGGGGACGAGGGGCTGATCGAGCGCCTGATCGCCCCGCTCGCCGATCCCGCGATCGGCGTCACCGGAAGCGCCAAGCTGCTGCCGCCCGATGCCCCGCCGTTCCAGCGCCGGGTGGCGCGCGAGGTGCCGCGCATCGAGCACGCGGTGGTCGATCAACCGCTCGAGACCAACCCGCCCCTCGATGGACCGGGGCTGTCCGAGATCACCACCACCTGCGCCGCGATGCGCCGCGAGGTGTGGGAGAAGGCCGGCGGCTTCGACGAGCATCTCGTGCGCAGCGTCGATCCCGAGTTCTTCCGCCGCGTGCGGCGCCTCGGCTACCGCTTCGTGCTGGTGCCCCATGCCTGGGTGTGGCACCCGGCGCCCGCGAGCTTCACGGTCCTGATGCGCAAGCAGTTCCTGTACGGCGTCGGCCACGGGCAGGAGGTGAAGCGGACGCCGGAGGTCGGCGGCGCGTTGGCGCTGCGCACCCCGCTCCACGCCCTCGCCTACTTCGTGCTGCGCACGCTGTGGCTCGTGCCCGGCACGTTCGTCGCCTGGTCGCGGTCGGTCGCCGGCTCGCGCCCGCGGCTCTCCTTCCGCCCGCTCGGCTCGCTGGCGAGCTGGGTCGCCGGGCTCGGCTACCTGTGGGGCTGGTACGCCCCGCCACCGCGGGAGTAGGACCTGGGCGACAAAGGTCGCCCTTGACAGGCCATCTGAGGGCGGGAGTATCAGACGGCTCTCCCGGACTCCGCAAATGATCATCCGCTCGTCTGACACGCTCTGTCGCGCTGCATCGGCACTCGCGCTCCTCGCGCTTGTTACCCTCGGAACCTCGTGCTCGCACGACGTACCGACGGCGGCGCGCGTGGCTCCAACCCCGAACCCGCCGGCGCCCAGCTCACCCGCGGGCGTCGTCGACCTGTTCCAGTGGAGCATGAACAATCGCGACCTGCCGCACTTTCAGGAGCTGTTCACCAGCGACTTCCAGTTCGCCTTCGCGGCCGCCGACACCGCCGCGTTCCATTTCGGCACCTTGTCGCGCGATGAGATGCTCATTGCCGCACACCACCTGTTCGCGGGCGGGAGCGCAACCGAGCCACCGGCCCGGAGCATCAGCCTGATCTTCGACGGCAATCTCCCTGCGGTGCCAGACCTTCGTCCCGGCATGCTCGCGGGGTGGCACCAGGCGGTTCAGGTCCCGAGCCTGACCCTGACGATCAACGCGACTGACGGCTCGGCGATCCGCATCGCAGGCGGCCTCATGTTCTACGTGGTGCGCGGCGACTCGGCAGCGGTCCCGCCCGACCTGATCGATCGCGGCATCAAGCCCGACGGCACGCGCTGGTTCATCGGGCGCATGGAGGACGGGACCGGAATGGGCGCGGCACCCGGCGCCGTCGCGGCACCGGCCGCCACGCTCCCGTCGCACAAGATGACCCTCGGCCGCCTGCTGCTGCTCTACGGGCAGTAGCGCCGCCGCCGGCCGCCTGAATTTGGCTCCCGCGCCCGGCTCGCCTATACTGCCGCGCCGCAGTTGAGCCCGTCCGTCATGCCCGCCGTTCACGGCCGGGCTTCCCGCAAAGGAGCAGGGTCATGAGCAGCCTGGTCGACAAGGTGGAGGCCGCCCAGATCAAGGGCGACCGTCCCGACTTGCGCCCCGGCGACACCATCGAGGTGTCGGTCCGCGTCATCGAGGGCGACAAGGAACGGCAGCAGAAGTTCCGCGGCGAGGTCATCAACGTCCGCGGCAGCGGGCTGCGCAAGAGCTTCACGGTGCGCAAGATCAGCGAGGGCGTGGGCGTCGAGCGCACGTTCCCGCTCCACGGCCCCTCGGTGGCCGAGATCAAGGTCGTCAAGCACGGCAAGGTGCGCCGCGCGAAGCTGTTCTATCTCCGTCGCAAGGCTGGCAAGGCTGCCCGTCTCGCCGAGAAGAAGGGGACGGGAGAGGCCACCGAGAGCTGATCCATGCCGGCCGGCTGGCGACGCCTCGCGCGCGCGGAAGCGCGGCTCGCGGGCGAAGCCGCGGCCGTGGCGGGAGTGGACGAGGCGGGACGCGGCCCGCTCGCGGGGCCGGTGGTGGCGGCGGCGGTGGTGCTGGACCGCGACGTCCGCTGGGACGGGGTGGCCGACAGCAAGCTGCTCGAGCCCGACGAGCGCGGCGAGATCTTCGCCCGGGTCCTCTCCAGGGCCCGGGCATTTGGCTGGTCGGTGCTGGGCGCGCGCGCCATCGACCGCCTGAACATCCGCGGCGCGAGCCTCGAGGCGATGCGGCGCGCGGTCGGCCGCCTGCGGGTCCGGCCCGACCTGGTGCTGATCGACGGGATCGACACCGTGCCCGGGCTCGAGCTGCGGCAGCAGGCGGTGATCGACGGCGACGCGCACCTGCTCTCGATCGCCGCCGCCTCGATCGTCGCCAAGGTGGTGCGCGACCGGATCATGGAGCGGCTCGACCGCGTGTGGCCGGCTTACGGCTTCGCGCGCCACAAGGGCTACGGCACTCCCGAGCACCTCGAGCGCCTCGGGGCGCTGGGCCCCTGCAAGCTCCATCGCTTCTCGTTCGCGCCGGTGCGGGTCCAGGAGCTGCCGCTGTTCGGCCCCGCACCCGTCCCCGAAGTCGCCGTCGAAGTGTGAGCCCCGGTATTCATTCCAGCCCCCGCTCGATCCGCCCCCCGGTGGAGACATGCTTCATGGGCACGGCACAACGGCGCGGCGCCGCGGGCGAATCGCTGGCCGCGGCGTACTACGAGCTGCTCGGCGGCCGCGTCGCCGGTCGCAACCAGAGGCTCGGCGGCGTCGAGGTCGATCTGATCGTCGAAGACGGCGGCACGCTGGTGCTGGTCGAGGTCAAGCTGCGCGGGCGCGGCGACTTCGGCGGCGCGGCGCGCGCCGTCGACCGAGCGAAAGCCGAGCGGCTGCGCCGCGCGGCGCGCTCGGTGGGCGCGGGCGCGCGGGCGCTGCGCATCGACGTGATCGCGCTCGAGCCGGTGGACGACGGGCTGGTGCTGAGGCACTATCGCAACGCGATCACCGACTGACCTGAGGAGTCCTCCGATGCCCGATCGTCTGCCGCGGCTGCGCATCCCGCGGCGCCTCGCCCAGCGCTGGCGCGCGCGGCTGCGCGCCCAGCGCCGCTGGTGGCGGGAGCGCTGGCGCGCGACCGGCGGCGCCGACGTACTGTTCCCGCCGGTCGGGCACGGCATGGTGGCGGTCGAGACCCTGACCGGCGGTGCGGGGGACGACGCCACGCCGGCGCCGGCGGCGCCCGGCCCGCGCATCGCCATCCTGCATGCCACCGCCGGGGGCGGCCACAAGCAGGCCGCGAAGGCGATCGCCACCGCGGTGGCGGGGATGGATCCCGGCGCCCAGGTGCGCGAGGTCGACACGCTGGTGTTCGCCTCACAGCTCTACCGCCGCACCTATGTCCAGACCTACAACGCGATGGCGGCGCGCGCGCCGCGCCTGTGGGGCCTGCTCTACCGCTCGTCGGAGAGCGCGCGCGTCAACCGCGGCACCGCGCCGCTGCGCCTCGGGCTCGACCGCGTCAACCTGCGCCGGCTGGTGAGCGTGGT